>Ga0153942_1000319_pt1 | contig 18136 bp, 15 predicted proteins | sample TSNJ026MetaG_FD_104731 | JGI IMG/M metagenome (GOLD analysis project Ga0153942, IMG submission 104731) | Attine ant fungus gardens microbial communities from New Jersey, USA - TSNJ026 MetaG | ecosystem: Host-associated > Fungi > Mycelium > Unclassified | place: USA: New Jersey, Brendan T. Byrne... | reverse complement strand
TTAGGCTGTGTTATCATAGGGTACTGGGTACGTGCTTTGCCGCGGACTGCGATCGAGCGCCGCTTCGAGCGCCACGTCATAAACTTATGATTCAAATCATCTGACCACCGCAGAAGACCCAACTCCATCATTCATACCTGCTTCGGAACGACCCCAGCAGCTCACCCTTCTAGCTTGGGTGTAATCCATAATGTACCACTATGTAACTCACCCACCGCGTCTTAGCACCTGTTTGCGGTATATAAATACAGAACTCTCTCGTCTGACCGTCCTGGTCACGTGCCATTAATCCATCTACACATGTACTTCAATTCGTGTCTGAGCTTGCTTGTTCTGACAAAACTCCTTGACCTCAGCGCCTCATGTCCACCTGAAGGCTTGACTGGCGACGACTTCGTGTACCTGTATTTCGTATGTGTGGGCGAGAAGTTACCATCTCACTGACAGCTCAGTTTCAAACATCAACTTACGCTCAGTCGTCAGTAACGCAGCTCTCTGCCTGTCAATCAGGCTCTTAAGCTTCAATCAACTGCGTTTTGTCACAATGCAAAGTCAGCGGGTAGCCATTGGAACTCCGAAAAACGCTGTTTAGAAATGATCTAACACAAGATATTTATCATGAACCGGTTGCTCTCGATACCCGTGCTTGTTGATCATCTGCCGATAGGTTTTTATATCTCTGGTTAACATAATATGCGGCTTCTAAATCTGAAATCTCGGCCAATCCAAGCACCCGATAGGTGAAAACATCTAGAAGTATCTATGCCCCTTGGCTTGACTCCCACCAGAATGTTGGTGCTGTACCCCTGCTCTCCTAGTCATTCTGTCAATCCACTTTATTCATCGGACCCCTCTTTATTTGGCTGAGATTGACCGTTGACTCGAGCCTGGGGCCCTGCTACAGGGCCTCGTGTAGTCTCAAATAGAAAGCCATTTATTGAGTCATCCATCTGTTTCTTCAAGTATCACCTCTTCTGCCATATTTATACCTCCATCCACTTCGTGATTGAGTACGTTGATCGATACCCATTCAAACTGGCAACACCATCCCACTCGAACCAACATGACTGTTCTCTTATTTCCACTAGTAAAATGGTATGTTTTTAGATACATAGGTCATGCCACTGTGCTGATTGATGATAGTCCCTTTCTCGAGCACACTATACTTGACCGACTCCCTTTGGAAATATACGGGGAGATCTTCAGCCATTGTCCAACCGATTTCCCACAGATTGGTGCTCAAGTGCCTCCTCTGACGTTGGCACTCGTGTGCAAGGCGTGGTACTACCTGGTGGTAGGCACACCTTGTCTGTGGTCGCGTTTTGAGCTTGCATTGGAAGGAACGGGTTCATCGCAACAGGAGCAAGATGAAACAAAGAAGAGACTATTGTTATGGTTACATCGATCACGACAACAACCTCTCTCTTTCCGCATTATCCATGATTGTCTTGGAGTCGTGCCGGACTTTCGGTCAGCGGAACTCCTCGAGCTCCTACTTCCTCATGCCCCCAGGTGGAAATACGTCTATCTTCGCGGACCAGGTGCCAATCTGGTGTCGCTTCAGGGCCAAAGAACAAGAGGAAGCCTGCGGGCACTCGAGTCCGTGTCCTTACAGCTTAGCGATCCTTGGAACCGTTACTTTGACGTGTCTCAGATAGACATCCCATGGCCGCAACTCTCTGCCCTTGATCTCCAATTCCATCAGGAAAATGTTCTCTCTTTTAATGAATGTTTCAATATCCTATCCGCAACGCAGAAATTGACGTCCTGCACGCTAAACGTCGATTGTTCATTCCCCCTTTCTCATAATACAGGGAGAATTGTGCTACCATCCCTTAGATCCCTCAAGCTAATCATACAAGGGATCGATTCGGTGGGAAAGGCAGGAACAAATTTGATTGGCTTTCTTGATCGGCTTTCGTTGACCGACTTACGAGCATTCCAGCTTGAATGGCTCGTCGAATCGGTTCAGGGTGGAGCAGACCAGCAGCAGTGGGCAGTTCACTCTCAATTAACCCGATTTATCCAGTCGTCAGCCAGTTCCCTAGAACACCTCGGATTTGCTTATCTCCCTTTACGAGACCACGAGATCATTGCGTGTTTGAAAGGACTATATAAGCTAAGACGTCTCGATTTGAAATACGCACTGACTAGTCGATGGCCCGATCCAATCACAAATGTATTACTGCAGTACTTGACCCCAGAGAAGTCGTCTCAGGAGAATCACGGAAGCACAAATGCCTGCCTTCCTCTTCTCAGGGCTTTGAAACTTCAGTGCTCAGGGGAGTACCTGAATCAGCCCTTATTGTTGGCTCTGGTGGAAGGTCGTGCTGCTCAGGAATTGAGGGAGTTGGAGATATTTACATTGAAATGCTTGACGAAAAGTATTAAAGATGGGATCGAGACTTGGGAAAGCCGTTTGAAGTTCACTGCATCTACACTCTATGTTCGCTAGAATTATCAGATGCCTTGTGTTGGACAGGCAGTTTCCCCGTGTTTTCATCATGATGTACTTTGATTATCTGTTGATTTATAGTACAAGTATACTTAGTGATAAAAGAGGAATAGTGCAATAAATAAGAGACGTATCTATACTACCGAGGAAGAAATAGGCCATGGAGACAGCTGATACGCATGTAAAACATAAGAAAAATAATAAAGTGTCGACAAAAATAATGTACAAGAAGAACATGTGATACCTCCTGCCTACCTCCTGGGTACCTACCTCCTGACTCCTGACAGAGTCCAACTACACTGATAACTTATTGTTTGAATTATTGACTGGTCTATCGGCCTATTGAATATTCAAACTGACTGACTGACTGGCCATTGACTTGATAGTTTACTTTCTTATTATTGAAGTCACAATATCAATCAATTGGAACTGGTATGTGACATTATTATAGACTATAGGACCCATCAAGAGTAAATCAGTAACTGTCCTTCCTTTACTCCACCCTCGACTCAGAACGAGGGTAGGGTCAAGGGTAGATTAATGACTACCCTTGCCCCTACCATTACTAATGCCCTCAGGGGTTCCTTTAAGGAAAGTTACAAGCATAACAGGCAGAGTCTGATGGATAGAATTAGAATATTTTTCTTAACATAGCTCTCTTTTCACATGACCTTGAAGCAAGACACGGCCAGACACGACTGGTGTCTAAATAAGTCGCACCCTGGGAGGCCGGTCCGTACGGATCAGTGAGTGAACATTTTTCAAGTTTGGGTTGTTCGTGTGACTTCTCCTCTCTTTCGCTGTCTCTCTCACCATGCCTCGTGGCTTCCGGCAAAGAGGTAGGAGGCACAAGAAGGCATCAGAAGAGCAAGAATATGCTAGAAAAGAACTCAAATCAACGGAAGAAAGGCCACTTCCGCCTATCTATGATCAAACGAATGCGACTGACTCGAAGCCATCCTGGCTCATACCTGCTGCCAGTCAGAACATCAGTAGGGGAGCCGACCAAGACGCTCCTTTTGGATTTGTTGATGCGGAAGTCAAGGCATATTTCAGGACTGTTGACTCACAGATTCGAGATTGGCAGGAAACTAGGACGGAGGTTGAAGGGGAGGGTGGAAGTGCAGAAATTGATCCAAATGAAGGTATGTTCACCTCTTCAGTCTCTTCACAGAAAATTGACATTGCATACATCCTTTGGAAAGAGAGGAGGCTATTTTTTGTAGCTGCACTGACTGAAATGCGGGGCAAAGAAAAGCAACTAGCTACCGATCCGGATTGTTCGATCATACTAGAGCGAATGATATATTCAATGGATGATTTTATTCGCCGTGTGTTCGTGGATAGCATGGCTGGTTCGTGAGTGGTGCCTAGGATACTGTGGGATAGCTAATACAATTTCATCAGGTACGAGATTCTGGTTAGACATCGGTTTGGATCCCATGTATGCCAGACACTCCTCACGCTTGCAAAGGACACCATTCAAAGAGAGGTGATGTCTTTTCTATCTGAAAAACTCTCATTACCTGACTCGTTTTGGCAGGTCAACGGTATTTATCCCCAGGTGCCTGACTCGGAGAACCAAGGAGAACTCCGCACAATGACACAGTTAATCCAAAACATCTGTGAAGTAATTTTATCTGATACCTTCCGTCTGCTCATTTGACTGAACTCCGAACAAGGAACTTTTACCGGCTCTTTCAGTGTTGATCATGGATCCCTTCGGTTCTCATGTTGTCCGAAGCATACTAACATTATTTGACCCAAGCCTTGCGACCCATGGTTCCACACACTCTGTCCTTGTGAGGTCCAAAAAAAGTGCAGCATGGAAGGCGAAACAAGGCCCAATGAAATCCATTTTGAACAAGGGAAAAGGAAGAGAGTTCTCAAGCTCATTATATCCACCTGCAGTGTTTAATGAGATGGCCGCGCACTTTGTTAATGTCCTCCGGACGGAGCTTGGCGAGAACGAGATCAGAGCGATGGCAGCCAACAAAGTTGCGAGTCCTGGTCTGCAAGTACGTGAGGCCCTACTAACTATATGTCCAATCTGATGCATTCTTGAGATGATGTTGGAGGTCGAAGCGAACCAACATCTCTCGAATGAACCTGGCTCACTCATGGATAGAGTGACTGTTGGCATCATATCTTCTTGTAGCCAGTAACTTTTCTTGCTAAGTTGTGGTGCATTAATAACGTGTCCTGTTACAGGAGCCGGACGGCCGCCTCCGGGACCTTCTGATTATCTTCAAACCTTACTCCGCGATATAACATCCTCACATCTTCTGGAGACAATTTTCGCCCGATCGCCCCCTGACGCTTTCAATAGTCTATGGTCTCTATATCTCAAAGGTAAACTGTTACGTTTGTCTGTTCACCCAATTGCAAATTTCGTGGTTGCGAAAGCGCTTGAGCGAGTAAATGAGATACAATTACTCGACGCTTGTCAAGAACTGAAGCACGTTTGGCCAAATGTCATCGGTAAGACCTTGTTTGATTGCTTTTTGACTAAAATTTACGTACAGCAGCTGCCTCCAGGTCAGGAGTATTGAGATCTATCATAGATAGGGCTGCAAAGCTGCAAAGGCTTGGAGAACAGGCGATAGAGGTAAGGGTTATTTGTTTGAATAGGAGTAGACAATAATATATCTAAAGGCAACGCTGGCTGCCTTTGGTTTTGAAGGAAAGGGGCAGAGGCATCACTTGGTTCCTTGTGTCCTCGCTTTACTTTCATTAGAGGTAGATCCCCCTTTGATGGTGCAAGCCATTCGTCTTATCAGGTATACACAGAACTACAATACCCTGCAATCAGCTCCACCAGAAGGGGCCAACCCCCCTGACAGAAAATATTCAAAACCTCAACTCCATCCACTAGAATCCCAGTTACAGGGGTCCCTCCTCCTTCAAACGCTGCTCCAACTTTCTGAACCACATTATCAGATTGTAACCGATAGGTTGGGTTTTTGTTGATTTTAAGAAAACTAACTGATGTTACTACCTCATGTAGCATAGCTTCGCTTCCCATAGAAGAACGAATTCGTTTAGCTCACCATAGCATCAGCTCTAGGGTTTATGATGCTCTCTTAAGTTCGCCTACAGTTTCCCAGAAATCTAAACGCATATTTGTGATCAGCTTTCTCGGCCACTATGACCAGCTAGTGGATGACCGTTTTGGGAGCAGAGTGGCTGACCGGTGTTGGAATTTTGCTGACACCTATCTCAAAGTTGGTAGCTATTCTGTGCGATGAAATGCCCTGTGGTGACGGTTTTCATTCACACAGGAAAAAATAGCCCGTTCCTTAATTCCTCACCAACAGTCTCTTACTGGCTCTTTCTATGGGAAATTCTTCGTCCGCAACCTGAACCTCTACCTTTTGCAGCGCAAACCTGACGAGTGGCGAAATTTGCAGACAGAGAAGAAGAAACTCAGTGATAGAAAAGTCGAAGACTCAGTATCTCCGACACCAAAAGAGTCCTTGACTCTTGAATGGTCCTCTGTCGCTGAACCTACTCCATCTCAGCCAAAGAAAAAACGCAAGAGGCAGGAGGATGAGATTGATGCCCTTTTTAATTCATTTTCTGGAAAGAAAAAAAGGGGGGCAGTAGATTCCAAACCGACAAACAATAATCTGGATTCACAAAGACGATTCGTTTCTGCGGATGAGGATTTGCAGAAGATCCTCAGCGCCATCCAGGCCGCTCCTCGTGGCGAAAAATCGGAGAGAAAACAACGCAAAAACAGCTAGCCAGGCTATCGATTGCGAGGCCTCTTGTATGTGCCATCTTATCTGGTGAATCAAGTTCCCTCGAATGGCTATGTTGAGGCATCATGACCTGTTAGCCGCTTCTGAAATGTGGCCATTAATGTCATCTGGCGTTCCAAGTGGTCACTATTTGCAAAAAATATGTGGGCATGCTTCGGGAAAAGCCCACGGACCATACCGTGATCTGTGCGCAGTTCAGGCTCGGGTTGACTGTCGTGAGCTATTCATAATTCTGTCATCGATGTTTGCCCGATGGCGACAGTTGGTAGTGTCACAAAATGATTCTTTGACAAAGTATGTGGGTATACAATATTGGAAGAGATACTGGACTCTACCCAGGGCATAAAAGGTAGCTCTGAGGATATCTTACACGGGAGGCTGTTCGGTGACAGTTTTTTTGTCCTGAGAATTGCCTGAACCACTTTCGAAATCTCCCTTATCAACAGATGTGGTCCAGATTCGAGTGTTCCCCAGATGAGCTGCTCTGATCGAGAAGCCTAGTAATGCAATAAAGTAGCCCATGACTATGGGAGGTATTAGGCAATCGTTGATGAGGCATTTTCGAAACCACATACGCGTGACCCAGCTGAGGAAGCTAAAGGCTTCGATGGCATTGACCTCACCACAGATAGTCAAAGCCCGTGCCAGGAACAATTTGTCACAATGACCACCAGTGAAATTGATGCTTGCAGTTGTGCCAGCCGTGGCAAGCCACATGATCCAAAGAAAAGCTGGGAATTCTATTTCACAAGAGAGCTGAGTGATGTTTATGATTCTTACTAATCCAAGAGAGTTCAACAGCAATGAAAGAGAGCAGAGCACCCGAATAAAGTCGATTGATGAAAAGCCTATCCAAGTTGTAGTAGATCGTGAGCTGTGTTTTACTGATTGGAAGAAATTAGACCACACATTGCGGGTAGGGTCACAAGGGTGAATGCTGAGGTCGCTACCCCCAGTCAGGCAAAATCTAGTCGAACATGGAACGAGTTCAATATATCTGCGCACGATCAAAGAAAAAAGGGACACAATCCCTACACAGTTATGAGATATAGAGCAAATTATCATTATCAACCCAACTCACCGAAGGCAAAAATGCGAAAGAGGGACAATGAGCGATTTACCGAAGGCATGAAGAGGTAGATTCTTCGGTACTTGCTACCTTATAAAGGTCATGGAATGAGGTAGATTTCACACACCGTGAGATCTCCATAGAATCTGCGGCCAAGATTCGCACAGCCGCATGAGGCAAGGTGCCTAGATCAGCTCTGAGTTATGACAAAGGTGTTCTTGGGAATCTGGGAAGGACTTAGGGGCGAAGATACTCTATCGCCGAGACACAACCATAATTGAAATAGATCGTTTGATGCGCGCAAAAGCCTTGCAATTGAAGACATGATTTGACATCGTTATAGATAGGGTAGTGGCAGACGGAGTAGTGACGTGATAGTATGTATCTTGTATGCGTCTACTTGGCAGTGGATTGAGCTTCCATAATATAACTATCAGCCATATTTTTCACTTTCTCACTTGATAGGTATTGATTACAAGCAGGAATTTTGAGCCTTTTCTTTGCAGGTGCCACTGCCATCACCTATAAGCGACATACAACCTCAGCGGTGCCCAACCTGACAATGGGTAAGATACACAAACCTTGATGTTGGAGCTGTCCAATTGTGGATGGGAAAGCTGCACAATAACTTATTGATGAAATTCAATCAGATATTTCAGGGCGGTAGCGAACCGCAGACAATTAAGACTCTGGATGATCAGACTAAATTCATTCATATGTTTAGACACTGGTACGTTCGTCACTATGTCATAGTCATTTGAAAGAAGCCTAACACTCTCGGCTCTAATCGAAACCGCCTGTTGAGATTGATGGTGGAAGAGCATTCACTCCGCTCCCACACGAAACGTTGATATCATCACTCAGGGTGAGCTCAACTACTGAGCCTAGCTTGAAGACGTCCCAATCCAGATAGCAATTGGACTTGTACTGTTGTCCGTTAACAGTAACACGCTAATCAAAAGACTATCAGGTTCACAGCCCTCTATCAAATTGACCGAACTATACCTGGACGAAGACCCGACCACCGGACCCACCCATCGGTTCCCCATCAAAGTTGTTTGACTTTATGATGGTAGTTGTGTTGAACGCGGGGTTGTAGAAGGAAATTTGTTTGAAAAATGGAGACGATAAGAGGTATTGCTCAGTAGCTGGAACAGGGTAGAGGCCCGCAAGGTAAAACGCTGCGTAGCTCCCCATGGCACCTTCAGGTATCTAGTTCAATACTGAGCCGATGAATCTCAAAGCGAGTTTACCTGAATCTATTACAGATCTTAGTGCATTGAAATTGACCATGAAACTTAACTAACCATCGTTTCCAGGAAGGCCGTTTTTGGACGTGTTGAAGAATTCGGCTATGACCTGCCTTGTCCTCTGTGTAGATAAGCCTGGCCGGTCAGCATAATGATACATAAAGGGTATTTGCTGTGACGGTTCATCTGTAGCGTCAAAGTATCCCTGAATGGAAGTCAGTCGGATAGGCAAGAATGGTAGACGGGAGTGAGTAACCTGTTCGAAAATGAAATTCAAACGTTCAATGAAGCTCGTTCTCCCTCCTTGCAGCTCGATAAGTTTGGCAGTGTCCTGCGGTGCGTACTAATATCATATCATCAGAACTCTGGTCGGCAGTCAATGATGAGAGCCTACTTGAGAATACTAATTCAGTGCGATTGTCAACCAAGTCTAAGCCAAAAAAAAGACCGCCCATTGCTTACAGTAATAGGAGAACCTTGAGATGCAAGTGAGGCAAGTGAGGCAAGCCTGCGGGTAATCACGCCTACCTTCATAAAAACCATCTCTGTTTGCTGCATTCAAGAAGCATGTTGCCTGTGCAGGGTCGTGAGGACTGCAATGGCGAGGATCAGTGAAATTGAAAGTGCCATTTGCAAACCTCAGCTGAGGTACATCAGCTCCCTCTCAATCTGATAAGAGAGATAGATACCTGCATCATCCCGCTGATTTGTGGGCTACCGGGCACGCTAATGTCTGTATTCCACAAGTTGGCAAAATTTCCGGCTCTTCCTAGGTACTTTATGCATCATCAGTGCTGTCAAGCCGAAGCAGACATATATATTCTGACTTTCTTCTGATCGTCTGTTTTTCCAAGCACTTTCGCTACTTGAGCAACCGAGAAATCGTCAAATGCGTACTGTGGTTAAGCTACCTTTGAAAGTAATAGAAAATGATTCAAGTTAATGCCTACCTCCAACGTTCGAGACACCTGCTTGGTATTTGCACCTCCTGGGCTGAACATGTCATCAGGAACATATCCTGTTCATTCGAAGTCAGAGAAGAACGCTATCAAATACAAGAGATTGACAGCACCAAGTTGCTTCCAGACGCCAGCTTGTCGGCCTTGAAGATTCCAATTTGGGGGTTCGTTTTCTGCATCTGCCACCAATGCATTATAGAGATCATTGGGAGAAACTTGGAGCGCAGCAGCTTGTTCATGGAACCTGGAATTGAATAAGGAGCCCAATCATCTTTTGATACAATACAGCATACTTTACAAAGAATTCACCGAGGATGGGGTCACCATCTACAAAATGGAACACATCAAGATCAAGGAGAAGCAAGTATTTTTTGTCGAGAACGTACTGCTTCCACCTTGGATGGAGTGCATCGCCGTAGCTCCTCGGCACTCAGGAAGCCATCCTAGGACCATTCAATTTCCTAAGAGTTCTTCATGGTTGATCACTGGATGCGTACCCTCGTGTTTCTGTATGTCGATCATCGCCCTGACAATCCGAGAAAAGGTGACAGGATCGTGAAGCGACATAAGAGGATAAAGACTACGATATGTATCCCACTGTTTTCTTCAGCATTGTGGACTTCAATGGAAAGCACAGCGTACATTACAATAGAACGAGTCGAAGTATGGCTCTGTAGAGTTCCACTTTGGATTTTCGCCTGTATCTGTGAGGAGTTCAGTCAGAGTCAATACAATATTCGGGGACACCCACAGTCGGCAGGAGATATGTGGGTGCGGTAAAGCTACTTGCATATCAAAGTCCTGATCACTGTACGTATGAAGGATGATACCAACAGAAGAGTAAAATAGTTCAACTGTCTCTTTCGGAACACCTGTAGTGTCGACCTGTACACGACTCAAGAGATCGTTCCATTGGGCACGGGCATTACGATGGACCTCGTCGAAATTGAAGTCTGGAATTTCCTCTTCAGCGTTGGCGCATGCTTGTTCACTAGAGATTAAGGAGACCCCGACACGAACGAGAATTGTCGTCTTTCCGCTTGGTGCAGGGTTGAAGGTCAATAATGCGCCCAGTTCATCAATAAATCCTGATGCACGGTATGAGTAAATTACATTGATACAGAAATTATGGGATGGCATCACCATAATACAGCTGCAGTATGTTGATGGTACCCTGAACAGGGAAGTCAGCTAGCCATGCACCATATTCAGTAGGTTTTCCTAGGTCGAAACCATCGCCCTTGAATGTGACACAGGTAAACGCACTATAACGACCTTTGAAATGTCCGTCAATCAATGCCAGATAATTCAAAACGATAGGGGCTTACCTGGGCCGAAAGAGGCAGCGAAAGAAGCACCACCCTTAACCTGAGCCGTGTCAGGATCAATTGTCATAACGGGGTCTGTGCTGCTCCTCTGACCATCGTTGGTGATATCGATAGCGATACGGGGATGTTCAGTTCCTATGGGGAATGTGTAACGGTGCAAAGCTGTTCGTCGTGTGGCGGTCAACTCAACCCGAATGGAGTTTGACTATAGATAGAATTTTGTCAGATTTGACAGAAGCCCTGATTTATCGACTATCCCAGCTCTTACTAGATTGGTTGAGAAATACCCTGGAGACGCGGAGTCATCGGGAGACCCTGTTTTACTGTGTCTGCATCGGGAATCTTGTCCAAAAACAATTAAACAGACCATCAGGAAGGATATGGCGTAAGAGTTTCCTGCTGCCGAGAGAAGTAGGGCACTTGTCGAAAGACGAACAATTTCCAAAGGGAAAAAGCTTGAAGTTCGAGAGGGGAACGGCCTACGTGGTATGCTATCAGTTGTTCATTTTGATATGTCATTGAACAGACTTACACCTCCGGTTCCACTGTCGTGAAGTTGGGAAAATCCGGTCACATTTGACTCTGGGTCACCATCGTAACCAGCATGCTACATGGCAGGTAATGAGTTCAAAAGTTTAATAGAAATGGCCAGAATATACATTTCCCGGTGCGTCCGTGTCCATTCCAGCTTTGACCATTCCATGAGGTAAGGTGGCACCTGCAAATCTCGAATTTATAACCCTTAATTGCAAGATCATACATACCGGGAAAGACATGACCGCCATTAATTGTTCCAATGAAAGGTATGACAAGACTGGCAGGGTCAGAGATAGGGGTAAACGTCTGTTGGATAGACCGAGTGCCGGATAACACAGGACTAGAGAAGAGCCATACATTAGACTAGATGAGAATGTATTGGTAGTGACTTACCTCGAGCTCTGCACTTCGCTGATGGCTGAGTACCATATAAGAAATGATCCAAGTAGCGCCCACTTCATCCTGATTGTACAAAGGGAAGCAGAGTTTAAAGGTGGTCGGTGGCATCTTCTTATACACTCGCCCAAGAATGAATTGATCAGGTGAATAAGTTGAGCCACAGCAATGACACTAGCCGATGCACGAGAGACATCTGGAAGATTCACGTAGAATTAACTCCGAGTGATCCATCTGTGTTCTCTCTCCAAACCGTGGAATTCAAGACTCGAGTACATACTATTTAAGTCCCGATAATGATCACCTGAATGATTTTGGGCAGCTGGAGCGATATACTTCTTCTTCGATGATTGATGTCTCCTCAGATAACAACTTCATCTGTCTATCCTCAAGCATAGTTGGAAGAAATATTTAGGTGAGTGCATTCAAATCCAAGCTCTGGGAATCATGTGATTTCAAATCTTGAATATCACCAAGGCCGAGCTCTGCATTTCCTGTTAGATCATCCTTTTGTTGTATGTCTCAGACGTCATCGGTTCTGGTAGACGGCTATTATATCTACCTAAAAAGATCAAACGTCCACATGAGGATTGTGAGTGACTAAACTTAAGGCTATCATGAATAGGCTCATCTCAGGCGTCACCAGCTCTGGCAGACGACTGAGGGACAAAAAGAAATATATTCTATCTTCTCTGCATACCACCAGACACCCGGTCACTCTCTTCCGTGAGATGTAGAGATATGGAAGTGCGTCATTGGAGTGGTTCATTCCTATGGAATTTCCAACTTTCGGATGTTTCGGGTGCAACGGGTATGCTTTCCATACACAATGTATCAAGGAATCCTAACCTCTGTATCCAATATCTTGATATCTTCAACATATCGAGCGACTGCATCATGTGCCCAATTTGAGCACAAGTAATTCCAGAAGAGATGGTCAGGGTGATAAACAGTGTATCGACGTGTACATAGTATCCTTCTTGCTATACATAAATCAACTGCAACAGAGACAGAGGTCAGATGTCGAGTGTTGCTAAAAGTAATCGACACAGCATTGCTGATGCATCCCAGGTATTTTCTCACACGAGATGTTCTTTGCTTTTTTATGAAGTCGCGCCGTGCAAAAAAAACATACTACAATATCTAATTGGAAACAAAGTTCAGAAAAATTTACTAAAGTCATAGGCGTTCGGGTCGCTATCATCGCCTGCCTTACTCTTGTACGAGCTTGAAACATTAGCCACCTTCGCAGGAGCCTTCCTGGCAGATTTGGAAGATGAAACATCTAGTGACTGTGACTTTTTTGTAGTGGTGTTTTTCTTCAAAATAGTTTTCGTATGTTTGTCCTCCTGACTTTTTCTATCTGTTGCTGGAGCCAATTTGTTTTGTTTTCGACCTTCTTGAATTGCGAAAGCGGTCTTCTTTGCAGGACGGGCGACTTCAAACGACACTGTCCGCTTCCGTTTTTGATTGTAAGCACTCAATTCTTTTTCTGACCTTTCTTCCTGCTCATCAACATCCATATTCTTGTCTTCATCGCCTCCGCTCCCATCCATCTCACTCTCTTCACCCTCTTCAATATTCTGATCAGATTCTACGTCATCTTCGTCACTGCTCTTCTTCTCATCCTCCCATGGGCTTTCCATCTGCACTACCCGCCTCTCTTCTTCGGAAGCCCGTAGTCTCACCAATCCACCATTCTTTCGCAGCTCTTTCCTCGTCTTGGACTGATTCAGGGTTCGTTTGTCGATTTCAGTAATTAATGTAAGATTTTCATCGCCATCATTCGGCGGACACGTATAGCGCGCAAACTTGCCCGTGTTCCAATCCCGTAATACTATTCTTGAAGCTCCGGCCAAGTCAGGCTCTCCTCGCTGAGTGGATTGACGGATATCAGAACAAGACAGCACAAAAGTAGGACCAAACTACCTTCTTCACAAGATGGTTCGAACGTGCAACACCTGATAAAAATGCCGTAACATCACCCGAGGGAAATGCTGGGAGATTGTATATCAACATGAGATCTTCGGCAGAAGCGTGTTCAACGATATGAGCAACTATAACGCATAAATGAGTATAATCAGACAAAACTTTCACATCAAACTTACCGGCACTTGATGGGTCTTTCAACCGGTCAATTCTACCTTTAGAGTGTAATAATATATCACGAGCTTTTAGGTCTCTTTCATCGTCGAAAAATGTCAAGCCCGGCGTATCAATTAGATGGATTGAGTTTCCCTTCACATTGATTGTTATTTCTTGAGGCAGTGTGGTTGTTGTATTTCCCCGAGAAGATGTTGGAAGTGAGTAGATGGGCAATGCGGCCTTTGTTAACAGACTGTTCAGAAATGAGCTCTTGCCAGCCTGTACAATAATATGAGTGTCACGATCGCACAGCAATCGACCACAATATTGTAATTACATTAGCAAGACCAGTGACGGCCACTCTGATAGAATTGCCTTCCTTTTCTGCAGCCCAGGTCGTGAGTTGAGAGAGTATTTCCTCTGATCCAAGTGCATCGTTCTTCGGAGACAAAGCTTTATTCTTTCCTTTGCCTTGCGTGAGTGTACTAACTTCAGAGCTTATAGGCAAGAAAGCTGTAGCCGATCTGAAAAGGAATGTTGGGTGCTCTCGTCGGAGAAACGCTAGCCAGGATGTAAGAGCTTCCCGAGGACACAGATCTAGAAAATCAGGACATCAACAAAGACAGATCCAAAACCGAGAACTCATCCCATGATTCACCGATTTTGTTCAGCACTAGCAATAGCTTTTTCCCTTGCATTCTCTTCTCTAGATCTGTACTTCGAAACGGTAGTGGATCCCTGGCATCAAGGACCTCCAACAAAACATCAGAGCCATCCAGAACAGTTTTGAGATTCGGCAAGTCACGGTTAACGAGTATTGGGACCTCTTCTTCATCTTCATTGTCTACCGACTGTGTCTGTACAGGCTTTTCTTTTGTCACCAGTTTAGGGTTGATGAGCTTCGCGGATAGGCTTGCAATGGCATCGTCGCCGACGCTCAAATCTTTCTTCGATTGTGCTTCATCCTGGTCCCTATTGCCCTCGTCTACGGCTTTGGCCTGCTGTCGCGCAAGTCTCTTTTCCTCTTTTAGCCTTTCTTTCCCTTCCACCGCCTTTGTAGATTATAGAAAATCGTGCATTAGACCGCGTCACTCAAAAAGACACAAAGATTGAGACGCACTGCTCTCCGTTGCTCCGCTATCTCACCCAAAATTCGATCCTTGTACGGGAAATCATTAGGAATTCCAGGATCTTTCTTATGTTCTAATATTGCTGGGTTATAAAAGCATTGGTGTGCTGCGAAGATGCCTTACTCGACTTCCACTGTGGATTTTTCTTGGCTGCCTTGGCTTTTTTCTTGCGTCCCTCTCTGACCTTGTTGGTGATTTTACGTCTGTCATTCGTTGACTTCCTGTTACTAGTCTCTATGCCCCCCAAGTCAAGCGGAGTGATGGAAAGGGCAAGTGTGCTTACTTTTTCTTATCAGCGGCATAGTAGAGCAATAAAGCAAAGGCGCATAAAAAAGCCACCGTGGGAAATTGAGACTTCGCTTAGATGCAATATATAACTGTGTCATGATCCTGTGGGACGGATTCAATGACAACTCAGTAGCGTACGTGCCACAAATTTCCTTCCAGCCTATCTACCCGGTGCTGACTTATTGATTGTATGTGCTGCAGTGATATTAATGTTCGTGGTGGTTAGAATATCATTTGTAACACGATCTTCATAAAACCAGGTTTCTTTGCGGTACGATTAAAAGATATACACAAAGCTAGCCAGAGAGAGGAGTAAATACTCAGAGTGCTGATTGCAAGGATGTTGGTCGTTGCGTGAATAGCACGAGCGTGATGGAGGTCGGAAAAATGATGGCACGGTCTCTTTGATCGAGACAGGAAGTAAACAAGCGGGTCAGAATAGATCTTCCAGGGTCATTTGTTTCACGATATCCTAGCGAGAGGTTAGAATTCACATTGGCCAATGAACAAGTTCTACACGTACCGTGTTTGATACTGTCTGAGCAAACTCATCAAAACTGAGCTTTCCATCACCATCCAGATCGGCCTCCATGATTGTTTTATCAACTATTTGTTGCAGTTGCTGGTCCTGCAAGCGGGCATTAAGAAATGTTTGGTTTCGAAATACAATTCAGAAGTCGGACCTTGAGATTGTTCCCCACCATCATTTTGAGAACTAGGAACAACTCTCCGTTAGAGATGTAGCCGTCCCTGTCTACATCATAGACCTTGAAAGCAACTAGGTCCAAAATCAATTTCGCCTCATAACCTGATACAGGCATGAACGTACATTTGAGCTTTTCCTCCCGGCCGCCTCGACTGCTGAAGGCACTCAAACCTCCAACAAACTCCTGAAAGTCAACTGTACCTCCCCCGCTGCAGACAAAAAGATGCCCGTGAGTATATCTCAGGGCATAACAGGAACTGAGGCGTACTCTTCGTCAAAAATAGCAATCATTCGTGACGCAAGAGGGTTGGTAGCGATTTGGGGAATTTGGAGAAATTCTTCACGGTCGATTGAGCCAGATCCATCACTGAGAGCAGAACAAACGAATGAGCATCGAGAGAGAGTACACCAGGAGTCAAGTATGCACCTGTCGAGCTTCATGAAGCGTTTCTTCAACCGCTCCAATTCTGGTTGTGTGACTGTTCAGGTGAATCCATCGCTTATACCGTAGCATATCGTAGAGGTGGAGAATATAAGCTTACAGTTAGAGCGCCTTTCCATATCTTCCATGAACTGTGATGCTGATGATAGTCATTCGATTGGCTACATAGATAGACTGAGTGTAAGGACACACGGGACTGTCCCATTTCGTTGCTACAGGAAAGCAATTTCAGCTTCATTTCAGATCTCCTAAGCCCAGACTTACGACTTGTTAAGAAGAATTAGAATCGGGGAGTGGACGAGCCTGACAACAGATGCTCACGTGTTTGGGATTTACTCAATCGTTCTGTGTACCTGGATTTCTACTATCAAACCTGATTGAATTGGGTAAGTTTCTCCTGCCCTTGAAGATCAATGTCTACAACGAGTTAGATGCGCTGAATACACATGTGGCTCAAATGCGGGCTGACGGGGAACTCCTCAACGATACATCGCTCGCAGATCTCGTTTTATACGTGATGCCATACACCATTGACTCCGACAGCGACGGGTTGGACCTCGCACCTTGGTCGATGCCTGGGATGCAACATCTTGCTTTCGGTATCATTTCCGTATGTGACTTGCAATAGCTCTTGATAACTCTCTGAAAATTCTTTCACTTCCTCAAATCAGCCAGCCTACTATTGCCTTGCTACGTCAGATCCTATTCAAAGATCTCCGAACGGTTTTTTCCTCCAATCCACATCCGCACTTCAACATCAAAACTGGAAAGAAGCTTGCACGCCCTGCAGGGGGACCTAATGCTGTGCAAGACTATTATGAGGAACAAGTGTGGAAGAACTATCCTGGAATGTGGAGTGTTCTTTCTTGGGTTGTCAAGAATATTTCCGTGAGCAGTTGTGCCACTTCGCGTAGTTCACTGACTCAAGCGTTACTCTTGTTTATCAGGCAGAGCACAAGCTCGAAGGTGTTCGAGTTGTTTCCTTCATGCTGCACACTATCCCACAAAGAAAACTACTGCGGACAGGTGTCCACGAGTTTATATTTTCCGTGTATTTCCCTCTTTATCCTCAGGTGTGAATACTACAGCTCTCCAAGTCACTCAAAACTGGCCTCATCTATCTGACCCTGAGACGCCGACCCTCGTGCGGCTTGTAATTTCAACATGGCTTAATCTTGCTCTCAAATTTGACGAGCCCAACTCGTTAGAGCTTTTTGATCACCTGTCTGCGCTTGTGGGTACTGGTAATCTGGATATATTCAATACAGAACCTCGTAGCTATGAAGGCCACATTAGACGCATCACCTAGCGTGTTGAGAACACTTGGTATAGTTGCGGCCTGTTTTCTCAAGGTACGTTCCGCTATCTTTCAGACAGAACGAGTTGGAATCAGCTCTCACAAAAATTCAGCCGATCATACCGCAACTTGCGCATATAATGGCAATGCAAAGCACCATGCAAGAACACCCAGAAAACATCAGTGATATAATTGAATTGCAGAAGAGTGCCGGTCGAGTTATGCTCGTGATTATGGACGTCGCAGCCTGTCGCATGGAAGGATGGAAGTTTATGATATTGGACGGTGTGGCTCGATGCTGGGTTGGGGTTGTTGACTTTGATTCTGATGGAATAGGTAAGTCACCTTCCTGTGTATAGTCCTTTTTAATGAATTTGTTTAGACGTGGAATTACAACATATTTTGCGAGAAATTATGTCCAAGTTCGCTA
>Ga0153942_1000314_pt1 | contig 18257 bp, 33 predicted proteins | sample TSNJ026MetaG_FD_104731 | JGI IMG/M metagenome (GOLD analysis project Ga0153942, IMG submission 104731) | Attine ant fungus gardens microbial communities from New Jersey, USA - TSNJ026 MetaG | ecosystem: Host-associated > Fungi > Mycelium > Unclassified | place: USA: New Jersey, Brendan T. Byrne... | reverse complement strand
TTCCTTCACATTGTCAAGTGGCATCTGCATTTTCAAGCCGTGATCCCGGGACTGGACGAACCAAACCAAACACCGTTTCTCCTCGCAGATCCAAGCCATGAAGTTCTGATAGCCTTCGAAATTGACTCGGTTCCATGCACCGATAGAGAGCATCTTACAGGGAATAATAAATATGGACTCTGTCGGATGTGATCAGATAAAGACGTTCCAGATATTAGAAAGCTTACTATCATCTTCATGGATCAGCCCAGCAAGGTCAGGATCAACAACCTCATCAAGATCAGGAAGCAGCTTGATGGAGGAGGAGATCCCCGAGTGTAAAACCTTGTGTGATAGCCCCTTACTATTCTTCTCTTTTTTTCGTCTATCATATAGATCTTTGAGATCAAACAAAGCGAGTAAGACAAAGTTGGCAATCGCACCTATATTGGAACCAGGAAGTGACTTGTTGAGGGGTACAACCAAGCTGAAAAACGAGTTCCATTCGTCGAGCAGCACGTAGAATACGATCCTCGGCAAAATATCGTTCTAGCAAACTGGTCTGTTCGTCGTTGAATAGCCTCCTCCCTCTTCTATTTCGTCGAGCCGCCGTCGGCAAGGCGGGAGCTTGTATTTCCAATTGACTCTGAGTCGATGAGCCTTGAGAAAATAGCGGCTGCTCATTTGAGGAATACATGAAAGGGTATATGGCAATACTGCGGTTAATCATTGAGCTGGGCCAAGTACAAAAACCTTTGGTCAAGTGGAACAATGGAGGAGGGGGCATTGAGGCAAGGGGCAACAAATTATATTATTCCGGTGGACCTGAGAAAACCCCCCCCGACAAAGTTTCGGCCAATGGCGTGCTGTGTAAGGGCCATAAAACGAGTTTTTCTACCCTAAATTTCGTCATCATCTCTAGGTGCCAGATCTTGCTTAATTGTTCCCAAGTTTTGGCGTGCTAAAATCACAAATACCGCCACGAGGACAATCCAATCTAGGAATAGATTTGGTATCAATTGTTTTTTTCCCCAGATTTCTTGAGATTCTTGTGACAGATCAAATGGGATGGAAGATATTTATTTCGAAAGTGGCGAAGCTAGTGTGGCTTCCCGGACACACTTGTGGATGAAAACCAATCCAGACATTTGGACCGACTGGGCTTGCCTCATCGAGAACAAGGGGGTAACGAAAAAGCAGTAGTATGGGTGTGTGTGTAATGTTTCAAGTCACAGACCCTGACAAAATGGAAACATTGATCCGAACAAACAAGGATCAGCCACTCATATTCAAGCGCTTAGAAAATGCTCTTATGTGGCGCGCACAAATGCACAACGTTGCACCCGAGTGGACAACAACAAAAAAGACTTTGTTTCGCATTTGTTACACCACGTAACGTGACTGACAAAAAAATCAACCGGACGACAATACATTTTGCCCCGGTAGTACTAGAAGAATATTCTACCCCAGAATTGCTCGTGTTGCTGTCATACAATAGTTTCAAACATATATTCAACAGTCTCAAACTGTTTTTTTTGCCATATCATACTTACTCATTCGCCAAAAGCCCTGATAGCAACAAAAGCCCCAAAAAGCTGAGGTTATACTTACGCACAGAATGAAGAGAAATAATAGTCCAACAAAAGACAGAGGGAACATACTTGCACATATTCGAGAGAACGGTGAGAGAAACCTTTCTTTGTGCACCCTGTAAAAGCCTCGGGACAGGAAGAAGAAAAAGGATACCTCTGTCATCGAGCTGCAAACTAATACCTGGGCCGTTTAAATTCTCTATCATCATACCCGCCTGGACCTTCTCTCTTGAGATCTGGACGAGAGCCACCTCCATAACCACCACCACCCCCTGACAAACCTCCAGGTGGTGGACCACTATGACCATTCAGACTGTCGTTGAAACCTCCACCATGATAGCCAATCCCCCCGCCGCGTCCACCCCTATTAAATATCAGAGATGAAAATGAGAGTTTAATCAACTGTGAATACCTGAAACTTCCTCCGCCCCCTCCGCCAAAGTCGTCACGGCCCCGGAAGCCACCTCCGGAGCCTCTGAAATCTCCTCCCCCACCATAGCCACCTCGCATGCCTCCGTTACCGCGGTCGCCAAAGCCTCCTCCTCCACCACTGCGATCACCATATCCGCGATCGCCCCCACCCCCACCGAAGCCGCCCCCACCGAAGCCGCCACCACGACCACCACCAAAGCCACCCCCGCGGCCACGGAACCCCCTGTCGCCAAAACCACCGCCACCACCACTGCGCCCGCCCATGCCACCACGGAAGCTACTACGTGGAGGGGGGAGAGGTACAGGATCGACTTTTTTAGGCCGGCCACCAAGACCACCGCCAAGTCGTCTCGGCTTCCAGCCTCGGACGGTACGGCCACGCTCAACGTCGACAAGGATACGCTTGCCCATGATGTGGAGACCATCAGATTCTTTGTAGGCAGCTAAAAGAGAGCTGAGTTGAGTTGGGCTGGAAGAAAAAAAACTTAGCGGTACCTTTCATGTCACGTTCGCGTTCATAGACGATGAAAGCATAACCTCGACTCCGTCCCTTTTTATCCCGTACTATTCTTACGCGCTCAATGGTACCATAGCCCTCGAACTCGCGTCGAAGGTCGGTCTCAGTAGCACTTTTGTGCTGTTCAGATTTAAGGTCAGTGAATGGGCGAAAGGAAGTGAGATTACATACTAGCCGAGAAATGAAGAGCGTTTTGTACGGATCACCAACTGCCTCTGGATCGTCCGTGGGTTTGTCTAGGAGACACATGAGCCATGATTTGGATTTCGAACGAAAGGCTATAACCCACAATTCTCCTTGGCCTTCTTGAAATCATCCTCTCTGCGTGCCTTGCGCTGTTCTCTTCGAATCTGGCGCTTGACTTCTTCTGCATGTGTGAATACGGGCTCCTCGCCCTCCTCCATCGCGTCGGCATTTGCGGCGTTGAAGAGGTTATTTGTCGTTTCCTCTTTCAGACGGACAAGAATTTGGCCGACACCATCGACACCCTTGTCACGAATGCGGTCAATATCTCTGTCGACAGGGCGGGAGTAGGGAAGCGGTGGTCGAGGTGCAAAGAGCTTGAGGAGGTTTGGCGGAAGTAAATGAGTACCGGGCATTACTGGAAGAAACTAGCAGGGAGCAACCAACCCGTGGGAATGTATGGTAAAATTGTCAAAGACTCAAATGTTTGGGAAAAGAAATTTCTAATCCACAAAAAGATTAATGTAATGTACATCCAACAGCTAACAATTTATCTGTGCTTCTCACAATGGCTATGGTCAGAGAACTGAACATTATTGCGAACCGTACCATGATCACCGTCGCGCTGAGGGCAATTGCTCCTCGCAAACCAACCGTAATATTCTCCTCTTTTTTTTTCCACAATACCCAGTGGCTCGGCAGGACATCAATCGAAAAACACCAGACTTGTCCCCCGGTAGACGCGTACAAAAAGCTGGATAAATGGATCCCCACAAAGGTCTACCTCGAGCTCTCCAAATCAAGACTCACCGCTCTCAGTGTCCTCACTGCCATGTCAGGCGTTGCACTATCACCTCTACCAACAACGGTGCCCATCCTACTCTCAACTGCCGTCGGTACAGCCCTCTGCTCGGCATCAGCAAATTCGCTCAACCAGCTTCAAGAGGTCCCGTTCGATGCCCAGATGGCCAGAACTCGCAACCGTCCTCTTTGTCGGAGAGCCATCTCTCCTGCAAATGCAGCAGCATTCGCCACGATGACAGGGATCGCTGGTCCAGCTCTACTCTGGATGGCAGTAAATCCCACTACGGCCATTCTCGGTACAGGCAACATCGCACTTTACGCAGGCGCGTACACATGGATGAAACGCCATTCAATATGGAATACGTGGCTTGGTGCCATCGTCGGCGCTGTACCCCCTCTCATGGGCTGGACAGCTTGCGGAGGCAAACTCTGGCCGACCGTAGACTACCCAGTCCATCTATTCCTTCCCAATTTTATATCGTCCGACTTACCAGCCTTGGATCCGTCGTTCATCGACAATCCACTCGCGCCTTTTGCGCTTTTTATGCTGCTTTTTAGCTGGCAATTCCCGCACTTTAATTCACTCTCATATGTTGTACGAGGCTCGTATGCACAAGCTGGATATCGTATGTTATCAATCCTCGACCCTGCGAAAAACGCACTCGTGTCCCTCCGACATGCTGTTCTCCTCGTCCCCATTTGCTCCATCTTGGTCCCCTTGTCTGGTCTCGCAACCTGGGCGTTCGCACTCACGGCATTGCCTCCTAATCTCATTATCCTTCAGGCGACATGGAAGTGGTGGAGGTTCGGTGGTGAAAAGCAGGCAAGAAGGGTGTTTCAACACAGTCTGTGGTATCTTCCCGTAATGATGGGTCTTATGATGTTTCACAAACAAGGAATGGATTGGTCAAAATGGCTTTTATGGGAGGAAGAAAAGGACGAAGCTTGACTGTCTCTAGAGATATGATTCATGTAACAATAAATGTTGACTTGATAAGGTTACTTACCATGAAGCCTTCTGAGCCGCCTTTGCTGCTCGCGCTGCCTCTCTCTGTTTCTTGAACGCCTCCAACCTGTTTCTCATCATCTGCACTTTCATGTCTGCCTCCTCTTGAGCGCGTTCCTCCTCCATTAACCGATCCATAATAAGCTCCTTTTCTTCCCCTTCCTTCTGCTGCCGTTTTTGCTCCTCGGTGAGCTCTACCTTTTCCTCTTCTTTTCCTTCTTGCACCTTGAGGTGGTCCTCTGCAGAAACGGGTAGTCCTTCAGAACCTTGAGGTGCCAGCTCGGGCTCAGCAGCGATGGTGGCACGTTCATAAGTCTCGCGGGGATCTGACATTGGCAGAAATTCTCTTTGAAATTTCTCGTACTCGAGGTCAAGAGCTGAATGAGGTGATTCTGCGGGTGCGGGTACGGCGGGCTCTTCATCCTCCGTGTCGGAATTGGTACTGAAAACAACCACGCTGGAAGGATCTGAGAAGAAATCAGCAGGAAATCCTGCTGCTGTTGTTGTTGCTCCTAGTTTTTGTTTTTTAGAAGTGGGGGGTTCATTGGATATAGAGTCTGCGGATTTGCGTTTGTGACCCGCTTGTTCTGCTGTTTGTTGAGTCTCTTCTTCTTCCTCTTGCTCTGCGTCTGCGACTTCTTCTTGTACCCTTATCTCATCTCGTAAACGTTCTTCCTCCTTGATACGAGCAACGCGTGTTCTGTGTGCTTTACTCCCGAGATGGCCTTCCCATGCAGACGCGAATTTGACGAGGGTACTGCAAATGAGGCATCTGAGTTGACCCGAGGTAGTGTAGGAGGCTAGAGGATGAGAGATACGGGCTTCCTGGCGTTTTGCACGTAGTAGAGCACGAACGTCGGACATGTTGTTCTGTTGAATTGAGGTGGTGTGCTGAGACTGTACGTCCGAGATCACCGGAGTTGATGGGTTACGATGATTTGACAATGTCACGTTTGCTCTGTCCTTCACAAGTCATCTTGGGGTCCAATTTTTCTCATGAGACTGTTTCGTATCTGGCCAAATATTGACATTTTCGTTTTTTAAAAGGTGTATATGCCAGTGTGTGCATTGACACTCCCTGAATCATGCTGTCCGAGTCAACAGACTGAGTCGACTGTCCAATATTTGACACTTGTGGCATCATAATTTGGGAAAGAATATTGGCCTCAGATTATAAAATGGTGTGGTCCTTGCAGTGTTACCAGGCTTGAAGGACGTGATCATTAAGCATCCTCTTGTATGTAGGACATCACTGAAAGCTCCTCTTTCGATCTCACACTCTATCACTATTAGACCCAAGCGCAGGTTAACTCAGTGAAAGAGACCATACTAGCGTATTCTCTCTCTGTAGGTTTAGAGGGAGAACAACCAATTGAAACAGGACCTCCATCCGAGCAAGCTATCTTCACTCCTTTGTTTGCCATGGCAGGCTCGGGCTACTCCTCCTTTCTATCTTCGATACGACTCGATATTCAAATGCGCATCGTGCATTATCTCATAGTATCGTTGGTCGAGCAAGGATTTCGTTGAAGCGCGGAAGCCTATATCGTCATCATTGCCCTTGATCGCATTTGGAATAACACTCTATGAAAGTAGGGATGTTGGTGTGGTGGGTAGTAATTTGATCCTGCCATCGAGATTGCTCCGCTCATGATGCTGCGATTAGCTGTTCTGGAATGGGTGATTGCTTTCACATTTTATCTCCAAAGGGGTTGCAGATGGTGAGCTCACGAGGAAAAAACTCCGCGAAAACCCTTCATTGGCGCATGGTCGGGTATGAAACTTATAGCGCCTTGACAAACCTCAGATATGATTTAGGATATCTAATAATCTATCATAATTTATTGGCATCAGAGTCGACCCTAGTCGACCAATCACTTATTCTGGTGGCGTCCATGCAGCATAAATATTTAAGAATTCAATTCCCGATCTAATTCTAGTGCCAATGCAAGTTCCTGCTCATGACGTTCAGTAGAGTCTTCCTTAGCTTTCCGGTGTGCCTCCAAGTGTGCCTCCAAGTGTGCCTCCGAGTTTATCTCTGGCAGTCGGGAACCAGGAGGGCTCGATCTGATATCAGCACCCATATCTTAGGGTAGGGGAAGAGCAGCCTGACAATGGGAGAAGGGTTTTGATTAACCGGAGAAGAGAATTTGGCTTGAGCTGCGCGTTGACACCTGATATCCTGGTATGATTACATTTGACTAAGTACCCTTTGCGTGCTTCTTCCGTTCTTTACGTTTTCTACCAATGATTGACCCAAGTGGGTTTTCAATCTTGGAATTCTCATCTTTCTTGAAGGTGTCATCACATTTTGAAATTTTCCTCTTCTTCCTCGGTGAAGGATTTTCTTGCATTTCATTTCCTTCTTCTACCTGTGATGTACTTCTACGTGCCTTTGTCTTCACAGTGTCTTGGGCCTAAATCATAGCTCAGTAACAGAATAAACTTGAAAGCTGAGTCCTTACCTTTGCAACTGCAACTTCGTCTTGCTTCCTACCCCTCCTTTGTACCACCTGCACATTCTCAATTGAGAATTCCACAATCAGCGAGTTCTTCCCATTCTTCCTGGGCCCCTGATCAATTTCTTCCCGCATCCGTTTCATCTTTAATTCATCCCGTTCTTTCTCCGCCTTCTGCTTTTCTATCTGTAATAGATCCTCCATCTCCTCTTTGTACCACTGTTCCAATAATGATCCAATGCCGGGGTTACAGTTTGCCCATCGAAGGACACGAAGGGCATCCGAATGACTGTGCATTTCCACGAACCCATAGCCCTTGCTTCGACCCTTTCCTGTCATAGTGTCAATACGATCCTGCTGGCGCACAATTTTGACTTGTTTAATGCCTGTCGAACGACCAGTGAAACGTTTGTGCTTTTTCGCATTTGTGCGTGAGGCTGAGTTGGTCTCGGTTTCAACAGGCCGGGCGAGTTCGTCAGCTGTAAGGCCAGTTCGGCTACCTTCTTTGACTTCGACCTCGAAAGTGCGGATGGCATGAATCGTGAGACGCTTGAGAACACGCTCGTTGACAAAGATGGGGATCTGGCGGATGCTCAATCGTGTTGGAGAAATGTACAATAAGGGATTGGATTTCAGAAGCGCTCGGCGCGCATTGTAAGAACTTGTCCGTCGTTCTAGATCTGATGGTGTTATATTATGGGAGAGTGGAGAGTTAGGTAAAATGACTGGAGGCATTTTGAGTGTTAGTATACTGCTGAACTATAACGGAGAATCCTCACCTCCCTCCTTGAGTAGGTACATATTACGCTTATCTGCTTTTTGTCGGGCTCTTTCACCTTCTTCCTTGAGCTTTGAAGCCTGATCACGGGTAACAGCTCTGACGACATCGAGTGTTCTTCCATGTAAGACCAGACTTTGTGCTAGACTAGATGATGGATCAGGTGTCAGGATAGATGGTAAAACAAATGGGTTTTTCTTGGCGGGCTGCAATCTAGGCATTAATGAAAGTACAAATCGCAGGTACGTGTACTCACTGCTGGTATGTCACCAGTAGTCTCCCTACGCAAGAGATCGCTTTGTTCGATGACCTTATCGGTATCTTCTTTGTTCCAAAAACATGCAAAGCCTGTGCCTCGAGATTGACCAGTCTCAGGATCCGTGACAATTCGGGCATAGCGCAAGGGACCGAATGCACGGAAGAGCGTGCGGATTTCGTCTTCTGTAGCGGCGAAGGGAACGTTACGGATGAAAAGAGTTGTGCCAACATCTGTAGTGGGTAAAGAAGGTTTCACAGGTTCTTCTCTACCAACCTCCTCTTCGTCCTCCGAAGGTGAGTCATCATTGTCGTCGTCCGAGTGGACTCCGATCTGTGATTCCGCAACTGGATCATCGTCGCTCTCTTTGTCAGTTCCAAAATCCTCACCCTCCTCGGCGAGTTGCTCGATTCTTGCCTTTTCTTGTTCCCATTTATCTTTACTCAGTGCCCAGTCCACTAAGATAACTCTCTCGTATACCTTCTCCGCTTCCTTAACATTCTCGCCATCGTGTTCCATTCCTTCTCCCTCATCCGCTTTTTCAGCCTCCTTCTTCTCCAGCCGCTTCTGTTTCTTCTTCTTTTGCTTATCTGAGATCAACTCTAGTGCTGTCCCGGCCCTAACGAGTTTTCCATTGCAGCCTTCAATGGCCCTCTCTGCGTCCTTCTTACTCAGCATCCAGACAAAAGCGAACCCCTTCGCTCGTGGTTTACTGGTGTTGCTATCAGCAGCACTTCTCTCTCCGCTTTCTACATTAACTTCGGCCGTTGGGACATCAATTCGGTATATTGGACCATAGGGAAGAAAAACTACTCGGATGTCTTGTTCAGTAATGTTCCATGGCAAGTTTCGAACAATCAATCGGCTGCCATGACTTGGTGCCAATCCTCCTGCAGAAGTCGTGGAGTTTTTCATGTTCAGCCCGGAATTTGATTCAGAGGTACTGATGACGGGGATGGGTTTGGCGAGATTTTCGAAACGCCTTTTGAGTATCACAGAGAGGAGGGAGCCTTTGTAGACGTGCGCGTGAAGTTTGGTGGCCGCGTTATTGGCGGCGGCAGGTGTGGAGAATAGGACGTGAGCTGGAGGCTGTATGAGTGAATGATTGCGATTCCAGGGGCTGACGCACCGATGCTTGGATCTTCTGTACCATCTTCTGATTTGAATGGCCAATCAACTTTTTCTGCACCCTCGTATTTCCGGATTTTTTTCCAGAGCTGTTTTGAATCGATTGATTGAGGTAGACCAGATACGATTATAGTACGAATGGCAGCACGGTCACAAGGAGTTTTCTGGACAGGTGGAGGTGGAGGTCTGGATTCTTTCTTGATCTTGATTTCACCATCTTTCGATTTGGACTAATAATTGGGTCAACCCAGAGGTCAGCCCGTGATTGCATTGAACCACACCTTGCGGTCAGCCCAGTCAACCCGTAGTTTTCTGCCGTTCAGGACAATGCCTTCGTTCAGAATCTTGTTATATGCAGATTCTGCATCATCTTTTATAGAGAAGGATACATATCCTACGCCTTTTGAGACACCAGTACCATGTTCTGTGATAACAAAAGCAGAGCGCACAGGTGCGATATCTGAGAAAAGAGTCTGAAGGTCGACCGAGGTAGCCGTATAAGGCAGATTCGAGACGAAGAGTGTAGACCTGACTTGAAATCAGGATATCATAATCTCCTCACAGATATATTGCGCACCCATGAGCAGTCAGTTTTTCTTCGTCGTCTCTGTCTTTGCGTTTGCCGAGAGTCATGGCACAAGAAGCTTGTGATGATATTTGGCTTTGTGATGCCAGCGACTGTATACTCTCACCAGTTGAAAATGTTACTTGGCTTCAGTAGCCTCAATGACAGCCAGTGCCGAGCTCACAGATGGGGCATAATGATGAGGTCTCTATTTGAGAGTTTTGTTGTAGTGTCCAAGTATATTCAGACTTATTTTTGATTATTGAGTTCTTTTGTTATTGATGAATTGCTAATTTAAATTCAACGACTATCAATCAAACGCATTCTGATTTTACCCAAGCGAGCAGTTGAGGCAATCTTTGGAAAGGGACCAAGTCCAAATAATCGACCTTGTCATGATCGCACTTGGGAGACTTTTCGAGTCGATAATTCCGTATAGAGCCACATTCAGGCATGTATTTCTCCATGGTTAATCATCAAATACTGACCTCTCAGTCAAACTCAGGCGGAAGTTCGGTGTACTTGCTCACCAAGCCATTGTTCTCCACTGTGCATCTTTTCCATATTCTTGCGGAAGATCTTCCATTTCACTTCAACCTCCGCATTCCCCAATTTCGGTTTCTAATTCTCAGCTTTTATGTACAGATTTATCTGGAGTGTCTACAAAATGGGCAGTGTGAATACGAACATGAACATCAATTTCATGCAAAACAACAAAACGAGGAGCATGGATTTAGTATTTACTGGCTCAGGATGGTGCGAACAAAGGATTCGTAGTTGATGTTTCCATCGCTGGGACAAACGATTTGTTGGAACGAGGCTACGACGATGGGATTAGAAGATAGATACTTACGAGCCGATCTGGACGCCTTTAAGCAGTTCGTCCACTTCATCATCAGTCATCTTCTCTCCAAGCTGTGTTAGCACATATCTCAATTCACCAGCTCCAATGAATCCATTGCCTTCTTTGTCAAACACCTGGAATCCACGAATAAACTCTTCTACAGTTCCTGCAGGCTTAAAACCATCTGGACGGTTCAAAATGGTGAGGAAAGTCTTGTAATCAACTTAAGAAACACATGTTCAGTTACTACGCAGTTCGACAAAAGAAATGACACATACCATCACGAGGCGCTGCAGTGACAATCTCATCTACTTCTTTTTGGGTTGGATTTTGTCCTAGAGCACGGAGTAGATCACCGAGGACCTCGCGAGGAACAGCACCTGTACCACGTTTATCAAACAGAGCAAATGCCTCTTTGGATGCTGGTATTTCACTCTAGATTCGTCTGGTGGGACTAATACCAAAAGAAAAGAGAGTCTAAAGAAGACATACCATGATGAGTGTTAGGGGATGATGGCAAACTTAACATAGTAAGTTTGACTAAGCTTATGTAAAAATTTGACTAGGCAGCTTATCAAGTCCACTTGGTTTACCTCACTCCTAGGGCCCACCAGGGGTGACCCTCGGGTAGTTCGATTGCCTGTATTCGCAGTCACTAAAAGGACGGGTCAGCAATACAAAACACAATGGGTATCAACCACACACACGTGATGGACACCTGGTTTGTGTGAACAAGCCACAAATTTTCTATCAGTCCATGCACAAATATCACCAGTCCTGGCCACTGTAGCAATGCTTTTTTCCAAAAAAATCCATTCAACCATCTCATCAATCTGAAATCCACCAGGTACCACCGTGGTTCTCAAAAAAAAACAATTTGTTCCCTTACCCTGAGTACAATTTGTAGCCTATTCTTCAATAACTATTCAAATGACTACAGATTGTGACATGTTGCGATACCCTGCAAACCCCGACTCCCTTGAACTATAGTCTAGTATTATTTGATTGGTATACAATCCTAGTGTGAATAACATGAAGTGAATATATTAAGAAGCAAGCAGGAGACATCTATGACTTGTCCTTGAACATTTTTTGGATGGCAACAGTCGAGTACGACTTGGGACGCTCGAGAGCTAAAGAAACCGGGTAAGTACATGGATGACAGGCGAACGTATCATCTCAAAACTCACGAGCACCGAGGGCACGATCCCAGATGAGCTGAGCGGCCACACCAAAGGCACGAGAAACACCAAAGAGAACAGTGTAGTACTGCATCTGGGTCAGACCATAATGAGCGAGGAGAATACCCGAATGAGCATCGACGTTGGGCCAGGGGTTCTTGGCCTTTCCAGCCTACATATATGATGAGAGACCGAAACAAGATCGATATCCGGTCCGACATACCTCGAGCAGAATATCAGGAACAAGTTTGTAGATCTGGCCGACGAGCTTGAAGTTTTTGTCATCAGGGAGGTGTTGAAGAGCAAACTCGCGTTGGGCAGTGTAACGAGGATCGGTCTTTCTCAGGACGGCATGACCATAACCAGGCACGACCTGGCCGGCCTTGAGAGTGGTCCAGATGTAGTCCTTGACTTGCTGGTCGGAAGGTTCTTCACCGATCTTGTCTTGCATCTTGCGGAGCCAGACGAGAACCTCCTGGTTGGCGAGACCGTGAAGAGGGCCAGCAAGACCACTGAGGGCGGCACCATAGGCAAGGAAAGGATCCGACAAAGCGGAACCGACAAGCTTGCCGGTATGGGCGGAGACATTACCGCCCTCATGATCACTGAATGCAAGGTGAATGGAATAACAGGGAGAGCAGTGATTCAACGGACCTGTGGATGGTGAGATAAAGACGGAGAAGCTCAACAAAGGCAGGACTCTCGTTAAAACCAAGGAGATGGGCAAGGTTCCAAGAGTAGTCTTTGGCAGAGTCGATAGCGGGGAGTTTGCCGAGACCGTAGACATTACGGTAGATGCGGGCAGCAATATTGGGGAGCTTGGCAATAAGATCCATAGAATCCTCGAAGGTGGGGCCCCAATAATCTTTCTTGTTCATGCCGTCCTGATAGGCCTTGGCAAAGGCAGAGCCATGGTTGAGCTAAAAAAGGGAGGATGATGAGCAAGAAGGCGGAGGTCAAGATTATGAGGACGAGACAGACAGCAGTGACAGCCATGCTGAACTGGCTCATGGGATGTAAGTTCGGAGGGCATCTGTCGAGGATCTCCTCGACAAAGGAAGGGATGGAGGCACGGGCAGCCCAGTCCCTGGAGAGTTCGGCGACCTGGTCCTGGGTGGGAATTTCGCCAGTGACCAAGAGCCAGAAAAGACCCTCTGGAAGGGGTTCCTGGCCGCCGGGAGCCTTTGGAAGCTCATTTTGGATGTCGGGGATGGTCTTGCCACGAAAGCGGATACCCTCCTCTGCGATGAAAAAGTGAGGAGGGAGGAAAGTCAAAGACGGTAAAAAGTGACGTACCGGGGTCGAGAACGGAGCCATCCCAGATGAGGGCAGGAAGGCCACGCATGCCACTGTGAAGAAGGTCAGAGAAGAAGATAGTTGGTTATGAATACTTGCCCGTAGAGCTGGTCAACCTGGACGGGACCAAAGGTTTTTTTGCCATGGGCAGCGCGGGTAGCCTTGACCTGAAAGAGAATGGGTGAATGAGTGACAAAGAATGGGAAGAAATTACAATTTCAAGTTGTTCGGGGATGAGTTTGGCAACGCGGTCCCTGAGGGAGGTGGAGGCGTAGCGGACACTGGCAAGGCGTAATGGGAGAATACGAGACTATGTGAAGGAAAGTGAGTGACACATGTGCGAGCATAAAGAAAAGGACATACAGCTAACATGATGGTATTGAGAGAGAGAGAGCTATTTTAGAATGGAACAAGTCGGAATGGGCAGACACGTGACTTTTGATTTCAGAAATACGGCCATGGCGCTGCTGCCCCAGGTGAGTGGTAGTGGTGGTGGATGGGGATGGAGGTGGTAAAGCTTGGTGAACAGAAAAAACATTATCGACAGCGAGCACATGCGAATCCATTTTCAGATCACACGCTGGTATATCCGGCGAGCCCGGGGGAGATGAGGTGGGAGACGGTGTTTGCGGGCGGAGGGGCGGCAGAGTGGGCGGACATTGGGTGTGGCTTCGGAGGGCTGCTGGTGGCGCTCGGGCGGAAGTTTCCGGAGCGACGGGTGGTTGGGCTGGAGCTGCGGGTGCAGGTAACGGCGTATGTTGAAGACCGGATTGCGGCGCTGCGGGTGGCAGAGAAGGGGAGTTTCGGGAATATCGGGGTGTTGAGGACGAATGCAATGCGTTTTCTGCCGAATATTTTTGGTAAAGAGTCGCTGTCGGCGCTGTTTTTTTTGTTTCCAGATCCGCACTTCAAAATGCGGAAACACAAGGCGCGGATCATCTCACCGACGCTCCTCGCCGAGTATGCCTACGTCCTGCGCGTCGGCGGCATCGTCTACACCATCACTGACGTCGAGGACCTCCATCTCTGGATGCTCACCCATCTCTCCCAGTTTCTTCTCTTTGAGTACGTCGACCCAGACACCCTCCGTGCAGAGGGCCATGGCCCCGTCCTCGACGCCGTCTACTTCAGCACCGAAGAGGGCATCAAGGTCGACCGCAACGGTGGCAAAAAGTGGCTTGCCTGCTTCCGTCGCATCCATGTTCAGAGATAGTTTATTATGTGTTAGTTAGCTCATGGCTGCCTTCATTTCCCGGTGCACTACCTTGCCTGCCTCGGCTGCCAGCCTGAAAATTTCTTCAAACCGTTCCATTTGCAAGCGAGTCTCCATCGTCACCAACGCCACCCTGCCTGTCCTGGGCATCATCGCCACCGTCACATGCGGCACGTCGTTCTCCTCCAGTGTGGTCAGATCAAGCATCGCAGACGTCGAGTGCACCCCTCCCGTCACCGCGCACACAAAATCCAGCATTGGAATCCCTGCACCCATAAGCGCCAGTGTTGTCCCGTTGAGGCATGCCTGCAGTAGTCCCCCGTCTTGTTGTAGCACTGTAACATAGACATCTATCTCAGATCGAGGATATAGTTCTGTCTGAACTACAGCTTCAAATGTAGACTTGATCGTCGCTGCCAGCTCCAACACCCGTCTGTCCCACAATTTCTAAGCCCGTGTTCACTGTTGACAACGCTCACTTACTTGTCCCCTCGTCCGGCCCTTCGTCGTTCCCCTGTACTGAAGGCAGCCACATTGACCTCGACATGCAGATGAGCCCGGTTGTGTATCGCCTCCGACCTTGATTTCCCTTCTCGTGGCCCAAAGACCGACACCATGACCTCGGTCAGTCCGTGGCTGATCACCGCAGATCCGTCTGCCTCTCCCTGCTGCCCCAACTTGATCCTCATCTCTCGCAGCTCAAACTGACGCCTCCCGTCAGACCGGTACCCACCCTCGTTCAATATTTCAACTCGACTTCCCTGTTCCCGTGTAACCAAAATATTCTACCCCGAATATGTCATCACTCACCATGATTAAGTTGCAATTTCCGGAAATCACCGGCCGATGCCCCCTTGTTCTCTGACCATGGCCAACCCCGCCTTGCCAGTGTCGATACTTGATACAGATCTCTATAAAGTATGTCCGCCGCTCGATACCCATGATCGCTCATTCTCAGTACGCAAAGTTGACAATGCAACAAGCCATCCTCCAACTCTTTCCAGACGTGCAGGCCACCTATCGCTTTACCAATCGCAATGATAACATAGATTTTTCTCATGAATGTTTCCAAAGTCTTCGTGCTTCAGTAGCCCGTCAGCCTATCCCACCCATCATCTCCCATACTCATCTCTTTACTAGTCTTTGCCAACCTCACCCTCTCTCCTTCAGAACAAGTTTGGCTGCAAACTCAATGTCCCTGGTTCTCCAAAGACTACCTTGATTATCTCTCCGCTTTCCGCTTCAACCCCAACCAGGTCTCCATTCAATTCATTCCAGCCTCCCCGCACGCTTCACTCGGTCAAATCGACATCCAAATCAAAGGCCCCTGGTCACAAACTGTCCTTTGGGAGGTCCCTCTCATGGCCACCCTCAGCGAAACATATTTCCAGATCGACAACACAGACTGGAACTATGACCGCCAACAAGGTCACATTACCGTACACACCTCATTCTCTTCTGTCTCCACTCACACTTCTCAGACCTCGCATTTCAAAAAGGCAAATCATTACTCCAAGCTGGCTGTTCTTTCAGCGACTTCGGTACTCGACGACGCAGATCCTTCCACGCACAAGACCTGGTTATTCAAGCACTCGTACGTGCCTCGCATCAACCTTCCCCTCATTCGCATGGTCGCTTCAATGGGACGAGTAACGTGAATTCAAAACTCATGTCTAAGCCCACAACAGCCTTCTCAAGTAGCATCCATAGGTTTATCTTGCCTATAAATACAACCTCACTCCAATAGGCACTATAGCTCAGTACGTATGATCTTGACTGAGTATACTAGGATTGCTTACGGTCATCAGTGAATGGTTTATGGGCGTATGTACCTCGTGTCATCTTTGATTCTGATCATCCAAAAGTGCTGAATAGATTGGCGCTCTGAGAGGATACACTCATGCCCATAACACCGCGCTCGGACTCTGGGAAGAAGTCTATCCCAACACGCCCAGCCTGCTCATAGCGCTCACAGACACCTTCACCACCCAAGCTTTCTTCCAGGTCCGTTCGAGAACTTACACCCATTACACACCACTGTTTTCTCATTTCTCATTTGCCAGGAAATCACACAAAATCCAGAACGAGTCGAAAAGTGGACTGGGTTACGCCAAGATTCGGGTGATCCATTCTCGTTCGCACTTCATGTCAAAGAGAGATGCGAGAATCTCGGGATCAATTACCGTGAAAAACTCGTTGTGTTTTCTGATTCACTCGACGTTGAGAAAGCCATCAAGATCCAAGAACGATGCAACCAACTCGGATTTGAGAGAGGTGTTGTCATTCTCAATGTACAGAGAGAATTGTTCTCTGAACTCCATTGATGTGCAGTCTCATTCGGTATTGGAACATTTTTCACCAATGATTTCCGCACGCTTTCGAGTGGATTAGCAGAGAAGAACAAACCATTGAATATCGTGATTAAGCTTAGCTCTGTAGATGGTCTCTCGTGTGTCAAAATTAGTGACGACGTAACCAAGGTAAATCCTTACCTCTCTCGCGCTTCCGTGTCCTCAGGCTACCTTTCAGAACACGGGGGACAAAGAAGTCGTAGATCGTATTAAACAAGCCTTTGGCCTGGACATATCTTGAAGATACATGGTAGGAGCGAATGAACGCTCAACGTACACGCCAGAGCGTGTAGTTGAAATTATTAGAACTTAGTCAAGTTTCACACTAGACCAGAAAGAAATATGTGTTTTAGAGACAACGAGTCAACTATCCATGATTATAGAAACTCACTTTCATGATAATCAGCTGCTAAAAGTCTGTAAAAAAATCACATCCCTACTCAGTGATCTCTACCAATATGAAAAAAGGAAAAATGTACAGTTCCAAGGCAACCTCTCGAGGAATCCGTTCTATGAATTCCAGAAGAGGAATATCTTCCTTAGGCCCGACTGTCTCATAATGCGACTTGAAGCTCATGTATTCCACCAACTTCTCAGCAATAATGGCTCTAAAAAAGGCAAATGATTGATTGATTGAAAAAACAGGTCGAGTTGGATTCATAAATGCGAACCGTTGACCCGATGGACACGTCCCCGTCGTTGCTTCTGCGTAACTGCCTATCCAAAAAATATTTTAATTTTTTTAACAAAATCACAGCGCATATTCTTACTCTCCACATCCAACATCGCCTTCATGGTACCACTCGCCTTTGCAATATTTCGACGGACAACAAAGGAGAAGCCATCGGCGCTCGTGATACGAACCCAGTCGTTCTCAGATGTCTGCTAGCTCATTATTCTCTTTACAGGAACCAGCGTCGAAAAGTGCACACCTCTGTGTTTTCGGATTGCATAACAGGAGAGAAAGGGAAAAGTTATTGTTGATGCCATCAAATTGTGGGATATACAGTCAAACCTCTAATAAGGCATACTCTAGATCTTCTTCCCACTTCTTGTCAAGTAACCGGACAAACCTCTCCATGCTGGCAGAGCGTTCAGGGCGACAATTAATCCAGTAGATCAACCGTCTACCCTCCTTCTGACCATCTGCATCTGCTTCGTCTTCTTAGTCTTCTGATGTTCCCTTAGGTGTGATGAGATCAATATATCTTTGAGAATATCCATTCCAAAAAAGAAAATCACGCCGAACATCTGCAAGGGATCCACTAGGCCCACGGGTCCGTGTGATTACGTCAGGACAAGCTAAACTAAAAATGGTAAATGTCATTACATAATCCCAGAGAATTCAGTTATCAGAATCTCAGACATACACCACGTAATAAATTGCTAAATATACATATCAGAACCTTGGCCTAGTACCTGCAAAATCAGCTGTAATGCCAACTGCAATGTGGAGTGCAACACTGATTACAATATTTCATATAGTCTAGTTATAGTACTAGCATTGCATTACAATTCATACATTGGCTTTAAGCCTTGCACTAGGTTACTTAAACTTGGTCCTTGACTATCTCAGAGTGACTGGGCTCTTGCTTGTACTCATCCTTAGGAGTGAGCTTTGAGCCACTTGGTTTGCAGGCACTGAGCCAAGGTTCTGATTTTTTTCTCTAATT
>Ga0153942_1000312_pt1 | contig 18302 bp, 27 predicted proteins | sample TSNJ026MetaG_FD_104731 | JGI IMG/M metagenome (GOLD analysis project Ga0153942, IMG submission 104731) | Attine ant fungus gardens microbial communities from New Jersey, USA - TSNJ026 MetaG | ecosystem: Host-associated > Fungi > Mycelium > Unclassified | place: USA: New Jersey, Brendan T. Byrne... | reverse complement strand
TCTGATAACTTCACTTACCTCGATACCAAATGCCGCATTAAATCCACCGAGCATCTGGTTCTTAGGATCGAAGCCACGTGTATCAATCCCTTGGAGCGAAGAATGGTAAATCGTTGAGATAAGCCCCCCAGGGATGCCCTCGAAGGTCTCGCCTTTCGGAGTCTTCCGTACAGAATCTAGCCATTTTGCAAGAGCAGTCGCATTCTCAGATTGCCGAGGAACTCGGAGATGCAAAGTTTTAAGTGAACGCAATAAGAGCCAGGCTTCTAGTGAGCCCATGGGGCATCCCAAGTAAGTCCGGTCATATTGCAGCTGGACAGATATGAGACGCTGTTCAACATGACATTCCCAACCGATTTTACCTGCTTCCATTCCTCTCCTGTTTTAACGACGAGCACGCCGCAAAGAAGGTCGGAGTGTCCACCCAAGTATTTTGTGCCTTGGAATTTTACTTGGTTGAGCTGCTTTTCATCGGTATTTCTTTTCACTGACCAGAATGCATGACGCTAGATGCAATTCATGAGATTAGGCTAGTCTATAGAGTCAAATTACAAACTTACCAATCAGCTCCAAATTTGAAAGGATCCTGGAGAGGGGGAGGGCCGAAAGTTGAGTCTACTACAAGAATTCCGCCGACCTGATGAATCTGTGCATTCATGCTCAGAGAATGCGATAGATATCAATGGGAGTTAAAAACTGACCTTGTCAGCGTAGAATTGAATGTCCCTAGTTTTTCATTAAGTCTGAATGAACAGAAGCAATGACAAATTGACTTGCGTAGACACTCCATAAGGGTTGATGGGCGTCTCGATCCAGCAAAGGTCTCCAGACTGGAAATCCGCGTCGATGTCGATGACCTCGACCTCGGGGCGAGACCTTCGATAGATAGCGATACTGTGTTGACAGCCATGGTATCCCTTTCGCACGGCAATACGCCTGGGTTGGTAGTGGACCAAAGCCTTTGAATGAGAGCATCAATCAGATCATCGATCAAGATCGTGATATACTATATGACTCACAGCATAGACTGCATTGAGGCCTGATGCGTAAGTCAGAGCATAACCTTTCTATAGAGAAAAAAATCAGGAAAAGGGCTGTGGAGTATCAGCATAATGAACAGCGCACCAATACTTTACTTAAGACATGTTCGGCACGACTCGACGCTTCCTGAGTATAGCGAGAGTATATGTGTCTCTCAGGATTTCGCTGATCGATCTCAGATGCATGGATGACATTGTCATCCGGAGCCGGACTTTGATAAGCTGAAAGAATAAAAAGTTCCAGTCGATAACTAGGAATCGGGACAGATCCCGCATAAACGAGATCGAAAGTAGACATACTAGTAGAAACTGAGATGGAGGGCGCTACCGTTGCGCCTGGGCCTTTGAAGTAGGGAACATCGCTGTCTCCGTGTATAAGATCAGTCCCACTGAGCTTGCCGTCGTTATCCATGGTCAAAGTCACTCTGATAATTGCTATCAGCCGTGGTTCAGAGATAAGCCAAATTTGGAATTTTCAAGAAACAGTGGAATATTCTGGGGCGCTGCATACGATTCTCACGGGAATTACGATTGTACGGTCCAGTACTCTGACAGTGATATCTGCTATTCATTTCACAGATTATCTTAACAAGGTATTCATGGTTGAATTACTTTGTATCAATGTTACTTAATCATGATCATGAAAATCTGTACTGGATGTTGCTTTTTTGTTTAATCATCAGGCTACAAAGTTGATATACAATTATGTCCCAAAGCTATCATTCACTGGTGTACTTATAACTCAGTGCTTCATAATCAAGGTTGGTCATATACGTGAAAAAATATAACATTGCAATGCACACAGAGTAAGAACCTCGTCCGGCTAACTTGAGAGTGAGAATTAATCAACTATACATAACTTGCGATAGGTCTTGCCGACCCATAGGCATTAAATTCGTATTCCCAAAGGCGTCGAATTGTCTTCGTGATGCATGACGTGAGTTCATGATACCCGAGTCGCGCATGAAAGAAATCCACTGTTCGTCCATCCCTGATTCTCCAGACACCATCATACCCATATCCAGTAGCTGACTATTTTCAGGTGAATCAATTTGTATATCTTCCGATCCTGAAGTATCAACAGCAAATTGCTGTTGCCCCGAAGGCATACCTCCTGGTATCAAAACAAGTGCCGAATCAGACATTCGTTGTTGGTATATATATGCAGCGGAGAACGTGTCCGGGGTGGTTGAACTACTCAACCATGCATTGGAATAATGATCAGAGGGATTCACTGGGACTGATGAGGCTTGGGTGGAACAGGGGGTGTCTGCATTCGATGGAGGATTAGAAGATGGAGGGAAAGTCGAAAGGTATTCTACCAAGGATGGATGAACCTCAGGCAAACTTCCATCGGCTGAAGCGGAAGAACCACATAAACTCTCGGATTCTGTCAAAGGACTTGGGGAGGTTGAACAAGGGACAGAAGAGGATGCAGCCGTTTTTCTCTTTTTCTTGCTTGCAGACAAGAGGCGGGTCACTAATATACGTGTTTGCCCTCCAAATAAGGCCAGCTCGTCGTCGCCTTGCTCCTGATGATCGGATAGAACCGTATTGGGTGCCGGACGATTGCCGTTCCGATATTGAGTAAGAACCTGTAATGCTTTTTGCCTCAACTTCTGCAGAATTGCCTAGAGCACTTTGATCAGTGGGAAGAATGAACAGAGTCCTTGGGTACCAACCGATCCACTGCGCACTCGTCGAGAGTGCGTTGCGCCCTTCTCAAATATATCGCAGGCTTGTTCAAGCTCAATGAATGCGGTCGGCGCCATACTCGAAGACGGAGAGCGGGTAACGATAGTTCCAACAATGATCTAATATGAGTGAACAAACGAACACAAAGGATAAGAGTAGATATACCGCTGCCGAAAATACTGGACCAGGCCATCAGCGAGGTGCTCTCACAAGCTTGGCTAGTCACTCACGGTGTGTCCAAATCCCCCACCACCTACAACATAGTTCGGGAAAACGGTCAAAGTGGTTCGACGATATTTTAATGACTCCAGAAGCGCATCGATATGCGGCCAAGAAGGATGGTGCATATGGACTCCCTAGCGGATTCATTGGGTGATTTAGCATTGCTTGAGCGAACCAACTTCGATGAATATACAGCAATGCTTTTAAGCCTATTTTCAGTGATCAACCCGACTTCCAGAGGAGGAGCACTCACTAACGGCACGAAACTGTCCAAGAATACAGCTCCGCATATATACTAATGGAGTAAAGTGTTCTTCTTCGGGACTCATAACCACATTCAAGTGAGGAGGTAGTTTTTTTTCGCGAACTTTACGGTCCAGCTCAAGAATAGCGCTATATTGCGGGGCTTCGGCAGTCAGAGACTGCTCGAGTACACCTGAGAGAATTTCCTTGACAAATTCATATTTCCAACGATAGCCTGTGTTTTACCAATGTCAACCTTTCACAGGTGAACGAAGACTGGATAGTCATACATCCGACGAGAGGGTTTCCATTCATATCAAACGTAGTTTCTTCGTCTTCAGGTAATTCACAATCAACATAGGAAAGGCGTATACTCGGAGGTCGTCCCAGCACCAGAGACTAGAGAGAATCAATGTTGGACGGTAGAGAATCTCCCTTCCACTTACATAGAAAAAGTCCATGGATAACATTTCCCAGAATAGGGACCTTCTTCTCTGAACTATTTTTGGATCCATCTTCCACCTTGCGCTATCTCTATCTATCAGATCATAGTAAGCCAACTCGATCCTCAGCGATCTGGTAATACACATACGAAGCCCAAGCTGATTAATCAGACGGTGTTCAGTAATGAAGATGCATTGTGAGGATGTCCACTCACACTTTGTGCTATTTTAGCCCCTAGTGAGATGAATGCCCACTGGTGTTACTGTGGTTATTTTCCCACAGGACAATTTATTCCTAACTTACAGTGCTATCCATTGTGTACCGTATACCTGCCATTGCAAGATATGTCGCCACTAGCATAATAGCCTGCACGGTTGCAATCTCAGGCGAGTCGAAGATAGAGTTGAGGGCAAGACAAGCACGACTTAGATGATAATACTTTTCAGCATCCTTGCTATCTGAACCAAGGGTGAACTACTGCTTTCCAAAAGGTGAAACGTACGAACATGGTGGAAGCGTTAGATCAGCAAGGGTGCCCAGGGAAAAGACAAGATATAGAACGGCGAGTTTATGGGGAGAAACAACAGATAATCCTGCGATTGCTCCGGCTTGTGTCGGTTTCAATGTTCGATATGTTGGAGCCAAGATGTCGTCTACGAACTCGTCTCGCGTGATAGGTGTGAATGTCCAGGTTGCGTGTTGAAAATAAGTTTCACACAATGTCCATGCTCGAGGTTGCTCTGGGAGATATGAATAAAGGATGCTCAAAGCTGCATCAAGGTTGGTGTCGGGACTGAACGGCAAGGAAGCTGAAAGCTGAAATATCTCGGGCGGCGTTCCAGACTCGGGGCTAGTTGGGTCTTCATCTTCTGGAGCATCATATTCTGCTCCAGCCTTTATGAAGTCGGTGGGGTGAAATGACCAGACAAGAGATGGACATACTACGAATAAAGCCTGGGTGGTTGTCAGCAGGCGAAAGCAAGGGAAAAACTGGAACTTGCCTCAGACCCAGCAGATGGACCAAAATACTTGCCCTCGTTTCCGTGATCGCCAATGGTCATTGTACCGAATACATCGATGGATTCAGTCGGGTACTGAGGAATATAACTATCCCTTTCTAGTACCTGACCCTTTTCAATACCGAATTTGATCGTGAGTAAATCTTCTCGAAGCAGGGGGTGAGGTTCGTTCGAAACGCCAGACTGGAATATAGCCAATGCATCTTCTAGCTGTCTTATTCGCTGACCCATTTGAGCAATTTTGGCATGAAGGTGTGCCGTGTCGGCGAGTACATATCTTGGAAAGGTCTTATTATGACCGCTTACATGGAGATCTATTTCAGCACACCTGGTCCCCTGTCCTGTTGATAAGCTACCGTTAGGACAGATAGAAGGGCAGCCTCGTCGAACTACACCATGATATCATTATTCTTTCTCTTCGAAATCAGATGGTGTACGCACTACAGGAGCTACAAGGTAACTTCCTATCACATTTAAGCTTAAGCCTAGGTTGAATTAGCACAGGTGGCAATGTCGAGGACGAGTGGTTCACCGTCTGCATTCGGCACAAGAAATCTAGTAACTTTTCAGCCACGAACAATGAGGTCATAGACAGATATGTACTTCTCCACGAGCCCTACGAAGGTCGATCTCATCTCCCTCTATGAACTTTCGAGATGATCGGTGTGAGTGAGATGCTTGCGAAGGGACGACCGGCATTGACCTGAGGCTGGACGCTACCACTGGCAACAGTAGAATGAGGGCTGAAGTGTATAATGTACAAGTTAATTGTGTAAAGGGAATAGGATGGACCAGTCCGCGTTGGAGAACAGAGAATGATGGAAATGAATAGCACGCTAAAACACTAGTCTTCGGAGTCTCAAAAGAGAGTGAAGTCACGGGTCTTTGTCGATCTCAGATCTACGACAGCCGCCGGCTCGATGTTATGTCGTCAGAAATATTGCACTCGTCATAACAAAGTTTCGTGCAATATGTCTCAGTTTGGTTCTTCTGCTCTTTCCGCGAGTTGGTCTTGTTATCATCTTTCGTTCTGGATGTACATACTTTACTTTATCTCCGGCATGTTTCTTGTCATCTCGTCCAAGTTTCCTGGTATGGCGGGAAATCCCACCCCTGCTCGATCTCAAGGAATGAGAACATATACTGAATCCTACTCACTCGGTGAAAATTATAGTTTGGATCCTCGGTTAGACTGGCAGTCTGTAAATGTGACAGATTTCGAGTACAAACATCGGCACAACCCCACCAATGGCACACAACTAGCGTCCCACATTCATCACTCAGGTGTGACCGGTGCTATAGAGGGAGCTCTGGAAGGTGTCTGGAATGGCTTAAAGGGCATCGGAAAGCCCCAGGATGTCATAATCACATGGTAATCCTTTGCCACCTAAACGATGAATACTTTGTTTATCAGCAATCCAAGGTACACTGGTCAGGATCTTCTGAGTCCAAGTTGTTGGTCCAGAAGCAATTGGGCACCGACCGTAAGCATCATAGCCGTTTCGAGTGGCAGAATAAATTGATTCACCTTGTCCAGGATGAATCATTTGCCTGCGCCCTCACTTTGAAAGGATGGGTTGACCGACCAAAATGTTTCGAGTTTCTCGAGTGTACGTGGCATACTTGATGTCTTCAATCGTGAGGTGTTCTCTTATGTTTGACAGTATGTAGCAACAAAAACAAATGTATATTTGTCCGAGTGATTGATACATGTGCTGGTTGTGCCCAGGGCTCAAGACATGTTGACCTAACAAAGGCCGCATTCAAAGCGCTTGCAGACTTAAGCGTTGGCGTGACCACTGTCAAGATGAGGCGGGCGACTCATCCGAAGGAATGGTGAGTAGTCTGGTGCATTCATGAATTACGTTCTCAAATTCGCTCAGGCGCTTTGACTTGTGGGGACCGCAACACCTTTAGACAGAAAGCCAGCATGATTCTCTCATCTTGTCCCCTAATTTGATTTTTGTGCATTTGTTAGATTTGTTGACCCATGTTTCCTACGTACAAACTAGGCTTTAAGAGTGATCCTCTTTCGCTTTTTCCTTTCTGCAATCCAATCGCGGACCTTTTCTTCGTCCCAGTTCTCCTCCTCGTAGAAACGAGCCATTCGTTCCGCCTCATTTCGTCTTTTCATGTACTGTAAGGCAGCTAGATTGTAACCCATAATCTCCTTCTGACGTTGCAACGCCGCCCGAAGGTGTTTGCCCAAGGGAATGAGCGCCGTCCTCATCGTGCGATTTGCCACGATTTGATGATGGTGCACCTTCAAGATGAAGAACATAATTTGGGAAACAAGCGGTATACTCTGGCCCTGAAGTCGTAGGATCAGTGTTGCCACATCCTTTTTTTCAAAAATAAATTTAGAGAAAATCCCTTACCTTTTGCGCCCAAGTTGTCAAATAGTACATCAACGAGACAATTTTTCCAAAGGGAAGGACCAAAAGAGCATCATGTAAAGCCGCACTCTGTACCTTTTCAACCGTACGTAGAACGTAAGCCTCTGGGTCCAGGTCATTGGCAGCAAGGACTGGGTTCCTGGGTGGTGGTTGTAGTCTCAATGGGTCGTCTTGAGCAAGTTTGGCCATCGCCTCTTCGTACTCTCGAAATGTTGCACGCTCATTGTCTGCAAGGTCTAATGCTTCCATTATACGCTCCCCGGCCATTAAAGTTTCAGTGGTCTGTTTGGAGACTGGCATGACCTCTGACTGAGTGGTTGTCAAAAAGCCATCTTCTGCACCACTACCCATTGGAACGTCCTCCTTATTCATGGTTTCTGCCACTCCAGCCTCATATAGTTGTTCCAGCTCATGCTCATGTTCTTCTTCTAGGAAAAGCTGTCCCGTCCCATTAGCTACGAGTTCAACATCCACTAAAGCAAATCACGCACAGGTTCATCAAGCTTCTCGTATACACGGATCGACTTATCTTGCGAGCCGGTAACGACAAATTTTCCATGGTTGCTGACAGCCAAAGTCCATATCTCTCCGTGATGGCCATCAAGCTTCTGAATGCATTCAAACTAGAGTAATACAGAGTAATCAACAATGAGCGTCAGACTCCAGGCGGCAATGACACTGGTACCGCACCTTGTCGCCGTCCCAATACTTTAACATCTTGTCTTTGCTCACTGTCCAAAAATAATGCGATCCCTTTTCAAAGGCCACCTGCATCACACTTTCCTCATGGGCAAATATTGATTTATGACAATCACCGAAATCTAAACCCCATATCTTAACGTTTTTGTCGGCAGAACAAGTAACAATGAGTTTAGAGTCATGTGATATGTCCATGGCTAATACAGGAAGCTAAAGAGCATTAGCAAAAGGGTTGTCTTCATTTGGATCGTGGACTCGTACCTTATGACCATACAATGACAAAAAGAACTTGAGCGTATTTTGATAGAACACCTTCACGGTAGAGTCTAACAATGCTATAGCCAAAAACTTTCCATCTGGACTGTAACGGACAGCTAGCACTTCATCTGCCACTTTGAGGGTTCGTGCATGAACAAGAGAAATGGTCTTTCCGCTTTGAACCTGAGCACCATTCAATCTGAATGCAATGAGAAGAGGTCAGTGAATTCTCACACTGTCACCCGCGGCAGCCTTCTGCTCAAGATCCCAAAATTTGACATCTTTATCTGCACTACCACTCACAAGACCGTGTTCGTCTGGATGGACTTGGATAGACCAAATGGTACTTGTATGGGCCTGAATCGTGTCAATCAAGGTTGAGGAGGCAATATCATATATTAGAATTTCTCCACTTTTTGTTCCGACGACAACCTGGTCAAAGCAATCAAATTCAGAAAAGGAGAAGCAAGGTGGCACAATCAACAAACATGTTTGTCGCCCGGAAGGAATGTACTGCAGACTGCATGTCCACAATCCATGGTCCTGATACATGAAGTGGTTCTCATATTCCATACTTTGAGGGAACCATTTGAAGCGGAGGCCAGTACCTGGTCATTGGAACTAAGGCAAAGTGATCGAACTTCTGTTCTGTGGCCAGGTACATCAACGCTGAAGGAGCGTGTTGCTTCAGGGAGCTCATCTCTTGATTTTGTTGGGGGTGGGACATGGTACACTTCAATGGCATTTGTGTTCAGAGCAACAAAAAGCTATATGATGTTTAGTCGGTTGATGAACCCAGAAGTTTTACTCACTTGAATTCCTGGTTTTGTAGCCTTGTCGTCTGGACCATAGTGAAGAGACCGAATCTTTCCGCTAGCACGCACAACGAGGTATGGCGTAAACATGTCAACCAAGGCAGTCTCAGTTTCATCGTCCCCAGATTTCGCTTCTTCCGTCTTTCCTTGTTTCTGCTTTTCCTGCGCCCGTTTCCTCCGTCGAGCTTGTTTTCTTTTTATTTCCTCCTCCGTCCGTATGCGGAATACCTCTACTGACCGATCATGGGACTGAATAGCAACGAATGCTTGGGTAGGGTGGAATAGAATCTGAGAGACGCGATGTCGGGAAGCAAGTGGAAGGTTGGCAATTGGGTGAATGAATTTTGTAATCTGAGAGTGTTTTTTTTTACCTTCAGAAGGCATTTGAATGTGAAAGTGGACGTACTTCACCGGTCTCTGTCTCTTTCAGGCCTCTGGCGAGTGCTTCTGAGTCAATCTTCCAAGCTTTGACTTCTCCATCTCCGCTTCCTGTGAAAAATGACTCCTGTTTCCGATTAATGTCCAGAGACCAAACTTCAGATCGATGTGCAACGATTGTCTGAACACAGTGCTGCGTCGAGAGGTCCCAAAACTTGATGAAAGTATCCTTCCCGGAGGTCAACAGATACCCTGGTGCTATCGAAGTAGAAGTTGAGGGGAGATCTCGGGAAGATGACAAAAAGTGGATGTTCGTTATCTGATCACGGTGACCGCGCAATCTCAAATACTCGAATTCGATTAGTTTCAAATGAAAGTTTGCGAGCTTCTGACCTATAAAGACCAGTTTCCCCGATAACATCCCACACAATGAGGTCAGTATCTTGTGAACCAGATGCAAGTCGAGTTCCCTGTTCGTCAAAAGCAAGCGAGGTAACAGCCTTCTTGTGCCCATTAAAAGTTGTCACGACGGACTCTGTCGTGGAGTTCCAGAGTCGGACAGAACCATCAGCATAACCAACAGCAAAGACATTGGGCTGAGGGGATCTCTGAATACAGGTAACCTCAGAACGATGCCCAGTCTCGTGCCACATGGCAAGCTATACGAAATTAGCTCTCAGCCCAGTAATCACGCCAATCCTTACCATTTTCCCCTTCTTAACGTCCCATACGAGTACATCTTCCAAAGCAGGGACATATGCAAGCTTTCCGTCGAAAACAGAGTTTGACGATGAGCTACAGACTAATCCAAAGGCCTTCAAATTAATTGAGAGGGTGCAACAACTGCATAAAACTTGTGTTCCATACCTGGGTAGGCCCATGCTTAAGGTAGCTCTGCACCATGGTGGTCAAAGGGATTGCTAAAAACTTCTACACAAATGACCTTGATGGCATGATCACGTGTCTAATTATTTGCGATCCAAAATAGAACTGCTGAGATTCTCACTCGGACCATGATGCTTTATCCTGCAGTACCAGAAGCTGCGTCTCATCTTCTGAAATTCATAAATGCATCTCCAACACCGTTTCATGCCGTCCACAATGCCACGATTCGACTCGAGAGCGCTGGTTTCCAAAAGGTGACTTTGAATCAGCTTGAGAATCAACAGGGTATTCACCTTTGGAATTCAAAGCTCAAAGAAACAGATAATTGGGACCATCTATCTCCAGGAGGGAAGTACTATTTTACGAGGTACTAATTCACCATCGCCTGCACGCTCGGGTCGCTGATACGTGACGCAGGAACCAGGCGGCACTAGTGGCATTCTCACTTCCAATTCAATGGGAACATGGTACCGGAATCAGTGTCGTTGCAACTCACGCAGACAGTCCAAATCTGAAGGTGCATCCGGCTGTGAATTAACTTGACAATGCTCATTTGATTTTTAGGTTCGTCCCATTTCCAAGCGTTCAACGCTGGGATACATGCAAGTTGGAATCGAAACGTATGGAGGGGGCATTTGGCACTCCTGGCTGGACCGTGACCTTTCAATTGCTGGACGTGTGATTGTCGCAGAAAGATCTGGTGCTTTTAGGTCCAAACTTGTAAAGATCAATCGGCCCATCATGCGCATACCAACCTTGGCCATTCACTGTGAGTGCGACAACCTTCGTGTTCAGTCATGATTGACCATGATCCAGTGGATAGGAGTGTCAATGAAAATTTCAAGTTCAACCAAGAAACTGAATTTGTACCCATTCTTGGTATGATCGAGTCTGAGCTGAATTCAGTTAAGAAGGACTCGGATGGAGACGTTCCACAAACAAGGAACGCACAACAAGCTTCAGCTATTCAGGAAAACCACCATCCCGCCTTCCTAGATCTTCTTTGCGAAGAGTTGTCTGTTGCACCTGAAGAGATTCATGATTTTGAATTGTAGGGTTTTCTGTCCTTGAAGTTTCTCAAAATTCGCATCACAAACCTTGCAGGTCGCTTTATGATACTCAACCATCAGTCCTTGGGGGTATCAGCAACGAGTTTATTTTCAGTCCTAGGTTGGATAATTTATTCTCTTCGTGCGTGTTTTATCCAGATAGGTTCACGACTCTGCTGAATACAACATTTACCTTCATCAGGTTTTGTGCTGTCGAGGCCATAGCGGACTATTCGACCTCAACCCTTTTTCCTGAAGTGAAGGGAAACGTTAATGCTATTGCACTGTTTAACCACGAGGAAATTGGGAGCGTATCCACCTCAGGTGCTATGAGCAGCTTACTCCCCACGTTGTTAAGCCGCCTCTCTCCTACACCTCAGACATATGCGCAGTCCGTTGCCAAGTCCTTTTTACTGTCCTGTGATATGTCCCACGCTGTCCACCCCAACTACGCGTCCAAGCATGAAACAAATCATCGTCCAATCATAAATGGCGGCATCATCATCAAGACCAATGCCAAACAGCGCTATGCCACGGACTCTATCTCCTCCTTCATTTTGAAGAAGATGATCGCTCGTTATGGAGGAAAAAAACAGGAATTTGAAGTCAGAAATGACATGTAAGTTGGATCTTCTACATTTCCATTAGAAGCCGCATTGATGCACCCATCTTTTTCCAGGCCTTGCGGCTCCACTGTTGGCCCACTCCTTTCCCAGATCGGTATTCGAACTGTGGATGTCGGGGCTCCAATGCTTTCTATGCATTCTATCCGTGAAACTGCCGGCACTCATGATGTTCAACCTACCATTGATCTCTTCAAATCACTTTTCGAAGGCTTTTCCGAGCTGGATCAAAACCTGACTGTCGATTAGGTCGAGATAGCAATAGACGGCTTTTCTAATTCGGAAACAAAATACTGAGGACAAAGAACCATAAAAATGTTATCGTTTGGACTTCTTCGCCGGCCGATCTTCCGGACCGTCCAAAAATTTAGGGCCGGATAACACATTTCGCTTCCTGGCCGTCCGTGTGTAATGAGAGAGCACCCATTCACGGTCTGCTTCAATTTGTTCAATCGTTCCTTGTCGAATTTCATACGCTGCAAACAATCTAGGTCCGTGTTCGAGACAAAAGCTAGTAATCACCCACGTTTCATCTCAAATCGAGGGCCAACCTCTGCTAACTGGACATTTCTCGGGATCTTGACAAAAACGTGGTGACTATGGATCAAATGGTTAAGAGATGGAATTTCGAAGAAAATGTGTTCACTTACCGGAAAGAAATGAAATCATTCTCATTTGAGAAAGTCATTACTCTCTTACTATCCTCTTTCGGTACTGGGAACAAATACTTGAGTATGTCACGAACACGCTCCCCAAGTCTAGACGTGAAGTTTTCGAAGATGAGATGGGGGTATTGCTCGGAAACTGTGGAATCTTTGTACGTGTTGATGTCATGCCGTAACTGGACATTGCTCAGAGTGAAATAAACTGTCGGTCCATGAGGGAAATGCGATACGATCATAGCGTCTGGACAAAGGAGCGAGAAAACGAGAAGCTCCAGTAAAACGAGTCTGAGGCGATATATCAGACAAACGTACCAGGGACACCACGGTGCTCGTGCAATATTATAAGATCTGTAACCTCCTTCGCCCTACATGCTTCAGATAATTCCTTTATGACATAGTTTCCACGATTTATTCTATGGGAATTGGGAAATACGAGCCTCATTTCCTATCAGAAAACTGAATCTATTGAACTGGACAACTGTTTAAGGATACTGACTTTGGCGAACTGTGAAAGCTTGGAACTTGGATCTCTTGATGTAGTGATGACAATTCTTGGGTCCTGAATGCCAGCTCGAGCATACTCGTTGTCGACATGAGTCAAAGGTTCTACCGATTAGATGGTTCAGACCAATTGCGAATCGAATCTAACTGAGATGCACACCACTTTGTGCCTCATCAAATGGTAGGTCTTTTCCTAATTTCTCCGCATCTTTTCGCAATTCAGTCGGCAGAGATTTTCCAGTTGCAAGTGCATCCTTCACTCGCTGTTTCCGTTCCCAAATTTGCCTCTCCTGTGCCTCAAGAGATTTCGCATAAACATACTGCCTCCGCTCGCGGGTTTGCCTGCGGAGCTGATCAATGTATGTAGTGCTAAGCTCATTGAATCTGATATGCGGCGTACCATTGTTTTTTACGACCGGGTTTTGAAGGGGAGATGATTGTGACAGGGCGCAGCGTCACAGCGCGGGAATTACTCTCTTGCACAAAAATCTACACATTACGGATCATTTTCAAAACAATCCAAGAGCTGGTCCGACAAAATTCATTATGCAACTGATCATCTAGTCTCATCGGAAAACCTCCCGACAACTCCTCTTTTGCTTACGGGTGTCTATGCTCAAGGGGCCAACATACCTTTCTCAATAATCGGACAGCTGATCTTGTGACTGAACGTAGTCGACAAGAGGATAAAGCATTTGTAGTAGAATAGTAGGAGAGCCTGATGCATGTTCTGATGATTTGGAGGTGGAAATACATAGATGGGCGAACGAAGGTACTGCTTTACGTAAAGAGGATTTGTTGCATGGCCTCACAATGATCTTCTCGTTATAGTAGTCTAGTCGAACACAACGGGTATCCATTATGGCTGCTACCAACTGATGACATCCTCATTATACACATGCACAGTCAGTTTTGGCAGCACTCCCTAAATAGATCACCAAGTCCCAGGCATCTGAAGTCCGCTGGTTTCTTGACGACTTGAGTTTGGTACTCAAGGGGAAGTCGACATATCAAACGCACTAGGAGAATTGGAATCTGTCATCTGATGATCTGACCAACAATTATAAAATGACATCGTAAGAAGTGAAAGATGATTACACACCAGCGTTGGGAACGGGGATAGAAAGGGAAGAACCGTCGCTGAGTCTCAGCGTTACTCCAGGAATATATCGACTACAAAGCTGTAACCAGTCCGGAGAAAAGCGAAAGTCGGCTACTGTCAATTGACTGTCGAGTGCGAACTTATGTTGGAACGTGAGGGCACCGCCAGGGTAACCGATAGTGATATTTAGATGTAGATAATCAGTGGTTGGTGAAATCGTTGGGATATTTTGTAGCCATAGGGTCGATACGCGGGATTCCATGATGTCCGGGTCAAAGAGACCCTGGCCAGTGTGTCCGAGCGCAATGACAGAGAATGACATGGTTGTGGGAACTCTGAGGATAAGAATGCGTCATGTGCCTGTCACTTTTAGTACCTCACTAGGGCAAGACGTTTGTGGGAAGTTCCCGGGAAACTGTTACCCTCCTTTCAAACTGCCATCATTGGGAAGTCATTGAGACACTTAATCTAGACGAATTATTTACAAGGTGAACATTATTTCCCGAATCAAGCCCATACCCAGACCCTCAACACAGGCCTCGAAGACCTCTCGAACAGCATCAAACTCCCACAAATTTGTGCGCTAGAATCGGCTATTAATCAGTCTTCCGCGAATGGAGACATAAAAAGCTTTCTCACATAGACCGGCCAGATGAACGCGCTTGTAGATGAAGATCGGGCTGGTACTAGGATTCGTATCTCATCGAGGACAGATGTGTCAAGAATTCGAGGTGGCTTGATATCTGAAGTGCCATCGACAATCAAGTAACAAATGTACCTCGAACATGAGCTTACCTGAGACATTGGCAGGGGAGCTCTGTACAGAATGCTTGGGCTTAGAAAAACATGCATATCTATTTTTTTCCAGGAGGGGTTTACAGAACTCCAGCGGAAACCATTCGTAGTTTTCCTGTTGCAGACGAATGAGTAACAACCAGCTGAATTAGGAGTGGCTGCCTCACCGGGTCTAAGAGATACGATGGAGCATATTCTCCTTTGTATCTCATCTTCTGGCAAGACTGGATATAAAAGCCTATATCACGCTCAGTGCCGAATATCAATCGAGCATGGAAATATTCACCCATATAAAGATATCTCATTTCGGATACTCCGGCTTCATGTATCTCTCTCGCGAGGGAAATCTCTCTCAACGCACTGACCTGTTATATGTCAGTGGCATTGGACGAGGCGCGATAGGAAAACAGACCTTGCCAAAAGAGAAATGCTCCCAAGCTTTACCGTAAATAAAATAAACGCTGGAGACACAGTACGGAAGAATGTCAAGCACGGCCATGGCTATCAGCTCCCCATCTAGCCGGTATAGTTGATGGTATGATCCATACTTCTTTGGGAGATTAGCTGGTGGTGGCGATGGGTAAGGAATATCCTCAGACTGCAAACTGGTCAACCTTGAGAGGGACGAAAGTAGGAAGTCGCAAACCAGGAGTGGAGTTGTTACAAGGAATTTCTCAAACCCTTGGGGTGTATTCTTAAAATCGTGGTGGATGTCACGTTGGTAATTGACAAAAAGCTTGCATTTCTCCTCAGTAAATGAGGCAGATTCGAGCTCAACCTACGTTACTCAGAGTCAGACAAAGAACCACTGTTAAAACAGAGTGAACAGGCAGGCCCGCACTTCAAACCTGTGAGCAGGGCGTTCCTCGGAGTGGCATGAGACTTCTGCAGCGTGAATGGACTCAGTGAAATCAAATGTCTGTTCTTTGCCTTTCGATTTGAGCTTGCTAGATAGATCCTTATTCATCATGCCTTGCCATACGGCAATAGAAAACAACTCACGTTGAATTTATCCCTTCACCATCATGGCCTCTTAGCACATATCGGTTCCATCTGATCCACGTCACTCATGAGATCATTCGCAAAAAGGACGAGAAACCAACCGATTTATGAGCTTGCGATGGCTTTTCGAAGGTTTGAATGCGAGTGCGTCAAGCCTAGAGGCGAAAAACATGAAGTAAGCATCCTACTCAATGACCGAGGATCGTATCAACTTGATGGTATATTGTGGGCAACAAGAAATTCGTAGATTAGGTTTATAACACCAATTTCCTAAGATAGGTTGTGAAAATTGAACGAGTATATTCATATCGAACCTCACACCTGAGCGCCTCCAGCCCCTATCTATCATTTTTTGGTATGCCTATGCAACACGTCCAGGGGACTCAGGCTTCCCCATCCCTGTACAAGAAAAGTGTAAATACCTGGCAGGTCAACCTTGATGTATCTAAGCCGGAAAGATGATGGTTTGTTCTGTCTTGAGTTCGTTCGCCTGGTGGAGAGCAGTATCCACAGGTACTAGAATTTCGACCGTATGGCACACCCAATGATTTGATCTGCTCCATTTAATTTTCTGTGGGAGCAAGGTGTTGTCCAAGGACCATAGATTTGTTAATAGACACAAAGGAGAAGTGAATGGTTGGTTCACAATTGATCTGATCTTCTGATGGTGTTCTGATCTATACGAGAGAATTCTTATAGCTATTTCTACTCTGCTCTGCGCTAGCCCTTCAACTCAGCGATATACCCTATTAAGCACTGTCCTACGCAGCGCACATGACAGTTGCTGTATATGAGAAATGAGTTTTGCGATTCTTTTGAGAGTTGTAGATTCTGATACAAAGCATCAGGGTAATGTAAGGAAAGCCGTGGTTTTGTTTTTTGGTTATTTATTAAAAGAGACTAGGGCTGAGCCTCTGAAGCTCCACACAACAAGGCAGCTGGGCAACAGCAAACCGGATACCGCCATCCCTTCACCCTACACCTAGAACTAATAGGCAGGAGAGAGCTATTTGGACGACTCCTACAATGCAGAACAGGACACAGCTACTCAGGGGAATACTACCAAATGCTCTTCCCTCAGCATACCCAGCATACCCATGTGGCGAACCAATACAGACACAAGAACATGTTATCCAATCCTGTCCTATCTATGAAAGACATTGCACTGCCCTACGCAAAGTGTCACAAACGCTATACCTACCTGACCCCCTTGGCACCAAGGATGGCATAAAAACTATGACATCCTTCCTAGAAAAATTCTGGAGCCTTCACGAAGAACGGCCACTCCCCTCCAACACAATCCACACGCCACATTACAGACAAGCCTCTTACGGACTTCATAGGGACCGAATCTCAAACCCCAGCTAACAAGCCTCGAAAATCATTTCATGTCATTGATAAACATCCTTGAACCACTTATCACGTACTAGTACATTACTCCCTGGAGGACCCAATTACTTCACCACCAACATTAACACCCAATTCGGAACAACTCCAGCCGACCTCTCCTGAAGCTTGGGTGTAGTCACCAGTGTGCCGCTATGTATCTCACCCACCGCGTCTTAGCACCTGCTTGCCTGTTGCGGTACACAAATACAGGGTTCTTTCTCTCTCTCTTGCCTCTGAAGCCCTAATGAATAAGTAATTCAATTGTCACCTGATTGGAATGATAAATAGCTTTACCAGAAAAAAATTTCCCTTGTTTTCTCTCCATAACCATGTCCTCCAACAACAAAGTCACTGACCTTACAATATCGGACTCCGACGATGAGATTTCTGATCAGGAGTATGAGGCAGCAAAAAAACGTCAAGGAGAGGTGGTGCGCTTGGAAAAAGAGCGTGCAGAGCGCCAGGCTAGGAAAGAGACGAAGACAGGCGAAAAGAGGAAGTTGGAGGACGAAAAACGCCGACAAGAAGAGGAGGTCAAAAAGATCCTCCGTAAACTCGAAGAACAGCGCCAAGCAGAGGTCGAACGAATTCGGTCTAAAGCCCGGGCTGATGCAGAACAGCGACAGAAGCATGCTGCATACAGAGATGACAACATAAAACTCATCAAGCGCCCTCCCCTTCCTATAAATCAACGGAAGGCCTTGCTTCCACAGGAGAGCGTTGAGGACCAAGAGAGACAGGAACAACCGGCGCAAGATACGAGGAGGGCTATTGTGGGCGGTCAGAACCCCTGCAAGCGTTGTTACCATCACAGGATCTTGTGTGTCCTGCAAGGTCTTTCGTAAGTTGTTTTCTCTGCCCATACTTTAAACGCTTCATTTTTTCTCCACTAGCAAATCGACTGCCTGTGAGGCCTGTGCCCGAGCCAAAGCAGCTTGTCATCCAATGGAATTGAAGGCCACCAGGAGAGTGGGGCAGGAATTGGTAGAGAGGAGGGCAGGAATTGGTAGAGAGGAGGGCAGGAATTGGTAGAGAGGAGGGCAGGAATTGGTAGAGAGGAGGGCAGGAATTGGTAGAGAGGA
>Ga0153942_1000307_pt1 | contig 18460 bp, 17 predicted proteins | sample TSNJ026MetaG_FD_104731 | JGI IMG/M metagenome (GOLD analysis project Ga0153942, IMG submission 104731) | Attine ant fungus gardens microbial communities from New Jersey, USA - TSNJ026 MetaG | ecosystem: Host-associated > Fungi > Mycelium > Unclassified | place: USA: New Jersey, Brendan T. Byrne... | reverse complement strand
TTTTTAGGGGTACAGGCAGAATAACTCAAAAATAAAAAAAGACCGCAAAGCCCATATTTACAAGCTTTGCGGCGCCCCTGCCAAGGAATCGATGCGACAAGATTTGAACTTGCGGCCTCTGCGAGAATGAGTTTTAAAAGATGCCCTTATTTACAGGGGTTTTAAAACATGGTAATCAAAGAGTAATCAAAAAAGTAATCAAATCTTTATCAGCTATGTAATAATCATGAAAATCTACAATTTTAAAAGAAAGGGGAGCATCCACATTCGACTTATTCAAGTTAAAAGAAATAACTATTAGAGAGCCAGGGGTATTATATTTTTGCTCAATCAATAGCAGACCCATAAAAAATTATGACAAATAATTTCTTGATATGTTTTACTAATCTATTTACATTTCTCACATGACATTATATGAATAATATCATCTGATCGTTAGCTGATACTAAGACTAAATTTTTTTAATAATTAGTGGGAGACAGAGGACTCGAACCTCTAGATGTTTAGTTCCATTATTTTAATATGTAACCGACTTATTCTTTTATTGTGATTAGTAGCTGTTACGCCTCCCACAAACACCCGTATTTCCCACCAGACCACTTGTCACTATTACTATATTCTTCATCAAATCGCCTCCATTCACCTTATAATTAAATTCAAAGTTTTTCAGCTTTTTGGTAAAGGTAACAGAAAATCCGACAATAAAAAATGCGGCTACACTCAATAAGGACATAGAATACAATCAACCATTATCTTCTCCATCACTAATGGGAAAATTCAGGTTCAGACGAAAGACCTTCCAACATTTTTATCAGTCATATTGTTTTCCTCATATTGCTATTGTTCGGATATATTTAAGATATTGTTATAAATCAATTTTGCTAAAAATTCCGTGCGATTATATGGAATAAATTCTTTATCGCTATATCTCTGAACAAAACTACGCGGACACATTAAAGATGATTCATTGTAAATATCATGTTTTTCTAAAAGTGGTTTATCTTTGCATCGTCGGTTTAGATTTTCCTCCAAAAAAAATAAATTTCCGATTTGAGCGTTTTCAATGCTATTACTATCAGGTAATATATGCTCAATAGTAACATCAATGTTAATAGTTCTATTAGATACATGCTCTTCAATAAGTTCAAGAACAATTTTGCATCTGTCTTTATTTTTTGTATTTTTATAAATTCCCCAATAATTAGACCAACCAACATTTTTGAAAGAATTTGTAAATGATTCCAACGTCGGTAACTTGGATTTTAAGTTTCTGATGCATTCATCAAGTTTTTCGTTTGCATATTCGTTTTCCAAAATATAAGCGGATTTGTATACTGAATCGCTTAACATATTGGAATTTTCCTCACCAATTATTTTGTAGCAAATAAAAAAGTTACATAGAAATTGTAATGTAGAATTGTATTTTTCTATAGTAAGGTTTTCCGATGCCTTTTGATGCATCAAACTTAATAGCAATGGTCTAAATTGTCCAACTCTTTTTTGACGAAAGAAAGTAAAAACTTTATACTCGATAGGATTTTCTTCAGACGGGGAATAAAATTGTGTATAATAGTCTGACTTTATCTTTATATCATCTAACAAACGATCCACGTTTCTTCCTTTAGTCACATTTTGTATTTCTTTATACACAGTAATGTCTCGTTTTCTGTCATAATTGTACTTATGTATAGCGTAATGTCTTAAAAAAGGTTGAATATTACGTCCAAGATTATTTTCGATTTCTTCCCAAATACGCTTAGCATCATCACGAAGTTCTATAGGATGCATATATCTCATAATGTAGTTCTTTAACAATTCATGATCTTCCAAATCAAGTCCCCGTGCATTTAATATTTCAAATATTGTATACGAATCTTCATCTGTTGTTGAAATTATGTTTACATATCCAATATTTATAACTGCATCACGAACTTTTAATAAAAATTCATTATCAAGACTCTCAAATTTGCTTGCAAAAAACTTAAAACAATCAATAATATTTTTATCTTTTGAAACTGATATAGTGCAATGATTAGAGAATGCGGTAATACTCTTTTTTTCAATTTCATTTTGTTCCATCTTTAAAACACTATTTACTATCTTTGGTAGCGAAAGATGATATTCCGGATAAACAATTTCTCGAAACTTATTTTTAATATCCTTTGCAACAAGATATTTATCTGTGCCCCCAAAATCATCTAACATATTCCTCTTTTTCATTGTAAACATTATTGCCGTTAAAATAATAGTTAAAGTAATTATTCTTTGTTGTCCATCTATTACAGTATATTTTGGAAGACCATCATCTTTACCTTCATCCTTCAAAACGATACTTCCAATAAAATGTGAAGTGGAAATTCCATCTGAAACCAGTAAAATATCTTCATACATATCAGTCCAGTTTTGATTTGTCCACACATACCTACGCTGATTTCTTGGTATTACATAAACAACATTTTGGAAAAGTGTATCAACAGTTTTTTCTTTTGCATCAAAAGCCACCTTCGTATCCTCCTATAATTTCTATCACAAACTTAGTCAATGATCTCTGTGTAAGCCTTCCCTTATAGCTAATAATCTTTATAAAATTCATTATATTAAATTTTTGTGGATATTTCTACCATAATTTATTTAATTTTGCTTTTTCGGTTGCTTCATTAAAGTTTTATTTTTATCATAATAATCACCTAGATGTTATTAAGCAGACTCAACTAGAAAAATACTAGTTATTTTCATATACATATTGCCGCATTTCTATTTCATAATTAACGAAATTTCACAATAATACCAAAAAGCCTGTCAACCCCTTTACCGTCAGGCACTTACGCTAGTAAGTGGGGGTTTACTGGCTGACGTACCGGCAACCAATACACCCAATAATTGTACAGGGGTTGATTCTCACGCACTTAGAGAATCAACCCTTGTTTATATCTTTTATTATCAAGTGAATCAGAAAAAAAGTTACGAATATACTCATAACTTATCTATTGTATTCTATACTTGCTCTTTTTAAGTATTGTCTTCTCTCCTACCTAACAGATAATCAGTAGTTACATCAAAGAAATTCGCAATTTTCAACAATTTTTCTAGATTCGGTTCCAATTCACCAGATTCATAATATTGATATGTACGAACGGTAATTCCTAAGTGTTCTGCAATATCTTTTTGTAAAATATGTCTTTCCATTCTCAATTGTTTTATTCGTTCACTAAAAGTATTCATTAAAATTATCCCTTTCTGAAAAAAAGTATTGACATGAATATAATCTTCGTGTAGAATGGTGGCATGAAGAAAATCTTCATGTCTGAAATTGAAATCTATTCACAATCATTTTCGTATGCACATCTTTATGCGATATAGATACATTTATCTTTAATATTAAATAGTTCAATTTCAATTATATCTTTCAAAAGTAATAGTGTCAAATGCTATTCATGAGAAAGTGTTTTTGTCATGCCATAAAGGAGATTAATATGTCATTTATAACAGAAATTTTCAAACGTTCAAGCATGAAGGAAATAACAAGCTATTTACTTTACGGGGCATCATTTGAAGGTGAGGACAATGCAGACTATCATACAAGGCTGAAAAGAGCCTGCCAGTGTTGCGAAGATGTCCTTTTAACTTATGATAAGGATAAGGAATCTGTTTTACATAATGCTGTTAACCAGTTCATGGGCGAAACAGAGAGGGTATATATGGAGATTGGCGTGAAAGCAGGTTTTTTATTGGCTAAGGAAATATTTAATGACGTACCGGACAGGGGACATTTGATTCAATTTGAAGAAATGTGTGCCAACATGTCCAGCGATATTTCTAAAGTAGAGAAGGAGTAACATATTTCTAAAAAATAGAAAAAGTAAATATTAGAATATAGAGGAAAGAGAAGATTTATATAGATATATTACGGGAGCTATATATTGCATGTTCGGAATTACAGGAGGCAGACGACGCTTTGAAGGAATCTGACCACCGGCTGTTTGAGTATATGGGGTATCATATTACAGAAGCCGAAAAAACGGTCTTTTTTAATACCATCAACTCCATTTTGAGGGTCAGGGAAGAATATTTTTTCAAGTCTGGATTCCAAATGGCTGTAAAATTATTATTAGGGCAAAGATAGACCGTTTGAGATAAAAAATCATTTTAAAGTTAAATTCTTCATTTCACGAAAATGAAACAACCTGCCAATTTCTCTTAATAAGGGGACAATAACAGGAGTATTTTGTCAATGACCTGCCAGTTTTGTTGGTACTGCACATCATTGATAAGGCACTCCTGTTATTGTATTCTGTAAACAGAGGATTAAGGAATTTACTTCTTATCTTCTATGAGTAACGTACCATCCTGAATCCCCTTGGCTGTTTCCATCAAAAAATTTAATACTATAAAGTCTTCCCTGGCTTCTTCCCGATTCATATGCTGGCTTAGTTCATATTCAGCCTTTTGCAAATATTCTAATGCTTTTTGAGGGTCTCTTTTCATAGTTATTCCACCTAACAAACTATATATATCACATGAAGTAGTATGAAAATTCGGAAAATCTCCTGTTTTCTCCAAAGTCTGATGCAAAATTTCGATTGCTTTTTTGTCATCTCCACTTACCCAATGAGATTGTGCTATTAAGCAATCTTGTACTACTGAATCATGAGTATACAATGACGTGTGCTGCTGAAAATTCTTTAAATAAATGATACAGATTTTAAGCATTGTATTGTTTCCGCTTCTAAGAAAACAAGTACCCAGATTGCAAAATAGATTGGCTGCCAAAACCGCATGTTCCTTACCAATGGGAGTTAAGGTTTTAATTCCTTGAAGAAAATAACCTGTTGCTTTTTGGTAATCATTTTTTCCTATTTCAACAATCCCTTTATACAGCTCATAATTCGCTTTTTCCATTTTATGATTCCCATCCATAGGAATGGTTTCTTTCATTTTGTTCAATGCCCACTCCATTTTATCAAACTTCTTGTACTTTCCAAAATAGGGGATGATTTTATCAAAAAGGGCAAATGCCAAAAACATGTTATCAACTTCAATGTTTTTGAAAATCGTTTCAATGGTATTTAATACATCCTGATAGTAACCCCAGTCCGTACCATAAGCTGCACAGATGCAGAAAATGCTAAATAAGAATTGTTCACATTTTTGGATGGATGGCTTGGTAAAATCCTTTAACACTTCACAAAGAAAGGGATGTAGTGAAATCTGATTATTCTCGCTGTCTTGCTGTATCCATCCATAATCAATCAAATCATTCGTGGTATTAAAGTCATCGGTCTGCAGCCATTCGTGAAACAGCCTTTTTGCTATGCCACGTTCAGAGACTAAAACCATGTGCATTAATATATAGCGTTTCTCCTCTGAAAGATTTTGCAATTTAAACAGCGTCTGAATATGCCGATATAACCGTTCTCTTTTCATCTCATCATCTTTTACCACTTTTATCTTATTCGGATTCGATAGAAAAAGCCCTTCCTCACGCAATGCTGTTAATAGCTTTTCTGGTTCCATGTCAGAAGCGGCTAACGTTTTCGCCGCCATCTCAACCGCTAATGTATGTCGGTACACTTCTTCGATAATCTCTTTTACAACCGCTTCTTTCTTGGAACTCTTTGGAGCATATTCATAGAAAAGCTGTAGTAATTCTGACGTGCTTTCAATCTCATTGATTGGGTAAACATTCACATCTTCAATATGGCTTCTGGTAGTGACCAGTAATTGAAACGGTAAATTTAAAAACTCATAAAATAATTCCTCCTGTTCCGGCACCGTATCAAAGTTATCAAGAATCACTAAAGTTTTACTGGATAATTGTTTCAGGAAACGATAATGGCTGCGAAATAATTCTTCATCGGTCATGCCTGGTTTATCATCGACAAACTCTAATTGGATCATAGTTTTACGCAGATTTTCGCTGTACCTTATGAAAAGAATGTTTTCATATTCTTTCTTGTGGGATTTCCCATATTGTCTTGCTAGTTCTGATTTGCCAATTCCCCCGATCCCCTCTAAAAACAAATGATCTTTCTCCTGTAATATTTGGTGGATATCGTATAACTCATGTTGGCGCCCGTGAAATTCTTTTTTGACGGAAGGAAATTTATATTTCACTAAATAATCAGACAATACGATGCCTTTCGGGGAGCCATCTTTTTTCTTTGGCGCACCTTGGAAAATACCAACGAGCAGGCAGGCAGTAATAAATTCCACGGGTGAATCTTCTTTTTCTAATAATTCTTCCTTTTTTGTATCTGAGATAAGGTTGTCCCAATGTAATATCTCTTCTAATTTTTCCTGGATATAGCCGGGGTCTTTCACTTCCTTCAAGACATTTTCAACCCCTGACAAGAGCCTTTCGTGTCCTTTCTCATCATTATATAAACCCAACATATCTTTCGGAACTTTTCTTTCTATCCCATTTACTATTTTGTTTACGTTTCCTTGCTCTGGTCGGCAGATTTTTATATCTTCCTGCGTAAATGCATATACAAAAATCATATCGTAATAATCTACTTCGGAAACCTTCATTTTCGTATTCTCTAATATGATTTTTGAAATGGTTGCAAAGTCTAATCTCTTTCGGATAATAATTCCCCCTTATTTTTAAATTATTTTTTTGACCTTTTTATGACCTTTTGCTGACCTGTAATTTTCTGCATCCATCTTGTAAAATGAAAGCACAATCAGTCATGCATAGACATGAATACCTCTAGAGATAGATTGTAGCACAAAACATATGTTCGAACAAGCTTTAAAATGCATTTTGTAAAAAAATAAAAAACAGAGAAAAAAGGAGAACAACACAATGAAAATCATACCAGATATCAAAGCAACATTTGGAGAAACTTATTTTTTAGGTTTTACAGAGAAAATGAGATTTGACCAGACAACCAACAAAAAAACCAATGAACTGGAAAGCTATGTATGCAGGTTATCATCTTCGGAATTGCAAGGGCAGATCGAAGTGACCGTTCCATTAACCGTTGCAGTTCAAGAAATCAGGTTCAACCAAAAGGTAACATTGCAAGGGGTTATCATTGACCCATATGCAAAAAGTTCAGAGGGTACGTCATTTGCACAGGTGATGCTTCGCTGTACGGCAAAAGGGATATTGGATGAATCTTCGGGGAAATCTGTGCCGACCCGAAATGAAGGGCAGAAATAAGCCGTATTTCATAAGCCAGACGGCAAACAGCAGGCAGGGGGCAGACCGTCGGGCAGCGGAGCGTGCCCAGCGGCAGCGTAGGTCTGTCCCCTGCCTGCGTGAGTGAGTCCGCGAGGGCGAGCGAACAAAGGCAATCCTTGTACCACCCCTTACTAACAGGGTGGTAGACATTACAAAAAGAGTTCCGTAAGCAGGTGATAAGTACAATCCGGCTTTTCGGAGTAAAAACAGGGAGAGGAGCAAACGAAAATGAAAAGTAACAAACCAGAACTTGAAGCGGTCATTGACTGGGTGCAGGTAACCTTTAAAGAAATCAACCATTTTGAGATCATGGAATATATCCTGCAATTTGATAGAGAACTGATGACACATGAAAACAGGGGGCGTTTCCGATATGCAGGAAAATGGTGCTTTGGCGGCATTGAACTATTTACACCACCAGAGGATTATCTTGAGATGGGATACCATCTTTATATGACAGGTTCTGCCTGTAGATCATTTGAGATATATCTCAATGCACAAAAAAGAGATTGGTACGATTTCTTTGCTGACTGTTTGGAGTACGGTGGAAAATTTACTCGTCTGGATATTGCAATTGATGACCGAAAAACCTATTTGGATATCCGGCAATTGAATGAAAAAATCAAAGGTGGCGAATGTGTTTCAAAGTTTCGTAACCGGGTTCTGTTAGACAGTGGAACAACAGCCGGAAAAGATACAGGCTGCACGATCAATCTTGGATCGGGTGAATCCCTGTGCTGTATGGTCTTTTATGAAAAGAACTATGAGCAGAGCAAGAAAACAGGTCTGCCAGTGGAAACCTATGGTGCATGGAATAGGTATGAAGTCCGGGTAAAGCAGGAAATGGCAACGTATTGTGTAATGGAATTGGTGAAAAGAAAAAACGTCTGCTTTATCGGCTTGGAGATCATCAACTATTATGTAAGGATATTGGTGAGAAATCCGAAAGATGAAAACCGGTCACGTTGGGAAACGTGGGAGCCATGGAAACAGTTTGTGGAGGGCATGGATAAATTGAAGCTGACCATGCGTCCGGCACTACGGACATTAGAGCAGAAAAAGCAATGGATAGAGAATTATGTGGCACCAACACTCAAGATGATACAGGTGGCAGACGATAATCTCGGTGAAGAATTTCTTAAGGATGTAATTGAGGAAACCACTTTAAAGAAGCATCAGAAAAAGATTGTGGAAGACTACCTATTCAGTAGACAAGAAATGAAGGCAATGAAATAAACACAAAGAAAAGGTAGCAACAAAATCGAAAAATAAGGAGGTGAGTCGCCGATGCACAAAGATAATCTTTCTCTTTCCGATAAAGAAATATTGAATTTTATTAAGAATAACGATATAATCAATTTAGACGATGTGCGAAATGAAATGAATAAAAAACAAAGAGAAAGCATCCTTAGCCAACATCTATTTTCCATATGGCAAAGTACCGATGGGCGTTGGCGTACTTACATTCCTGACAGCACAAAAAATAACAACCGAAAATTAGTAATTAAAACGTCTAAAAAGGTTCTCGAGGACTATATTATTTCCTACTACGAAAGCCAAAGTGAACTCAACAAACTGGAACGCATTACACTAAAGACACTCTATCCTGACTGGCTGAAATATAAGGAACTTCATACTACAGCTAAAACCTACATATCAAGGATAGAAATCGACTGGAAAAAGTTCTATGCCGGGACAAAAATCATTGATAAGCCTATAAATACACTTACAAAACTTGACTTGGATAATTGGGCGCATCGATTAATCAAAGAGTATGAACTCACGAAAAATGCCTATTATAACATGGCAGTTATTATGCGTCAGAGTTTAGACTATGCAATTGATTTAGGCATCATTGAAATGAATCCCTTTTCTTTAGTGAAAATTGATGGAAAGCGATTGTTCCGCAAGGTAAAAAAGAAATCAAATGAATCACAAGTGTTTTCGCAAAGTGAGATGGAACAAATTATCCCTATGGCATGGGAAGATTTCCACAATCAGACGAAAGTATATGAACTTTCTCCTCTTGCTTTCCTATTCCAGTTTCAAACCGGGTTAAGACTAGGAGAAGTGTGCACGGTTAGATATGAAGATATTGAATCTCCTGATTATATTCATATTCAACGTATGTTACGGCGTGAAACAAATGAGGTTGTAAATCATACAAAATCTGAATATGGTGATAGACAAGTCCTGCTGACCACTACCGCAAAGAAAATTATTGAGTGCGCAAGGAAACGGCAAGAAGAACTTGGTGTCGACAGTGAGGGATATATCTTCTCCATTAATAGATTACCGCTTACCGAACGCTCTATCGCCGACTTATATCGAAAGTATTGCAGGAAAATAGGGATTGTTCAAAAAAGTTCACATAAGTCCAGAAAAACCTACATATCTTCTCTTCTGGATAAACAGGTAAATATCAATACTGTACGTGAGATGGTAGGACATACCGACGAAAGAACGACTCTTGGAAATTACTGCTTTGACCGTAGTACAAAATTAGAAAAACTGAATAAAATAGAAGAAGCATTGAACTTCTAGCTTGAATACAGGGGGTGTATTCAAGCGTATTCAAAAAAACAAGCCATTCACCACCCAATATACACTTATATCTTTGGCAAAAGGCACATCTGCTAAATGGCGCAAACCCTTGATTTTACTGGTTTAGGAGACGCAAACAAAAAGCCCTAAAATCGGGCATCCTCGCCTCAATCCTAAGACCTTTCTTACTGCGCGATCAGGGGTTCGAACCCTGGACACCCTGATTAAGAGTCAGGTGCTCTGCCAGCTGAGCTAATCGCGCATTTTTTTTTGGTAACGCAAAAAATATTATATTATAACATTATAAAAAATGCAAGTACTTTTTCATAGAAAATTAAGAAAATTTTAGACAATTTAATTTTAGATGTTTTAGAAAAAATAAACTTCTTTTTAATATACTATTCTCTTGTATCCTCCCGGAAAAACCTTTATAATATGTAATGATACCAGGGTCAAAAGGTCATGCGTTTCATGCTTGCATGAAAAAGCATGATGTTGGGGTCAAAATACCTTTTGACCCCAACATCATGTAATAATGAAAATAAATTAAACTGTGAGGTAAATATGAGTGAAAAGAAGCAAGATGTAAACATAAAATCATCCGATAAAACCAGGAAATTTCAGGCAAACAACAAGTATTTTACCATTGCTGTCTATAGCATAGGTGTTATTTTTATAGGGGCGATCATCATTAAGCTTTTTCTATCCTGGGAAGAATCAATTGCTACTTTCCGTACAATAATAAATATATTGATGCCGTTTTTTCTCGGAGCATTAATCGCTTATATTCTGAACCCTGCCGTAAAACGGATCCGCAGATTTTTACAAAAAGTATGCAAATTAAAAAAGAATACCCCGCTTACAGTATTATCTATTGCAATTACTTATTTACTTGTATTGGGCTTTATTATATTTGCCTTGTTTGGTATTATTCCTCAAATTATAGAAAGTATTATTGAATTAGTTAATTATATTCCGAAAGCAGCAAATATTATATATGAATTTTTCGATAACATTGAAGAAAATTTCCCCAATCTGGATATGGAAGTACTTCGGACTACTATCAATAATGCCTTGCCCGATTTTATTAATTATTTGAAAGATTTTGCAGCAAATATGGTGCCTGCACTATTCAGTGTTTCTATGTCTATTGTACAATGGATCGTAAATTTACTGGTTGTAATCATGGTATCCATATATATACTGGCCGATAAAAAATCTCTGTTAAACACTTTCAGAGGAATCATCTATGCTTTTGTTCCGGTCAACCATATTAATTCAACCATCGGCATCTTAAAAGAAGGAAATAGTATCTTCGGTGGATTTTTCATAGGAAAATCCATTGATTCACTGATTATAGGTATACTCTGCTTTATCATAATGAGTATATTGCAGCTGCCCTACGCAGTCTTAATCAGCACTATTGTCGGGGTAACCAATATGATTCCCTACTTCGGACCTTTTATCGGCGCTATCCCCGGTGTTCTCATTCTGTTGTTGGTTAGTCCGCTTAAAGCTCTGATATTCACAATCATGATACTGGTACTTCAACAATTCGACGGTTTAATCCTGGGACCTAAGATATTGGGAAACTCCACCGGTTTAAAGCCGCTTTGGATCATCATTGCCATTACGGTAGGCGGCAGCGTAGCCGGTGTCCTTGGTATGCTTCTGGGAGTTCCTGTAGTAGCATTTCTACGATATCTCCTTAACTGTTATATCTCATACCGTCTTGAAATACGTAAAAATAAAGACTCTGCTAATTTTAAACCGGAGTAAGATTCACGGTACTCTAAAGCAGCGCGCGCTTCCTGCGAAGCGTTTACATATCATAGAAAGCAATTTCTTATGAGTATGTAAAAGAGCAGAACCGTAATTCTACTCTTTTACATACTCATAGCTTTTCTATTATTTTGCTTTATCCTTCTTTAAAAAAGAATTCACCTCATCAAAGGATTTCTTCATATGCAAAATCTTTTTATTTAAATCCGGTCTCTCATATAACATCAGGCTAACTTTATCCTTGATACCAACCTTCCGCGCCATCCAAACCTCTCCTTTATAGAAAATCTCCTATAATACATTATGCAGCCTCCACCTAATTGTGAGATTAACATCTGTCAGGGCAGCGAATAATCATTTTATAAATCGGATTTCCCTTTTTTGAAAACTTCTCTTCATACTCAGTCATTACATTCCCCGCAGCCATTTTGGCCTCATGATGCAGGTCATAAGTACTGGCAGTTACATGCCACCCTGCAATTTCTGCCTGATCCAGCCCAAATTCAAACAGCTCTCTGTTATCCGTCTTGAATTCTACCAGTCCATTCTTTATCAATATATTTTCATATCGATTCAGAAACTCTTTCGACGGCAGCCGCCTCCTTGCATGGCGTTCTTTCGGCCACGGATCGGAAAAGTTCAGATATATTTTACTTATTTCACCTTCTGCAAAAATTTCCGGCAGTTCTCTTGCATCTATGCAAAGATAGTAAAGGTTCGGCAGTTCCTCCATATCTTTTCTTTTTTGTACTGCTCTTAGCAATACGCTGGTATAGCGCTCAATTCCTATATAATTAACCTGCGGATGCCGAACTGCCATCTGGGTAATAAATTTCCCTTTTCCCATTCCCACTTCAATATGAACCGGATTATTATTTCCAAACACTTTATTCCACTTTCCCCGAAACTCCTTAGGCCGCTGTATCACATAGGTACTTTCTGCAATCGCCTCATCCGCACCCGGTATGTTTCTCAATCTCATAATTCATTGTATCCTTTCTCCCATTTATTCAATGCGGTTACTCGTAATCCGCTTCGCCAGCGGATACTCGTAACCTCCTGGCAGCTCTACTGCCCTTTCAGTAAGTGCTTATTAATATTTCCTGCAAAATCACTTCTCTAAATTCTATCACATAGCATAAAAATATACAAAAAAAAATATAAAATTTTTCGGAATTTGTCAAAATTTCTATAGAATTTTTCTAAAAAAGGTGTATGATATGATATTATAATGTTAGTACATGACGGCAACGCAGTGATGGAGTAAATAGCGAATATTTTATTTAATGATATTTATGCAATGCTGTACTAGTGAGTGGGAGGAGGATGTTATGGATTTAGTCATAAACCGATTATCTGAAATTGAAGCTGCTGCTACACGATATATGGAAAGCGCAAACGCAGAAAAGAAAGAACTGGAAAAGCAATCAAAAGCGAATATAGAAGCTTATGACGCAGAAGTAGACGCGAATACTTTGAAAGAGCTGCAGGCACTTAAAGAAAGACTGGATGCTAAAATGCATACCGAGCTTGCAAAATTAGAGGAAAAAACGAACCATATTATTACCGTTATAGAAGAAGATTATAAAATGAACCATAAAAAGTTGGCCGGTAATGTATTCAACAAATTAATTAAGGAGTAATCTTATGGGAAATCTGTTGGCTTATAGCGGTTCCACTACCAAGATTCGTGCTATCCGAAGCCGGTTATTGACCGATAGTGATTATAATGAACTGTCCACTATGAAAAGCGTAACGGAAGCACTTGGTTATCTTAAAAGACATCCCGGTTATCAGAAATTGTTTGCTGACATTGATGAAACAACTCTGCATCGCGGGGAGGTTGAAAAAATATTAAATAATGCCATATTCATTGACTTTCAAAAAATTTACCGATTCACATCCGGTCAGCAACGTAATTTATTAGATTTATATTTTCAGCGCTATGAAATAGCAATACTCAAACGCTGTATGCGAATGATTTTTGATCATCGCGATATAACACTGGATTTAACCATTTTTAAAACTTTTTTTGAAAAACATTCGGATATTGACTTGCAGAAGATCTCTGAAAGCCGCACGTTGGAAGAATTTATGAGCAACTTGCAGGGCAGTATCTATTTTAATGCCCTGGACCGGCTGTCTCATCTGACCCGGCCCACATTATGGGATTATGAAATGGCAATCGATCTGTTTTATTTTAAATGGTTTTGGAAGAATAAAGATAAAATGGCTCATAAAGAGGATAAAAAAATTTTTATGGATTCCTATGGTACAAAAATGGATTTGCTAAACGTGCGCTGGATCAACCGGTCAAAAAAATATTTTAACATGCCTTTCCCTGAAATTTATGCACATTTGATTCCGGTTCAATATCGTCTGAAAAAAGAAGACATACAGAATCTGGTAGAAGCTTCTACAATGGAAGAATTTAACACGGCCGTGAAAAATACCTATTATGGGAGGCATTACCCGGAATATTCTTCCGATACGCTGGATTCCACATATAATATGATTCGATGCAGCATACAACAAAAAAACGCACTGAAGAATCCTTATTCAATAGCAACCGTCATTTCTTTTCTCTTTGAGAAAGAGCATGAGATCGATAAACTTACCACAGTCCTGGAATGTATACGCTATGGACTTACACAGGACGAAATTCTTGAATTTATATTAAGAAATAAAAAATAAGGAGGTGATACTTTTGATAGTTAAAATGAAATTCCTAAGCATTACGGGACCTAAAGCTGACCTGGACCGTATGGTTAATGAATATTTATCCAAATATGATATTCACTTAGAAAATGCTTTATCGGAATTAAGAAACGTAGAACAATTACATCCATACATTGAAATCAACCCATACAGGGAATGGCTGCAAAAAGCAAATGAATTCGCTGTTCTGATTAAAGATTCCACATTGGATGCCTCCCCTAATATATCATTAGAAAAGTGCATTGATTTTCTAAGACAGCTGGAGGAAAATATTTCCGGAATCCGAATGAAGCGCATGAAATTGGAAGAAACGCTTGAAGCGCTAAATGCCTCTTATGAAAAAATCGAACCATTTCTGGCATTTAACTACAATATACGTCGCGTCATGCAATTTAAATTTATTAAATTCCGGTTTGGCAAAATTGCAGTCGATTATTATGATAAGCTGGCTAAATATGTTTATGAAGATCTGGATACCGTATTTTATAAATGCCATAATGACGGACAGTATATTTGGGGCATTTATTTTGTGCCCGAAACTCATGCCAGTAAAATAGACGCCGTCTATGCTTCCATGCACTTTGAAAGGTTCCGTCTCCCGGATGAATATGACGGAACGCCGCAGGAAGCAGCTGACTTACTCAATGAAAGAATCGCCAATTGTAAAAACAACATAAAAAAATATCAGGAAGAGATGACTGCTGAACTGAACAGGCAAAAGGACATGATTCTTCTGTCTCAGAAAAAGCTGGCGGCTCTCTCTACAAACTTTGACGTTCGCAAACTGGCAGCATGCACCAGGGAAGACCGGCAGGTATTTTATATTCTATGCGGATGGATGACCGAAAAAGATGCCAGAAACTTTGAAAGAGATATTTCAAACGATCCGGATCTGTACTGTATTATTGAGGATGACCATAACAATGTCATATCTCCCCCGCCAACCAAGTTAAAGAATCCAAAGGTCTTCAGACCTTTCGAGATGTATATCAAGATGTATGGTCTGCCTGCCTATAATGAAATCGATCCCACCATCTTTGTGGCACTGACTTATGCTTTTATCTTCGGCGCCATGTTTGGAGATGTGGGGCAGGGTATCTTTCTGATGATTGGCGGAGCCCTGCTTTACCGCTTTAAGAAATGGCCGCTGACAGCAATCATCAGCTGCGCAGGTTTCTTTTCTGCCATTTTCGGGATTCTATTCGGAAGTGTTTTCGGGTTTGAAGATATCATACCCGCACTCTGGCTGCGCCCGGTCAGTCACATGACTACCCTGCCGTTCATTGGAAAACTGAACACCGTATTTATCATAGCGATTGCTTTTGGCATGTTTTTAAATTTGCTGGTTATGATCCTCCATATCATCAATGGAATCAAGGCAAAAGATACCGAAAATGCATGGTTTGATACGAATGGCTGCGCAGGTTTTGCTTTTTATGCCGCAATTGTAACCATAATTGCGCTGTTTATGACAGGCAATAAATTACCATCGGGCATCGTGATGGTTATCATGTTTGTCGTCCCATTGATTTTGATGGCTTTAAAAGAACCATTAACCAGACTGGTAGAGAAAAAGGCGGACATTTTTCCGAAAGAAAAAGGAATGTTTATTGTTCAAAGCTTTTTCGAACTGTTTGAAATACTGCTCAGCTACTTTTCCAATACGCTTTCCTTTGTCCGTATCGGGGCATTTGCAGTCAGTCATGCTGCCATGATGGAAGTTGTCCTCATGTTGGCCGGCGCAGAAAATGGCGCTTCTCCAAATTGGATCGTCATCATTGCCGGCAATCTGTTTGTCTGTGGCATGGAAGGTCTGATCGTAGGCATTCAGGTACTGCGTCTGGAATATTATGAATTATTCAGCCGCTTTTATAAAGGAACCGGCCGCGCATTTCAGCCTTTTGCAAGAAAGAACACATTATAATAAAAATAATTTAAATTTAAGGAGGATCACTCAAATGTCTGCATTAACTTCTATCGTATTAGTAATAGCCCTGGTTTTAAGCATTATAATTCCTTTCGGAGCATACTTGATCGGTGAAAAAACAAAAGGCCGCTTCAAAACATCTTTGGCTGTAAATTGTTTTTTCTTCTTCGGAACACTGATCCTTGCCAATATTTTAGCGTTTACAGGCGATTCTACCGCAATGGCCGCCGAAGCGGCCGCTTCTGCGGATGGTCTTTCCACAGGCATGGGCTATATCGCCGCTGCTTTGGTAACCGGCCTTTCCTGTATCGGCGGCGGTATTGCAGTAGCCAGCGCTGCAAGTGCCGCTCTCGGAGCAATCAGTGAAGACCAGAGCATTTTGGGTAAATCACTTATTTTTGTAGGACTTGCAGAAGGTGTTGCCCTTTATGGTCTGATTATCTCCTTCATGATTTTGGGTAAATTGTAATCTATGAAAATGTATTTGATCAGTGATAATGTAGATACCTATACCGGAATGAGACTGGCAGGCGTGGAAGGCTGTGTAGTCCACGAGAAATCGGAACTGAAAGCAGCGTTGGAGAAAGCCATTGCGGACAAATCCATTGGAATTATTCTAATTACTGAAAAATTCAGCCGCGAATTCCCTGACATTGTGGACGAAGTCGTTTTGAACCGCAGGCTCCCGCTTATAATTGACATTCCGGACAGGCATGGAACGGGACGTAAGCCGGACTTTATCACTTCTTACGTAAATGAAGCAATTGGATTAAAACTATAAATCCCGAAAAAGAAGGTGACAATTTTGACAACGGAAGAAAAATTAAAACATTTTGAAGAATCTTCTATGGAAAAAGCCAGATTACAAAGCATGGAACTGATCGAAGCACACAAAGAGGCTCTTGCCAAATTGGAAAATGAACATAAGGCAGGAAAAGACCGTCAGGCTGCACTGCAGATTAAAATGGAAACCGAAAGTCTGAAACGCACAAACAATATGACTCTTTCCAAAGAGCAGATAAAAATAAGACGGAAAATTATAAAAGTACACAATGAATTAAAAGAAAAGCTTTTTGTAGAAGTAAAAGCGATGCTGGAGGAATATATGGATACTCCCGCCTATGAACAGCTTTTGATCAGACAAATCCAGGAAGCTTTGGATACGGCCGGTTCCGATCAGGTGATTATCTATATTGATCCGGCTGATGTAACCAAACAATCCAGTTTAAGTGCGGCAACGCAGGCAACGCTTACGGTCTCCGAATATTCTTTTATGGGGGGTACCAGAGCCGTAATTCCTGACCGTCACATACTGATTGATAATTCTTTTGCAGCGAAACTGGAAGAGGCAAAAGCAGAGTTTAAGTTTGATGGAGGTTTTTCACATGAATAAAACGGGTATCATTTATGGTATCAACGGTCCCGTTGTATACCTGAAAGGAAATACCGGTTTCAAAATGGCGGAGATGGTTTATGTCGGTGAAGAAAAACTTGTCGGGGAAGTCATCAGACTGGATTCTGATATCACCACCATACAGGTTTTTGAAGAAACTACCGGTCTGCAGCCAGGTGAAATGGTAGAAGCTGCCGGTGACGCCATTTCCGTTACATTAGCTCCCGGAATTCTAAATAATATATTCGATGGAATTCAGCGGCCATTGAGTGAAATCGCAAAATCCTCCGGTAAATACATCAAACGTGGTGTCAATGTAGATTCTCTGGATACTTCAAAGCTTTGGGATGTTCATATTACCGTAAAACCCGGCGAAGAAGTATGCTGTGGTACCATAATTGCAGAAACCCGGGAAACTCCTGCTATTGTACACAAATCCATGGTGCCTCCCAATATATCAGGTACGGTGCTAAACGTTGTAAAGGACGGCAAGTACACCATTTTGGATCCCCTGCTAACCGTCCAATTACTCAATGGAACGGAAGTAAAGCTATCCTTAATGCAGAAATGGCCTATTCGCATTCCAAGACCGACTGCTTCCCGCTTTGCAGCCAGCAAGCCCCTTATTACCGGACAGCGTATCCTGGATACCCTGTTTCCAATTGCCAAGGGCGGTACTGCTGCCGTTCCGGGCGGATTCGGTACGGGGAAAACCATGACTCAGCACCAAATTGCCAAATGGTCCAATGCGGATATTATTGTCTACATTGGCTGTGGCGAACGCGGAAATGAAATGACTCAGGTTTTGGAAGAATTCTCCGAACTGGTTGACCCCAGAAGCGGCAATCCGCTGATGGACAGAACCACGCTGATCGCCAACACCTCCAACATGCCTGTCGCTGCACGA
>Ga0153942_1000303_pt1 | contig 18552 bp, 14 predicted proteins | sample TSNJ026MetaG_FD_104731 | JGI IMG/M metagenome (GOLD analysis project Ga0153942, IMG submission 104731) | Attine ant fungus gardens microbial communities from New Jersey, USA - TSNJ026 MetaG | ecosystem: Host-associated > Fungi > Mycelium > Unclassified | place: USA: New Jersey, Brendan T. Byrne... | reverse complement strand
GGATACCGGATAGGCGGTTTTTCTTTATGTTCATGGAGTTTCTCCTTTGTTAAGTCATTTCGTTTTATTATACTGGATATGGATATGGTTGTAAAGTGATTTGATAGCTTTGAAATAGCCTTATGTATATGGGGGTTGTAAGTGGGTGTCTCAGGGGATTTGGGCTGTAGGAATAAATGATTAAGCTAAAACTGAAAAATAACTGTTGTGTTTATTGAGTGGTTGTAGTAGAATAAAGTCTGAAGAAGTAATGATAACTTGTTTATTGATAGAAAATGGAATAATAATACATTAATTTAGTGTTAATTCGAAAAAGGAGGGATTCTGGAAAAGAAGATGCCTTCAGATGCGGAAATCTGTTAAGCTGATAAGAATAAAACTGCGAAGGATTATATAAAAGCGTAAAAAAATACCTGTTGTGTTTGTTGGATAGTTGTAGTAAGATATGATTTATGGAGCCATTTCGGAGTATCGTATTCTATATTTAACGAACTAATTAAATAGGTTCCTTGAATTTTGGTCTCTTTCGGGGGCGGCCTTATTTATGGAGAATTATGCAGGCAGATATATGGGTATAAACCTAAGCGATTAATTATCTTTGACATTTATGAAAATAATGTTTATAATGTACAGCGGGAACCAGAAGTCAAATGAGGTTTTTAAAGAATACAGACCTGATATAGTATATCATGCAGCAGCCCATAAACATGTTCCTTCAATGGGGGACGCCCTATTGAGGCAATTAAGAACAATATATTTGGTACATATAAGACAGCAATGGCTGCGCCGAAATAAAAGGCGGAGAAATTCGTATTGTTTTCTACGGATAAAGCAGTGAACCCGACCAAAATTATGGGGGCTTCGAAGCGTATATGCGAGATGATCATACAGAATTTATATTGTTTCGGAGACAGAGTTTGTTGCGGTCAGGTTTGGCAATGTATTGGGGATTAATGGACGTGTGATACCATTGTTTAAAAGATAGATAAAACATGGCGTATATGTCGCAATTACTCATCCTGATGTTATTCGTTATTTTATGACGATTCCCGAAACTGTATCGCTGGTACTGCAGGCAGGTTCTTTTGTTAAAGGTGGAGAAATATTTGTACTGGATATGGGTGAACTGGTGAGGATGCTGATTTGGCAGAGAATCTTATAAGCTTGTCAGGTTATGTGATGAACCGCAAGTAAGAAGACAGTGACGTTGAGATGAAGGTAGGATTTAATGAGCTATAAATGAATGATAAGATTTTATTATCATAGGTTGGGTGGATTGCGTACAGATTGATTACGGTTCACCGAACAAACCCAAAGTGATCATTGGCGTAAGTGCAAAGAATAACAAGGGCTGCATTATCAACTCCGGGGCAATTGTAGGCAGAAATGTTACATTTGACAACGGCACATATCTGGTGCAGCGGTGAGGAAAGAAGTAATGGAGGAAAAACATGCATAACATACCTTTTTCCCCTCCGGATTTGTCCGAACTGGAAATTAATGAAGTCTCTGAAGCTTTACGTTCCGGGTGGATTACAACCGGACCAAGGACAAAACAGTTTGAAAGTGAAATAGCAACATATTGTAACACCGAGAAGGCGGTTTGCTTAAATTCGGCTACATCAGCAATGGAATTGACACTGCATCTTTTGGGTATTGGCCGGGGGGATGAAGTTATTGTTCCGGCATATACATATACGGCTTCGGCAAGCGTTGTAGATCATGTTGGTGCGAAAATTGTGATGATCGACACTGCGCCAGATTCTTTTGAAATGGATTACGACTATCTGGAGGATGTTATTACAGAAAGAACAAAAGCAATTATAGCGGTTGATCTTGGTGGTGTTATTTGCGATTATGAAAAAATATTTGCTGCGGTAGAATCTAAAAAAGCATTATTTGAGCCATGTGGCAAGATTCAATCTGCGTTTGGAAGGGTAGCTGTGATTGCCGATGCGGCACATGCGTTTGGAGCAAGCCGTCACGAAAAAATGTGTGGAGAAATTGCAGATTTTACTACTTTTTCATTTCATGCAGTTAAAAATCTAACAACTGCGGAAGGCGGCGCTGTTACTTGGCGTAACATTGATGGTATAGATAATGAAGGAATTTATCGGGAATATCAGTTGTTGTCTCTGCATGGTCAATCCAAGGATGCATTGGCAAAAACGCAACTTGGTGCATGGGAATACGATATTATTTATCCTGCTTATAAATGCAACATGACTGATGTTATGGCTGCTATTGGATTAAAGCAATTTGAACGTTATCCATCAATGCTGTCACGACGAAAAGAAATTATTGAAAAATATGATGCCGCAGTTCATCCTCTTGGAATTCAAACGCTGACGCATTATGGTGATGGTTTTTCCTCAAGTGGGCATCTATATTTAACCAGGATTCCTGATATTACATCTAAACAACGTAATGAAATTATTATTAAAATGGCTGAGATGGGAATTTCCTGTAACGTTCATTATAAACCGCTTCCGCTGATGACAGCATATAGGAATTTGGGATTTAATATAAAAGATTTTCCGAATGCATATGCACAATTTGAAAATGAGATTACGTTGCCACTTAATACGGTTATGGCTACTGAAGATGTTGGTTATGTATGTCGATGGTTAGAATGTATATTGGGGTGATGAAATATATGTATAGAATATTTTTAAAAAGAATGATTGATTTGATTTTAGCATTATTAGCATTTCCTTTTTTTATTATTATATTAATGGTATTAGCACCAATTATTTATTTAGAAGATAGAGGATCTGTTTTTTATAATGCACCACGCATGGGGCAAAATGGAAAGATATTTAAAATGTACAAATTCCGCTCTATGCGGGCAAATGCACCTGACATAAGAAATTCGGACGGTTCTACATATAATGGTTATGGTGATCTTAGAGTAACAATGATAGGGAAATTTATAAGAAAAACAAGTCTTGATGAGTTGCCACAATTGATAAATATAATTAAAGGTGATATGAGTATTATTGGACCAAGACCTAATTTAGCAACTAAATCATATGATTCATTTGATGAAATACGAAGAAAACGTGTTAGTGTTCGACCTGGTATTACTGGTTATAGTCAGGCATATTTTCGCAATTCAATATCCCAAGATGAAAAATTCTCAAATGATTGTTATTATGTTGATAATGTAAACTTCATTTTTGATATAAAAATTTTCTTTAGAACAATTATCACAGTATTAAAACGTGAAAATATTTATGTGGAAGGAAATATTGATATACCAACTAATATGGTTGAAGAAAAAACTGAAAAAAGTGTGGTTTAAGTATGAAAAGATTGTTAATAATTGGAGCCTCTATTTTACAACTTCCGGCAATAAAGAAGGCTAAAGAGATGGGACTTTATGTTGGTGTTGTCGATTGTGATTCAAGTGCTGTCGGAATAAGATTTGCAGATGAATTTTTCAATGTGAGCACAATAGATGAAGTTGGAGTATATGAAACGGCAAAAGTATTTTCAGCTGATGGAATTATGACAATTGCTACCGATATGCCAATGCGTTCGATCGCATATGCTTGTGAGAGATTAGGGCTTGTTGGAATAAATTACAAAACAGCTATTGACGCTACAGACAAGGGTAAGATGCTGATTGCTTTTGAAAAAAATAATGTTGAGCATCCGTGGTATTTCATTTTTCAAGATTTGAAGACCATTGATAATATTAAAGAACAAATAACTTACCCATGTATAAGTAAACCGGTTGATAATTCTGGTAGTCGTGGTGTAATGTTAATTAACAGTGAGTTGGAACTTTATGATTCACTAAAATATAGTTTTGAAAATGGCCGCGGTGGAGGTGTTATTGTTGAGGAATACCTCGAAGGAAAAGAAGTTAGCGTTGAAATGATTATATTAAACGGTCGAGCTAATGTGTTGGCAGTTACTGACAAGCTAACAACGGGAGTCCCCCATTTTGTTGAAATGGGTCATTCTCAACCTAGTTGTTTAGATACTAAAACCATAGATTTAATAAAAGATTTGGCAATGCGTGCTGTTAAAGCGGTTGGAATTATTAATGGCTCTGCTCATGTTGAAATAATGATTACAAAAAACGGACCTAAAATGATTGAACTGGGTGCCCGTATGGGCGGGGATTGTATAACATCTCATTTGGTTCCTTTATCAACTGGGATTGATATGATAAAGGCAACAATTCAAATTGCGTTAGGGGAAAAACCTGATATATCTTTCAAATATCATAAAGGGTCAGCTGTACGATATTTGAAAACAACCAGTGGCAAGATACAAAATATTTTAGGTGTAAAAGAAGCTATAAAGATTAGTGGTATTCAAGAGATTTCAATTGTAAAAACCGTTGGTCAAAGTGTCAGTGGCATAAGAAATAGTGCGGATAGAGTTGGCTTCGTAATAGCGCAAGGGGATACCGCTTTAGCTGCTATTGAAATATGCCAGAAGGCATTGAACATTGTAAATATTTGTATAAACTAACCAAATACTCATTGTTATTTTTTGCTAGTAAATCATGGAGGTTTCTATGTCAAATAAGAGTGTGATAGGAGCATCAATAGGTAATTGTGTTCATGTTGCAGGCGTTTCGCATTTTCTTGCAATTGCGGAAAAGGAAGGCTTTAATACGATTTTTCTTGGACCAGCAGTGTCAGTAGAAACGATATTTAAAAAAATAAATGAATATAAACCAAAGATTGTTGCGCTGAGTTACCGGCTTACGCCGGAAAATGTTATAACATTATTAGATGAAGTATTTAGTTTAGCGAAAACACTTGATTATGAGCCGATATGGGTTTTTGGGGGAACACAGCCTGTAGCTCAAAAGGCGCAGGCTTATAAAAAATTTTCATTTATATCTGACGGGTTTGACGAAATTTGTGATTCGATACGTTTTTTGCGAGGAGAAAGTGGAACTATTGTTAGTGAAAATTATGGTTCTAATTTAATTGAACGTATTGAAAACAACTCACCTTATCCAATATTAAGACATCATTTTGGATTGCCATCAGTTTTAGAAACTGTAGATGGTATTGAGAAAATTGCCAAATCAAAGGTCGTTGATGTAGTTTCACTAGGAACTGATCAAAATGCACAACAGTTTTTATTTAATGTAGAAAAAATGCAAAAGCAATTTGATGGTGCAGGTGGCGTCCCGATAAGAGGTGCTGATGATTTGATCAGAATGAAAAAAGCTTCAAAGTGTGGCAATTATCCTCTTATGCGTTGCTATAGTGGTACAGCTGATGTTTTAAAAAACGCTGAATTATTAAGGGATACTATAGACAATGCATGGTGTGCAGTTCCGATATTCTGGTATAGCGAACTTGATGGCAGGGGAGATCGTCCAATTGAGGTATCAATAAGAGAAGCACAAGAATTAATAAAATGGCATGCTGATCGAAATATACCGGTAGAAATAAATGAACCACATCATTGGGGTCTTAGAGATTCACATGATGTCATGTCTGTTGCAATGGCATATATAAGCGCTTATAATGCTAAAAAATTAGGTGTTAAGAATTATATTTCGCAGTATATGTTTAATAATCCTAACGGAATATCATTTTCGATGGATTTAGCGAGAATTCTTGCGATGGTTGAAGTGGTTGAATCCTTACATGATGAAAACTTTAAAACTTATAGGGAAACTAGGGCTGGCTTATCTTTATTTCATGCAGATATTGACATTGCAAAGGGGCAACTTGCTGCTTCAACGTTTATGCAAATGATTTTAAAACCGCATATTATTCATGTTGTAGGCTTTTGCGAGGCGGATCATGCAGCAAGGCCTGAGGAAGTTATAGAAAGTTGTAAAATTGTACGTGGTGTAATTCGTCATACATTAGAAGAAAGTTTTTCTATAGAAAATGACATGACTATTAATAAAAGAAAAAATGAACTTATAAGGGAAGCTAAAGTTTTATTAAATTTTATTTGTAATAAGTACTCATATGATGATGATCCATTAACAAATTCTGAAATACTTGCAGATTGTGTGAAAAAAGGTTATTTCGACGCAGTTCATATTCTAAAAAATGAAAAATTCAGAGGAAATCTAAATACAACATTTATAGATGGAAAATGCGTCGCTATTGATAAAGAATCAAAAGTGATTCTTACCGAATTAGAAAGATTGAAAGGTCTGGAGAAAATTAATGACTAATACTATATTAGTACTTGGTGGTGGTCATCAAGGGCTTGCAATGTCTGCACATCTAGCTTTATTGGGTGAAAAAGTTAATCTTTGGAATAGAACCCTAGATAATATTTTTAATATCATTAATACAAAGACAATAATATGCTCGGGTGTTGTAAGTGGTGAAGCTAAATTGAATAATGTGTCTTCAAATATTGATGATGTTAATTCAGATATAATAATGATAACTACACCCGCTACTGCACATAGGGACATAGCGAAGCTTATTGCAAAAAAAATAAATAAAGATACTGTTATAATATTAAATCCAGGGCGTACGTTCGGAGCTTTAGAATTTGCAAAAATTCTTTCAGAAGAAGGCTGTACGGAACTGCCATACATTGCGGAAACACAAACTATTATATATACTTGTCGTAGAAACGGAAACAATGTTGTAACTATATATACCCTTAAAAATGATGTAAAGATTGCTGCGTTAAGGTCTTCCGATATTGGATTTATAATTTCCAAAATACCAGAGTGCATTAGAAATTATTTTGTTGCGGTGGAATCAGTAATGGAAACCTCATTGTCAAATATTGGAATGGTTCTCCATTGTGCGCCAGTACTAATGAACATTGGTTGGATTGAAAACGATATAGTTGATTTTAAATATTATTACGATGGTATTTCACCTAGCATAGCGGTCTTTTTGGAAAAGTTGGATAAAGAACGATTAAGCGTTGCTAAAGCACTAGGATATAATTTGGAAAGCGTTTGCGAATGGATGAAGCGCACTTATAACGTTCTTGGGAATAATTTATATGAGTGTATTAGAAACAATAAATACTACAAGCAGATTGATGCACCTAGGACTATTTTGCATAGGTATTTAGAGGAGGATGTACCTTGTGGTCTTGTTCCTCTTGAGTCTGCGGGAACAGAGCTTGGGGTAGAGACTCCTTGCGTAAGCTTAGTTATAGATTTGGCGAATCATGTTTTAAATAAAGATTATAGAATTTTAGGAAGAAAATACTCGAATCTATAATAGTAGATTTAGTTTAGGAGGTAATGGTAACATATGATTAGTTGCCAAGCTATATGATGAAAGATACGAACGGGAAAAGATTATTAATATTAGGTGGAACACCTCTAACATTAAACATTCTTGAAACTGCAAAAAGCATGGGTGTTTATACAATAGTGATGGATATGAATGCTGAATCGCCTGCAAAGAAATATTCTGATGAATCATACGATGTAAGCACTGCCAATGTAAATGATGTGATTGATGTTTTTTATAAGTCCCAGGCTGATGGTATCTTCACATCCTATGAGGATTTTAATACTGGCATTGTTGCGGAGGTGTGTGAACGATTAAAAATTCCGTTTTACGCAACACTTGCTCAGATTGATGCTACGAGAGATAAAGTATCCTTTAAAAAACTATGCCGTGAACATGGCATTAAGACAGTTACTGAATATACATTAAATGAAAACTTTAATAGCGAAGATCTTAGTAAAATTAGCTATCCAGTAATAATAAAACCTGCGGATAGTTATGCTGCACGAGGTATTACCGTTTGCCAAAATGAAGATGAATTAAAAAAATCATATCAAAATGCTGTATCTTTCTCGCGCACAAACAGAGTTATCGTTGAAGATTTTTTAAAGGGAGATTATCTGTCAATTACCTTCTCAGTTATTGGTGGGCATTTGAATTTGTCAGCAATGAACGACAAGGCAATAAATGTTGAGCAGGAACATATTGTCCCTTTACCTGCGGCGTATATTTTTCCTTCGAAATATATTGATCTTTGCCTTGAGCAAGTTTATCCTAATTTACAAAAAATGATTAATACAATAGGAATCGAAAATGGAACATTTTCTATTGAAGCCTTGGTTTGCAATAACATTATATATGTGTTTGAAATGTCATTTCGTATTGGTGGAGTGAATGATTGGAAGTTTGTTCTCTTGGAAAATCATATTAACCATATGGAAATGTATATTCGTCTTGCGTTAGGGTTAGGCTTTTCGGGATACGACTTGAAACAAAAGGAAAATCCTGAATTTTCTAATTGTTACGGATTAATGAATGTTTTAGTAGAAACCGGAACAATTAGTAAAATAGAGGGCATGGATGAAGTTCTAAATATGCCACAAGTTTTTCGTGTATCTCAAAATTATGAAGTTGGTGATACAATTAGTTGGCCGGGTACATTGAGACAGATATTTTCGAAAATATTTATAAAAACAACGAATAAACAAGAATTATTAACAATATTTAACAATATTAATAACACTATAAAAGTTTTAGATAATAATGAAAAAAACCTTATTATGAAGGAAGCTAATTGGGAAGATTTGTGTGAATAAAAATCTATGCGGAGGTATATTATGTCGTTTAATGAACATATGAAAAACTATCTTTTCCTAGGTAACGGATACAAACCCCAAAAAGAAACAGCAGATTCTCTAAGTCCATATAAGCTAGATAATGTTTCATTGCCTTGTGTGGAAGTTGCAATTGATATGGGATATTCTGTTTATATGGGAATCAATAGAACATATGCTGAAAAATTAGAGTGTATATCCGCTAAAGTTAAGTTTTATAATGCTTGCACTTATCGAAGTTTACTTGATATAAAAAGTAATTACACAGCATACAGAAACTTAATGTGTGTCTTAAAAGGTAGAGAATTTGATGTAATACATTGCAATACTCCTATTGGCGGATTAATAGGTAGGGTATGTGGAAAACAAACTAAAGTCAGAAAAATAATCTATACTGCTCATGGCTTTCATTTTTATAAAGGCGCGCCTCTTTTTAATCGAACTATTCTAAAATGGGCAGAAATGATAATGGCAAGATGGACAGACGCTATCATAACTATGAATCAGGAAGATTATGAAGCTGCTAAAAAATTTAAACTAAAAAAAGGCGGCAAAATTTATAATATACCTGGAATAGGAATAAATACGACAGATTACCAAAATATTGATATAGACAAAGAGGAATTAAGATTTAATTTAAGCTTAAGAAATGATGACATTGTATTAATCTCAATGGGAGATTTAATTAAAAGAAAAAACTATGAAATATCAATCAAAGCAATTGCAGAAGCCAATAATACTAGGTTACAATATTTGATTTGCGGTAGGGGACCAAAGTTAGAAGAACTCAAAAAACTTGCTCAAGACCTGAATGTTGAAAAACAAATTCATTTTTTAGGCTTCCGCTCTGATATAAAAGAACTTTTGCAAATTGCAGATATATTTTTATTTACAACATTTCAAGAAGGAATGCCGCGTTCTATGATGGAAGCAATGTCTTCTGGTTTACCTTGTATTGCATCAAAAATCCGCGGAAATGTGGATTTAATTGAAGATGGTAAAGGTGGATTTTTGATGGATGTGTCTGATGTTCAGGGATTTGCGAATGCAATATGTATATTAGCTGGAAATAAAAAATTGCGTGATGAGTTTAGAAACTCTAATCTTAATACAATTAAAAATTTTGATATAAAAAATGTCAAGAAAGTAATAAATGATATTTACAAAGAGGTTTTAGGAGTTTAATAAATGAAAATCAAACAGTATATATTTCTGATGCGAGAATTAAGATGGGACAGAAACGAATAAGAGTTTTTTCTGGTAAATTGATTTTAAAAAGTGTGGGAAAAACGTTAATATAGAAAAAGAAGCTGTGTTTCATCCCGCATTGAGTTGGGCAATAATACGGGAATCGTAAAAAGAGCGCTATTATCCGGTAACGTAATGATTGTATGATGTAATGGTGGGACCAGATTGTATCGTTTGTGTACGCAATCATTCCTTTGAACGTACGGATATGCTAATGAATCGGTAAGGATTTGCGCCAGAGGAAAAAGGCGAATATGCTATAGTCGATTGCGTGCCTGCAAAAATTACTAAATATAGAAATTACTGGATTGGGAGGGGAGATATAATATGTTGGTAAAAGATAAAGTGTCCGTTGTAATACCGACTTTTGATAGACCGACATTTCTGTCAAGAGCTATTGATAGTGTTTTAAATCAAACGTATAAAAATATTGAAATAATTGTTGTTGACGATAATAATCCTGAAACGGAAGCAAGGATAAAAACAGAAAATTTAATGGAGAAGTATGTTAAAGATAAAAGAATTATATATATAAGGCATGCTAAAAATAAAAACGGTGCTGCCGCAAGGAATACCGGTATTAAATCAGTAACCGGTGAATACATTACTTTTTTGGACGATGATGATGAAATGGGTTATAATCGTATTTCTCTATTGCATGAAAAGTTGAGTTCCTTAGACTTGACATGGGGTGCCTGTTATAGTAATTACTCTAAAATGAAAAAGAACAATGAAATTCAAAAGTGTGGAGAAAGCAGAAGTGGAAATCTTTATGTTGAAGCATTAATGCGTTCTCTTTATATTGGTTCTGGTTCAAATTTATTTATTAGAAGTTCTGTTGTTAAGGAGATCAATGGATTTGATGAAGATTTTAATCGTAATCAAGATTTAGAGTTTCTCGCAAGAGTTTTAAAAAATTATAAATTAGCATTTATATCTTGTGATACATTAATCATTCATTATGAAGATAAAGTTAGCGGCAAATTTTCTTATGAAAAATTAATTGAATTAGATGAATTATTTCTTGATAAATTTAGTGAAGAAATTGTTAAGCTTCCCAAAAAAGATAGAAATAGGATTAATAAATATTTTGCTCTTGAAAGATTTCGAAATTCAATAAAAGCAAAAAAGATTTTAGATGGATTAGGCTATTGTATAGCTAACAAAGTTGATATATTTAGTTTTGTTCGTTATTGCATTTATATGATAGGGCGTGTTATCACAAAAAAATCATTTGGTTTTAAAATATAGTTTTGAAGAAAAGTGCATGAAATCATAGTGTGAAAGAAGTAAAATAAGCTAAAATCGTGAGATAGATACAACAAAAAGGCTCAAAGGGTGAACGTAATTTTAAGAATATTCCCACCTTGATAAAACGAAGCGCACCTGCACATCAATAGTATGCCGATGCAGTTGTTTTTGCAGTTGCACATGATTAATTTAAATACATGACTTGGGATAAAATCGATTCTTTATTTATTAATTGTTCGGAAGAACAAAAAGTCATAATAGATGTAAAAGGAATACTGGACAAAACAATTTTAGATAATAGAAATACAGTTTTTGAAGATTATAAAGGAGCAAAAATGATTCGTATATTGCATTATGTTGGGATTATGGATATGGGTGGTATGGAAACTCTTATAATGAACTTATATAGAAACATTGATCGTGCCCAAACCCAGTTTGATTTTGCGGTTCATATGCAAAAAGAAGGAGATTTTGATCAAGAGATCAAGTCATTGGGCGGCAGGATATATTATTTCCCTCCAATGCGTAAAAATCCTTATAAATATAGAAAAGCATGGGATGTTTTTTTTGAATCCCATATTGAAGAAATTGATGTTATTCATTTTCATACAAATTCTTTGGCGAATATTATAGCTTTGAAATCCGCGTTTATACATAATATTCCAATAAGAATTGTCCATAGTCATAGCACTTATTCAAATAAAGGGAAATTGCAAATATTAAATAATATACTACATAAACATAACCAAAAAAGATTAGATAGATATGTTAATAGGTTAATAGCATGTTCCGAAAAGGCTGCCCATTGGTTATTTGGAGGTATGGAACTAAAGGGTTTAAAAGTACAAATAATAAAAAACGGCGTTGACACAAAGTATTTTTCTTATAATCAAATAATAAGAGATAATATAAGAAAAGAACTTAATATTGAAAATTTTACGGTAATAGGACATATCGGAAAATTTATACCGGTTAAGAACCATTCATTTTTACTTGATATTTTTAATGAAATTACGAAAATTGATCATTCGGCGATTTTACTTTTAATCGGTGACGGGCCTTTGTATAATGAAATAATAGAAAAATCTAAAAAATTATCGTTAAATGATAAAATAATGTTTTTAGGTGTTCGCAATGATATTAGGGATTTGATTATGGGAATGGATTTATTTTTAATGCCGTCATTATATGAAGGTTTGCCAGTTTCGATGATAGAGGTTCAAGCAGTCGGATTATCCGCTTTAATTTCTGATACTATTACGAAAGAAGTAATTATCAATGAAAATGTAAAATCTTTGTCGCTTGAAGTGCCTTCAGATTTATGGGTAAAAGCCGCATATGAAATGTTATGCAAAAATGAAAGAATTATTGAGAAAAAAAAGTTATTAAATGCAGGTTATGATATTAAATCTTCAGTAGATAAATATTTAGAAATAATTAATTATAATAATAGAATTAACGGGGAGAAACATAAATTATGACAGATAACGCTTTAGCCTCTAATAAATATAAAAGAATTAACACGGTCCGCTTATCTTTTGTGCTCATACCTTTAGCGCTGTTCTTCATAGGCGGGATTTTCAACTCGCAATTCTTCTTGGCAGCATTTATTTTTAGTTGCATAGTTTGTATTAATTTGACGAATAATGAAATATTTTGTGTATTATTTTTTCAATTACCTTTTACTATGGTTTTTAAAATAAATCCTGATAAAACTTCGTTATTTACTTACTTTTCTCTTATAGTGGCAGTTTTAATGCTTATTAGAATAAAAAAAATACCGAAAAAAGTTTTTATTTTAATAGCATTAATGGCAATATATCTATTACCCGGTGTAAAAAATGATTATACAATGTATATTAAATTAATTGTAAACTTTTTTTTATTATATTTTTTCATAATATTCTCTGATGAAGAACACTTTAGCAGATATATTTTTGCTTTAGCGATGGGGTTGTGCTTATCATCTGTTTTAGGATTATATAAACAGGATCTTCCAAGTTTAAGTAGATTTTTTACTGATTTTAACGAAGAATATATAAGCGGCGTAAAAACGGTCCGTTTTTCAGGGTTGCATTTAGATCCGAATTATTATTCAATTATTGTTATGACCGTTATTTTTAGTCTATTGTCAATATTGATAAAATATAAAAAGCATAAAAAGCTAAATATAACATTAATTTTTACTTTGATCTTATTTGGTTTGCTTACTTACAGTAAAATTGCAGTTGCAGGATTAGCGATTATAATATTATTTATATTTAATTTACTGATTAAGCGGAAAAAGGTTTTTTCAAGCTTAATATTTTTGATTATTCTGGTTACTGCATTAGTAACATTATATTACAAAACTGATATTATTGATAATTTTATCTATAGGTTTAGCGCTGAAGATATTTCAAATAATCGTTTTGATATTTGGGATAGGTACTTGGGATTTATAACGGCTTCTGTTAAAAACTTATTTATAGGAGTTGGAATCGGAGCCGGATATTATGGAAGTGGACCTCATAATTTTTATATAGAACTAGTATATTTTTTGGGAATTATAGGAACTTTTATATATGCGTTAACATTTGTTACTATTTTAAAAGTAAAATCTTTATTAAAAAAACGTAGTTTATTAAATAATGCATTATTTATTATCATTGGAACTATGTCAACAACACTAGGGATGTTTAGGAATAATGATTTTATTTATTTAATGATGTTTTGTTGGATGTTTTTGAATTTTGATTTTTTAAAAGATAAAAATATTATTATGGAGAAGAATGTGAATGTTAAATCAAGTTGATTTTGAAAAACTGCAAAAGACACAATTGGAAATTATGGATGAGGTGCATAGGGTTTGTCTTGAAAACAATCTAAATTATTATATAATAGGCGGTACGGCTCTGGGAGCAAAAAGGCATAACGGTTTTATTCCCTGGGATTTAGATATAGATATAGCAATGCCCCGTTATGATTATGAAAAATTTGCTGAAATTTGCAAAAAGGAGTTTAATGAAAGATTTTTTTATTGTTCTTATAAGGAGTATGATTATCATTTAAGTCCGCATGCTTTGGTATATATTAAAAATACTTGTTTAATAAATAAATTTGATAAATATAATTCTATACCAAAACATTTTGAAATTTATTTGGACATATTTCCTTTAGATAATGCGCCAGATGATATTAAACTAAGAGAAAAGCAGGCGAAAAGACTGAAAATGATTAAAGAGTTAAAAAAAATAAAAGTTTGCTATATGCATAATAATAAATTTATAGTAAAATTAATAAAAAAAATATTGCAAAAGCTATTATTCTTTATATCATTAAAAAAAATAAATGAAAGACAAAGCTTAATAATGCAAACATATAATAATTGTGACACAGAATGCTTATGCTCTATGGGTAGTCATTATAGCTATAAAAAGCAATGTATGCCTCGAGAAACATATGGAAAGCCGATGTTAATACAGTTTGGAGGACGGAAATACTATGGACCTGAGAATATAGATGAATATCTTAGCAGAATATATGGTGATTATATGAAGTTGCCTCCGGTTGAACAGCGGCAGGCTAATCTGAAAATTTTTGAAAAAGTGATTTTGGGTAAATAATATGAAAAAGGAGGGAAAATGCCTTAGGGCATTAAAATATTAAATGAAAAAATATAAAATAGGGTATACGACTGGGGTATTTGATTTATTTCATATTGGGCATTTGAATATACTGAAAAACGCAAAAGAAATGTGTGAGTATTTAATTGTAGGTGTTAGTACTGACGAATTGGTAAAAAGTTATAAAAATAAGTCTCCAGTTATTCCTTTTGAAGAAAGAGTAAGAATTGTACAAGCTATCAGATATGTCGATGAGGTAATTCCACAAATTGAACGAAATAAAATTGATGCTTATAATAAATTAAAGTTTAATGTTATGTTTGTAGGTGATGATTGGAAAGGAAATTCTATGTTTCAGGAAGTAGAAGAATATTTATTAAAAAATGGAGCCTGTATTGAGTACTTTCCATACACTCAATGTACTTCCTCCACTAAATTAACAGAATTTATAAATTTAATTTTGGAGTCACAAAAATAGATAATGGATAATATTATTAGGAGGCACAATTTGTCAAGAACCGTAAACTCAATCAGAAATATCATTGCAAGCTTTTTAATGCAATTATTGACTATTTTAACGCAATTTATTACAAGGTCTGTCTTTATACGAATATTAGGTCCGCAATATTTAGGGATTAATGGATTGTTTTCAAATATTATAACAATGCTTTCCTTAGCAGAGTTAGGGGTAGGATCTGCAATTATTTTTAACCTATATAAACCTATCCAAGAGAATAATCAAAAATATATTAAATTATTGATGAAATTCTATAAAAATACATATAGAATCATTGGTCTGTTTATTTTATTGGCGGGCATAGTTTTGATACCATTTTTACCTTATATAATTAAAGATTATGACTCACTGGGTCAATTAGGAATTAATTCAACATTAATTTTTCTTTTATATTTATTGCAAAGCGTTTCCACATATTTGTTTTTTGCTTATAAAGCAGCAATTATAAGGGGGCATCAGAAGGAATATATTATCACAGTTATTGCTGCCGGGATTACTATTATAACAAATATTATTCAAATTATCGTATTATTGTTATTCAAAGATTTTGTTATTTATACTGCTGTTGTGATTTTATTTATTATTATTCAGAATATTATAACTGCTGTTATTTCAACAAAAATGTATCCCTATATTTCTCAAAAAACAAATGAGTCTTTACCTGAAAAAGATGTTAAAGGTATCTTTAAAAATTGTTCCGCTTTGTTTTTATATAAAATTAATAGTGTTGTGCTCACTGCTACAGATAATATTATTCTTTCTGGTTATATTGGCTTATCTATAGTAGGTATGTATTCCAACTATTTGCTGATTTATAATTCTATCAGGACAATATTAGGTAAAATTTACAGTGCGCTAACTGCCAGCATGGGAAATCTTCATGCGTCAGACAATAGAGAACAAGAGCTTAGGATTTTTAAGTTGATCAATTATTTTACATTTATTATTTTCGGAATTGCTGCTGTTGGAGTATTTGTTACTATAAATAAATTTATTGCACTCTGGGTTGGTAAAACTTATGTTATATCAACATTATTTGCTTTTTTAATAGCTATTGAACTGTATATAGACGGGCTACAGAAATTTTTGTCAATGATCAGGCATTCGGCGGGTTTATTTCAACAAGCTAAATATCGTCCGCTGTTTGGCATTATCATTAATTTAATTATCTCTTTAATTCTTGTTAATTATATTGGGATTTATGGTGTTATCATAGGAACGATTATTGCGAATCTTTCTACTTTTATGTGGTATGATCCAATTATTATATTTAGAAACATTTTTAAGACTTCTGCAAAAAAATATTTTTTTCATAATATTATATACATATTCCTTGTAATTTTGGCAGGATATATTTCATATTATATTTGTTTATTAATTAATATTTCCGGATGGGGCGGATTCATCATAGATTTTTTGATTTGTATCACCGTTTCTTTGATTGTATTCATTTTATTTACTTATCGAACATATGAATTTAAATATTTTAGAAATATGATAAAAAAAATCTTAAATGAATCTTTAAAACGAACGAGTTTATAGATAATAAATGATAAATTATTGACACTATTTTTCTTTTCTCGCATGGTGAAAGAAAATAATGCGGTTTATTTGAGGGTGAATATTACGGTGCGGTGGCCCAAGAATATTCAATAAAGCTGGTGTATCTCGCAGCCCGTGATCGGTACGATACTAGCAGCTGTTACCGAACTGACACTGACGCTAAGCGACACATCTACAATCTTGTCCAACAGACGTTTTGCCTTTTCACCTTTGGACAGCAGGAAAGCAAACCTCTCTGCGAATGTGGTGTGGCTGCAGTCCGGGTTTGGGCAGAGCATCTTCCTGTTATTTATCACAATCCAGGTTTTCTTCCCCATAATCGGAAGATCTTGAAAGCTCCGTTTATGTATACACCGGACCCACTTTGACCGTTATATACAGTTTATAAGTACTATGTGAGTATTCCGCCCTTTTTTGGTTCTTCCGCAATTGTCCGTTCGAACCTACTTATCACATATTAGTTTAGCGGCCAAAAGTTCCTTGCCGCATCGTCCATACATGGTTCGTTTGACCATCTTGAGCTTACTGTTGTTGCCTTCTACGAATCCATTAGACAGCGGGCTGGCGACCGAATTCTCTACAGCGGCGAGATCCTTTTCTAATCCTGTAGCAAAACGTGTAAGTTCTTTTAATTCTGAGATCTTATATTTTTCTATGAACAGATACAGCAATGACATGTTTTTCTTTCTGTATATTTCACGGAATTCTCGGATACATTTTATAAGTTCTCCGATTTTTGGATATGTCTGCAACACATAGGCTTTATGATGCGCACTCAGCTCCGCATCCATCCATAGAAATCGGAATATTCCATGCCTTGAAATGTGATCATATTTTTGTAGCTCCGCCTTTTTTTTGATAGCTTCTGTTGAACTACTTTTATATACAGAGATATCTATGTCAAACCGCTCTATGATTTTATTCATATAATCATACGCTGCTGTCTGACCACCTTTGTAGCCTTTATAAATTATGTTTCGATATACATCCTTTCGGCTTACTCCAGCAGTAAGTAACTTTATGATTACATCATAAAAATTATCCATCCCACTGCGGAAGTCTTTGCGGCATAATGACTCATATTCACCATCAAGATATTTTCTTACGGTGTTCCTGCTGCAATGCAGTATTTTTGCAATCTGACGATGGCTATATCCTGCGGAATTGTATTCTCGAATTGCATTATATAGTTGTACACTTTTTTCATTATATTCTGTTAAGTTATCCACAGGACATGGCATTTTTTTTACTGGATTCTTCCCTATCTTCAACTACAGTATGTTTTGCATCATCGTAATCCGACGGTATCCTGATGTCAACAGGGAGAAGCGAATTTACGGTATTCTTAATGGCCTCCAAAAGATTCTGGTGAAGATGGAACCGGTCTGCAATCTGAATAGCATCCGGTAATATCTCTTGAATTGCAGAAGCATATGCACTTGCACGGTCTCTGGTTACTGTTCGAACATGTTTATTTTTGTTAAGCCACTCTTTCAAACTCTTCCCATCACGTCCATCAAGGATTGCAACTGGCTTATGGGTGGCTTCATCAACGATGATTGTGCCGTATGTATGCCTCTTTTTAAAAGCAAAATCATCAACGCCAATGACACTTCCGCATTCGGCTTTTGGCTGAAGAGTATATCGTTTGATTAATAAGCGGATGATACTGTCACCACTGGTTTGGAGATTCATCGCACGACAAATCCGGGCGGCTCCCTCGCAGCTGGTCTCCATTGCCAGTGTACAAATAAAATCCGCACAACGTTCAGTCATTCGATTATAGTAGCTTAAAAAGCCATTTACGTTTTCAACAAAGGTCGTGG
>Ga0153942_1000302_pt1 | contig 18558 bp, 23 predicted proteins | sample TSNJ026MetaG_FD_104731 | JGI IMG/M metagenome (GOLD analysis project Ga0153942, IMG submission 104731) | Attine ant fungus gardens microbial communities from New Jersey, USA - TSNJ026 MetaG | ecosystem: Host-associated > Fungi > Mycelium > Unclassified | place: USA: New Jersey, Brendan T. Byrne... | reverse complement strand
CTTCTGATGCAACATTATCTAACCCTGTTTCCTGAAGGGTCTGGAAGGCATAGGAAAGCATATAATAGATGTTTTTTATTGTGATATTAGCCATTCACCGCACCCCTCAACCGAGCCGTCCAGATTTCGACTTTTGGAGGCTCGTCAAACCAGTATTCATTGAGGAGCGGCGCCAACTCATAATCGATAACGGAGTGAAGCCAATTATCGTCAACTACATCGTTTGTGCAGAAGTAGCTATGACCCACGCGGAATCCAATACCGAGCGAAGCGTCTTCTCCGATTGCCTTGTTCAGCGTTTCAACGACCGCTACCAAAGCATCTAATTTGGGATTCTGGATAGTGGCTAGCCGCGCTTTAAATCCATCTGACTGGAATGCCGGCTCCATATCAAAGAAAGCAAATCTCCTCCGTAAAGCGTAGTCAATCATTGCAAGGCTTCTATCCGCCGTGTTCATCATTCCGATAATATGCACATTAGCCGGAACGGAGAACTGTTCGTCCTTATAAAGCAGGCGAAGGGAGTTCTTCTCACCACGCTTATCACCTTCGATAAGCATCAGCAGTTCGCCGAAAATCTTACTGAGGTTTCCGCGATTAATTTCATCGATGATAAAGAAGTATGGTCGTTCATCATCGTCCTCGGCTGCTTTGCAGAACTTATAAAATGGACCCTCGGCAAGGTGGAAACCGCTGCCGTCAGGACGATAACCCATAATAAAATCCTCGTAGCTGTAACTCTGGTGGAACTGAACTACTTTCACTCGGCTGGTATCTTTAACATCCATAATTGAAAACGCTAACCTTTGCGCGGCGAATGTTTTTCCAACACCCGGCGCTCCCTGGATTATGATGTTCTTTTTGCGTAGCAGAAGCCCCTTCAAAATCGCATATTTTTCCGCACTAATATAGACCTCGCTCAAGAAGTCGGTCTCTGTATAATCGGGATACTGGATTTCCGGCTCGTCGTCTGTTTCAGCCGGCTCGCTATCACCGAGTACAAGCGCTTCCAATTTCTCAACATAATCTGTATATTGAGTTATGTCCGTAAGAGCCTTCACTGCTGCCTGACCTGGATGCTCCCACTCGCCCTTTTGCGTCCACTTAACTTTGCGGATGTTTTTGTACTCGTCACGTTCATCATCAAAGCAATAGCCTGATTCTACGATTCCACGGCCAAGCACGACTGAATAGCCTTTCTTCACGATGACAATATCACCAACTTCAATGTCATTGGCAAATTGCCATAGGGCGTGACCGTCGTTCTTGTACGACTTCTCAGCTTCGTATTTTTGGCGCAGAGCTGACTTGATGTCCTCTTTTGAGCCAAATTGAGTCAAATCTCCGAGGTCATCCCAGCCAATGCCCATAATGCCATCTTGATAAAATTCCTGCCATAGGCGTGCTTGCTCACCTGGAGAATACAACCAATACCGACGCTTGCTAACGACCTCCACCTTCGGCTCATCTACAGCGGGAATGCGTTCGTAAGTCCTGCTGATAATGCTTTCAATGGCATCTTCCTGCGCCTTCGTAACACGGAAGTTTGTTGCGCCGGGATAGGTTAAAATCCCAAGCCGCTTCGTGCGTTCGTCAACGAGCAAGACAGCGCGAGGGACTTTTTCCATCGTCAGCTTTCGCTCAATTTCAATGTCAACCACTAAGTAAGGAGCGGTCTCCAGCGCATTACCACGATTATAAGGGTCACTCAGATCGGGCTCTCGCATTTCAGGGTCACACATGACGGTGCCGGAAGCAATAATACCTCCGTCTGTACCTGACACCCAAATATACGCTTTGTCTCCGTTCCTGATTTGCTTTGGATACTGGTTCACCGCCCACGTCAGCGTATCAAGGGATTCTACCGCTCCGACTACGTCATAATATTTGGGGTTGCCCTGGAAAATCCAAGCTGACGGCTCACCGAGTTCTTTTAAGAAGCGAGCATACATAACTATCCCGTTTGAATATGCTTTATTCCCTGCGGCAGCGTCAACCGCCTCAAAGTTAGGCGCAGCAAGTATCGTTTTACGGGCGGTTTCAAACTCGTCTACCGAAGCATAGAAAAACAAGTTTGATAGAACAGCATCGCCTAATTCCAACTTCGCGGTTGTGTTTTTCAAGGCCGTGGTATAGGCGTTAATGGTATTTGGGCTGTAGCTCTCACCATTTGATTTCTTTTGTTTCTTCATCCATTCTTGAAAATCCGACCGTAGATTTACATTGCTTATGGATTTTCCGCTCCAGTCTGTCGGCAACGATGGGTGTTTATCATCAAGAAAAGCCTTTAACTGCCGAAGGGCAGTCAAATAGCCATTAGCCCGTTCATCAGAGTTATCGGCACCCTTAGCGCTTGCTAAGTAGTCGCTGATTTTGTCTCTAGCTGAGAGCATGGCTTCTTCGCTGATAAGGCTTGCCCAAAAATCCGCTCCAACATTGTTGTTCAACGCAAAGAAAGCATCAGAGCCTACGGTGGAAACCGTTGATTCGCTCCACTGCGGATTCATCTCACGCAGATAAGTCTTGAACTCGCCCTTAAGGTTATTTAGTTGTTCTACGCCGATAGTAGCGTCCATATTCGATTTCCTCCTCATAATATCATGGTTTCATTTCCTCAATATTTTTCTATGACCTCAATTTTTCCGATAATATATCTGTTGAACTCCTCAAGCTCTTCTGACGGTATCCAGTATTCCTGGTGTATATGAGAACCAACAGTCTGCGCTTCATAGCGGGAGATATATTCATCGTCTATCTCAAAGGCTAGAACATATCCTTCCGAGCCGGTCTCCGTCTTATTCCACTTCGACGCGATATGCCTTGCGTATTCGATATTTAATACCGGGTAAAAAATTGGCTGTTCCTGTAGCCTTGGTGGGAATGCCGTAAAACCGCTTTCCTTGATTAGAGCAAATTCATTTTTGCCTGTGGGCCTGTATAGTCTCATAATTAACACATCCTTATAATAGTCGTCATTTTTGCTTTCTCCATACACCTAATACTCATTTATTGCCGAACAGACTTCCGGCACAACCTTGGTTTTCAATCCTGTGCCGTTTCGTATACCCGCATTTTTTTGTCCAAACCATCAAACTTCATCTTTGTATTCCTCCACAACAAAATCGCCATTCTCATCTATACGGACATACCACAGCTCGTCAAAGCCCTCGCTTAACAGTGGAGGCTCAAGCTTTTTATGGGTACCCAGTATGGCGGGAGTGGGCACGCGCTCCGGGCCGCTTCGCTTACTGTTTCTTGAAATCGCGTCGGCAACAGATGACTTGAAATAATATCCGATTATCTTAAATCCGGCTTCTTTTGCCGCCCTTATATATTTAGACCGGTCTTTTGCCGTTGGATTTGTATTGTCTATAACAAAGGACTGTTTTGCCCGAATACAGGCTTCAAGCAAAATGTCTTCCCTCTTTCTCGTTTTAAGCATATCAAGATTAATACGAATATGTGTTTTGTATAAATTACGTTTATAAAACTCGCTTTTACCTGTTGCCTGAATACCAATAAAAATGATAAGCTTCATATACCTGCCCTCGCCTAATATACTTGATATAAAGAATTGAGGTATAGCATGAAAATCTATAAGAATCCAAACTGCAAAAAAATTAGAGGCAGCCACATATTAGAGGTTAGCTGCGCCTATTGCAAATGCATTATTGCTCTTTACCAAAAAATTGGCGAAAGCAACTTTGTCAAAATGTATAACGATAGAATTATCGAAGGCACAATAGACTTTTCTCAATATCACGGAGCTTTGTTTTGTCCCAGCTGCGGCGAGCGCATAGCCACGCGGTACATAACAAAAATGGATAAGAAAGAAGCCTACAGGTTCGTGCCGTCGGCATTTAACAAGAAGAAAGTCCGTTTATAAGCTCTGGGGATTAACTAAAGAACCACTTAATCATAATATTTTTTCAAAAAAATCAAGCTCACGCTCATATACAAATATCCGTTGTCCCCTGTTGCCGATTGATCCATTATTTAGTGCCGCAACCGCTTCATTATAATATTTCGGCAGCTCAAAAAGGTTTTCGAAACGGCTGCTTACCCCAACGCGCATATTCTCCTGTTCAAACAGCTTGTAGAGACGTCTAAAGCATCTACGGGGATAGAAAACCCCTTCGTTTGTGCTCGTAATAATAACTATGTAATTGGAGTATATGGAATACTTAAAGGCAGGCCGTTCCAACTTGAACAAGTCCCTGTAATAACTAAGCTTGGCATATGAGGGATCAAATTGTGAAATATCCACAACAGCTACATAAAGGTTGTCTTTTAGTCCAATATAAATAGCTTCAACCTTGCCCGCAAAATATACTTTGCCTCCTATATCTCCTCTAATTAGCTTATTTATATAAGTATCAAGTATTTTCTGCGGATAGGCTTGAAAAAAAGGAATTTTACTGATTTCCCTGGCTATCATATCACAAACAACTCCAACTAAAGCTATGTCACCAGCCTCAAAGGGTTTTATTGCGTCCAGCGCGCTTACACAAGCTACCGGGAAGCCATCTTTATCAAAGATCTTTCCAAAAAGGTTTTTAAATTCCAGATTGGGACTTTCCAATAAAACAACTTTATCCGGCCTTATCATAACATCAGCAAATCCCTCATTTGCATATTTTATCTCCAACTCATGGTTAATTGATTCATTATTATTGATACGCTCCCATAAACCGGAGTGTGTATTGGGCACCGCATGTGCCAATATCCTCCTATCCAGGTCATATAGTATCACGGGGTTTCCTAAAGTCTGATACGCAATCTGAATAATACTTTGCAGGTTCACATCATTATTTTTTTGAAAATCCCTTAATTGTTTCAGTTTATTGTTTATCTTGCTCATTCGGCTACGACCCCCTGTTTACGTTAGTTCCATATCACAATGCTATCCTCAAATCCACCACCTGCACACCTCGCCTTTCATTTGCTCAATTATACTACTTTGATTACCCTTTTCATATGCTTTTGACACATTCTGACAGAATAAGATATCCGTCGCCATATTTTCTGTGATATAATGTCGTGCACGAGCATAGCAAGGAGGTAAACCAATGATTTTAAATTATGACGATTTTGTCGCCGCGCTGCATGACGCCGGGTTCTCAATGGGCGGAGGCAACAGCGAAGGGATTTACGCTGTTGTGCCGTGGAGCTGGGATGAGACCCCTCCCTATGCAACTCCTGTGCGATGGCATACAGGTGACGCGGAAACCGACCCCTGGGAGTGGCGCATGCGCGTTTTGGACGAGCGTAACGACATCGCCTATGCCAAGCTGTTTTTCAAGAAAAGCGGCTACATCACGAAAGAATGGTATCCATATTTTCTGGCGGCTCGGAGGGGCGGACGCTCCTTCGAGGATGAATACTCAGACGGCAAGCTCAGCCATTTTGCTAAACGCATCTATACAGTTGTCACTGAAAACGGCAGCTTACCTCTTCACGCCATCAAACAGATTGCCGGATTCGCGAAGGAGGACAAGTCTCAGTTTGACCGGTCCTTGACGGAGCTGCAAACGAAGCTGTACCTGACCATGTGCGGCAGGCAGCAAAAGCTATCGCAAAAAGGCGAGGAATACGGCTGGTCATCCACTGTCTTTTGTACAACGGAGAGCTTCTTTGGCGATACTGCATTCGAGAAAGCGGCAAACCTGACCGAAAACGAAGCTATAGAAAAAATCACAGAGAAAGTTTTGCAGCTTAACCCCAGCGCGCCGCAAAAAAAGATCGTCAAATTTATCAAAGGGTTATAAGCATAGATGCAAAAGGCAACAATATGTAAAGAATTACTTTCATATTTGTTGTCATAGAGAGAAAGGGGCATTTTTTTTGCAGGAAGATCACATACTTAGAGTAACAGCGGCAAATGGTATGATAAGGGCATTTTTTGCCGATTTAAGAAATACGGTGAATAAAGCGTCAGATATCCATAAAACAACGCCGGTTATGTCGGCTGCTCTGGGACGGCTTATCAGCGCCGGAGCCATGATGGGGCTGATGCTAAAGGATAAGGATGATTTGTTAACTCTTTCTATCAAATGCGAAGGCCCGGCAAAGGGCTTGTTAGTCACCGCCGACAGCCGCGGCCGGGTAAAGGGTTACGCAAACAACCCTTACGCCGACGCTGAAAAGAAATCCAACGGCAAGCTTAATGTTTCGGGAGTTATCGGTCCCGGAAGCCTTACTATCATAAAGGACATGGGCTTAAAGGATGCTTATGTAGGCTCTGTGGAGCTACAGTCCGGTGAAATTGCCGAGGATATAGCATATTACTTTGCTCAGTCGGAACAAACTCCTTCTGTTGTTTCACTTGGGGTGCTGGTAGACGTAGATTATTCAATAAAACAAGCCGGCGGCTTTATTATTCAGCTTGTACCGGGCGCTACGGAAGATATTATTGTATATCTGGAACAAAAAATCAGTACGATTGATAATATAACCAAATTGTATGAATCAGGTCATTCATCTAAAACACTGGCAGAAATGCTGTTTTCGGAAGTGGGATACAACGTTTTGGAGCAGGTTCCGGTTGAGTTTTACTGCAATTGCTCCCGGGAACGGGTTGAAAAAGCGTTGATAGCTATCGGTAAAGAAGATTTGGAGAAGATTCTGTCCGAGGATGAAAAAGCATCGTTGAATTGTCATTTTTGCAACAAAAAATATGATTTTAGTAAATTAGACTTAATAAATTTAATAAAAACGCTTTAGGCGCTAAGTTTTTCTGCCTATGTAGTAGCCATCCCCCCCTCCCGTCATTGCGGGCTCGACCCGCAATCCCCTCTACATAGTCGTCAGCGGCAACTTGGTAAAAAGAGTTTGGGAACATAGACAAAGGAAGTTTTGCTTACCAATGCCCGCAATGACGGAAGGAGGGAGGGGATTGCGGGTCGAGCCCGCAATGACGAAAGGGCGGCAAGAATGCCGCCCCTACACCGGTTTATCATTCCTACACTATTCTCGCAGGCTCTTGCTCACAGTATATGCAGCGATATGTGCGGCTTTCGGGGTCGCTCAAAATAAATTCATGAGGCAGCTCTTGTTCAATAGAGGTGATACAGCGCGGGTTTTTGCACTTAGCAACGTTAGTCAGCCTTTCAGGCAGGGACAACTTTAGTTTTGAGGTGATGCAGTCATTCTCTATTATATTTACCGTTATATTATGGTCTATATAACCAAGCACATCCAGATCCAAATCCAGACGGCCCTCGATTTTGATAATATCCTTTCTGCCATGCTTCGCGCTTTTTACATTTTTGATGATAGCCACACTGCAATCAAGCTTATCCAGCTGCAAATAATGGTATATTTCCATGCTTTTGCCTGCTTTAATATGGTCTATAACAACGCCTTTATCAATACTGTCTATATTTAACATAGTATTCCTCCTTAACATCGCTTCTCTGCTCACTTAACTTAACTCCAAAAGCTTTATGATCAAAGCCATTCTAATGTATTTTCCGTAAAGGGCCTGCTTGAAATACAATGCCCGGGGGTCGCTGTCAATGTCCACGGATATTTCATTCACCCGGGGAAGCGGATGAAGGATAGCTAGATTTTCTTTGGCGTTTTTAAGCTTTTTCATGTTAAGTATATATGCGTCCTTCAAGCGAACGTAATCTTCTTCGTTAAAGAAACGTTCTCTTTGAACTCTCGTCATGTAAAGTATATCCATTTTAGGGATGTTATCAACCAGCTGTTTTGTCTCTATATAGTCAGACTTGTTTAGCGACTCGTCTATTAAATATTCCGGCACTCTCAGCTCCTCGGGAGAAACCAGGATAAATTTGTTGTTCTCATAACGGGACATGGCTTTTATCAGTGAATGAACTGTCCGGCCGAATTTTAAATCTCCGCACATGCCTAAGGTAAGATTGTTAAGACGGTTATGCACTGCTTTAATGGTCACCATGTCGGTCAGGGTTTGAGTTGGATGAAGATGTCCGCCGTCTCCCGCGTTAACTACGGGGATGGAAGAAAAGCGGGAGGCTACCATAGCGGCGCCCTCCTTAGGATGGCGTATCGCGCAGATATCGGCATAGCAGGATATCATTCTTATAGTATCCGCTACGCTTTCTCCTTTTGAGGCGGAGCTGGCGTCGGCGGATGAAAAGCCCAAAACATTGCCGCCCAGCTCTATCATAGCGGCTTCAAAGCTTAATCTGGTTCGGGTGCTGGGCTCATAAAACAGGGTTGCCAGCTTTTTTCCTCGGCAGGCCTTAGAATATTTTATAGGGTTTTTCTTTATTTCAAGTGCAAGTGTAATCAATTCGTTTATTTCTTCAATAGATAGGTCAATAGCGTCAATAAGGTGTTTCATAGCAGCCTCCTTGAGATTATAATCGTCATAAATCCGCAAAAAAATTCCCGATACCAATATCGGGAATTAATAATGCTATATTGATGACAAATAGGAATTAATATCATTGACTAATTGGTCAACTCCAATTCCATGAACAAATCCTGCTTCCTCCAATGTCTCTCCTTGCGCCGAAGGACAACCGATACAATGCATTCCGGCTCTCATCAAAAATGGAATAACGCCGTTGTCCAACGATATAATATCATTGATAGTCATGTCTTTGGTTATTTGAGCCACAAAAATACCTCCTTAATATTTTAATGGGTTGAAATCTTATGTTATTTTACTACAGCGCCGCGAGACAGTCAACTGGCGTCCGGACTCCGATATATTCTAAATTTAGAGAAATAAGAAAAGACAACCTTTCCCATTATATCATCTTCGCTTACATATTTATTGATCCATGCCCTTGAGTCTTTGGACAGGTTTCTGTTATCTCCCATCATAAAGTAACTTCCCTCCGGTATGACATAAGGGCCATAATCTCCTCTGGGCTCCTCCTTTACAAAGGAATCGTTCAACGGAGCTAAGGCGCCGTCAATATACACCTTACCGTCTTTTACTTCTAAAGTTTCTCCAGGCAAACCTATGACGCGTTTTACAAAAAGAGTGCTTACATCATCTGGATTGGGAAAAACTACAATATCAAACCGCTTGGGCTCGTCAAACAGATAAGCAAGCCTAAAGGCGACTATCCTGTCGCCGGCCATAATGTTATTTTCCATGGACCCTGTGGGAACAGACGCGTTTACAATGACTACCTGGTTTATAAACAGCGCGAATATTACTGCAAATATTATAACCTTAATCCAACTGAATATTTCTTCCAATACTTTACTTTTCAAATTTATCCCCGCTTTACAATCGGCATAATAAAACACTTACGTCATCTAATTCAGCCTTTCGAGAATTAGCAATCTTGTAATCATAAAACGCATTGAGTATTATGTCAATAATATCATTTAAATTATCCAGATCACTGGACTTAACAATAAGCTCTTTTAAACTTTCGGCGAATTCTTCAGGCTTGCTTTTAAAATAGCCGCTCTGCAGACCGTCGGTATATAACATAAGCAAATCTTCTTTTTTATATTTAAGCGTATAATAATCGTATCTGGCATCCGACATCATACCTATGGGCAGTCCGGAAGCCTCCAGCTCACGAACTCTGTGGTCGCTTACATATATAGGATATCCCATTCCTGCGTTTGAATAATAAATACGTTGTTTTGGGACGTTTATTATGCCCAGAAACACACAGGCATATATATCTATTTCGTTTTCTTTAAGAGCCTTGAAAAATTCCTGGTTTAACCGATACAGCACCCTGGCGGGGTTATGGTACCGGATCAAAAGGTTCTGCAGCATAGTAAGCATCATAGATGTCAAAAGAGCAGCGGGTATGCCGTGACCTGAGACGTCCCCCATGACAAAGCATACCCGCTCTTCATCAAGAGGAGATATATAATGGAAATCTCCTCCAATATCCATTGCCGTCAAGGAACGGCTGCTAAAGCCTATTCCGTTATAGTCCGTATCTATGTCCGGTATGAGAGAACGCTGCAGGGATCGGGCCATTTTTAAATGGGAATCCATAATTCTATTTTTTTCTTCCAGCTCTATGTATTTATTATTAAGCTGGCTTAGTAATTGTTCCCTCATTTTAATGTTCAGATCCATTTTGACTTTTTTCTGGTTTCGTTCCATCCCTTCACCCTTTTATAAAATGTGATTTGGTTTCCAGCTTTGTTGAAGGATACGGAATCCGTAAGACCCAACACCAATTGGATACCTCTGCCCGTTTCAGAATATAGATCCTGCTTGGCCTGGAGGTTGGATAAATAAATGCTGTAGTCAAACCCGCTGCCCTCGTCGGCTACGCTTGAATAAATATTATTACTGGCAATCTCCGCAGACAAATGCACTTGTTTAGTAGGATCCATACCGTTGCCGTGTACCATCGCGTTACGTAAAAGCTCGCTGTATATCAGCTTTAACTCCATAAAATCTTCTCTCGGAAGGTCCGGGATATTTTCTTTGAAAAAATTGATTGTATCATCCAAAGCCTTCTTTAGCTGGAACAAATCACTTCTAAAGCATAATTCGAGACGGTTTGTTATCATAAATATCCCTCCTATCTATACCTAACGATGAAAACATTTACCGTCGACAAGCCTATTCGACCAACGTTTCAACGACTAATCGGCGACAGAGGAGGTTAATGTTTCCTCGCTCGATATAACTAGTGAAAGGAGTTTTGCTTATGATTTTTTACCATGTTAATGGTAAATTTATTCATTCCTCCAGACAAGCTGCAATCATCCATTAAAGCATTAATCATAAGTAAACTCATTTCCTTTTCCATGGTTTCTTGCTTTATTATATAGTTTGCCGACAGCTCTATCTCTAGTTTATCTTGTTTTGTGTGAAATATAAGCTGAAAGTTTGTCCTGGTATTACATGGAAGTTTTTTTATCAGATATGTGCAGGCTTCTGATACTGCCGATTTTATGTCCTCAATTTCGTCGATGTCGAATGTAAGACGATTGGCAATGGAAGATGCGATAAGCCGAGCTGCGGAAATATAGGCAGAGTTAACAGGCAAAGTAAGTACAATACTTTCTTCTTTTATTGTAGTCTTATTCATCTCATTCGTCACCGCCCATCGAAAATACTTTGTCCAGATTGGTGATAGCAAACAGTTTTTTGAGACTTTTATTTGGGTTTAAAATTCGAACATCTCCACCTGTACCACTGACACTTTTAAACACAGAAACCAAAACCCCCAGACCTGTGGAATCAATATAATCAAGATACTTACAGTCAATATTAAGACTGCTGTGTTTTTTTTCCGTAAGCTCAACAAGCCTGGCCTTAAATTCATCCGAATTAAACATATCTATTTCTCCGGTCAGGGAAATGTTCCAGCTGTCATTATTCTGGTCATAGTTTGCGTCAAGAGAAAAATCCAATTTTCATACCTCCCTGCATTTTCATTTTTATGTTGCGCATCATGATGAAAATTTCTATGTGCTTATAGTATACTATATTTTTGAAAAATTTCACATGAAAAAATAAATAATTTGTTAATTTTTTTTATTTGATTTATAATTGGAGGGCAATATATTTTTTTACGTCTAGTATACGTTTAATTATTGAGAGGAATGCATAAAATTGAAGAAAAAAACTATTATCTCATCATTAATGCCGCGCTTTGCCCGTCGCAACGTTTTGCGTCAAACCCCGAAGCCGTTAAAGCTTGTCACACTATTATTAGTCTTAGGCTCTTTGTTATTATCAGGCTGTACCTCAAATGAGACGGCGCTTAAGCCCTTGCCTGACAGCACCGGCCCGGCAGAACCCGAGCTCACGCCTTTAAAATCTGAAAGCACAACACCGATGCCGGGCATAACCCCCGCTCCAACGCCGGAGCCAACGCCCGAAGCAACTCCAACACCGGAACCAAGCCTGACGCCGGAACAGCCGACGGAGTCTGTTACCGCTCCGGCGTCAAATCTTTCCAATAGTACGAAAAGCTGGTACTATAAGCCCAATGATAATCATGAGCCGCCAGGGGCCCAGGCCGAAATTGATTTAAGTCTTTTTAATGCTTATTACCTGGGAGACACTTCGTCAAAGGCAATTTATCTTACCTTTGACGAAGGTTATGAAAACGGATATACTCCGGCTATTTTGGATACTTTAAAGGAAAAGAATGTGAAGGCAGCATTTTTCTTAACGAAGTCATATATAAAACATAACCCGGAGCTGTCTAAACGAATCGCGGAGGAAGGACATTTAGCTTGCAACCACTCGGTTACGCATCCGGAGCTGCCCGGCCTATCCGACGAGGAAGTAATTTATGAAATAGAAGAGACGGCGAGGTATTTTAAAGAAGTTACCGGTTATGAAATGGCAAAATATTTCCGGCCTCCTGCCGGAGTATACAGCGAACGAACCTTAAACCTTACCCGACAGGCAGGCTGCGCCACAATATTTTGGAGCTTCGCCCACAGGGATTGGCTGGTGGATGACCAGCCGGGCAAGGACGTCACGTATAATAGAGTAATGAACAATTTACATAACGGCGGCATACTTTTACTGCACGCCGTATCCCAGTCAAACACTGAAGCCTTGCCGGATATAATAGATTCGATCCGGGAGTCGGGCTACGGGTTTAAAGCACTGGATGAAATAAACCGCAACTAAAGCAGGAGGCAAATAATTTATGCACGAATTTAAACCTGTCACTATTAGTGACTTGGAGCTTTTTAAACAACATATCCAGATGAATCCTTTTTATAATTCCGAATATAATTTTACCACTATGGTAGCTTGGCAAGTGGTAATGCAGCTGGAATACACGATAATAGAGGATTGTTTATGTGTAAGAGGCGTAACCATCGGATCGGATAAAAAAGAGTTTTTTTATTTTCCTTTAGGGAAAAAGGCAAATATTGAAAAGGCTCTCCACATTATAATCAAGGATTTTACTGACAAAAAAAAGCCTTTAATTTTAATGTCTTTATCCCAGCCCATGATGGACATGCTTGAGGAATTCGGTCTTTTAGATAAGTTTCAAAAAGAGACCCGGAGAGATTTTGCCGACTATGTTTATACACGGGAAAAGCTGACTACCCTGGCCGGAAAAAAGCTTCATGGCAAGCGTAACCATTATAATTATTTCATAAACAATTATGATTATTCCATGGTTCCAATTACACCTGAGAATGAGCCTGATTGCCGACTTAAAATAAAATCGCTTATAATAGAGAGAAGCCTGAACCCTGAGGAAGAATTGAATGCTACCATGATGGCCTTATACTATAGGGACGAGCTGGGCTTAAAGGGCTGCTGCCTTTACGCGGGAAACGAGCTTGTAGGCATAATACTGGGAGAATGTCATCACGGAATGACGGTTGTGCAGATAGCAAAAAGCGATGTGAGTTTCCGGGGAGCTTCTGTCGCGTTATTCAAGCTGTTTTTATCGGAACACTTCCAGAAATGCGAATATGTGAATCTAATGGAGGATATGGGTCTTGAAGGGCTGCGTCAAGCAAAGCTTTCTTACAACCCTGACTTCTTTATAGAGAAAAGTATATTGACATGGAAAGAAGAATAAAATCATATTTTACTATAGATTAACAGGGCAAGCCTTGGCAATGATTTCGTCCACCTTATTAAGCATGTCCATCAAAGCCTTTTCACAATTCAAATATTCCCTGATTTCCTGATTAAGAATGAGCCGGCTATAGCGCCGGCTCAATTCCTTTTCCTTTTCAAAATCCGTATGACCGCCTTGTAAGACGCTCAACTCATAATCCAGCTGCATTTGTCTGAATTCTTTCATATCAGACGAAAGCTCTGGTTTTACGGAAATATTTGACCGCGCCTTTATAAAATTTGCGTACATTGGGCTTGAAGCCAAGAATTTACCAAATTCTTCGGCCTTTTGTATATATTCGTTCACAATGCATACTCCAAACAATTTATATTTCCATTATAATAGGCAAGATCATAGGGCTTCTCTTTGTTTTCTGCCACAAAAATTCCTTTAATGTATCTCTTATTATTGACTTAACATAGTTCCACTCGGTAATATGCTTTTCGTCGCAATTGCTTAAAGCGTTTCCAACCACCTTGCGGGCCTGGCCCATAAGGTCTTCCGATTCTCTAACATAAACAAAACCGCGAGAAATAATATCCGGGCCAGCCAAAATATGACCGGTGCCCTTGTCCATACTAACTACAACTATCATCAAGCCATCCTGTGACAAGTGCCTTCTGTCACGCAAAACAATATTACCAACGTCTCCCACGCCCAAACCGTCAACCAGTATCTGGCCGGAAGGTACGGTACCCGCTGTTTTGGCGCTTTTACTCGTAAGCTCCAGCACGTCTCCGATACCCATAACGAAAATATTTTCCTTTTTCATGCCCATTGATATGGCCAAATCCTTATGCCGTTTTAAATACCGGTGATCACCATGGATGGGCATCAGAAATTTCGGCTTTATCAGAGCATGCATAAGCTTGATTTCCTCTTGCTTGGCATGTCCTGAAACGTGAACCTCCATCAAGCCTTCATAGATAACCTCGGCGCCTTTTTTCATCAGCTCGTTAATTACCCTTGAAATATATTTTTCGTTGCCGGGGATAGAAGAAGAGCTGAATACTATCTTATCTCCCGGGCGAATCTCCACCTGCCTGTGATCGGAGGAAGCCATTCGGGAAAGGGCTGACATTGGCTCGCCCTGGCTTCCTGTTGTAATAATTACAAGCTGGTCGTCCCGGTAATTTTTAATTTCCGAACCTTCTATGAGAATCTTATCCGGTATATGCAAATAACCAAGCTCTCTTGCGGTAGTAGTAGCGTTTAACATGCTGCGTCCTAAAATCACAACCTTGCGCCTATGCTTCACGGCGGAGTTGACTATTTGCTGGATTCGATGGATGTTCGAGGAAAAAGTAGCCACAATTATACGCTGTCTGGTACTTTGATTGAAAATTTCTTCGAATATTACACCTACGGAGCTTTCCGACATGGTGTATCCTTCTTGCTCAATATTTGTGCTTTCGCACAGAAATAAAAGCACTCCGCTTTTGCCAAGCTCAGCAAAGCGCTGCAGGTCGATGGGCTCACCCTGGATAGGTGTGTAATCGATCTTAAAGTCGCCGGAATGCACCACAACCCCTACCGGAGTGTGTATAGCTAAAGCCGCCGAGTCTGCAATGCTGTGGTTAGACCGGATAAACTCTACCTTAAACTGTCCGGCGTTAACGGTTTGGCCTACCGCTACTTGATGGAGCTTTGCCTTGTTAAGCAAATTATGCTCCTTGAGCTTGTTCTGCAAAAGACCAAGGGTCAGCTTCGTTCCATAAATAGGCACATTTATTTCTCGAAGCAGATAGGGTACCGATCCTATATGATCCTCGTGTCCGTGGGTCAAAAACAAGCCCTTTATCTTATCCCGGTTTTTCACAAGATATGAAAAATCGGGTATGACCAGGTCTATACCCAGCATGTCATCCTCGGGAAAGGCCACGCCGCAGTCCACAATGATAATATCACCGTTAAACTCGAACACAGTAATATTCTTGCCGACTTCATCCAGCCCTCCCAGGGAAATAACCCTTAATTTAGTTTTCTTTGATGCCAAAAAATATAACCTCCTAATTCTATTTGTTTAGATTGTAAAACAATCCTAATCGAGCTCTATATCGTAATCATCTCCGCTGCTCTGAAACAAAGCGGCGATGCGCTCAAATTCTTTTTCGTCTTCAATAATATCATATACATACGACTCGTCGTCTTCCTGCGTTTCCTTAAAAATAAAGGCTTCCACGTCGTCTTCGTCTTCTTCGTCCTGCCCGGCCTCAATTACCAAAAGATAAGAATTGCCGCTGTCCTCAGCCGAATCTACCACAATAAACTCTACCTCGTTGCCTTCATCGTCGGTCATTATTATAGTCTCATAAAGCTCTTCATTTTCTTCATTATCGAAGCCGTTTAAGTCCTTTAAATCACTCATTGGTTTTCTCCTTTTTATTTGTTATACTGTCCAAATAACCCTGTAAAATATACACTGCCGCCGACATATCAATAACCATATTTCGTTTTTCCCGCTTTATTCCGGCTTCTTTAAGAATTTGACCGGCCGCCACGGTGCTAAGGCGCTCATCCCAAAGCACAACCGGTATCCTTTTGAAATTCCGCTCCAGTCTTTCTTTGAATGCCAGGGTTTTTTCACATCTTACGCCTTGAGAGTTATCCATGTTTTTTGGAAAGCCGAGGACTATTTTCTCAATTTTATATTCGGATATTATTTCCGAAAGCTCCCTAATCAGCTTTTTAAAGCTATTTTCATTATCGCGGCGTATAGTAGTAACGCCTTGGGCTATAAGCCCCAGGCTGTCGCTTACAGCCACGCCTATAGCCTTGTCTCCATAGTCCAGACCCATGATACGCATATTATTAAAGTTGGTTTTGGATATAATAATTAACAATTTCTTCCAAAAGCTCGTCCCGTTCAAGCTTCCCGATGATGCTGCGGGCATTATTATGACTCGTAATGTAAGTGGGATCTCCCGATAATATATAGCCTACGATTTGGTTTACAGGGCTGTATCCTTTTTCTACCAGAGCGGAATACACCTGCATGAGTATATCTCTGGCTTCATTATCGACAGACTTTTCAAACCCATTAAATTTCTGTGTTTCAGAAAGCATTTTATCAGTCAATCCGTTCACCTTCTTCTTTACTTATAGTATACGTACACATCAGTGTTATTATAATAATATATTTTATAATAATATGCAACCAATCAACAAATTTTCGTTAAGTGATAGAATTTTTACAGGTACTACGCGTCCTCTTAAGTCTTCTTCCGACTCACAGGACACCTTGCAGTAATTGGTTGTGTGCCCTTCATAATAACCGGTCCGCGACCGGGTTTCAAACAACAAATCAAGCTCCCGGCCTATAAACCGCTCCAAATATCTTGCGGAAAGCTCCTTATCCAACGCCAGCATACGGTTAAGCCGGTCCTTTTTTATTTCCGGGCTTATTTGCTCCGGCATAGCGGACGCTTTAGTACCCTTTTTTCTGGAGTAAGGGAATACGTGGAGCTTGCTTAACGCCATATCCTTTATAAAGCTGTAGCTTTCTAAAAAATCGTTCTCGCTTTCCCCCGGGAAGCCGACGATCACGTCGGTGGTTAAGGACACGCCGGGGTATAACCGGCGCAGTTCCCTAACGGTATCGGCGTATTCAGAGGCGGTATAGCGTCGGTTCATCCTTTTAAGCGTTCTGTCGCAGCCGCTTTGAAGGGAAAGATGAAAATGGTCGCAGATTTTAGGCAGCTTGCTAAGACTCGACATGAAGTCCGGCGTAAAAAGCCCCGGCTCTACCGAGCTTAAGCGTATACGCCGTATCCCCTCCTGAAGATGGGCCTGCTCTATAACATCCAACAAGTCTGTTCGTTTTAAATCTTTTCCATATGATGATACTTGTATACCTGCAAGCACTATCTCTTGGAATCCGTGGGCCGCAAGTGTTCTTACTTCATTAATTATATCCGCCAGGGGTCTGGAGCGCACCGGGCCCCTGGCATAAGGCACAATACAATAGGAACAAAAATTTTCGCAGCCTTCCTGAATCTTCACGAAGGCTCTGGTTCTGTCGCGAAGCCGGTTTATATTAAGAGGTTCGAAAATTTTTTCAGTTTGAATGTCGTAAACCCTGCAAACAGGAGATTCCCCCTCATAGCTTTCCACTAATTCTACGATTTTATTTCTGTCCTTCGTACCTATTACCAGATTAACCCCTTCAATACCTGATAACTCGTCCGGCGCTACCTGAGCGTAGCAGCCCGCGGCTACCACGACGGCTTCAGGATTTTGCGAAACAGCCCGCCTTATAAGCTGGCGGGATTTCTTGTCTCCAAGGTTTGTAACTGTACAAGTATTTATAAGATATACGCCGGCCTTTTCGGTAAAGTCTACAACTTGATAACCCTTGTTTTGGAACAGCTCAAGCATGGCCTGTGTATCGTAGGCGTTCACCTTACATCCCAGGGTAAAAGCGGCAATAGTTTTTGCAGTGTTCATTAGAGATCCTTTCAGCCTAATTCATAACGCTCTCCATGTACTTAGCCAGCTTTTCCGCCGACCTTTGCATCACTTCCGCGTCACGTCCTTCTATCATTATGCGGACAAGAGGCTCGGTGCCGGAATGGCGGATAACGACCCGACCTTCACCGGCGAATTTATTTTCCAGTTCTTGTATTTTGACTTGAATTGCTTCATCTGTCAAATAATTAGTTTTCTTTTCATTTGAAACCCTGGCGTTTATCAGAACCTGAGGTAATATTTGCATAATCTGTTTTAATTGGGATAAGGTTTTACCGGTTTCCTTCATAATAGAAAGAAGCTGTAAAGCTGTCAATATTCCGTCGCCGGTGGTGTTATGATCCAGGAATATCATATGCCCCGAGGCTTCACCTCCAAAAGAAAAGCCGCCTTCTATCATTCTTTCCAGCACATATCTGTCTCCTACCTTGGTCTGCTCGATGGTGATGCCGTGCTCACGGCCCATAATGCTTAACCCCAGGTTGCTCATAATGGTAGCTATTATTGTATTACTCCTCAAAAGCCCTTTTTCTTTCATATAGCTTCCGCAAAT
>Ga0153942_1000301_pt1 | contig 18567 bp, 19 predicted proteins | sample TSNJ026MetaG_FD_104731 | JGI IMG/M metagenome (GOLD analysis project Ga0153942, IMG submission 104731) | Attine ant fungus gardens microbial communities from New Jersey, USA - TSNJ026 MetaG | ecosystem: Host-associated > Fungi > Mycelium > Unclassified | place: USA: New Jersey, Brendan T. Byrne... | reverse complement strand
TCCAAAGCACCTGTATTATGCGCAATAGATCAATTTCTATTTCATCTGCTTCTGTTCTCAATTATCGTTCCTCCTCTCCCATCAGTTTCTGCTTTTCAGGGTTTCGTTTCCGGTTACAAACCCCCTCAATTTAAATAAAGTATATTACAAAAAACTCTGCAAAGCAAGAAAATGTTACAAAACTGGATACGCAGGTTCAATAGTGCATGTTTTTTGCTAGTGCAGAGCACATGCTTCCAGGAAAATAGTGCAGCCTTACCGGTTGCCAGTGCAGTGGCTAATATAGCCAATTTTAACTTATTTTCTGCTTGACTACCATATTACAAAAGACTCTGTAAAGCAAGAAAATGTTACAAAACTGGATACGCCGGTTCAATGGTGCATGTTTTTCGCTGGTGCAGAGCACCTGTTTTCGGGAAAATAGTGCAGCCTTACCGGTTGCCAGTGCAGTGGCTAATATAGCCAATTTTAACTTATTTTCTGCTTGACTACCCTTTATAGATTATCAATAGGTATTGTCAAGGATTTACCGCTTTACCGGCGCATAGCGTCCTTGAGGGTTGTAGGTTGAACACCTAGAAACTTTTTCAAGCTGTCATTATGGAAGTCATTTAGGTTATTCGTAAGCGTCAAATAAAAATGCCGATATCGGCATCTTTACTTGACGCTTACGTTTGATCGATAACCTCTTGACGGATGCTCTTACCATCGGATTCCAGACTGAGAAGAAAGTGATTGATGCCGATATCATCCGCAATGCTGTCGAAAACCAGGGGTTCTATTAACGAAACCTTCCATGTACAATGTAAAGGCTACGACAGTACGCGGTGAACCTGCTGGAACCCCGTGGTTATCTACTGATCACTGTTGCACTGTGCAGTGCATTCGGGAATGCATTTTTACCGAATTTAAAATGCAGTTACCTCCTCCCACAATCTGCCGTCGGACACTTAGAGTCACCTTATGACGAATACTTAAAAAGCGATATACTTTCTGGTTTATCAAGAAGCTACGATGACAATCCAGCCTACCATTATTATATCTAGGAAATATATGATGGCGGCGATCCTATGAGTTTCAAAGAATGGCTTGATACCACACATGATGCAGCTCGCGGCAAGGATAGTAGTGATTTTTAAGCAATGACCCATTGTTCCGGATGGCCTAGCCACCCGGAACGGTGGCTCACCTATAGCGGAGAGGTGGCTCTGTTTCGCTGTGCAGTTGGTTCACTTTGGCCGTTATCTACAAAAATAGTGACAACACTATAATTAGAAATTAAATCGACATACAAATTATATATGCATTCTACAAAAATATTACATATCTAATTTAATGTCACGCGTCAAATTATAGTTCCCACCTACGGCAGACATACCGCAGATAAAATTCGACACGCCTATATCTTATCTACTACTACGTGCTGTCTTATACAGCGCGTTTTTTTCTGTCCATCTATTGACCATTCCGTCCCTTTCCCTTATAGTCATTCTGTAACTCTGACAACAAAAAAAGGGAAAGAACAGCCCCTACCACAGTTCGTTCTTTCCCTTTCGTCTCTCACGCAGTGCCAGGTCCAGGATCAAGTCCTACTTTGTAAGGCATCTTGCGTTCAACATACTTATGATAAGAAAAAATTCACTGTTTTGCAAGCTAATTCGTATAAAAACTTCTTCAAAATCCATTTTTATGTCTTTCATGGCCCAGTTCCGGCCAGAACTGGAGACTTGTCCCATCTGCGGTGCGGCGGGACAGTGTCGGATTCATGCCTACTATGGGCGGGACATCATCGACTTCCGTAACGGAAATCAGGTCAGAGATAATCTCTGTATTCTCAGAGTCTACTGCGATAGCTGTGACCATTCCCACGCCATCCTCCCGGATCTCATCATCCCTTTTTCCAGTTATGGGCTCTTTTTCATCCTCCGGGTGCTGGGTGAATTCTTTGCCAGCCTGCATCCATTGGAAAAGCTCTGGGAGATTTATGGCATTTCCAGAAAGCAGTTCTACAAATGGCTGGCTCTTTGGAACGCTCACAAGCAGGACTGGCTGGGCATCCTGGAAGATTCGCAAACATCCAGGCTCAGCTTTATGAGGCAGCTGATTTCCCAGCAGGACTACTCCCTGTTTTCACAATCCTTTAGCCTGACGATGTCATACAGTTTCCTCCAGTCCCATCAGAATCCCCGCCTGAAGAAACCCAAAGACGCACGTTATCACCAGAAGGTTTTCCGCCCCGATTACCATTTGCAGTGACCACACTCCTGGGATATGGCCTGTTCACTTCCCGACCTTTATGATGGATACAAACACATAAGGAGGGCTCTACTATGAGTAAAGAAACCGAAACCACAAAACACGATGCCGAAGTGGCCCAGTTCCGCTTCGCACTAATCGCTCCTGTTGTCCAGGGGCTTTATCCGGATGCATCCGCAGCCGCTTATTACAAACGTGTCACCCAAAATCCTCTGGTGCTGCCGGATGGCTCCTCGGTCAGCTACAGTTACAAGACCCTGGAAAAATGGAAATCCCTGTATTCCCTCGGCGGCCTGGATGCCCTGATGCCAAACGCCAGATCGGATAAAGGTCTCTCCCGGGCATTGAATGATGAGGCAAGGGGCGAAATCTACCGGATCAAAGAGGAGCACCCACGTATGAATGCCACCCAGATCTACGAATACCTGGTGAGAGAATCTTTTCTTTCTGCCACGGTCAGTGTTGATTCCGTGCAGCGTTTCATCCGTAACAATGACTTGAAAGCGGCCAGGAATCCTAACTTAAGAGACCGGAAAGCTTATGAAGAAGACGAGTTCGGAAAAATCTGGCAGGCCGATACCTGTTACTTTCCCTATATCACGGAGGACGGCAAAACAAGACGCGTCTACTGCATCATGATCATTGACGACCACTCCAGGCTTCTGGTTGGCGGAGAGCTGTTCTACAATGACAATGCCTGCAACTTCCAGAAAGTTTTCAAGCAGGCGGTTGCAACCTATGGCATCCCCGATAAGCTGTATGTGGACAATGGCTGCAGCTACCGTAACGAACAGCTTTCCATGATCTGTGTTTCCCTGGGAACCCTGCTGTTACATACAAAAGTCCGCGATGGAGCCAGTAAAGGAAAGGTGGAGCGGCATTTCCGCACGCTAAAGGAGCGCTGGCTCTACACTCTGGATATTGGCTCGATCACTTCCCTGACTCAGTTTGATGAAATGCTGAAAGATTACATGCGTTCCTACAACATCACCTTCCATCGCGGAATCAATGAGACTCCCTTGAACCGTTTCCAGAACTCCAAGGATCATCCAAGAAAGCCTGAATCACGTGATTGGCTGAATGACTGCTTCTACAATCGGATCACCCGCAAGGTCCGTAAGGACTCCACCATTACGATCGATAACATCTGCTATGATGTCCCGATGCAGTTCATTTCTGCCAAGGTTGATATCCGCTTCCTTCCCGATGACATGAATTCCGTCTATATCCTGATGGATGGTGTCAAGTTTCCACTCCGGCAGACAAACCGTAATGAGAACTGCCGCACAAAACGCAACAACGCAGCCGCTTCCATTGATTACTCCCGGATGGGAGGTGCCTGCTAATGTTCAGCTCCTACTACGGGTTGGCCTATAATCCTTTTGATAAACAGCAGATCAAAGAAAAAGACCACTTTGTTTCCAGAGATTTCACCGAAATGACGAACCGCCTTAACTATCTGAAGGAAATCCGCGGAATCGGCGTTTTTACCGCCCGTCCGGGCATGGGCAAGTCCTATGCACTCAGATGTTTTGCTAACAGCTTAAATCCCAGCCTCTGCCACATGGAATATCTGTGCCTTTCCACCATCAGTGTTGCTGACTTTTACAAGCAGCTGTGTTCCATCCTTGGAGTCAGTGAAAAAGGCGGCAAACCTGCCATGTTCCAGGCTATCCGCGAACAGATCACTTACCGGTATAAGGAAAAGCGGCAGCCATTGCTCCTGGCAGTTGATGAGGCCCAGTATCTTAACACCGGCATCCTGAATGATATCAAGATGCTCATGAACTACGGCTATGATTCCGTGAATTACTTCACCCTGATCCTCTGTGGCGAATCGCATCTAAACGATACGCTTCGAAAACCGGTGCACGAAGCACTGCGTCAGCGAATCACCGTTCACTATAATTACTCCGGGCTGACCGATGAAGAAGTCACAAAATATATCCTTCACAAAATTCATCTGGCCGGTGCATCCGAAATGATCATCAATGAAGCTGCTCTTTCAGTAGCTCACAGTTACACTCAGGGAAATCCCCGTTTAATCGATAACCTCATGACAGATGCTCTTACCATCGGAGCCCAGACCGGGAAGAAAGTAATCGATGCCGATGTGATCCGCAATGCTGTCGAAAATCAGGGGCTCTATTAATGAAGCTTTTCATGTACAAGGCTGTGATCACTCTAGTGGTCATGGCCTTATTTCAAAAGCATGGATCATGCTCCTCAAACAAGGCTACGACAGTGTGCGGTGAACCTGCTGAGAACCTGCGGACATCTGCTGAACCGTGCAGTCGGGGAGGCATTTTCACCGAATTTAAAATGCGGTTACCACCTCCCACAATCTGCCGTCGGACAATTTAAATCAGCAAGGATTCATACATTCAAAGACACAAGAAAATTTACGCCCTCATCTAGGAAGTTTATATAAAAATTTTCTGTCTAAGCAAGCAACAGCAAAAATTATCTTATATCGATTATTCCTCTCCCACCAGAGATATGGATAGTTTCACCAATAATCATATCTCCAGTACTGCTTACAAGCATCTTCGCTATATTTGCAACTTCATCAGGCATAATTAATCTATTAACCCTATTCTCCGTCGTATAAATATCATCCCCTCCTTTTACGCCAATTAGCTCAGTTGCAGTCGAACCAGGGGCTATACCGTTAACTATGATTCCATATGGAAGCAACATTTGAGCAAAACCTTTTGTAATTCCATTTAACCCCCACTTAGAAACACCATATGGCGACCACGCAGGTTCTGATCCTCTAGATGAAGATACCAGTAATATATGACCTTTTACTTTATTATTAACCATATATTTACCAAATTCCTGACATACAAAATATACTCCCTTAAGATTAATATTCAATACTCTGTCATATTCCTCAGGATTCATATTAAAAAAATCCACATTATCCGTATGAACTCCCGCAGAATTCACAACAATATCAATTTTTCCAAAAATCGATATTGCTTCCGCAACCTTTTCCTTGACTTGATCAATATCTGCAACATTAAATACCATGTGTTTTATTTTATCTTTTTCTGCAAATTCCTCAATACATTTTTTCAGTTTATTCTCATTTGTCCCACAAATAATGACTTTACATCTACTTTCTACGAAACTTCTAGCTATAGCAATGCCTATGCCGCCTGACCCGCCAAGAATTACTGCAACTTTTCCACTTAATATTTCTGCTTCTTCAACGGTATGAGGAACTGCTATTATTTCTCGTTCTTTTGAAACTGCTATTATCTTTTTTATAATTGATTTAAGTCCCATTTTTCACTCCATCTTATCATTATGGAATCCTCTTTGCGCTATTCTTATGGATCGTTTAGCATATGCAGTTGGAAACAATCCCATATAAATAATCTTAATCTTTTCTTTGATGCTTACCTCACTTTTAAGCAAAACCTTCGGCAGCATAGTTCTTATGTTTATCATGCACTCTTTATATTCCTTCTCGTATTTACCCTTTGAGTTTGTTGCAATAATCAGCATGAGCAAAAAATTATAATTTTTCCAAATATGCCAATTAACAGCATTGATAATCTTAGGCGTTCTAATTACCAGCTTATCACCAATATTCTTGATATTGTAAAGTGCATTAATTCCCATCACAACATTAAAATTAGTCAATCCACTGCCAGCATTATTCAAACGATAATTATATACCTTTCTATGTCCCACCCCAACATGATTAGCATGTTGAGATGCTGTTGATGCGAAATAAAGCCCTTCACCAGACCACGGAACAGAAAATGTAATATTATTTTTTCTAAGCATATCAACCTTATAAATTTTGTTCCAAGGACCAATCGCCATATGTGGATAAATAATTGCCGCTGTCGCATTTTCAGATGTCCAAGTTTCGATATAATCATTTTCAGTTTGCACTTGATCTCTTGTTGTGAAGATTTTATCTGAAAATGCCATATCTGAATTCGTTTTCAGTGCTAAGCTCAACAAGTATTCGACACAATCCTCTGAAAGCCAATCATCACCATCAACAAAAATCAGATATTCTCCCGTTGCGGCTTCTATTCCTTTATTTCTTGCATCACAAGCACCACCATTAGATTTATGTATAACTCTAATTCGATTATCAATGGCAGCATATTTATCACATATTTCCCCGCTATTATCAGGAGAGCCATCATCAACCAAGATTATCTCTAAGTTTTCGTGTGTTTGATGAATAACAGATGTGATTAGTTTGTCTAAAAATTTTGCAGAATTATAAATAGCTATTACTACAGAAACTTTTATCCCTTTACTATTTTGCATTTTATCTTCCTCCCTCTTAAAATTTTATTTCCAGTTGACAAAATTGACTTTATCTGTGTTCTATATAAACAGATGATAGCTAAAATCAAAATGCTTTCTATGCTGTAAAGGATAATGCCTTCATCAATTAAGTAAAGAATAATGGTCTGCACTAATAAAATTATATAACTAACACAGTCTCTATATAGATTCAAATGCAAATTAATATACTTCTTTACATATATAATTCTCATCATCCAAGTAATCAAATAAGCTATAGCTGTTGCAATAGCCGCACCAACAACTCCTATTTTCCAAACAAGAATAATATTTAAAACTATATTTACTATAGCAGCGACAAGTGTAGATTGTGCAAAAATCTTAGAATCTTTTACTGCCGCAAAAATTCCTCCTATGTAGCCTGAAAGTGCTCCAAATACCACAGATATCAAGAGAAAAGGCGCATATTTCCACGCTTTATAGAAATCTTTAGCATAAAGTAATTTCGCAATAATTCTTGATCCAGCAATAAGTACTGCGCACAAAATTGTTATACAGACATTATACGAATCATACATATTCGCAAAAAAACCGTTCTTATCTTCTGGGTCAAAATCATGTACTGCTGAAATCGTCCAAGCCTGATTAAATATGCTTTGAAATATTGCAAGTATAGATGGGATTTTATAACTCACAGAATATATTCCATTTGCAGCAACTCCACAAATCCAAGTTACCACATATCTATCTGATGCATTGTTTACCCACCACGAAATATTATTTACTATCATCGGCTTCGAAAAAGCCAACATATCATTATGCAATTTTTTGTTTTGCTTTCCAATTCGTATATATTTCCAGCCCCTTATTGAAACATACAGATATAGTGACTGACTAAATATACCAAATATATTGGCCAAAAAATATCCCAATAATCTCATGCGCATCGGTAGTAAAAATATGATATTTAGAGTGAGCATTATTCCTGAACAAATCACACCAGATATTGCAACTTCTTTAATTTTCTCAATTCCTCGCGCAAAATAGGTCATTATACCATTTAACGAGATTCCCATAAACATTAATGCAAACAAAAACGGATAGTCGTTTATAATTGGAAACACATTAAAAATATAGTTCCCTGCGATAGCAACTACCACTATAAATGCACCTATTAAATAATGAAATATACTTATTCCGAAGATATCTTTTTTATCATTTTTCTTGTCCAGAGAAAATCTGAGTGTAGAATCACATATATTCAATGTTAAAATTGGAACCATTAATGATATTGTCGAGTTATATAAATCGTATGTTCCATACTCTACAGTCGATAATATATTTGTGTATAGCGGAACCAGAAAAAAACTCAATAACTTTGTTCCGAATTGGCTTATTGTGAGAAGGCCAACATTTTTAGCTAAATACTTTGAGCCTTTCATTTACTTACTCCTAATTGTTTTTTTATAAAATTTCTAGTTACTTCCCTATCTTTAACCAAACAATCAGAAGATACTATTCCAGATATCTTTTCTATATCATCTTCTTGTCCTATAAAGCGCTCTTCAAGCCCATAACGTTTTAGTAAATCTGAAATCCGACTAGTCTGAGCAAATCCATGTAAATATTGCCTATGATACGTATAGAATTGCACGCCAAGATTTATTGAAAATAACGTCGTGTGAAAAGAATCCGTAAACACTTTTGAACTATTGGCAATTAAAGCAATATATTGCTGCGGATTACCATTTATAAATTCCATACCATCAATAGTATCATAATCCTCATATTTATACCCAACTGCAATAACCTTAACATAATCTTTCTTAATGGTCGATTGTATATTTGCCAGTGCAATTGCATTAGGTCTGTTTAAAAAATGCAATAATATATATTTTATTTGAGGAATATTAGCTTCCTGAGAAAATACTCTCCATTCCTCCCCATCGAGCATTATTGTTGGATCTCCAACTCTGGTAACACTTTTTTTATAAAATTCTCTTACGAAAGTTATTGCAGTTTCTTCTCGCAATGAAATCTCATTAAAATCGTTTATTTTTTCTTTGATTGCTGCATTAAATTCCGGTATTTCACTTACCCCTATGCTTGGGCCAAAAGCTACTTTCTTATTCTTTTTCGTGAACGCCAAAAAATAAATATCCGGAATATCTCTGCTCGCATTCCAAACTTGATCGCTACCCACAATAAAGCGAGGATAATCGTCTGAATTCCCAATTTCTAAAAGTTGTTTCCAAGTATATGAACAGGGGCGGAGTTTGCTGTTTACGAACGAATGCATATTTTTCAGTGTATCTTGAGTCAAATAAGAAATTTCGGTCTTCATTGCATTTTTCATGACCATTTTATCTCTGAAATAATTCTTGTATTTGATAGTTCGATATAAAAGAATATAATACCTACGTATCTTTCCCCAAATTTTTTTCCTTTTTTTTTCTTCAAGCACTACACAGTCAAATCCCAAACTTTCGACATATGTTTTTGTCGCATAGCACTGAAGGATTGAACCATAATTATTATTAAAAAGAGTAACCAATCCAATTTTTTTATTCTTTAGTTTTGGTTGATTCAATACATTATTATCGTTCAACATCTATTTCTCCTGCCAATATGTTAATAAACTCCTGGGTGGATTTCTCCCAAGTGAATCTCTTAATGCTTCTCTCACCATTAACACTAATTCTTCTTAACTCCTCTGGATTTTCAATTAAATACTTAATATTTTCCGCCATCTGATAACTATCCTTAGGATCTGACAACATAACATTCTCTAAATTTATTCCTATGTCAATTAAACACCCAGTCTTTGTGCCAACAACCGCGCATCCTGAAGCCATTGCTTCTATCACAGTGAGTCCCCAGCCTTCAACTAAACTAGAATATACAAAAATATCATTTTCCTTGTATAGATTAATTATTTTTTTTCGGCTTGGATTTTCATAAAACGTAATGTCATTAGGCATGTTAGCACCTTTCTTCATGCCAAACATTGTGAGTTTTACTTTTGGATACGATTTTTTAACAATATAATAGGCCTCCAATCCATACTTTACTCCCTTCTTTTCTAGTTCATGATACAGCATCAATATTTTAATCTGTTTATTGGCACTTGGCATCTTTCTATTACTATTTTCATATAATTGGCAATCTATACCATTATTTATGATAGGTATATCTTTATTGTTTCCACTTTGTTCATTTATAACTTTTTTTAGCCAACTTGCAATCACAATTTTCTTTACATCAAGAAGATAACTACCCTTCCCTAATTCTTCATCATCCCATATCTCATAATCCTGAATAAAATAAAATTTACTGCCTTTTGATTTGCTCAATCCTGCCACATCATAAGCAGTAGGCCATGCAGTTGCAATCACACAATCAGCATCATTAATATACTTATCCTTTATTTCCCACACAGGAGAAACTTTTAAGTGAGTATACTTTGATATATCATCCTTAATACAATACCTGGATATGTTCAACATCGTTCTTGTAAATCTAAACCAGCATCTCCAGAATACATTTTTCTTAGGTGTCAAAACATATGTATGTATCGGAAAATATATCGTCACTTTATGTCCTTTTTTTATGAATTCTTCCGCATATCTGTAAACAACTTTTAACCCCCCACTTGCTCCTGGTATAGGAATTATAAAATTAATCTTCACCAAAGCCCCTCCTTAGCATATTAATAAAACAAAGCATTGTTTTCAAACAATGGTTTAAATACTGTATAAAGGTTCGGTCCACCCAAAACCCATAAATATAAGCCAGATATCGCAAATATGACCATACAAACTGAAATAACTGTAACCGTTCCTTTTCGTACAGTTATTCCAATTTGATCTTTCAATTCAAAATATTGTGCAAATCCTATGTAGTTTGTGAACATCAAGTATAACTGAATTCGAAACAAATCAGGACTTATAATCAGCAAAGGAAGTATCAGGAGAACAATAATGTTCATATTAAAAATATTATCTATTAATCGCACAGAAGTGTTATCTTTTGCTGTCAACCCACGCTTCCTTTCCCATCCACAAATTAGATAGTATATAACAGATAAAATTATAAATAATATTATCATTTTGAAAATATATCTCATACAATCATATGTTGTATAATTAAGTCTAGCCGCATTTAATGCAATATTTATTTTTGCACCTAAATTCAGGAAAGAGATAGAAGCCAACCGATATGAAAACTTTTGTACAAAACCTATTCCTGCTGACAGGATTAAAACTCCAGTTGAAGTTATTGCTATTATTTTTCTTCTATCCAGTATACGAATGCACAGAAAAATCATAGCTAGTATACTAGCTCCGTGTATAGCCGTAGCGATTATTACCGCCACTATATATTTCCAAAGCCATTTTTTATCTTTCTCATCTAATAAAGATATCATTCCGATAGATACTACGCTACTAGCAAGCGTATACCTTACCATGGTCGCATCCATACACAACGGGAACACAAAATATAACGCCATAACAAACGGAATATATTTCGTGTATTTTTTTGCATATTTATAATTTACAAATAAAAAAAACGCCGCAAAGCACACCAGAAACATTCTATAAGATGCACCTATTGTGTTAAAAAAACACATCAAAACAGTATACAAAGGTTCTGTTTGCCAACCTTGTGATGCATATTCTGTAAATCTACGCAGGTGAACCTGATAATCAGCATTTCTGTTACTCCATCCCATTAAAAGCCACAGATGTATTATAATAATCGAAGATAATCTTCTATCCTTTTTATATATAAAGCAACTGCTCAATAGCACTATAGAAACAATATATAGCATATGCATCCTTCCTTAACAATTAAACATACCGTCGACAAATCCCTTTATACCTTCAGCAAATTTCTCTACTTTTTTTTCTTCAAAAATAAAAACCAAAATTGTGTGAAAAAGCTCCCTGAAGAACATTTTTAGAACATATTCATCATGATACTTTTTTAGCAAATAACTTGTATTTCTACACATATAATAACGTCGGAATGGCGAATGATTATACATCTCCCATTTTCTAAAGCCCAAATTAATTTGTCTTGCATGACCCACTTCATGAAGTAATCCATCATAGTCGATTTGAATAATTTTATAACCGTGTCTTCGCAAATTTATGCATATGTCACAATCAACTTTATCAATAAACATACTACTGTCAAAGCCGCCAACAGCAATGGTTGCTTCCACGTTCATCAAAGTACCAGATGTAATACAATATTCTATTTCCTTATATTCAATATCTTTTCGATATTCATGATGAAGCTTAAAATTTCTATCTATAATATTGCATGTAAGACATCCGATTTTATCTATTTCATGTTTCTGCAGAAAATTCAAATAATTTTTAATAAGATGTTCATCTGTTACGGAATCCTGATCCAGTGTTACTCCCCAAGCAAATCCATTTTTTTTGCCAAATTCAATTATCTGATTGAGTGCCAACGCAATGCCTTCATTTTTTTCATTTTTAACAAGCTCTATGTTGTCCCATTGTGTCAGCAAGTTTTCCACTTCATCCATGTTCTTAGAACCATTATCAACCAGAACTACTTTATCAACTTGTCCAATTATAAGAGATATGTTCTCTTTCAAACGAATCATACCTGGATTATATAGAACAATGCCTGCATAAATCATATTTTCCATTTCAAAGCAATCTCCCTGTACTAAATTTTATTCGGGCCATATAAGTTGACTTTAAATTCGCCATTTGTAATTTTTTACATTTTCTTTATTAGTAAAACCCTATTGCAAATTTTCAAGAGGCACGCTAATCGATATAACCTGCGATATATTTTTATAGGAATCGAATATCCTTTTGTAATTCCACCAGACGATGCATTTTCTCCATGTCTACGATATTGAATGAGTGGTCTTTTAATAAGTCCTACCTTAAAATAGCACTCAGCTACAGTTGCAATCCATAAGTCATGTTCCACTAAATAAGCATTCCGCGGGAAAGGCAATACCGCATTAAGTACATCTTTTCTGAATGCCATACAACAACCTAAATATCTTGTTTTTAGCATTAATCGCCAAAATCCAGTTTTAATATTATATTCTTTGAATCTTGATTCATCAATAATTTCTCGTTTTTCATTAATTGTAACACAATCCGAAACGACAAAATCATATATTTCCAGTGCACGTAATATATTCTCCACTTTATCATTCATCCAAATATCATCTTGATCTGATAGAAAAATCACATCGCCAGATGCATTATTTAGAGCGTTTTCAAAATTCTTTACAAATCCGTGATCCACCTCGTGATAAAACAATTTTATACGATTATCATTGTATGAATTGATAATTTCGACTGTCCTGTCACTGGACATATCATCCGATATTATCAATTCATCGCCTAGATTTAATTGACATAAAATCGAATCAATCTGCTCTTTTATATATTTTTCGCCATTATATGTAGCTACACATACTGAAATTTTCATTTCTTGCTATCCACCTTTTCCCAACTCTCATTCTCCGGATTATATTTTCTTATTATTCGTGCTGGGTTCCCCGCAATGATACAATAGTCCGAAAATTCCCCACATACAACAGAATTGGCACCTACAATACATTGTTTTCCCAATACAGTTCCCGCAAGAATAGCTACGCCATATCCAATAAAACAATTGTCTCCAATAATTGTTGTTTTTTCAATTATTGGTTGCTCAAGTATAGACTTATTAATTATCTGGTATGTATGGTCACAGTTTGTAATAAATACATTCCCAGAAATTGTTACATCCTTTCCTATCACTAATTGACTTCCATATGCTACAACATGAAAACCCTGTCCAATTGAAGTATTGTTTCCAATAACTATGCTTCCATCATTCTCTACCTCCGCTCTAATGCCCGGATAAATTCTCACACGCTTCCCTAATTTTATTTTTTTCAAGCACCGAATATATATAGGTTTGCCAATATAGCTGGGCATTTGTACATCAGTGAATATAGAATATACAATTGCTCGTAATCCCCACATGCTTTTTGACAAGTTCATGCTACACCCCCTCCCACATTTCTATAAATAGGATCGGTTGAACACATTACTCGCCACAGAATAACAATTGTTTTACTGATTAAGCAGTCCCCCCCAGTGGATTTTGCATTACTGCTTGCTTTTAGATTTCTTACCTTCATTGCAATTTGGGTCAGACATACGATACGATAAATTCTTCTGTATAACTTGTTAAATAAGGAATATCCTTTTTCAAATCCAACAGCGAATGTTTTGTACCCATGTCTTCGATAATAAATCAGAGATTCATTAATCAAAACTGTATCAAAGCAAAAGAATGCAACCGTTGCGAGCCAAATATCATGCTCTAACAAAGAATCATTTTTCGGAAAGGGTAATGAAGCCTCTAGAACATTCCTTCTTAGAGCCATGCAACATCCAAGAAAATGCGACTTAATTGAATGTCTCATAAATCCTGCTTTTATATCGAATGCTTTAAGACGAGAATCTTGAATCACACTCATATTTTCATCAACATTAATGCAATCTGAAATCACAAAATCATGTGAAGCTAAATCTTGCATAGTGACATTCATTTTATTATCTTTCCATACATCATCTTGATCCGACAAAAAAATATACTCGCCTTTTGTTTTAGAAATAGCATTTTTAAAATTATGCGTAAAACCATATGTTCCGCAATTCTGATACATTTTGATTCTATCATCATTTATTGCCCTAACAATTTCGCAAGTTGCATCTTTCGATCCATCGTCTGAAACGATGATTTCATCATTTGAAGACAATTGCTTCAATATAAAATCACTCTGCTCTTTTAAAAATTTTTCATCATTATACGTAGTTATACATACCGAAATCATTCTTTACTCCTTTATATCACGCAAAAAAGGTGCCCTTCTATTTTTTTCAGAAAGTATATTGTCCTTTACTTCAATTTTCCCGCCATTGCTCCAATCAATTCTAATGTCCGGATCATTATAGTGAATACTTTTGGCACACTCATATGCATAAATGCTATCTGTAAAATACTCAAGTTCACATCCATCGCTTGCAGTAATGAATCCATGTGCATATGTTCTCGGTAAATACATAATGAAGCCATTACTTTCCGACAATTCAAAACCACACCACTTACCGTAAGTACTTGACAGTGGATCAATATCAACTCCTACACTATATAGATTTCCTTTTATGCAGCGCACCAACTTACTCTGTTGATATGGTTTCTTTTGATAGCTTAAGCCCCGTATTGTTCCCCTATAGTCTGTATGTGAATGGTTTAATTGACAAGCTCCCGTAAAAGCAACACCCAACTCTTCAAATTCATTTTGGTTAAATGCAACTTGAAACCATCCTCTATTATCATGTAAACGCTGTATTTCCAATAATTTACACCCGATTTTTTCATCAATAACTTTCATTTATGCCAGCACCTCCTGTAACCATTTTCTCAAGGAATACTTTTTATATACTTCGCTCTCAACGTCAACATACGGCTGTGTGAAAAATGGGGAGTTCATATCAAAGTTCCCGTCATACACATAGATGTTTTCCTCTCTGTAAAAGTCATAATTTTTCACATCAGCGTTTGTTGTGATAAGTTTTTTTTTCGCACCAAGTACCTCTAATACACGAATCGTCAGTCCAATCTGACCTGCCTGTGCTGAATCAAGTACGCATCTGGAATCTGTGAAAACATCAACCATATCTTTCCCGCTTAAAGCAGTAAAATGGAACTCATTATAATGTGCTTTTTTTAATTCAACATTTCTAAGTTTCCGATAAAAGAAAACCAGTCTTGAGGGAAAGAAATAATATATAAATTGATTCGGGTATACCTCTTTGAGCTGCTCTGACATCAACTTAATAAACTTGTACTTTTTAGGATGCGCCGTTCCAACAAAGCAAAAATCATATTTGAAGTCTTCTTTTGTCTGATTTCCAATCTGTTCGTATCGTCGGCAATAGAAAAGTGGAAGAAATCTAAACACCTCACTATTTTGTACATCATTTTTATCGAATGAGTAGCATTTATCAAAATGCTTCTGCATTTGTCCAATATATGAAAAGTTCTTCAGCGAATCCCACTGATACAATACAAACTTAGCCAGTGGCTGTGCATCCCTGATATTCTTAATCATTTCTTCACTAAATGACAGAGATTGTCCCGATATAAGCAACACTACATCATATTGCTTGCTACGAACAGTTTCCATCATTTTTTTAAAATAGTTTGAAATATATTTTTGTATCAAGTTTTTGTTAACTCGGATTACTGCCTTTATCCAGCCGTTTGTACTTGGACGGTCATCAAAGAAATCCACCTCATAACCCATTCTATTTAGTTCTCCCGTAATCGTCTGCGGATAATCAAAAAATTTAGGCATAATCAGTAGTAATTTCATTTCAAATCTCCCACCTATTTTAGAAAAGTGATTACGCTTTATAGTTAGCAGCGTTCAATATTTTCTCAATTTTATTGCAATTTCCCCAGATTGCCTTTGAATCGTACGGGCGATCAGGAAATGCACCATATTTCAATCTAATGTTATAGTTATTTTCCTTTATAAAACGCTCAACTCGATCTGCAAGTTTTTCAGGCTTGCCAGAGCAAATCTCAATAATTCCATCAACATCATCTTGTCCAACTGCTGCAGCCACCTGCTTACAAAAATCCTCATAATTAATAAAATCATATTGATTTTGTCCAAATGTAAATGGAAATTCTTCTTGCCCATCTTCAGCTGCGGCTGTAATCTTTGAAAAAATAGAACTTCCAAGCTTAGAATTACCAACTATGTAATAACCACGAAGCCATTGATACATCACTTCATTTTGTTTTACAAGCATCTGCGTCAAATCACGCAGTGCATTTTTGCTAATTCCATACGGAGTAATTGGATGGCACGGCATCGACGCATTAATACTTCCTTCAAAGAAGCCAATTTCATGCATGCTTCCCATAACAGCCACTTTTCGAATACCGGACTCTATCATGCTTTTGATTAAAGCATAGTGCTTCGGCAAGTCATCAATATGTGCATTCGAATAATGAACAAAACCATCCCTCCATGCGAGATGCAATAGAACATCAGGTTTTCCAAAATATTCATACGGATTTTTAACTTCAAACAAATTACAGGCAATTTTTTCAGCTCGACCATCTACAAACTGTGTAGCAAAGTCAGTAGCAACAACACTATGACCGTTATCTAAGATAATTTTCACTACACCCTGTCCAAGGTATCCATTCGCTCCAGTAACCAATATTTTCACTTTGGGCACCTCCCTCAAAATTTAAATGTATCTTTCAATCGCAGCCACTTCTGATCTTTCTCGCTTAGATTCAGCTTTGTGCCATCTTCCAGCTCATATCCTTCCGCAGATGCTGTTCCCTGAAACTCACCTACCAACTGCGGCCATTCGATACCAATTTCAGGATCATTCCATGCAAGGTCACTCTCATCGCCCGGATGATAGAAAGCCGTCTCTTTGTAGCAGAACTTCGCCACATTAGACAGTACCAAGAATCCATGCGCAAAGCCCTCGGAGATATAGAACTGCTTCCCATTCTCCACTGTCAATTCCACGCCAAACCACTGTCCATAAGTCTCACTTTCGGCACGGAGATCAACAGCCACATCAAACACGGAACCTTGGATTACACGCACCAGCTTGCCCTGCGGAAACTCCTTCTGGAAATGAAGGCCACTAAGAACACCTTTTGTGGACATAGACTGATTATCCTGGACAAATATCATATTCAGTCCAGCTTCGTGCATATCGTTCTGGTTATTGGTTTCTACAAAATATCCATGGCTGTCTCCATGAACAGTCGTCTATTGTTGAACGAACGAGTTGGCTTGAACAGTGGCTGACGTCTTTCAAATAGATGCAATTCAGTTCAGTTATTTCAAGTTCACTACGAGCAGAAGGTTTCAAGTTCTTTGTGTACTCAACCACTCGATTGTCATAGAAATATAAACCTGTTACACAGTAATTGCTCTTCTGGTGTCTAGGCTTTTCTTCGATGCTGATAGCAGAAAGTTTCGCCATCCCGGAACGTCGGTTCGTAAATAATTACAGTAGCACCTTTGGCTTTAATGCGCTTCATGGCACCATGAATGGAACTCTGTCGGAAGTTATCGCTATTACTCTTCATGGTCAGACGGTACACTCCACTCACAACCTTGCCTTCTTTACTTGCATTCCACTCACTATTCGCCAGAATAGTAGACTTAATGACCATAATGGCATCCGGTTCATATTTCATAACCAACTTGATTACGGCCTCAACTGCAAATGTGTCAAAAAAATTCTCTTTACTATCGTAATTTGTAGGAGTTGCAATGACTACAAAACCCACATCAGTATAGGAAGCTTTTGCATCAACAGTGGCAGTCATATCCAATTTTTTCTACTAGATATTTTTCAATATAGTCATCCTTAATAGGAGACTTCTTATTATTAATCAACTCGACCTTTTCAGGAACAATATCTACAGCCATAACCTTATGGTTCTGCGACAACAAAGTCGCAATAGACAGTCCCACATAACCAGTACCCGCAACAGCAATCTTTAAATTTCTCATATCCTAAGATATTTTCTTATTCTCCTCACCCACAGTGTTGGCTTATGAATATACCGCATTTACGGACTAGAACTCTTACAGTTCGTTTATATTGAATTCCATGTACCATTGAGCAAACTTCCTGAGCCCTTCCTTCACACTCGTTAATGCTTGAAACCAAAGTCACGCTCCAGCGCGCTCGTGTCGGCATAGGTAACCGGAAGATCACCAGGCTGCATCGGCACAAGCTCTTTATGAGATTCAAAGTCAAAAAACACTATTTTCCTCCAACCTACTCCCCCCCGCTCCCACTAATCACCACCTTCACCGTCTCCCAAACAATCCGCACATCCAGCCAAAGACTCCACTCACTAATATACTCCGTATCCAACCGCACCACCTTTTCAAAGTCCACAACGTCACTTCGC
>Ga0153942_1000300_pt1 | contig 18577 bp, 15 predicted proteins | sample TSNJ026MetaG_FD_104731 | JGI IMG/M metagenome (GOLD analysis project Ga0153942, IMG submission 104731) | Attine ant fungus gardens microbial communities from New Jersey, USA - TSNJ026 MetaG | ecosystem: Host-associated > Fungi > Mycelium > Unclassified | place: USA: New Jersey, Brendan T. Byrne... | reverse complement strand
GACAGTGAAAATTGAGGCCATATCAGGTGAAATAAAGTTATGAATATAATGCAGGTGATCTAATAGCATTAAAAAAGCCATGATCAATTTGAGTTGGTATGCATTTAATTTTTTCATCCTGTTATTCTCCACGGTTCATGATCGCCATTCGCCATTCGTGATGAGCAGGCTTCGCCTGTTCCCGCTCACTAACGCTCATTATATCATGATATTTAGACATTATATCATATTATTTCTGTATATTTGTATTTTTTTCATATATATATATGAAGAGATATCCTCTCCGGCACTTTCATAAGGCTGTCAGGAAATATCTATCTTATTTCCCGGCAGCCCCATGAATCACGATGATTTATCAATACACTATTATAATCCTGTCTATACAAAAAAACAAATCCAAACTCAACCAGATAGGGAGTTATGAGAATCTTTTTTATCGTCTGCTTGCTTCTTCCACCATCCAAGGTACTATCTGAAATAAATCTCCTGTAACTCCATAATCAGCTGCCTCAAAAATCGGAGCGACACAATTCCTGTTAACAGCAATGATACATTCTGAATCCTGCATTCCTGCCCTATGCTGTATCGCACCGGATATACCAAGAGCAATATACAGTTTAGGACGAACCGTTTTCCCTGTCTGGCCAACCTGACGGTCAGCGGTAATCCAGCCTGCATCCACAACTGCTCTTGATGCGCCGACCACACCACCCAGGGCATCAGCCAGTTCATTTGCCAAGTCAATCCCTTTTTTCACATCACGACTGATTCCATATCCTACAGAAACAATAACCTCGGCTGCGGTAAGATCCACTATTGCCTTTGCTTCATTCACCACCTGAATCACTTTCGTTCTGATGTCCTGTGCTTCCAATGATACAGGACAGACTTCTATCGTACAAGCTTCAGCCTTCCTGGGATTGAAAGCTTCCTTTTTTAAAACACCCGGACGAACTGTAGACATCTGCGGCCGATAGCGCGGACAAATAATAGTAGCCATCAAATGCCCTCCAAATGCTGGACGAGTCATTTTAAGCCCACAATCATTCTCATTGAAAATCATATTATCCACATCCAATGTTGAAGCGGAATTTAAAAATGCAGCATATTTGAAGGTATCAACATCCAGATGGGTACAATCGGCGGTCAGTCCTGTATGCAGACGGGCTGCGCAGCGCGGACCCAGATCACGACCAATATGAGTAGCACCAATCAGTACGATTTCCGGCTTTTTCTCCATAATGATATCACAAACCACCTTGGTATAACCATCCGTGGTATACTGTTTAAGCAGCGGAGACTGACAGACAAAAACCCGATCTGCGCCATAACCGCCAAGCTCTCCGGCAATTCCTTCCACATTATCACCTAACAGCAGCCCGCACAACTCCACCCCTAAATCATCGGCCAGCTTCCTTCCTTCGGATAATAACTCAAAGTCAGTTGGCATCAGTACACCATCCCGCTGTTCACAGAATACCCAGACTCCATGAAACGCATTTATATCTGTGCTTTGATATGTAGTCATATTAACTCCCATCTGTGCGCTCTGCGCACTTACAAATCAGGATGTTGAAAAGACATCTTCTTCGTCTTTTCAACCTAATCTCCTCCTATATAATATGCTTTTGGGACAGCAGCTCAAATAATTTTCCAACTGCTTCTTTACCGGACCCCTCAAGCATCACACATGTCCCTTTTGCCGGCGGTGAAAACGATTTATAAACATTCGTAGGAGAACCTTTGATTCCGATTGTATCTGATTCAATCATGGAATCATCCTTCAGTGTTTCATAGTCAAATATCTGCAAAGGCTTCCCTTCGCTCTCATAAATACCTTTTACCGTCATATAGCGCGGTGTATTCAGCTCCTTAATACATGTTAGCAGGCAGGGTGTCCCGACCTGTATGGTCATATATCCATCCTCCAGTGCTCGTCTTACTTCAAGCACATTCCCTGTTTTCTGCATCCGGAATACATAGGATATCTGAGGGATTCCCAGCTTCTCCGCAATCTGTGGCCCCACCTGGGCAGTATCACCGTCAATCGCCTGTCTGCCGCAAAAAATCATATCTGTATTTTCAAACCCGATACGTCTGATCGCCGCAGCCAGAATCTGAGATGTGGCAAAGGTGTCAGAACCGCCAAATTCCCGTGCTGAAATCAGTACTCCTTCATCGGCTCCCATAGCCAGCAACTCCCGCAGCATCTCGGCTGCAGGAGGCGGTCCCATGGAAACAACGATAACGCTGCAGTCAGGTGTATAATCCTTAATTGCAAGCGCCGCCTCAACAGCATTCATGTCATCAGGATTAGTAATTGTTTTCATGGCAGCACGATTCATAGTGCCGTCTTCCTTTACTGCTACTTTCTCGGATGTATCAGGTACTTGCTTTACACAAACTATTATTTTCATATCGCACCTCCTCACTTCAATAAATTACTTGATATGACCATCTGCTGCACCTGGGTCGTACCCTCATAAATGCTGGTAATCCTTGCATCACGGTAGAATCGCTCCACTTTATATTCTTTGATATAACCATATCCGCCATGAATCTGCACCGCTTTGTAAGCAATCCGGTTGCACATTTCTGAAGCAAAATACTTCGACATGGCACAGCGGGAGGTATAGTCAGAAGATCCTGTATCAGCTAAGACTGCGGTATTATAGACCAGCTCACGGGAAGCTTCGATCTCAGTGGCCATATCAGCAAGCATAAAACTGATGGCTTGGAAATTGGCAATCGGTCTTCCAAACTGTTTACGCTCTTTCGCATACTTTATGGATTCTTCAAGACAGCCCTGTGCTATTCCCACAGCCTGAGCCGCCATTCCGAGACGTCCGCCGTCCAGGGTTTTCATTGCGGCAGAAAATCCTTTATGCAGCGGACCTAAGAGATCGTCCTTATGTACGCGGACATTCTCCAGAATAATGTCACTGGTGGGATATCCCAGCATTCCCATTTTAGCCTCATCCTTTCCGCAGGAAACACCAGGCAGCTTCATATCCACAAGGAACATGGAAATACCCCTTGAACCTTTTTGTGTCGGATCAGTTTTAGCATATATTATGGCATGATCCGCAAACGGCGCACCGGAAATGAAGGTTTTCCGGCCATTCAGCACGAAATATTCACCATCCTGCACAGCAGTCGTCAAAGTTCCTCCCGCATCGGATCCCGCCCCCGGTTCCGTCAGACCAAATACAAGGATTTTTTCTCCTTTTGCCACCGGTGCCACATATTTTAATTTCTGTTCTTCTGTTCCGCAGAACAGCAGAGGACCTGCTGCCAATGAATTGGAAGTATTGGCGTAAATAGACAATACGGGGCTTATACGGGCAAATTCCTCCACCATCAGGACATATGCCAGGGTATCGCCGCCCTGCCCGCCATATTTGACTGGTATCTTGGTCCCCATAAATCCGTATTTTGCCATCTTGTCGTGAATATTACGATTGAATTCCCCTGTTTCCTCCAATTTGTCAAGCAGCTCGGTTGTAAACTCGGTTTCTGCAAACTGACGGAACAGCTTTTTCATCATTTCATGTTTTTCAGATAAAATCATGTTCATTTCCTCCTGCTTCGATATATTTGCCAAGCCCACCCCAACTCTCACGGAAAATGCCGGCATCCATTATTTCAACATTTGCTGCGATTTCCGGTACAAAATCCATCTGCGCCAATATATCCTTTTCCAAATCAATTCCCGGAGCGATTTCCACCAGTGTCATTTTGCCGCCAATCAAACGAAACACGCAGCGTTCCGTCACATATAATACACTCTGACCCGGTTGAATATACTGCCCGGCAAAGGTAATCTGTTCCACATCCTGCACAAATTTTTTTATAGTGCCTTCCTTAACCACAGAAATCCTGCCGTCATTGATTTTCAATTCTGCTTTACCCATAAAGGTTCCGCAGAATATTATCCTGGGTGTTACCCTGGTAATATTGATAAACCCTCCCGGCCCGGTCAGTCTGGAACCCAGCTTGCTTACGTTATTGTTCCCAAACTGGTCTATTTCCCCGATTCCAAGGCATGTCATGTCAAGTCCGCCCCCATCGATAAAATCAAACATAGCTCCATGTTCCATAACAGCATCCGGATTGAAGGCACTTCCAAAATTAGGCAACGCCGATGGGATACCGCCTACCATTCCGCTTTCGGTTGTCAATGTCATATGGTCAATATACCCTTCTTCTGCCACTACCCCAGCCATATCCGCAGGCATGCCTATTCCCAGATTCACTACATCACCGGAATTTACCTCCATGGCACACCGGCGGCAGATGACCTTACGTTCATCTAAAGGCAGAGGTTGGATCGCCGACAGCGGCTTGCGGATGTGACCGGAAAAAGCCGGTTCCCAATAAACCCCTTCAGCCTGCCAGCAGGATTCTTTATTCGCAGCCTGTACCACATAATCCACCAGAATGCCGGGGATCTTCACATCCTTTGGGTTGATGGTCTCTTTTTTGGTAATGTACTCCACCTGAACGATAACGATACCGCCGCAGTTCTTTGCCGCCGCAGCCACCGCAAGCCCTTCATTTAATACGCTTTCATGTTCAAAAGAGATATTTCCGTTTTCATCTGCAATGGTACCCCGCAGGAGAGCCACGTCCAATTGAAAGCCTTTATAGAATAAATATTCCTCACCCTCAAACTCCACCAGTTTTACCAGCTCATCCGTTGTGCAGGAGTTCATCCTGCCGCCTTCCAGACGCGGGTCAACAAAGGTCCCCAGTCCCACCTTACTAAGCAGTCCCGGCCTTCCGGCAGCAATTTCCCGCCATAGATTAACGATAACACCCTGGGGCAGACAATGGCACTGGAGCTGATTTTTTACCGCCAGGCTGCGCAATGTAAATGCCGAGCCGATATGAGCACCTGACCAGCAGGTTACCAAACCGGGACCTGCTTCTCCAAGACGGGTCACACCCCGTTCCCGCCAGTCTCCCATTGCACTTCCCTGTTTTAAATTCAGATCACAAGGATGACCGGTTTCCCTGAACCGATCCCTGACAGCACAAGCGATTTCCTCCGGCCATCCTGACAGTCCCATCCCGGCAATACCCACCGTGGCACCGTCCGGTATCAGCGCCGCAGCTTCCTGTGCAGTGATAATTCCTTTCATCATTGCATTTCCTCCAAAATAGACTAGCAGCTGTATTTATCCGTACAGCTTTAAAAAGTAATTACTTTGTGGAATTCAGTGTCTTTGGCGAACTTCACTGGCGCAAACGCCGCAGCCTTCCACTTTGATTATGATATCTTCCGGACCGCATTCCGGTACCGGCCACCCGGTTTCCAACCTATACTTTCCTGCCCCATAGGCCATTAACGCTTTCATGGTTTTTGGTAATGTCATAAATAGTCTCCTTTCTTTCAATCGCGTTTTCAATAAATCCAGTTTAAATCACTTTGTCCGCTTTAAGTTTTTCTACTTCCTCTTTTGTCAGCCCTAAAATACCGCAATAAACCGCTTCATTTGAGCTGCCCAGTTCCGGCGAAACCTCATAAGAAATATGGTTTTCAGACATGACAGGCGCAAAACCGGGGAAGATCAGACTGCCCCGCTCCTTATGCTCCACCTCCAGCATGATGCCGCGTCTGCGCAGGTACTCGTCCTTTGTAATATCGTCACAGTCAAGTACCGCACCGCAAGGGATGTCTGCTTTGCACAGGATTTCCATCGTTTCCTGTTTGGTACGCTGCCGGGTCCATGCTGTGATGACAGCATCAAGCTCCTCCCGGTACCGGTAACGGCTGCGTGGGGTTTTGAACCGCTCATCTGCAAGCAAGTCCTCCCGGCCGATGGCTTTGCAAAGGTTTGAAAACTGGCTGCTGCCCGGATGGCGGGAACAGTAGATATGCACATAATCATTTTCCCCGTAAGGCTTACAGAGATACATGTTGGCAGGAGCAACATCCTCAAGGGGCATACCGTTGCCCACACGTTTGGGTGCCTTGCCGCCTTCGCGGTAGTAGGGCTCCCACATAGATCTGCCGAAGGTTACCATTGTGTCTTGCATTGCCACCTCGATACGCTGGCCGACACCGGTCCTTTGGCGCTGCAGAAGTGCCGCAATAATAGAAAGTGCGCACATGTAACCGGCACCGGAGTCGGCAAAACAAATTCCGCTCTGCAGGGGAGCCTCTCTCGGCATGCCGGTTGCGGCCACCACACCACCCATAGCGGCGGCAATGGGATTAAATGCAGGATAATCCCGGCAGGGACCGTCCAATCCAAAGCCTTTGATCTGGGCATAGATGATATCCGGCCTGATTGCTTTGCACTCATCATAACCAAGCCCCAGACGCTCCACGGAGCCCGGTCCCATATTTTCTATAAAAACATCTGCCTCTTTCAGCAATTTCCGGATCAGCTTCTGCCCTTGCGGGTGTTTCAAATCACAGGTAATGGACTTTTTGTTCATATTCAGGATGATGAACCCCACGCTGTCCACTCCTGGTTCCTCAATGGAGTAGCGGCCCAGTTCACCCACCCCGGGCCTCTCCACTTTCCATACCTCAGCCCCCAGCCATGCCAGTGTTTCCGTGCAAACCGTGCCTGATTCAAATTGAGTCAGGTCTAATACCTTATATCCTGTTAATGGTCCTGTTCCACTCATATAATCGTTACCTCTTCAGAATTCTGTTTGTTATAAAGTTTTCAACTGCAATAGTCATGCTGTTCTGGTTCCATTTACGTGCGTCTACAGGGTCGGCACGCAACATCAGGACAGGGAATCCTGCGTCCTCCATTGTCTTTTGGATGAAATAGGAACCTTCAACAGCCTGTACGCAGTTTTCGGGCACCAGATAGACAATTCCATCAATTTTATTATGCTTTGCCTCATGCAGGAACCAGAAGCTGTTCCACGGCGGCATATGCAGGAAATCTTCCATTCCTATAAACCGGGCTGCCAGTGCGCGCAGGGGATCTTCCTCATGACCGTTTCGGATATAGGCATCCGCTCCCATGGCCAGATACATGCTCCAGACAAATGCGGCACCATACTTTTCCTCAAAGAACTGGTAGAATCCCAGGTTGAACCAAAGCCCCCGGCCAATCCACATAAGTCGGATCTTCTCATTTGGAACGGCGTATTCTTTCTTCTTTACCTTTTCTTCAATTTCAAGATAAAACCGGCGCGCGTGCTCAGCTGCCCATTTCGTACCCCGCTGCCACTGGGCCTGCATGACCGCATTGACCGTATCGGTTATCGTAACAGGTGCCGGTATGGTTTCTGCAATAAGGTCTCTGGCTTTTTTATACCAATATTCCTGTTCATTAACGAGGCTCATCACGCGGCGCAGCTGATTAAGCTTAAGCATCCTGCCGGTTTCCATTTCCAGGAAACGGATGAGTGCCCGCAGTTCCTCCACCGCGTAATCAAGGCGCTCTGGTTCATACAATTCCTCCCAGCGGTCAGCCGCCTTTTCCCACCAGGTATCGGGAGCAATCATTGGCACCGTGTTTTCCATGGGATAATATGCGGCGCCATACTGATTTGCAAACAGCTCAAAAAGTTTTCCCTGGCAGTCGCAAGTGAGTCTGGTGATGGCAAGTGTAGGCTTTGGCAGTCCGCCCCAGGGCCCGTTCTCAGGATGCTCATCCAAAGCTCCTGCCAACGCCATGGCGCAATAGCTGCACAGATCGTCGCGAAATCCGTTCCGTTTCAGATTTTCAAAGTAGGAGGCAGACATCTGCTTTGCGGAGCAAATCGCAGACCACCACTGATTGACAACAAATGGAATATCCATGGCCCGCAGGATTTCCATTGGGACATCGGCATTTATATAAGCGAAGGGTTCGCCGGCTGCCACCCGCTTTTGAAGCGACCTGTACCACTCCTTCTGATAGGCGCTGGCCGTCCCTGCCGCCTCCATCCTTTTAACAGAGCGTACTCCTTTTGGATCCCTTTGTTCATTCATCGTACCACCTCCTTCACCATGCCGGCTAACGCTGTGAAACCTTGGGTTATTTGCTTATCCGGCTCGTAAGGATAAGGCATGCGGCTGAAAAATGCGCTGGGAATGCCCTTTTCGTCCAGATGCTTTTTCTGGACAGGGTAATCCCAGCTTGCAGCATCATCATATTCATTGAGATAGAATATAACACCCTCGACACAGCTTTCCCCAACAGCTGTAAGAAGTGCCTGTGTCCGTTCTGAAATCCCGGCTTTTTTAGAGCTTGGCATTCGGAGCATATACCGCTCCACAATGGCAGGCACAGGGGAGAAGGAAAGATCCACATCCATGTGAAAACTGCGGCTGCCCCAGTCATGGTCTTCGGCAACAACATTTAGTCCTGCAGACAGCAAGTCTTCATAGAGTACTGTGTCTTCCTGTATGCTGCCGGTATAAAAGATTTTAGGCAGATGTACCACAGGCCAATCAGCGGCTTCCTTGCAAAGGGCTTTCACCAACGCTGTATGTTCTTCCCTTTCCATAAAAAACCCAGCCCCGGTCACAATAAGGGCTTCCGGTCCGGTTATGCGGGATAAGCCTTCCGCAGGTGTCCGCAAAGCAGCAAACTCCCGTAATACAGCCCTGTTATTATTCATAATTACGCATGCGTCCCGCAATGCTTTTTCCGATATGGTGGCTCCGTGTATTTCCTCCAACGTATGTATAAAGCGGTGAAGTGTCCATTCGTTGCGTTCCTCATGTATCATGAAGTGTGTGAACAGCCAGTCAATAAAAACAGGCTCTGTTTTGACTCCTTCTCCCATTCGGTTAAGCTCCCGCAGGTAATAATAAATTCGAATCAGGACATCGGATGAATTTGAGATAGCCAGCAAATCCGTAAAATCATCATAATACCCGCTTACAAGCCGAGTAAACTGCCTGCGTATAATGGGATCAAATGCATACTCCAGATATGCAGCCGGGCTGCTTTCTTCGATGTGGCTGCCTGCACAAATCCGCAGCGGGAAAAAATTCCCCGCCAGCAGAATTTCATCCGGAACATCGCAGCCCATTACCGCGAGGACGAGACCGCCGCGTTCTTTGTGTTTTCGCGGGGCTTCTTCACGGTTTTCATAGTAATATCTCAATTTTTGAAATGTTGTGCTGTTATGGGCACATGTTCGTTCGGTCATTTTCTCTCCTCCTTTCGTGTTTTTGCAGTTAGTAACTTTCCTGCTTTGCCGATTCAAGCTGAATGAAACATGGTTGTATCGGAAAATAAAACACTATGGTAAATAGGTGCTGAATCGGTTTAGCTTGTATATGCTTTATATGTTATATTACTTTAATAAAAATGTCAATAAACATAATTAATTATTTTTACCCTCATTTTGACCCTTTAAAGGAACGACTCATCTCAGGTAATTTCTATCGCCTAAATCCTACAGTATATTTATGCTGTATCAGATATGCATTCATTGAAATCCCCTCAGCTATGTGATAAGATAGAGTAAATTCCTATAAAGAGGTAATCAAATGACGAATATATATGAAATTGCCAAAGAAGTCAGCTTGTCTCCCACAACGGTATCCCTTGTCCTGAACGGCAAAGGCGACCAGTATCGCATTGCCAAAAAGACCCAAGAAAGAATATATAAAACTGCCAGAGAAATGGGATATGTGGCAAACGTATCAGCACGCAGGCTTGTGTCGAACCGGATCAGTGTGTATCCTGAGGTTGCTTTATTGTGGTCGCCTACGCAGCACCCGAATGTCTTAAACAATTTTATTTCAATCTTACATAAACTGGAGGAGGAACAGCAGATCCAGCCTTTCAACGTAACCATCTATCCCTTTCGAAACGGGGCGCTGGATGAGTTGGAATTCCTGCTTACAAGCAATCTGGTTCATGGAATTATTATCCCTCCGGCCAGGGATGAAGATATTGAATATCTTAAGGGGTGCAGCTATCAGGTTCCTGCCATTCTGCAATATGGGGTAGTGGAAGGATGCTATACGGTTATGGTGGATAATGAGAAAAACGGACGGGATGTGGCGGATATTTTTCAAGCCCGCGGATTTAAGCGTGTCGGCATTCTGGAACCCGGCTATGTGAGCCGCACAGCCATGGAGCGAAGCAGAAGTTTTATTATGCGTTGTGAAGAAAACGGGATGACACTCTGTTATCATGGAGGTGAAGTACAAACGACTGAAATGTCAAGATCCAATTTGTCCAGGTACGGAGCCGAAATGTCTCTAGACCTTTTAAAACAGAAGAAGCTGCCGGAAGCGTTGTTTGTTCAGAACGACCAGGTTGCACTGGGCGTTATAAGCACCCTTATCCTGAATGGGGTACGCATACCGGAAGATATTTCCATCATATGTTACGGACATACACCCGACCAATTTATCGTTTGGCCCGGGCCTGGACTCACATTAATCAATTATCCGCTGGAAGAAATCGCTGAAAAGACGATCCGGCTGATGAGTGAGCTACTGGTGGGAAATCCTGTAAAAGAGAAGATATTTGTTTGTGCTTCTAACATTGAGTTTAGTGACAGTTGTACAAAACCTGCCGATTGGACATTGTAATATTGTGAATTTTTACCATGTTGGAGAAATGCATATAAATTTTATTGACACAACGCACAAATAATGATAATATACAAATACGCTAAATTGATTGAGCTTTAAAATACTTTAAAGCCGATCAATATTAATTTTATTCCTTGCTAAAGCGATATAGCAAGCAAAACTAAGGAGGCTTATGTATGATGAAAAAGTATGTTTTATCCATTCTTTTGTGCGTAGCTATGGTACTGGGTCTGACAGCTTGTCAGAGAAGTAATGCACCCGACAGCCAGACAGGCAGCGGAACAGACAGTCAGGAGAAAAGTCAGGGAAACAACGAAACGTCCGGCGAAAATGAGAGCAGTGAAGCCGCAGATATTGCATCCGCAGGTGGTGTGTTGAAAGTCGGCATCATGGCTGAGATCGTAGTTCTTGGATACCCGGGCAGACTTGTAAGCAGCAATGAGCTGGTAATTGTCCAACCGGCAGTAGAAACCCTGTGTCGCTTTGACAGCGAAGGAAAACTTGTGCCGTGGCTCTGTGAGTCATTTGCGGAGGATGCTGACAATCTGACTGTTACGGTGAAACTGAAAGAAGGAATTAAATTCCACGATGGCACTGATTTTAATGCAGAAGCTGTCAAGTGGAATTGGGAAGAATTCATCGCTCAGGGACGTAATGAACTTGCCTCTCTGGATTTTATTGAAGCAGTGGATGAATACACAGTTGTGGCACATCTGAAGAACTGGGACAACGCCTTTTCTGAAAACGCGTTATATCAGGCTGGTTTCATGTTTTCTCCCTCCTTCTGCAAGGAAAAGGGCGTAGATGAGGCTGGTGCGCATCCGGTAGGAACAGGTCCCTACAAATTTTCCAATTGGGAAAAGGACATAAAGGTAATATTTGAAAAAAATGAAGATTATTGGATAGAGGGACAGCCGTATCTTGACGGTATAGAAATTTACTTAATGTTTGATAATAATACAATGGCGACCACTTACCTGACAGGCGGGTTTGATGCTCTGCCCATATTGATGCCTGACGCACGTTCATTGCTTCTTGCACAGGATCAGGAAGGTTTACTCTCCGAAGCTGTACTCGGCGGTGCAACGATTACCATAATGGCATATGGGTGCACGGACAGCAATTCTCCGTTTACGGATATCAATCTGCGCAAGGCAGTGTCCCATGCCATCGATTATGCAGCAATTGCCAATGCCATAAACAGCGGCACAGGGTATATTCTGACCAACCAATGGGCTATGCCGGGAGCCTGGTCCTATAATGACAGCACGGAGGGATATCCCTATGACCCGGAAAAATCCAGAGAATATCTGGCGGCGGCAGGCAAACCGGATGGATTTGAATTTACCTGCTATACGATGACGATAAACAATACGCTGGCTGAAATGATTCAGGGATATCTGAATGATGTGGGAATTAACATGTCCATTGAAAACATCGACCAGGCAAAGCAGGACGAGATTGCAGGTATCGGCGGAAACTGGGACGGAATGATCCTTTCAGCAGGCCGTTGCGATGCAGAAATCGCTTCTATCTACGCACGGACTTTTACCAGTGAGGGTGTCCGCTTTGTAGGCGGTATGCTGCATCCTGAGGATGTGGCGGATCTGATCAGTAAAGCAAGAAATGCAAAAACTTTTGATGAAAAAGCACAGCACAATCGGGAGTTGGCAGATCTGGTATCTTCATATAACATGATCCAGCCCATGTTTATCAATGTACCCGTATGGTTCTGTAAGGATAATGTTCAGGACACCGGTTTTTATAAAACACACATCATCCTGTGGACACCGGAAACAGCTAAATTTAGGTGACAGTCAAGCCGGTACAGCATTTTATTTAACGCTTAGAGGAAAATATAACGTATGAGCAAATACATTTTAAAGAGAATAGGTCAGTCCCTGGCGGTTCTGTTTCTTGTTTCCGTTTTCGCATTCATCCTCCTTTATATGGTTCCGGGGGATCCTGTGTATGCCATGTTAGGCGGGGACATTACCCGGGAACAGTATGATATTGCCTATAGGGAGATGGGTCTGGACCGGTCGGTGATGGTCCGGTATTTCGGTTGGTTATTCCGGTTTGTAACGGGGGACTGGGGCAAATCATTCAAGTATGCCATGCCTGTTGTCGAGGTGATCGGCAGCAGACTTCCGGTAACCATGTTTTTGGGCCTCATTTCCGTGGTGATCGGTACGGGATTCGGGATTTTATTAGGAACAGTGGCAGGAAAGAACCGAGGAAAACTTTCAGATTCATTCATTACAGTATGTTCCAATCTGGGTGCCGTGATGCCGGTTTTCTGGCTGGCTGTGCTGGGGATGTACATATTTTCTCTCAAACTGGGCTGGCTGCCGTCACACGGGTTTTCATTTGCAAGCGAGCCGTGGCTGATGGTCAGGCAGGCAGTTTTGCCGGTTATTTCACTAAGTGTGGGCCAAATATGCATTACCACCCGGCAGATGCGTTCCGGTATGCTGGAAGTCATCCGACAGGATTATATTCGGACAGCCCGTGCCAAGGGTCTTAAGGAATCCCAGGTGGTATACCGTCATGCTATCCGCAATGCAGTACTGCCCGTTGTAACTCTGACTGGGATGAGTATCCGGAATGTGGTCGCGGGAGCTGTATCCATTGAACAAGTGTTTGCAATTGCCGGGATGGGTTCTCTTCTCATGAACGGGATTTTAAGCAAAGACGTGGCCGTTGTACAGGCATGTATCATGATTATTGCCATTGTGGTTGTGTTGTCAACGCTTATTGTAGACATTTCTTATGGAATCCTGGATCCCAGGATCCGGATTAAATAGCAGGAAGAGGGTAAGTATAGAATGAATCAGGAACGCATAAAACAATGGAAGAAGTTTTTCAGGCGATTGTTCAGCCGTAAGCTGGTTGTTGTGGCGGCCTCACTTGTCCTGTTTTTTATAATAGCAGCAGTTTTTGCACCGTTTTTGACCCCATACGGGCCTTATCAGCAGGACTTAAGCAATGTACTGACAAAACCCACAACCGCCCACTGGCTGGGTACGGACAGATCCGGTCGGGATGTCTTGACGCGTATTCTTTATGGTGCGCGGACATCTCTGGCCATTGGAGTGGTATCCGTGGCAATCGCAGCTGTTATGGGAACGCTTCTTGGCCTTATTTCCGGGTATTACGGCGGTCTCGTAAATATGGTCCTGTCCAGAATCATAGATATGATGATGTCAATTCCATCCCTGATGCTTGCTCTTGCGCTGGCTCTTGTGTTTGGAAGAAATATGGGCAGTCTGATGATTGTGCTGGGAATTTCAACAGTTCCCACTTATACGCGGCTTATGAACGTTCAGGTCCTTTCCATAAAGAATGCTGATTATATCATGGCGGAAAAGGTTTTGGGTGCCGGGAACATCCGGATTCTTTTTACCCATATTCTGCCAAACTGCCTCTCTCCCATCATTGTTCTTTTGACAGCAAATATCGGTATGACAATTCTGGCGGAATCTTCCCTAAGCTTTCTTGGAATGGGTGTCAATCCCCCGACGGCTTCCTGGGGCGGCATGGTCAGCGACGGAACGACACAGCTTCTGATTAATCCAGTTTTTGCCCTTGCACCCGGCATTTGCATCATGCTTCTGGTATTTGGGTTCAACGTGTTGGGGGACGGCTTGCGGGATGCACTGGATCCAAGGCTCCGCGGTTCAATTTAGGAGGGATTATGGGACATTTTTTTGAAATGGAAGGGCTGCGGGTCACATTTGTTAACGACAAAGAAGTATCTGTGGCTGTGGATAATGTTTCTTATTATGTGAACAATGGTGAGGTGGTCAGCTTTGTGGGGGAAAGCGGTTCTGGAAAAACAGTTGCCCAGCTTGCTGCTTTACAGCTGCTGCCGGTACCGCCGGCAAAGATTGAAAGCGGAAAGGTCATATTTGAAGGCAGCGACCTTCTGCAATATCACAGGGACAGTGCACAGATGCGTGCAGTGCGCGGCGGCGCTGTCGGCATGGTTTTCCAGGAGCCCATGACCTCATTGAATCCTGTTAAGACCATCGGCGTGCAGTTGATGGAATCCATTATCCTGCATCAGGGCGCGAAGGAAAAGGAAGCCCGTGAAAAAGCTGCCGGTCTGTTAAAGCAGGTGGGTATTCCTGATCCGGTTTTGAGATTGAATGATTACCCTCACCAGTTCTCAGGCGGGATGCGGCAGCGGATTATGATCGCCATAGCCATGGCTGGCAATCCGCGACTGATCATTGCCGATGAGCCGACGACGGCACTGGACGTGACGACACAGGCGCAAATCCTGGACCTGCTCATGTCGATTGCTGCGAAGAACAACACAGCAGTGCTGCTTATAACCCATAACCTGGGTATTGTGGCACGATATGCCCAGCGTATCTATGTAATGTATGCAGGCTCCATTGTGGAGTCCGGCAAAGGAGCGGATATTTTCGGCACACCGGCCCACCCATATACCAAAGGGCTTCTGAAAGCGGTGCCGCGCCTGGACGATACAAACCGCAGGCTGATTCCCATAGACGGAGTGCCGCCCAGTCCCAATAACCGTAAAACAGGCTGCCAGTTCCAGGACAGGTGTCCCCATGTGTGTTCCTCATGCCGGGGAGAGCTCATGCCGCCCTTGCGTGAAGTAAGAGACGGCCATTATAGTGCCTGCCTGTTCACGCCGGAAGAAATTTCCGCCAGGGAAGTCTTGAAAGAGGAAATCCGGGAAGAGGAACGTACGGTAAGCGACCAAATCGTTCTGAATGTGGAACACTTGAAGGTCAGCTACCCCATCCGCTCCGGTTTTCTCCAGAAGAAGATTGGTGACCTTGTAATCCTGGACGATATTTCTTTCCAGATCCGAAAGGGCGAGACCCTGGGGTTTGTGGGCGAATCCGGCTGCGGCAAAACCACCGCCGCAAAAGCTATTCTGAAGCTTCTGGAAGGTACCCGGGGGAAAGTTGGGTTTCATGGAACTGATCTTCTGACAATCAGGGAAAAAGATTTCAGACCCTTGAGAAGGAAGATTCAGATGATTTTCCAAGACCCATTCAGTTCTCTTGATCCGCGGAAATCATCCGGCGATCTGGTGGGTGAGGCACTTTTGATCCACAAGCTGGCTAAAAGCAGGGATGAATATGATAAACAGGTGGATAAACTGTTTGGGCTTGTGGGACTGGACAGCAGCATGAAAAACAGGGTAGCCCACGAGTTTTCCGGAGGACAGCGACAGAGAATCGGTATAGCGCGTGCACTGGCAGGCAATCCCGAAGTCCTGATCTGCGATGAGCCTATTTCCGCCCTGGATGTTTCAATCCAGGCGCAGATCATTAATCTTCTGCAGGATTTGCAGCAGCAGCTGCAGTTAACATATCTGTTCATTGCACACGACCTTTCGGTGGTCAAGCATATCAGTCACAGGGTTGCGGTTATGTATATGGGAAATATTGTGGAGTTTTCCACAAGCGAGGATCTGTATGAAAATGCAAGACACCCCTATACCCAGGCATTGCTGAGTGCAGTGCCGATCCCGGATCCGAAAGTGGAAGCAATACGCGAAAGGAAGATGCTGCCCGGAGAGGTTCCAAGCATTCGCAATCGTCCGCATGGCTGCTGCTTCAATGAACGCTGTCGGGAAGCAACACAGATGTGCCGGGAAAAGAAACCGGAACTGATATGGGATAAGGACGGGCATGGTGTGGCATGTTACAAATATAAAGGAGACATAAGGGGCTGACAAATGAAAAACAAGACAATGGAAATGTTGGTATTGGGGGACATCATTTTGGGAGCGGATGCGCCGAAATACATGGCGGGGATCAAAGATCGGCTTATGGCTGCTGACTTTGTGGCCGGACAACTTGAGGTTCCATACAGCGACTGTGCACAAGAACTTGCCGGCCTGGACAGGGAGACAAAAAATCTGAAACCTCTTGCAGGCTGTATGGATCTTGTAACGCTGGCAGGCAATCATATCTATGATGCAAAAGAAACCGGAGTCAAAGAGACGATTGCATGGCTGAAAGCCCATGGAATCCTCTATGCAGGCGGCGGCATGAATACAGAGGATGCCAGAAAGCCTGCGGTGGCAGTATGCAAAGATGTTAAGATCGGGTTCCTCAACTATAACTGTACCGGTCCGTCAGGCATGACAGCTTTGAAAGACAAGGCCGGCTGCGCTGCTCTGGATATTATCACCCATTATGACCTGGGAAACGTGGCAAATCCCGGAGGGCCGCCGGAACATATATATACCTTTCCGAAATGGGAATCCCTAAAGGAGATGTGCCGGGATATCGCCGGACTGAGGACCGAATGCGATGTGCTTTGCGTTTATTTTCACAAGGGTATTGTACATAAGCCGGTTCAGTTGGCAGATTATGAGCAGATTGTTTCTTATGCAGCCATAGAGGCAGGTGCAGATATTATCTATTCGTCACACTCCCACCTTCTGCATGGGATAGAAATCTACAAGGGGAAGACCATTTACCACGGCTTGGGCAATGGTGTTACATGGGTACCCTCCCTGCGGCCGGATTATAAATTTTCAAACAGACAAAAGTCAAATGAATTATTTGATCCTCAGACGTGGGCCAAAAGACGGATCGAGCGTTTTGGGTTCGTGCCGGATCCGTCATATCCCACGTACCCCTTTCATCCGGAAGCAGTATATACGATTATCGCCAAATGCCTTATTACGGATAAACAGATTATTGAAACACGCTGTATCCCCGCCATTGTGGGGCAGGACGGCATAACACGGCTTGTGTCGAAGGAGAACGGCGGACAGCAGGTTTTTGACTATCTCGCCATGATTACCAAGCAGGCAGGTCTTAATGCATGCTATGGCTGGGATGGTGATGAAATCGTAATTTTTTATGAAAAGGAGAATGGAAATGCCACTTGCAAAAGTTAATGGAATCGAACTTTATTATGATGAATACGGCAGCGGTGATAATGTTGTTATTGCGGCATCCGGCGGTGATTTCAAGCATTACAGGAAAGATCACTGGCCTTACTGTCTGGCTGACAACGGATACCGCCTTTATACCATCACCCTCAGAGGATACTGGAAATCCACACATGTAACAGAGGATTATGGTCTGGAATGGTATAATATTTGGGCAGACGATATCCATGCATTTGCCGTCAGCCTGGGCATAGACAGATATTTTTACACCGGTCTTTCACATGGCAGCGGAGTCGGCTGGCATCTGGCCGACCGTCATCCCGAAGTGCTGAAGGGCTTTATTGCGATTGTATGCGGTCCCCACAGCCTTAAGGGAGATATCAACCCACAGGGAACATCCCCGGCTCGTGAAAGGACGATCCGTGCTGCAGATGATCCTGAACTGAAGCTTCAGATCATTATGGAAATGGAGCCGGACTGGAACCGGATTGCACCGGATAAGCTGGATGAGGCAAGGCTGGAGTACGAGCAGAGAAAGCAGGATTTCATGGAAATGACACCGGAAGAGATGCGAATCCGTCCGTATACTGCATTTGCCTGGATCAGAACAGAAGAAGAGATGGAAGCAAAACTGCGCACAATCCGTGTACCAACACTTATGATCGGAGGCATGCAGGATGCAATTATTTCACCAGCGTCAATGCTGCGTTCCGCAGAATGTGTACCTGATTCCAAGACCATTATATATCAGAAAGGAACCCATATGGTGGCTTTTGAAGAAGCAGAGAGTGTTAAACAGGATATCCTGCAGTTTATAAGGCAGATTGATAAAAAAGAAGGATTGTAACACTTCTGACCTTATATTATTATAATAAAAACGCAGGTAAACGCCTGCGTTTTTATGTAATACATTCCTCTTCTTCATGCATTATATACATTCTACCACCAAACCCACACCCGCTTCCTTACTGGGAGTGGTATTCCATAGTGCCAGTTTGCAGTGCAGGTCAGTATCATGGCAAATATAGAAATCCACAATATTCTGTCTGCTTACATAATCACAGGTCTTGTCCAGCTGTGATTGAGATACCTCATCAATGCGGAGATGTGACCCGCCAAGATAGGTATGTATATGAGAGGCTCCGGTAAGGTTTTTAGCATAT
>Ga0153942_1000295_pt1 | contig 18740 bp, 11 predicted proteins | sample TSNJ026MetaG_FD_104731 | JGI IMG/M metagenome (GOLD analysis project Ga0153942, IMG submission 104731) | Attine ant fungus gardens microbial communities from New Jersey, USA - TSNJ026 MetaG | ecosystem: Host-associated > Fungi > Mycelium > Unclassified | place: USA: New Jersey, Brendan T. Byrne... | reverse complement strand
TTAAATAAGAAACAAGAAATAAAAAAGAGAGACGCGGGGGACTTCAGTCCCCATCCCTTGCCAAAGAGCTAAAATTTAATAAGCAGCAAAAAGAAAAATAAAATAAAATTAAATAAAATTTACAAAGTAAACAAGCTGGTAATAGTGGAAAAATAATAAGAAAATAAATAAATAAATTTAATACAGATAATTAAAGTGTATACAAAAGCCTAAGTAATATTAGAAAATCATAAACAATCTTTAATAAAGTAAAAATTACTATATTATAAACATAACCTAAATATTATTAATAAAGTAACTTCAATCCAATCCCCTACAAAAAGCACACATCAATCCAAAGCAAATAAAAGCAATTCCAATCAAAGGCTCTAAAAACAACGCAAGCAATCTCCAAAAACAATTAAAAATCAATACAAATCTAATTCATGTAAACTATAGTAATCTAATCCAAAATAAACAAAATAAAATAAATTTACAAAATTAGCAAAAAGTAAAATCATCTAAGAGGAAGTCCAACAATATTATTTTAGTAAAGCTTTAACTTTATCTTTATCATTTACTTTTAAAAAATAATAAATAGGCATCTCGTGGTATATTTAAATCGTGTTTCAATGCAGTAAAATCCAAAATAATATTTAACACAAAATAAGAAAAATGGAATAAGTCTTAATAGAAAAACGTGTCTAAAAATGGATGAACATGAGTTTATAAAAATCTTTTAAAAAGGTTAGTCTTAAAATCATACAAATATTTATTGTATTCTATATTCATAAAAATTAACAAAATTGACTAAAAATAAAAACTACTAAGAAGCGTACGAAGCATAAGAAAAAGAACAACAACAAGAAGAGCCGGGGCAAGTTAATACAAATAACTTATAAAGAGTCAGTATAAAGTACCAAAAACACACACAAATTAGACAAAATAAAAAAAAAAATAAAATCTAATAATTAAAAAAGGAACATGGGGTAAAGTCTGTATACATAAACTAAAAACACAAATAACAAAAAATAAAAATAGTAAGAAAAAGTTAATTTTTTATAATATTGGCAAAGTCATTTAAACAAAAATCGATAACGAGAGTTTAAATATAATTTTATGTTCGAGCAGCAACTAATTTAAAAGTTTTGTTACTAAACACTCAGCTCACCCTCTTCTACTGGTTTAATAAAAAAGCTAGTCTAGTACTGAAAATTGGAAGTGGGTTAATTTATAATTATCCAAATTTATTAGATTAGAAATTATAATTTATATGCTAGCTTAAAACGAGCCAAAAATAAGAAGAATATTCTTAACCTTGACTTAAGGAAGTAATAAAAATTAAGGATAGATAGGGAACAATTAATGTAATTCTATAGCATCTCTTAAGTAAGAGCAAACTAATAGAGTAAATACGAATGCTTGTATTAATGAAACAGCTAATTCTAAACCGATTAAAGCTAAGAATATAGTGAAAGGTACTAAAGTAATTATAGCTACAATTAAACTACCTGTGAATAAATCATATAAATAAGTAGATAAAATTTTCAATAGTGTGTGACCAGCCACTAAATTAGCAAACAATCGTACTCCTAAAGATACAGCTCTAGCTAAATATGAATGAACTAGAGATATAAGCCTTTAACCAGCATATACCCCCTTTCCCGAACCATACATGATAGTTTCCCATCATACGGCTCTCCAGTCGCATTTCTAACTTGCGCATTATTGTTAATGACCATAAACTTTATGATATTTTAAATGACAGCTTCGACATAAAGGAATCTGCTTTCTTCTTTTCTTCGCCATTAAGGCATCAACAATCCTAGTGTTATGATCTAAATCTTTAAGATGTCTGATGTGATGCATCTCCACTCGGTATTCAGAACCACATTTAGCGCATATTAAATTATGGAGTGTCGCGATAGACAATTTTTCTGCATATAAAGTTTTGATGATGTCAACCTCTTTAGATTTAAAGTTTCAAGGTTTGTTACCATAAAAGGCTGAAACAAAACCTACTGAATCAGAGCCTTTTAAACTTTTACCAAACTTTCTGTAAACTCGAGCTTGAGATCTCAATTCAAATTTGGCGGCTAACAGTTTAGCACAAGAAACTTTTAAAATGTAGTGTGTCCAAGATGACAACTGATTAAAATTATTAGCAAAGCTGAAATAATTCATGATACCTCTGTATACTGAATTATACAAAGTAATAATTACATCTTTATCATTGGCCAACCAAAGGAATCGAGGAGTAGGTATTCTATCTTTAACGAAACCTGCTTCGCTGAGCTTCTTGTACACTCTATCAAGTGAAGCTTCCATTCTAATGTCTCTACCGTTTCTTTTAACAAATCTACTACTAGAGAGAGTCTGATGGCTAGCTCGTAACAATTTAGTACCGAGAAAAAGTGCTTTCCCCGTTCTGGCATTGGTGATTAGAGTCTTCTCAGGACTAAGATCTAGTTTTAGTTCGGATTTAAAAAATATCTCCAATTTATTCAGGATTTCGATAGCTTCTTCTTTAGATCCTCTGATGCCAATAATCCATTCGTCAGCATATCTAACATACACCAGACGTTTGAACTGGTCGTCAAATGGGTCTTTGGAAGAAACTGACATCATCATATTCTGAGAATGCTTTTTCCAAGATACATCATCGGATTTAGTCTTCAAGTATCTAAATCTACTCCAAGCAGGATTAGCCCTGGCTTTTATACCTTTGTCAAACTCTAATTTCAAGCTTTCAACATATAAGTCTAGTTTGTTCATGTAGATATTACATAGAGTAGGACTGATAATGGATCCTTGAGGAGTCCCTACGATGGAGTGTTTAAATTCCTTAAATTCAAAGTAACCCGCCTTAAGAGCTTTCCAAATAAGGTTAGTGAATCTTCTGTCCAAAATCTTATCTTCCACAATATCCATCAGAATTCTTTGATCAATGGAGTCGAAACATTTAGAGATATCGCCTTTAATGTACCAAGTTGCAACACCTAATTTTTCACTAATATCCTTTAAAGCTGTATGACAGCTTTTACCAGTTCGGAATCCATGACTAAAATCTGTAAATGTCGGTTCGAAGATGACTTCTAGAATCATTCTCATCACTTCCTGAACTAGTTTATCTCTAGGAGGGGCGATCGTAATTGGTCTTATTTTAGCGTTTGCCTTGGGAATATAAACCCTTCTACCAGGGGAGAATTTAAAAGATTCATCCTTTAGGCTACAAATAATATCATTAATAACTTCTGTAGACATACCATCAAGCGTAGTGGGAGTAATACCAGGAGTCATATTACCCGGGTTACTCTTTAGATTGTTATATGCAATCTCATATAGATTATGATCGTACATCATTTTATAGATTTTATCGGATCTAACCGATTCATCCGGATGATTTTTACAATGTTTCGCAAGTCTTATAAGTTTTCCGGAAACGTAAGATTTAACTGTACTGGGGTTCCCAGCGTCGCTAGAAAACATTCTAACAATGTGACCTGGAACCCTTCCCCTTGTCTCTACTTTCGTAAAGCAGTATAAGTTCAAGAATGAACCAGCGGGTACAACGGTTCCTCTGTTACCATAGTCAAATTTGACCTTAGGCAATCCCATAGTTCTCAAAATCTGTCCCACATCTTCCTTAGGTTGTCCATTCTCCATCTTAATATTGTGTACGCAATCCGGTTGAGAGTAGTTCATATTTCGACCCTTAATCTCTGGGTACATAATTACTTCAATCTGCCTATAGCAGGCAAGCAGATGCCCATCGAAAGAGGCCCCTGATGGATAGACTTCAAGCAGTGTAGCTTTAACCATAGAAGAATCGACTCGAAGAACAACTCGACCATCCTGTTTAGGTCTAATTTCTCCTTTAATCGGTGATGCTATGTTCAGCCTCGGGTTTTCCCCTTGACCTAACACCGTCGTCGAAAACATACATGAACAATGTTTAGGAACTTTTTTCCCAAGACAAGACAAAGAGCGCAATGGCGCACAATTAATTCGATTAATACTAATAAAGGTAGGGGTCAGCCATAATTAAGAACTGCCCTCAGAACCGTACGTGATAGTTTCCCATCATACGGCTCGCCACGATGACACGTAATCCATTATAGAAAAGGGTTATAATTTTTGTTTTTTTTAATCTAATTAGTTTATTACCGATATTCACTTATTTTTTTTAAATCTGCATAATTTAATTCGCCTTTATAATACAATTTATGAAGGTAAAGCAGCTCACAAATAGGCTCATCAGAGCACCTTTAAATTCAGCAAAAGATATTTTATCTTCTTTTTTGTATTTGGCTCTGACTTTCTTTAAGTTGGTGCATTTCTATGTCTGTAGAGGATCCACAAATTTGACATGTTTTCTCAAATAAGCTTTTTTTAAGTTTAGCCGTTCAGGTTTGTTAAAAACTTTTTCTTTTTTTGGATTAGCAATTGAATTTGATTTAAAATCATGTAAAACTTTTAGTGAAGTTGGATAAAATAGTGTTACATCAGTATCAGGACACTTTAAGTTGGATCCGAAACGTTTAAAAACTTGTTTAATAGTTTTTAGTTTTAATTTTCGAGCCAAAGTTAGAGCGCATGAGGCTTTCAATAACCATATCACGCGCCAAAGTCTAAATCTATTAGAAGCAAAACTGTAGAAGTTCAATATACCATGTATCTTTGAATTGAAAAATGATAATATTTCATAATGAGTCAAATTAACAATAGGAGTGTGTGCTTGGGGTAAAACAGCTCCAAGGTGATTCTGTCTAACAAACCCTCCTTTTTTAAGCTCCATTATTATTTTATTTATGGGAGCATTAACCATAAGTTTATACACACCTTCGGCTTCCCCATCTACGTGTTTAACTCTTCATTCGGGTTTTGCTCTCAGTTTTCTTATATCGGCACCTAGAAAAGACCATTTCTCATTTAGCATATTGCTAATAACAGATTTTTCCATATTTAGTTCCAAACCACAATTAGATTTTAAAAAGTTATTAATTAATTGTTGGATATTTTTGGCATCTTGTATGCTTCCACTAACTAAAACAATAAAATCATCAGCGTATCTAATATATTCTATTCTTTTTAAGGGTAAATTAGGGTCCGTAATTAGTGTTCTCCTTGTTAGTCTCATTTTTCTTAAAATTTTCACTCTTTCTACAGGATCAATTGAACCTCCTCTTTGTCTTGCAAGTTTTGTATAAATAGAATTTATTTTGTTTCCTTCTTTTAAAAAGTTTTGTTTGGTATAATTATCCATGAATTTATCCAGTTCATGTAAAACTATGTTTGCAAGTAAGGGACTTAACATCCCTCCCTGGGGAGTTCCCAGATTATAACTTACAAGAGTTTTATTCTTGACAGGATCAATGTATCCTGCTTTAATAAATTTAGTGATGAGTTCAATTATTTTAGAATCTCCTATTTTACTTTTTATTCGGGTCAATATAATTTTGTGATGGTCCAAACATTTAGTAATATCTCCCTTAATTACTCAGTTATGTTGATGTCCTACTAAATATAGTCTTAGGAGTGCTGAGTGTATAGATCTTTTTGGTATGAAACCATAAGATGAATTAAGAAATAGGGGTTCATAGATAGCTTCAAGAACAGCATGTAGTGCCTTTTGTACTATCTTATCTCTAGGAGAACTTACACCAAGAGGTATGTGCCGTCCATCTGGTTTATGATTATAAACTCTTCGATTCGGCTTAAAGTTAAAATTTCCTATTTTGATAGAATCAGCAGTTTCAACAAACCATTTTCAGTTTAAACCATCGATAATATAACCGTCGGACCCAGGAGTAAGGTTACCTTTTTTCTTTGCTATTTCTTCATAGCATGCCACCAAAAAGAGTGGATCGGATATAATTTTTATTAGATTATAGAATTTTTGTTCCGGTTTTCTATATTGTTCCAACTCATTTGTAACGATAGTAGTAACCCCGACTCGTTTAGCCACCTTTGCAGGTTTTACTTCTCTTATCGGGTTTGTTTTGTTATTATCTAAAGCTTTATATGGTGGAGTATCATCGCTGCTTCCCTTCGTGTTATAAATACTACTATGAAAGCTCCGTTTCCGCTTATTAATAGAGGCGGTTGAATCCCGAAGTTGACTATGTGTTGTGTTTAGGGTCCATATAGTTTTAGCCGCCTGCTCATATTTAGGACTTCCTATATGGAAAGAACGTCTAGAAATTTGACAACTTATAATACTAGTACCATTAATATAAGCAATTCTAGAAAAATACCGATATATTCTGCTTAAGATATTTTCCGTAGCCTGGAGGCGTTTATGAGTATCAGGTTTGTTAACCTCGGCATGACTATTCCTGCTTATAAAGTCCTCTTTTGATGACAGCCTCAATCATACTTTACATTTATTCTCTGCTATCCATTTTCAATAACTTATTAGCTTAAAGAGACGGGAGAATTCGCAGCTTGCATCAATTAAATTGGTCAAATATACAAGAGAGATCGGACAAGATCTCAGACAACACACGTCCTCATACGGCGCACGTACTAATGCTAAAGGTGTTCCCGCAGGAATAAAGAAAGAGAAGAATTTAATACCATGTATAGATAAAGCTAAAATTGTTACACCAATAAAGATTGTAACACTTAAACCTAAAGAAACAACTCCACTAGCTGTTATAGCAAATGAATAAGGTACATTAGATATTAAGTTACCTATTAATATAAAGAAGAATAATGAATATACAAAAGGTAAGTATATTTCACTTTGTGCTCCTATTTGTTCTCTTACCATAGAACTTAAACTAGCATATGATGATTCAAATGAAATTGACCATTTACTTGGTATTAAATTTGATTCATTATTACCTAAGTAGTGTAAACCTACAACTACAAATAATACGAATAAAGAATATAAACCTAAATTTGTTAATGTTAAATTTAAGTGACCTAATATTGGAGCATTTAAGCCTATTAAGCTTGTAACTTCAAATTGACTTAATGGAGATAAGATGAATAATGTTTTCATAACTTTTTTTATTTATTTATTTGACTGTATTTTATTACATTTGATACCTAATTATTATTAATTTATTTTTTATTTTTTTTTAAATTAAAGTAATATTATTATAGTTTTTATATAAAATAATTTATGACTCAATATTTGAGTTTACTGTACTTTACTAGTAAACAAACTAACAAACAAAAATCTTATCAGGGTGTAAAATTTTATTTGGAATTTGGTTGCCTTCTTGCATTGCTACTGTTGGTGAGTAATAGAAATAGGAATAGAAATAAAATAAACCTTTTTAGGCTATTTATAGCTAACCATTGTTAAATTTACTCTATGTTCCAATACAATCCTATACACTCTTCTTGTAATTGAATAAAAGCATTAGTAAAGCAGCAATATTTTCAATTCTTTATGCCTTAATTTTGTATAAATTTTTTAATAGATAGATATCCAATTATCAATTTTAGTTAATTTTTAGGGGTTTTATCTATAAAGATTATGCTGCAACTTGCTTTGTTGACTTGCAATTCTATTCAAATTATAATAGCTGAAAATTTACAGCCTAACTAAAACTGCCTTAGCATAAAAAGAGTGATTTTATAGATATATGACATAGTCTTTCTCTAGAACTAATTCATTTAAAAACAAGTTATGTGTTTCTAGAAACTAAAATTAATAATTGTTGTAATCGATAAAACAAAAAAATATATTCTGAAATATTTTAGGTTTGCGGCTATTTGTTGTTGCTTATATTGAAATATAAATATAAATATAAATAGAAATAGAAATAACAATGGGGTGTTTAAAAAAAAATAAAATGGCAAGCAAGTAAATTATTCTAAGGGAAAGATGTATTTATTAAGCAAATTACATTAATTTTATTAATAAAGTATTTTAATTGCTTTAACTTATTAATTAGTTGTGTATTAAAAATTTTGCCACTTTGTCTAATATTAAAATATTATTTGTTGCCTATATTTTTTTGTGAGCAGTAAAGGAATCGAACCTTTTACGGCTATTAACCAATTCTTTTACAGAGAACCACCATTACCAATCGGATCACCTGCCCTTATATAAAACATTAACTTTTCTTAGCAATATAATATTAATTAATATAACTCTCTTTTATAATATATATATATTATATGAACATTTGAGTTAGGAATAATAACTATTTAATATGGTCTATAATTTTGTATTTTACTGATGATTTAATCCAAATAAAAATCCAATACCAAATACGTCTCCAGATAATAATACCTGTTGCCTTAGATGTTCAATAAGGAAATAATTTTTACTGTTACTGTATTTAAGCCACCCAATAGCAATAAAATGCACCCTAACCAATATATAGCATAAGGTATATGAAAAAATTAGTGGGTGTAATTTCAATTTATGAAACATTTAGTTTTATGATTAAATATATATTATATACTTGATTAATAAGGAGCTATATCGAATGCTATTAGTATACTAGGTACTAATATGATAAATGCTACCGCTACAGGTAATAAATTTAACCAACATAAATCGATTAATTGATCATATCTTAATCTAGGTAAAGTTGCTCTGCACCAAACAAATAAGAAACAGAAAATACAAGTTTTTAAACCTAAAATTATAGATTGTAAATTAAATAAAGAATCATTAATAAAGATTTCAGGTAAATTATATCCTCCTAAGAATAAGATAGCAGTTATACAACTAAATAATACTATTGAAGAATATTCACCTAAAAAGAAAAAAACAAAAGGTACAGATGAGTGTTCAGTGAAGAATCCAGCAACTAATTCTGATTCCATACAAAACGGTAAATTTGTAAATTAATACAGCTTTAATTTTTTTTAATTATTTTAAATTTTGCCAATTGGTTTTATGTGTAAATTAAGCTAGATAGTTTAAATTTTTAATCTAAAGATAATTTAAAGTTTTCATATAAAGTATTTACCTTGAAAAAGTTTTATGATTTAAGCTATCTTAAGAAATTTTACAAAAGAGTTGATTTATTTTAATTTAAAATCATAGGCCCTTGGTTTGTTTAATTTTTATAAACTTTAACTAGCTTTTCATGCTTATAAACTATATAATCCTATTGGATTTTTCCAATAAATCTGACCATTTTAAATTTTTTATCGTGATGTTCGATCCCTTATCTGGGCGCTGTTATTAACATAAACTATTACTATTCATAGGGTGTTTAATACTCAGGGCGAAAAATAGATCTTTTCTTTGGTCCTGGTTTGCTTATAGCTTATATAGCTTCTCAATATCAATAATACTGTGTTTTGGGTTCCCTTAAATAGGATGTTCCTTTTAGGTTATATACGAATCTTACGCTTCATTTTTGCTATAGCTTTAGGTTTATTTTTTGATGTGATCATAAACTACCCTTTAGTAGCTACAAAACCAAAGATATACTTATAAAGATATATAATTATTGGAAAGGGAAGATTTTAAAATTTTGGTTTTAAATATCACCAGTAAAGTAAAGTACTCATTATTTATAGATCTCTGTGACCTTTGGATATTTAATCTTTTTATGAAATTGTTAAATAAAAATAATAAAATTATTTAGGATCACCCTTATTTCTATTAGATATACTTATATGCAATATAATATTTTTGTTTGACTTTACTAGTAAAAAAACTAATTCCTTTAATGTTTAAAACAGTCCCTAGATCTAATTTAGAGCCTATATATAGTTTTTTATTTAAGTTATTATATTAAATTATATTAATTCCGGATTAATAGGGGAACAATACCCTTTATCTTCCCCTTTTCGGGTGGTTATTTTAAGTTACAATTTAAATAGTTTATAATTTGAAAGGTTTCTATTTTATATAATTATACTGGCAATAGTATAGGAGCACAAAGTTTAGATTTAATATATCTGTAACTTGACCAGGGCAGTTGTTTTTCTTTTCTTCACATATAATGTATGGCAGTCTTAATTAAAAAAAACCTTATAAATAAGAAAATAAAACTTAAAAATATAAGATTAAAACTCGAGAAAATTTGAAAAGATAAGACCGAGTAATTTTTGTTTTTGTTTGTTTGTTTTTTACCATATTTACTATGCCTTTCGACAAAGATTGGACTATATCATCTTTAAATTCAAGTACCGCGTATAGTCTCTGAGGATCCTACTTTAATATTATCTGTTTTTAGTATAGCATAGCATAGAAATCAATTAGATAAATATTATTTGGTTTCCTGCTGATTATCCATTAATACTGATTTAATTAAAGTAAAGTTAACTTTTTAAATAAAGTCTATACTTGAAATTTTCACTGTTGTTCTAAGTATTCAAGTCTTTAGGATATTCCAGCATATAGCGATATTTATCAATAGAGGCCAAACTAATTAATTGCTTTCTCACCATTGGCACTAACAATTTAAACCTATTAAGTGGTTACGATACGAGTTTCTTAGTAATATATAATACTACTCCACTTTTGCAATAAACGTCTATAATAGTAGGCTAGCCTCTTGTAAATCAAATGGAGTTCTAGATGTTTCAGCTAAAATAGCAATAAAATAAAATATAAATACTGGTAACAATGGTACTATAAACCAAATAGCTTGTTGACTTTCTATTATAGTAGTGAAATTTAATGATCCAGTTAATAATATTATTATTAATATTGCTGAACTTAAAATTAATTCATAAGATATCATGGCTGCTGTTGATCTTAAACTTCCTAAAAAGGCATACTTAGAATTTGCTGACCATCCAGCTAATAATACTCCATATACACCTAATGAAGATAAAGCTAAAGTATATAAAATTCCTAATGATAAATCTGATAATGTTAATCCTTGTCCGAAAGGTATAATTCCCCACTAATATATCATATTCTTTTGTAGATCTTTTTATATGAATTATAAATTATAAAGTTTAAATTAAGTATTTACAGCTATTTTTGCTATTTTCTAATTATAAAGCATAGAGGAAATTACATATAATTTTATTTATTCTTGAGGTATTGATGATTTATTAAATCTTATTCTATATAACCGATTTTTGTATTCTATTAGTCCACAAGATAAATTAAATATTGAAATTAAGTGTGTTTTTATTACCCTCTTCCTTAGTATAAGATTAAGTAAAAATAATTTAATTTAATTTAATTTAATTAATAAACCTTTATGACTCGTAAAGCGTCCATAATCCAGTAAGGTAATATAGTTCTAGTGATAGTTCTAGTGCGGTTAATTTATCTTAACTATAATTAGGAATGATTAAGCACAATTTTAATATTTTTATTATTTAATTTAATATTAAATTCTTCATTAATGGATATTTTTTATAAAATAAATCTAATGTCCGTATTTTTATGATAAAAGCTTTAGTGAATTTATTAAATTTTCTTTTACACCCTTTAGCTCACCCGGTTATCTTAAGGTTTCATCAAAAGATTGAATACAATGATAAATTAAATATTTTTGTTTAGACATATAAAATAACATCCTAGTTTGACCTTTTAAATAAAATCGCTATGCTGTTAAATCTCTTAACTTTGAACCATATTGGACTTATCTTCTGTCCTGTACTGTCCTGTTTGATAATCTTTAATTTATGGAGCTGTTAGAGTTTTAGTTCCTTTAATTTTTTAAAAATTTGTGTAGAAAAATGGTTTTACAGCTATTCCTTTATAGGGGTGCAAAACAAAAAGAAATAGATTTAAAATAAATTAATTAACTATTATAATTTAATAAATATAGAAAAGATACCCAACTATAGAATTACAATTGGACTATATCTTTAATATAAAGTAATTAAATAAAAAATTTTTAACTAACCTTATACTATTTCACGTATAGTCTCTGAGGATCCTACTCATAATATTATTTTTAAGTATATAATTTTGGTTTCCTGCTGGTTATCCTTTAAAATTGAAATTGTTACTATATATAGAAAGAGTATTCAAGATATTAGAACCTTCCAGCATATAGTGAAATTTTAATTAGGCCAGGTTTTTTGTTTTTTGTTTTTAAATTACTTCTTCTTGGGTATTGTAATTAATTTAACAAAACCTAATAAACTAAAGATTAAAGTTGATACTGGGGCTAAATAGAATAAAACCTTATTAGATTGAGAAGGTATTACTGTTTCTTTTACTATTAATTTTAATGCATCTGCGACTTAACCTAATCACATTAACGCTCTACATATTAACATACTTACCTGTGATGTTTGCGGACTTTTGTATTAGTAATACCCTTTTATTGGTTACCTGTATCTAGTTTGGAAGGCAGTGTAACAGCGTTAATTGGCATAGATTGCCCCGCTTTCCTAATACCTCGAAAAGGTTTGTTATTAACCAGAGTAAAACTTTTTACATCGTAAACATATACTTTTGTACCTGACTGTTCTGCTGCAACTTAAACCGCTGTTATTAATGGACCTTTACCAAAGAAAGGGTTTAAAGATCCTATCCGATAAGCACTTTTTACTCGATAGGTGTCACTTCGTTATCTTTACCGTACTTTTACTAGCACTTAATTTAGAGCGAGTTAGTAATGACTGAGTACCTGGAACTCGCGGATCTGTGGAATTTTTCATAAGAACATTGAGTAAAGGATGAAATGTAAGCAGGTACCAGTTTTGTCGTTCTGGTAGCATATCTCGTGGACAAGTTTCAATTACTGTTATTAAAAATTTATACCTTAAGAAAAAGGGCTAGTAAATTATGTTTAATTGGGCCATTGAAGTAGGGGTATTTAAAAGCATACCTAGGTACGAACTTGATCCTTTTTAAGTAAAGAGACGGTATGTTAGGAATGTGATTTTGTAGATACCACTAACTCCTTTCCAACTATTTCTTAACGATACAATGTCACGAGGTACATTAGCACAATGCGCAACTGCTGTGTGTTTTTTGGTTCGTAAAAATTTTGGCCAATACTTGTATTTAAGAATATGCCGGTATAATAACTTCCGTCAGCTTCACCCTTAACAAAAGGTAAAATAGATAAGCAGTGGACTTCACTTTCGATAATATTTCAGTAGAGGCTAAGAGAGACTAATAGAAGTATTGCTACTTAGGTGGTAAACTATATCATCATGCTTTATTAGCTTGCAGAACGTGTAGTCTTTGAGGGGAAAGTCATTAATGATAATCTTCCCTGCTGATTGTACTTTAAGAATAAATTTTACTGGTTTGGAACCTAGTACACCCTTATGCGCGTAGTTCCCAGCATATAGTTCTGTTTTCAATCATCTCTCTCGAGAGGATGCCGCTCGCCAATCCAATTTATGCTACGGTTGTAATATTCCATAATACCCTACTGTATTCATGGTATCAAATTTATCTTACAAATAAATATCTAAGCTAATTATCTTTCTTTATTCATACCTCCTTTAATTGGATGGTTCTTAATTTTTACAAAAGATGTAGGGTTCTTAGTTCTTATTAACTCTGCTACTTTTTGTTTTTATCTAAATAGTATTTATACTTTACTCCAACTATTTTATAAAAAAAATGGTTTGATTTTTAGATCTTCATGTTTAAAAACAGTGTAATCTATCAAAGTAGAATTTGTGCTTAGGTACCACAATGATAGTAAATTTTAAACATATTAATTATTTCCTTATCTCTTTCGTGTTTACTAATTTTAGCCACATGAATAAGAAAACTTGAACACCTAATTTATATTTTGTTGAATTTTTCATTCTAACTTGCTCCACTAGTAGACCCTGAGAACCAATTAGGGTACATTATTTTGTGTTTTATTTTGAACGGCATCAACTGGTCTTTCTATTGTATTCATCTTTGGAAAATTTGTTTTTAATTCTTAAGATAAACTTAAATACCCTTTAAATGCCACTAATTTTTAAATCTTTCTAAACTGAAAAGTTCTTTATAGTTCATTAGGTTTCTAATTTTTAAAAAATTTGCTTTTAGAAGTTCGTTAATAAAGGATACTTATCAAAATGAGGTATTATTTTATCTGTTATATTCTTTATAGAACCTACTTGATATAGAACACTTTCTGTACCTTTGAGTAGACTTGTCCCTTCGATTAGCAACTACCCCGCCAAACTAAGTTTTAATTCATTATAAGTTTTTTGGTGGTTTTTATGCAGACCAATTGAAAATCTTATTTTAACTGTTCAATTAGTTTTATTGTTTGGTTCCTTTAAAGTATACCTTTAATTATGCCTCAACAAAACCAGTTATAAAATAAGGATTCAAAGTAGTTATAGCTAAAGTAGAATTAGAGTTAGAATAAGAACAATAATACTTTCTAGTATTTACTTGCTTAGAAGGGATTTTGAATTGAGAACGACTTTCGCCGCCCATTAGAGTATACCTTAAGCTTATAGCCTTTTTGTAGCTAAAAACCAACTACCGTCTACTCGTTGCTCTTTTACAAGATCTGTTTATAAGACCGACCTTGACTTAGATCCGCGATAACCCATTTCGTTTTCACTCATACTATAGCTTATTACCATACATGGATCATTACTCCCTCCACTTATAAATTTTCATTTACAGTTTGGTACTATAGTCTTTAAGGTTTCCCCGGAGTTTGATAGTTTTTCCCATATTAATGTTTTCCCAGAACACTTAACAGGTCCTACTCTTCTTTGGTGAGCAGCTAATTGTTTTCTTTCTATTATTGTCATAAAAGCTACTCCTAATAAAACTGGTAATACTACCGATAATACATCTATTAAATTAAATAGTAAGCTTAATAGAAAAATAGCTATATTGTTTATATTTATTCCTAACATTTTGTATTTTTAAATTTATTTTTATTTTTATTTTTCATTTAATTTATTATTAAGGTTTACTTTTGAGTACTAAATTTTAATTTGATCTTGCCATTAGCCAATATTAATTTTACAACACCCTAAAATACTTTTCCCTCGGAATTTTATTTGCACACCTTGCTTAATGTTATGCGTTGATCTAAACCCTAAAAAGGCTATTCTAGAATAGCTATACAATAAAATAGATCTTTAAGAAAGCTTTAACTTTAAAGAATTGCAGCAGTGAATATTATTTAAATATTAAGATCTAGCCTAAGCAAGTGCTTGTTTTATTTCCGCTAAGGCTACAGCTATTGTAAGATTAAACTTCAACAAGAATAAAAAGATTAATATAAATTATAGTTTTTTGTTTTGTTTTTTTCAAGTATTATTAAACTAAATGAAATTACTGTTTTTTATGATTAATTTATTATTAACAAACAAAATTTTTACTGTTGCTTTTAAAATTTGTATTGTCTGGTTGCATCCATCCGTTATTGTAGGATTCTGGTTGACATTAAAATCATTTTTTGAGTTTTAGAACCTAATACTAATTAATATTGTATTATAACAGGGTATTTTCAAAGGATTTGGTTAAAAATCTTTACTAAATTAATGGTTAATTACTTTAGCTTAACAGTGCTAAGTATAATACTTAGTTAATATAGACTATTTTGTTTTTTTAGTTAATTAAATTATTATATTTATCTAGCTTATAGCTTTTAGTTATTTATATAACTCTTTTTAAATTAGATATTGCTTTAATTAATATATTTGCCTAATATAAGGCATAGCAACTCATTATTGATATGACCTGTTATCTTCTCTTACTCTTATTATTATCTGTTTCAACCTTCTAATTATCTCTGTTTATTTTAGAAAGGTATGCTGCAAGTAAATAAAAATATGAGAAGGTAATTGTTGGTTTGACACTATAACTATATAAAATTATAAGCCTAAGAAGATTTGAACTTCTACAGATTCCTCATCAAGAAATTATTCTACCATTAAATTATAGGCTCTATTTAATAAACATTTCCCCCAAACAAATTGTGGTAACCTTAAAAAACAATTTTGGTATTCTACCCTTCTAAGGGAGCACTTGCTTGCCTTAACAATTAGAGGCACTGAAAAACTACTTTAATTTTTAATTTTTAATTTTTTAATTTTGAATGTTGAATGTTGAATGTTGAATGTTGAATTTGTGGTTGAAGCTCGCCTTAGGCAGAGAGATTGTTGAGATTGACTAAACGAAATGGAAACCTCACCAGCAATAGTTCCTACTTTTGTTCTAATTTTTACTGGTGGCAATTCAATTATAATTTTTTGTTGTTTTTTTTTACTAATCTAAAATTAGACTTAGGTAATACGTTTAACTTAACTACTTTTAGTTGTAAATTAATATTTAACTAAATAATAAACCCCTCTTAAAAACCTTTTTGCTGTACCTAATTATAAAATAAGATTTATTCTTACTATAGTATTATAAAAACCAGCAAAGAAACTTGACATAACATAAGAAAGGCTGACTAGCTCCTTTATAGACTTAAGATTTTTACTTATTTATAAATTACTTTCGATTTTTCATTTGGAATTGATTTTTCAAACCTCTAAGCTTATCATTATACAAATCTCAATATAAATTACTAAGAATAGTAAATACAAATTAGAAAGTAAATATATGTAAAATATTTGTTACTCTTTCCAATAAACAATATAAATTACTCTAAAGCAAAAATAAATTTAGAAAATATAGAAAATATAGAAATATCGAATATTATACATTCAAAATACTTGAAGTAATTTTAAAATGTACTATAAAAATTTACTCCCTTAAAAAAACTTTCCAAATTACAAATCATAAAGTTAAAAAAATATTTAGGGGGTGAAGAAACTATATAAACTTCGATACTTATATCTCAAAAATATACAAATAATAAAAAATATGTTACCCTTATAAAAATATATGAAATATAAAATTATGTAAACCATATAAAATATATGCCCTATACCTATTATAGATATTTCCCCCCTCATAAACGTAACCCTTCTTATAACTCCCATCCGTATATCTAACATCCTTAACACTACCCCTTAACTAACTTATATATAAACAAAACCCCTATCAACTATAAGTTAACATATCTCTCCCATATATACCATACGGCTAGTAGTTAAACCTTATCAGGACACCCTCCTATGGACAGATTCCAATCCTTTACAGAGTTAAGAAAGGAAACGAACCCTAACTTTTACTCCCCTTATACTCATCTTCATCGTAATCTCACTAACTCGAACCCCCTACTTTCTAGCTGCCTACTAATTAGACAAATAGGATAAAAGGAATTGGCACTTCTTAACTAAAACCGGTACCCCGATCTTTTCTTAAATAGTATGACCTTATAAAGGAACATCCAATTATCTATAAATGGCTGGAAACCAAATACAATAAAAATGTATTTATACAGCAATAACAAACCCAGTATCAAAATTATGCTTCATGTTCCCTGGCGTTTATAACCCAATTATGATTAAATTCAGTTTTTTATGGACTAGATTATAGGCTGATAACCTATATCGACAATGACTGAACACAAGTTTTTGTACAAGAAAGAAATGATTGAAAAACCTTATAAAACAATATAATTATTATATAAAATAAAATTTAGCATTTAAAAAGAAATAAAATTTTCTAGCTAACATTCCATTTAATTTAGGCTTAATTTTATCATATTTAATATATTGATATTATTTTCTTTTGAATGATTTTTTAGATTTGATTACTTGTGTTTATTAAGACTTATTTTTCTCTGATACTTATTAGGTTTTCTATATTTTTATATATTTATGGCTCACTAACTTACAATTACCTGTATAAATGAAGGTAATTTTGTACTATTTTATATAACTTTAAGAGATTTTCCACTGCCATATTGAAGGATTGAAATTTTAAGTAAAAGGCTTTTCCATTACTAATGGCACTTTTTGAAATGTAGTGGTTAACTATTTAATCTTGTGAAGGTATAGAAAGACAATTAACATATTATCTTAGAGGGTTAAAACAATGATTTATGTATAAATTGACCATTTAATACTCGTTTATTATTTGAATAAGAGCTATACCTTTTAAATTTATTGTTAGTATTTTTATCAATTAATTGAATTTAGTCTGGTTTATATGCCACTACTTTACTTTTACTAATTAATTAGGTATTATATACTGTTTTGTAAATAATAAAAAATATTAAAAAAATTACAAGTAACTAATAATAGTTTATAATAATAAATAACAGAATCTAAATATTTAAATAATAATATAAATAATATATAACAGAATCTAAATACATGTAAATTATTAAAAAGTAAATATAAAAGGTTCTAAAATTATAAAATAATAAAAAAGATTACACATAAAAAGTAAAAATAAGGCCACAAATTTAAAATGTTAATAAAAAAGTATTTATTTAAATTAAATAGAAGTTAGTAACTAAAATTAATAAAATACAAAGAAAATAACAGTTGATTAAACAAAGCATAAAATAATTAAAAATAAATAAACCAAAATAAATAAAAGCAAAATACTTCTTTCCTAATATTTTAAAAATTCCAACACCCATAGTAAATTATTTTAATAAATACAAATTAACGCAATATGACCAATGAAATTAAATTGCCCTAATTAAAATTAAACTAAGTCAAAATTCAACAATAAAATATAATATTTTACATAAATATCGCTTTTCGTTTCAAGTAAAATTAAAATAATAAAATATATAAATATACAAAGTTCCTATATTGAATGCAGCCTTTGCTTTACATAAATTTTAAAAAGATACAAACAAAATGAATCACACAACAATAATACATCCTAACTAGTTGAAAAGGAAATAAAAAACTTGTGACTGTGGGCCAGAAAATAAAAAAGATATAAAAGTATTTCAATGTTTACAAAATAAAATAAAAAATAAATATAAAAAGTATTAAAAAATCAGGCAAATTACCTCAAT
>Ga0153942_1000294_pt1 | contig 18744 bp, 22 predicted proteins | sample TSNJ026MetaG_FD_104731 | JGI IMG/M metagenome (GOLD analysis project Ga0153942, IMG submission 104731) | Attine ant fungus gardens microbial communities from New Jersey, USA - TSNJ026 MetaG | ecosystem: Host-associated > Fungi > Mycelium > Unclassified | place: USA: New Jersey, Brendan T. Byrne... | reverse complement strand
CGACATCAAACACACTCTGTCCTTGTACGATTGACGACCACGATCTTCTACCTCAAAGTCAAAGTTCCGCGTTCTCTTCTTTCCGTGGACTGCATTACCAGGTATTTAGGTTCGAGGCATGCATTCAGGGTTATGTCGAGGAGGGTATGAGTCCTAAGCACGTATATATCAGAGTAAATATTCACCATGGCTATGATGAGAACGATATTCATCGTCTTTTTCTTTGAATCCAGGACACCGACTGGTATTCATGGCTGATGTGGAAAACTAGTCGGAGTTTCAACTTCTCCACTATATCAACGCTATAAAAAAACAATACCATAAATGCTAAATTCTGACATAGTACCTCCGGCGGTTATATATCAAAGCTCTCTTATCACAGTTTCCATGAAATGAGCAAGCCGAATGGGACCGATACAATGACGGATATGGATTTTCGAAAAATGTTGCATCTATTGGGTCTCACCACGTCCCGAACATGGAAAAGTTAACAAACGAGAGCGGATCGAGTAATACAATCAATTCACAAAGCCAAATGAGGTTAACCAATATCCGCCTTGATCGTGGATAAACAGTATATGACTGGCAAACGAGTGAAGACGAAAATTTCAAACCCACTCCTGAGGAGCACAGGAGAATCGGGACTGAACAATGCTTATTCCCCTTGTAAACCGTCTATGCTTTCGGAGGGCATCAAGCTATGTCAAAACAGCATCGATCATTAGCCCTCCGGATCGTCCATGGATGATGAGAGCTTCCTGCGCACCCACTCCTGCTAAGTTCAGCACCTGCTGTTCTATTCAGCTCTCTTCTGAAAAGATGACTAATTACATCTCTCTTGATTCCTCCACACTTTCCACGCATGTGCTGATATTTGGAACGCACGTTGGTTGTCGATGACTCGGATCACCGTCGAATCTAGTCTTTTTCTTTATGAAAACCATGTGGCCCTGAGATTCTTTTTCCAAAACTCTAGTCAGAGATGAGCGCAACTAGGAAAAAAGATACAGAAAAACTGCTTCGACGATCAAGTAGCTCGAACAACAACAGAGGTATGAAGATCCCGGGGTACAGTAAGAGTTTTTCATCGTCAAAAATGGGTTTTGGCACTACACTGGCACCGCGTTACTCGTGCTGTGTGACAATAATGCCATGCTTCGTTTCCCAGCTGCGCAATTCGTCATGCATAGGATCATTCTGTCCAGGCGTGACAGTATATATTTTATTCCTAACGCATCACTAGACAATGTGACCCACCCAAGGACCCCAAACTCTCAGCTGTACCTGGATTTTCATTTGAAGAAAACATTGTCTCGTTCCGGGGTCATGAATGTGGTGCTCAAATAGTTCGTCTACCAATGGCTGTCACCGCTCTCATTTCCTCCCCAGTCGAGTGAGATGTCCTTATCATTGAAGGAGCGTCTTCGTCACGTCTCGCTTATCTTTGCGTGAGTGATTTCACTAGAGTGGTCAAGTCCAACCCTGATATAACCTCCAGCTGTGGAACTGCGTTGTTCTCCGATGGTGAGTTTCTTTCAACAAAGATGATCAGTACATTTCAAGAAGAGAGCAAAGGTTACGCAAACGGTGTCATCTCGGCTGGTGAGCATCCTAGTGATCACTCTACCATATCACTCACTTCTATCGTGCAGTCAACACACGTGAGTTGGAACCTCTCAGCCTGATTGGCTGATCTCAACTTTTGAGCAGTCCTTACCTGTATTTATGGCTCCAAGCTCGAAGAACACAACTATGGAACAACAGTCCGAAGCGTGGCATTTGCAGGGACAGTAGTTGGAATGGTTATTTTCGGTTCGTAAAATTCAATCTCTAACGGCTACTTCTGACATTGCTTCTATCAAAGGCTACCTTTCGGATAAGCTCGGGAGGAAATTTGGGATGGTACGTAAAGAACACTCTCATCTTCATTCATCAGGTTTATCATATCAGATGAGCGCTACCGGCATCGTTGCACTGTTCTCCTGCCTTTCAGCCGCATCGCAGGGTACACACCAGAGCCTGAGTGGAATGTTGGCGATGCTCAGTGCTATGCGGTACGTTCCCAAGAAAGATCCACCATCCCCTACTCAATCGTCCCGGGACAGCTTTCTGCTAGGTATTGGAATTGGCGCTGAATATCCTTGTGGATCTGTATCCGCATCCGAACAATCCGAGCAACCCGGAATCAACAAACGCGCCCAACACCGGTGGGTAGCTCTGGCTACAAGTGAGAGAGAATCCCATTTTCTGGCGCTACGGCACTGATTTTCTGTCATCCAGATACGATGATCGACTCTGGATTCGTAGTAGCAGCATTCGTGCCACTAGTGCTCTTCTGGATGTACATTGAGACCTTCCCGAATGTTCACGCTGTGAACCGCGGTGGCTGACCTCGTTTTCTAGTTTCGGTGAAAACCATCTTCGCGCCGTATGGCGTATGTCTTTGGGTCTGGGCGTCATCCCTGCCCTGGTGGTCTTCCTCTGGCGAATGAACATGGACGAGCCCGAACGCTTCAAGAAAGATTCAATGAGGGATACCAGAATTCCGTATCTCTTGGTAATCAAGCGTTATTGGGTCTCACTTCTGGCTATATCATTCACGTGGTGCGTACTTTGAGGAAAATCGGAATCATTAGGAGCACCGGCTGAAATGCCTGTCCAGGTTCCTGTACGATTTCATTGTGTGAGTGCGCATGTCGTCGAAAAGCCGCTCGAGTTCTCATCTAGTGATTGGGAACAAAGCTACCCAGTTCGTTCCAATTTCTTGTGCATAAAGTCAACGTCATATAGGGTTGCTTGAACAGTTCGGAATTTATTCTTCTACCATCATCGATCGGTGAATTTCCCAAGTGTCTCTTCTCGTGTGTGTTCATTCATAATGCCATGCCTTTAGTGTTACCGGCGGGAGTCAGTCGTTGACTATCGTATTCGGATGGAACGTCGTGATCAAGTACGTGTTTCTGGCCACTTCAACCACTCTCGCTAAACAAATTCCCAGCTTGTTCAATATCCCAGGCAGGTCTTGACCTCCATTTATGTCTCTAGACACCTCATGTCCCTAGGAACGCTCGGTGGAGCGTTCATCGTTGATTATTTGGGTGCCAAGTATACAATGGTCAGTGTCAAGTTGCGCGTTGGAGATAGAGTTATGGGACTGATGATGGGTTGGAACAGATTACGGGTCTTGTTCTCCAGGCAATCGTCGGTTTCATCATGAGCGGGCTTTACAAACAGTAAACTCTTACTGGGACCTAATGTCTTCGAAAACTGATCCAACATTAGATTGACCGCTCCCGGTCATATCGGAGCATTCGCCGTACGTCCTCCTTCCCATAATGAGATTCCCAAAACGTAAAGTGAACAAACATCAGGTCGTTTACGGTATCTTTTTATCACTAGGAGAAATGGGTGCGTGCGTGTGTGGTCCAATCACACCACCCTCTCCCAAAAAGCACTGCTAATCCAATAACCGGAAAAAGGCCCTGGCAACTGCACGATTATTTTGGCGAGCAAGACAAGTCCTACAGCAGTTCGGGGTCAATTCTATGGAATAGCCGCTGCTGTTGGGAAAATAGGGGCTTTTATTGGTACTTGGGGTAAGGAAAAGTTTCACCGATGAGCTAGACTAACGTGAACGCGCCTTGTATTTTCTATCTAGCCTTCCCTCCTATGATCGACGGTATGTTTTTTTCCTGTTGAAACAAGGCACAGCGGCTAAAAGGGGGGATTGATTCAGCTTTTGGAGGACCTGATTCGGTGAAAGGTAATACGGGTCCGTTTTGGGTGGGCAGTGGTGAGTTGTCCTTGTTCTCAAAAAAAAAATACTGCTTTATAAGATGAAATAAGGTCTGGCGATTTTGAGTGCTATTGTTGTCTTTTTTTTCGTGAAACCGTTGACGACGGATGGTATGATTCAGGAAGATCAAGATGTGAGTCTTTCTTCTTTCTTTCTCTCTCCCCTTCTCTCTTTCCCTCTCTCTTTCCCTCTCTTTCCCTCTCCCGTCGATGACACTCGAGAACGATAACGATAACGATTACTATTTTTTTTTATAGTTCCGTCGTTACTTGGAAGAACATGGGTATGACACGTCAACTATGGGATTTGGGGACAGTGCTACGTCGTCGGTCGTGGACATGAAAAATGTACCACCGCTTGACAAGGTTTAAATTTTGGAGGATTTTTATTTACTATGTCGTTTTTCTTTTTAATGTACGATGTATGTGCTGCTTGGGTTATATATCTCATACATCCATTCTATTAAAGGGGAGAGAGAGACAAGTTCAAAGGCTCGAAAAATGAGGTTTGAGTTGTTACTCTTTTAAAAATGGGATTTCATTCGATTTTCACTCATACTAATAGAAAAAACTACAAGCAACTTCATGATCATTACGATCACTTCTCACACACACTAAAAATCAACTCAACTCAAACCAAAACACCCATCATCCTATTCGGATCCTCCACATAACCTCTCCAACACTCCACAAACGCCGCCAACTCTGCACCTTCCACCACACGATGATCCGCACTCCAACTCACCGGTACCTTCAACCTCCTCTCTCCTCTTTTCCCCACAGCCGCATCCCACTTGTCAGCGCTGACGTCCAACACCCATTCAGCTCTCCCCACTGCACATATCGCCACACCACCACTTCCCGGTACCAATACTGGACTCGCAAATACGCCTTTTCCGATGCTTCCAATGTTGCTAACGGTGATCGTCCCACCTCGTCGAGGCATTTCTCGAAGAGTTAAACCGCAAGGAGTTTGTCTCCCTGTGAGAAAAAAAAAAAAAAAAAAAAACGACAGTTGGTTTTTGAGTATGGTTCAGTGATGAACATACCGAGAAATTGGAGGTGCTTGAGCTTGGATTGGATATCATACACAGAGCTCATGTTGACGCCCGTCAGTGTAGGTGTGTAGAGACCCGTCGGCGTACTCAACGCCACAGTTATATCAGTCCCAGGACGCACCGTCAGCGTCGGCTTGGCCTTTTCTTCCTGGAGACTCGGCGTGATACTGCTACGGAACAGCGGCCACTCTATCATAGCAATCGAAAGAGATTTCAGAAGAAGAGGGAGGAAGGTGATTTTGGTGAATCGGTGAGACTCGGGGACGGTTTGTTGGTCTGGGGGGGCGGGGAACAAGGCGAAAGGGTTGACAACAGGAGGGTCTTCTTTCTGAGCGGAAAGAGGTAGGTAGCGAGCGGGTATATTTGTGTTGAGAGATGACAATACGGTCTGGAGATGCGTAACGTCCAGTGTTGTTGAATAGCCGAAATGGGGTATCTCAAGACTCTAATCAAATGGATTGAAAAAAGACAGACGGCCTCGATACTTTGCGACTTACCTTTTCCATCGCCTTCCACATGTTGTATCTGGTCCGGCTGAGTTCTACGACGGTGTCCTGTTGTTGAGTGGTGGTAGGCGGTTCTGAAGCGGGGAGCGATCTGGATTGGGCGAGGTATGCGTCGATATCAGCCTTTTCGATGCGGCCGCCTCGGCCAGAGCCGGGTGCCAGTAGTCCAATATCCACATTTTTGGTGCGTGCGTAATGGCGTACCGAAGGCATGGCGAGAACGTCCAGAGTTCCACGAAGGGGTCGTCGTACCGGGTCAATGGTCTGGGATGTCGAGACATAATTCGGGTCGAGAGGATGTGACCGCTTTGTTGTTGGAGGCACACTCTCTTGCACAGTTGAAGAGGCTGATGATGGAGGCTCTGTGAGCTGATCTGTAGAGCCTTCTGTAGCTTCTTCGTCGACCTCTATTGTGCAAAGGCCTTCTCCTACTTTTGCAATGTGGCCCTCTTGGACGAGGATTTCCTTGAGTACACCGTCGAATGGAGATGTGATTTCCACGCTCGCCTTGTCGGACTGGATCTCGCAAAGAGGGTCGAACGTGGTAACACTAGAAGAAGGCTTTACAGTCCTACATATCATATGAGGAGAAAAGCAAAACGATATAGTCGTTGAACCTCATACCACTTGATAATCTCACATTCAGTGATACCTTCGCCTATATCTGCAAGTTTGAACTTGTGAAGTTTCTTTGCATAGTTTTTCCAGGACGAGTGGAAGGTTCTGTGAGTGTATAAGCTAAGTGACTTTGCTATGAGAGGACGAAGAGGGTGTATCATGGCAAGATGAAAGCATTGAAATTCCTCGGACCAAGGATCCAACCCTAATTGAGGGTTAGGTTCTCATCTTCCTGATACAATGCATCTGACTGTGCTGCTTGCTATTATACCTGCCGTTTTTGCTTTACGCTCCGTCATGAAAGCGAGACACTCGCGAACACGAAAAATATCACCTGCTCACGAGCGTATTCTAGTTCTAGGTGCATCTTCAGGAATTGGAAAATCTATTGCGCACGAGTATGCAAAGAGAGGGGCCAGAGTGTGTATTGTTGCTCGACGCGCGGAGAAAGTCGAGGAGACGGTTCGGGCGTGTCGAGCTGAGAGAGGGAGTGAGGATGGAGTGCTTGGCTGTGTGGCTGATTTCAGTAGCGTACAGGATATGGTTCGAGTGCGGACTCTGGTCACTCAAGGTCTGGCGAATAGTCAATTTGGAGACATGCTCTGACATACAACAAAAGAGTGGGATGGGCTAGACACTCTGGTCGTTGTCGCTGGAGTCTCCTCACTCAAGCCTCTCCTGGCGATCGCTGGTCTGGTCCATGCCGAAAAGCCAGGAGAATTTCATCCTCCCCAGGCGGATACAGAGGCCATACAAACGGTCGTCGACGTTACTGCAGCAGCCACAAAGGCGAATTTCATCGGGCCTCTCATTGCTGCCGTGTCTTTTGTAAGTTCTAGGCATGCAGATAGGCTGCCGGTCCACTAATCTTCGTAGATTCCTATACTGATCAAGACATCTCAAGCTCCTTCAATTTTGCACGTATCTTCCCTGGCTGCAGTTATCGCCGCGCCCACTCGAGCGTTGTACGCTTCAACAAAGGCTGCTTCTCTCCTTCTCTACCAGTCACTCGCCATCGAACACCCTGGGATCAGGTTTTCACTGGTTATGCCTTCAACCGTTGAAGGCGACTTTCGCGCCTCAGCTGTCGATGGTGGCTCTGTTCGTGAGAAGGACCCCAATAAAAACGGGCTCAAGCGAGAGGCGGTCGCGCAACGATGTATACAGGCTGTGGATGACAATGAGAAGATGGTGTTTATACCTGGTTATATGAGACTTGCACATCTTCTTTATTGGCTGGTGCCGCGTTTTATAGAAAGGCAGGCAAGAGCAAAATATAATTTCACCCATTGAAGGAAGGCTCTGTGTCTTCCAGACCAGAAACTCCAAACGTAGTGTATCAAATGTATGTTGAGCCCCCGACATTGCAGCATTTTTTTGAAAGGGCATTTTTCACTCGGTCATTGCATTTGCGCTAAATCCGTCTGGAGTGGGTGTCTAAATCTTGAGAAAAATTCTTAAATCAGTCACGTGAAACTAATATTCTTCTTCTAATCTCGCAATGGCAAAGCATCCAAAAAAGAAACAACGACTCGACCCTGCCAAAACCTCAACAAAACCACCTCAAAAACAAAAACAAAAATCGTTGGCTCAACCTCTGGGCTCAGAGGCCACTCTTGCTCGACTACTCGATGAAGAGAGCAAAGACGATGAAGAAAGAAAACTAGAGAGTATGCTATTCGGCGTACCCTATGTTCCGTCTGGAAACACTAGTTACTCGGGACGTGCAGCTGAACGTGGTCTCGTATTTGATATTGACGAGGACGAGCAAGACGACGGTGGTAGGCCAATGGCCGGCTTGCTCGACTCTGACGTGAGCTGCTACGTTTCTCGATCCTAGAAAAAATATAACTGATCCTTGAAAATAGCTATTCTATGTGGACGATGGACTAGGAACTGGATTGAAATCCGAGGCTGAATCCTCTTCTTCCAACACCCCTGATTCCGAATCCGACTCACAGCCCTCCTCTTCTTCTTCCTCCCCGAGTTCCAAACCCCCATCACAAACTCAAACTCGAAAACCTGCCTGGACAGATTCCTCCACCTCTCCACACCACATCTCTCTCCTTTCCGGCTCCTCTCGTCTCAGAAAACTGCGACATTTCGATGGCGAAGATCAAATCACCGCAAAAGACTACGAAAATCGGTTACGCGTCCAGTTTGAACGTATTAATCCTGAACCTACGTGGGCTCAGCGTGCCAGGAAGCAGAATCGCAAAGAACGTGAGTTGCGGAGTGCGGATGACGAGGGAGGAGGAGGCGTCTTGAGCGGGGATGGGGATGTGCTTGTGGAGGAGAAAAGGAATCTGTTCACGTCAACGTCGGGGATCCTGAGTACCGCCGCTGAGAGGAGACGTCGAGGCCCCGTCGTCCTTCCCTCAGGAACGCTCGCCATTTCACGCCTTCGAGATGCAAATTTATCTACGCAAGACACTGCTAGTGGTGAAGTCAAAGTTGTTGCGTTCCATCCCAACGACAGGGTACCTATTCTCTGTGTTGGCACCTCGGATCGTCGTGTGCGGTTGTATAATGTACGTGTATAACCACAGCAAATTCAAATGGAAAACCAACTTTTTCCTTAGGTCGATGGACACACCTCGCCCCTTCTCCAAACACTACACACACCCTCTCTTCCACTCACGTCGTCTACCTCTGCCATTTTTCACCCTTCGGGCACCTCTCTCCTCATCTCAGGTCCTCGTCCCTACTTTTTCACACACGATCTCCAGACGGGAACCACGACGAAACACGAGCGCGGATTATGGGGCACCACGTTCGCTCATCATAGTTCGAGTTTTGTCGATCATGGTACGAAACGATCTAGGGATGACCGAAACAACGGGGTGGAGTTTATCCATTCGACACGGTTTTCGCCGTCGGGTGATATTCTCGCGGTAGCTTCGGGGAAAGGGGCTCGTGTGCACTTGGTGGATTGGAGGTCTGGTGCTGGGCAAGTGATAGGTACTGTGAGTTGTTCGTTGGGTGGAGGGAAGGTTGCGGGGATGTGGTGGTTTGATGGGGTGTCGTTGGATTCGAAGGCGGTGTTGGGGGATGAGATGGTGGGGGTAGGATCGAGGATGCATCTTGCGGTGTTGACGTCGGATGCTGAGGTGTATTTGTGGGATGTTGGTGAGCGGAGGTGTGTGAGGCGGTGGATGGATGAGGGAGGGTTTAGACATACTGGACGTGTTTTGGCGGGTACGCAGACTGGGAATGCAGCACATTTGGCTATTGGGTACGTCTTGTTGTGTATATATCCTAAAGCAAGTGTTAATATTTTGACGACATGATTGGTTGTTCTTTTTTTTTTTTTAGGTCGTCCTCGGGAATTGTCAATATTTACGATTCGACTTCGTATTCTCTTTCCCCATCTGAGACTTCTAAAACGCCGAAACCGATCAAGTCGATAGGGAATCTGACAACTGCGATTTCAAGTCTCAAGTTTAATCACGATGCACAGTTATTGGCGATGGCTAGCGGGGAAAAGAAAGATTCTATGCGTCTTGTACGATTCTCTCTCTCTCTCTCTCTCTCTCTCTCTCTTTTCCAAGGTGTTGAAAAGACTTGTTTTTTTTTTGTTTTTCGTTGTAGGTCCATGTTCCCTCGTTGACGTGTTTTTCGAATTGGCCAACGCAGAGGACACCGCTTGGGATTGTGACTGCGGTTGATTTTTCGCCGAGGAGTGAGTATGTGGTGGTGGGGAATAAGCGGGGACGGGTGTTGTTGTATCGGTTGAGCGAGTATAGTGCTGGGGTTGTTTAGTTGGTGCGCTTTTGAATGAGAGATTTCTTTTTTTTTTTTCGGTTTGGTGTTTGTTGGTTCGCGATTGTTGTTGCCTATGAAGAAGAATGAAGAAAATTGTATGTTGTATCTGGTGGAGTGGTTAGCCTTGGTGGATGAAGAGGATCGCTGGAAGAATCAACTTGGTTCGCTTCAGAGATGTCTATCCCACTTGGGTATTTTTCATGATTGAACCTCTTGGAAGGAGCCCAATGTCCGTGGGCATGAGGCAGCTTCTGAAAGTTGACGGGAAAATCACTGAGATTAGTTGTGTGCTGTGTTTCCAAAACTCAGTAGAGACTCTTAGCTCTACATGTCTAAGCTCTCCACTCAGAAATTATATCTGGTGAGTGAGCTTGTTAGTTGTCTGTACTACCATGCTGTAGTCTTAATCACACTATCATGGATGCACGTCTTGGACGTGAAGGATTCAAATGGAGACCTAAGATAATAGACACTCTGTTTGCTCCCAAGAATCACGAACAAGGTCAGCAGCTCTCTCTCAACAACGATGTAGGTCATAGCTTGGCTATGAGCACCCAGCACAAATGGCTGGAAGGGCCGTTCAGCCCTAATAGACAACCAGTAGGATTAACAGTATTTGCCAAAACTGAAGTGTTCAACCCCGAACGGTGAGATCAAGAACTACACCCCAGCTCGCTCCCTTGAGTGATACAGAAGCAGCAGTTCTGACGGCATGGGCAACGTGATAGCCTCTCTTTGACCGCTTCACGAATGACTACGATATCAAACTCTGTCATCAGAACTGCGGGATCGATCCTCGGGTTGTCAAAGGGATCATTTGATCCGATTGTCAGGGTTCCACCTGAGATATTGCTGTGGGGATATTTGGATAAGTAGACAACGAGACAGTAGCGCATTTACATTGGCCCTGCTTCGAGGAGAACACGAAAACAAGGATTCTCTGTCAGCCTGTTCGCGAGAATTGATCCTGCTGCGCTGCCTGCCAGGTCGACATGATCAGTCCGCTATCCAAACATGCCAGTCTAGTCACCTTCGATTTATCTGCAACACAGAGGATTTGCCCGATTTAGACTGGGATTTCATCATTGTTGGAGGTATTCATGCTGATGACAACTGCCAGGCTGAGAGGCTTAGGCATGCCTTTATTTTGTACTGTGTTTCTAATGATAGACATTTCACTCACGCGGTGGACATTCGGCTGATACATATAGCAAAGGCGATAATGCTCCTGAAGGCCTGCAAATAGCTTGAAATAGAACCTGATGTTGACTGGGACAGTGATCTTCCTTTGATGTGATTCGATGGGATCATTTTCGGTGATCTCCGCTGTTTACTCAAGTGTTGGTGTCCAGTTAGGATCTTGAGTACTATCCCCTGGGGTGGTTTGTGCCATTTTCAGGGTCCTGCATAGCCACTCACGGTACTTTGGCCACTTCTGAGAGCAAACATTTTATACATATACTCTATGATATTCTCTACAGTTGAATATATAAGAATATGTGCTTCAGGACGATGATCTTGTACAATCTGCTCTCATTACCCAATTTGGGCAGGGAGCTGACTAACGTCATGCATTGCTGTTCAAGCCGTGTCTGAGTCAGTTGATCCCAATCAACGCGTCATTCAGCAATGCAGCTTTACCAAGCACATTGCCTTGGCTAATTGAGGTCGGCTCCATTTCCACTCAAAATCACATCATCTGCTGAATCCAAACTACTGTTTATCAGTAAAGTACATTCATTACCCTTGATACTATCACCCAAAGGTACAAGGGTAGAGCCATTCATACTCCTAAGGGTCCTAACTGTAGCAACTTTCTGAATCTTATGTACCTGCCTCCATTTTGCTACTTATTGTTAGATTTCACATAATTTGACTTGTTTCCTTGTAAAAACAATCTTATTTCAGATGCTTACCTAGAGTGGGTCAGGTTGCATTACATGGCCATCATTGATTGAACATAAATGGTATAAGATTGTCCACGCACCCCTCTGGCTACTCCTACCATGTTCACTAACGAGCTAACCAGCACCTCCTACTCAATTGCTCTTGGGGCTGCTTTTCTATGTTATGCTTATATACGAAATAGGAACTCTGCTGTAAGGTTCCCAGCTCTTACTAAAGTCATATCTCAAACAAGAGCAACAGCTCGACAAGATTCCCACAGTAGGACCGTCGGGGATATTTACTCCACGTATAGAAGACGAACATAAATGGATTCAGGAAGGCTACAAGAAGGTACACATCCGTTGCTTGCTCTGAGTTGCTTTGTTCAGATACTCAATTATGTGCTAGTACCCAATATTCAAAATAAGATGGCCGTACTTCTCCTGGCTTGTAGTTGTTGCTGGGCCCAAATACGTGGAAGATATCAAAAAGGGAACAGAGGAACAGATGTCATTCCTTGGTGCTCTTAACAACGTTAGTCACCGCATCCATATGTTGACGAGCAGGGCGCAGACCATCTTTCAGAACGCTCAATTTGACCATACGATTAGCCCACGACTCAGAGATGACGACTCTCATATCCGAGTAACTCGTGGTTTGATGACGCGGAACATTGGTTCTCGCTATTCTGATCTAATGGATGAAATCAACAAGACATTAGAGGATCTTCTAGCTGGAGCTGACAAGGGTAGGCACAAGTGCGGTTCTTGATAATGCGCTAGTACTCAGACTCTCGTGAAGAATGGGTCCACGTCCCTGCTTACCTTACTGTCGTTAAAATTGTTTCACGATACACCGCACGGTTTTTTGTAGGCCCGGAGCTTAGTATGTCTCCAAGCACTGGCTTGGTTTTCTCTGATTCCTTATTCTTTCTAGGTTCCAATCCAGAATTCACCAAATTGATGGAATACTATGCCGCTCATGTACCAAAGGACGGTGCAACACTGAGTCGGCTTCCGAGTTGGCTCAGACCGTAAATTTTGGTGAATTCACTCGCCATCTCTTTTGCTGAGTCGTCAATGCAGGTTGGTCAGTCGCATACTGTTCGACACGCGAGGAAAGGCGCAAGATATAGAGGAGTATCTACGTCCGATCATCACAAAGCGTATGGAAAAAAGTTTAGACTTGGATGACTTTGACCCGGACTCTGTGATTCAATCTCCTCTCAGAACTCCGTTTGCATTGAGCTTATTGCCAATATAGAACAACATGATCACATGGCTGTGGCGCACCGCTAATGATGCTCAACGCTCACTTCACGACATTGCCATTCGATTGGTTTGGCTCGACATTGCTTCCATTGTTACCACTTCAACTGTAAGTCGTCGAGTCAAATGCTCATGATTAAGACTTGATTTACTCTCCAAGGTCTTGACGCACATACTTTATGATCTGGCGACATACACCTCGTATATCGAGCCGTTGCGAGAGGAGATTTCGATGATCGTAGAAGCAGAGGGGTGGACCAAGATATCGATGGAGAAGATGAGAAAACTTGATAGCTTCATGAAAGAGTCGCATCGTCTCAACGGCTCTGGCTTCGGTAAGAAAAATTGTAACAACTTGGGTGACGATCCAGATTACTCAAATCTTCTTTTTCTTCTCAGTCACGACTCGACGATTGGCGATGAATGACTTTTCTTTCTCTGATGGCCTTTTCATTCCGAAAGGGACGAGTTTTGTTGTCGCTGGTCGTGGAATCAATCAAGATGAGGTAAATTTCTCATCCAAAATCTTCAAAACTTTGGACGGTACTCAAGGAATTTCCAGCGGTATTACGACAACCCGCAAGAATTCCAAGGGTTCCGTTTTGCCGATAAGGATCCTTTGAAATGGCAAATGACATCTATAAACCCAGAATTTATGTTGTTCGGGTTAGGAAGAAGCGCATGGTAAGCGAGCGTGGTTTTGGCTCACGTTGTCTCTATATAAAGGTTGACCGTTTCCCAAAAAAAACATTAGTCCAGGTCGATTTTTCGCCGTCGCTGAAATGAAGACTGTCATTGCTCAAATCCTGCTCAATTATGACATCAAATTGACGGACGGAAAGGCAGGAAGGCCTCAGAGTCTCCACGTCGCAGGATTAGTTCAGCCTAGCAGGACTGGGCAAGTATCTTTGAAGAAGAGGGTTTTTACCACGGGATAATTGTGATTGTACACTGTAGGTTGGATAACTGATGGATTTTTTTCTTTTCTGGCTGGCTGGATGCTTGGTGATGACTCGTTTATTGACGCTTGCCCACCCTATTGATAGGATACATATGTTTGATACTACTGTGGAAAAAAATTGGATGGCAGGCGAAAGTGACTGAGGTCTTCCAGATTACTAGCGATATTCCTGCCGCGAATCATCGAATACCAGTGCTCATTTTTGAGGTGGATTCTGTGAATGTCATTTTGACAGCCCTAAATTACTCGATTATGTTTAGGGACATACTGGGCTGCAGTGATCATGAGACACAGCAGTTGTATAAATTGTTCGCCACTTTCCCCCCACCTGTCAAGTTGAGTCCTGATCGGAAGCGAGGTTCTTTCCGGGTCACCAGATGCTGGACAATGAAGCTGGCTTCTCACGTCACTCCAATCCTGATGGAGAACATATAAACTATCATAGTTTACTGCTCGTGGCAATGGATTTGTCTTTTTATGCCACTTATTTGATTTGTCGCTTTTCTTAAAAGAGAGTGAGACAATGAAGTCACAAATCACCACCTCCATAAAGAGGTACAAATCTCATGAAACGAAAGTGACATACTATCTCAAGTAGAATTGAAATCCTCTGTCAATGACCATCAGGTCAAGAACAAGATGACGAGAGCGCGTACCCCCTATGATTAATGAATGAATCAGCATGAGCTGATCAGGGAATCGTATACAAATTGATGATGAAAAAGTCAGGGAATCTCACAGTTGTCATTGTGACTTGTCATTTTCACTTTTCTCGCTTAACTCTTATTGTATTTATGCATGAGCTTACTCCCTGACTACTTCCGTGCGGACGTAAGCTCCCGATCTTCCTCTCAATGTACTCAGATAAGGTTGCCAAACGAGATAGCAACACTAGTGATAGTGCCTTGGAAGGAAACAGTAATTCGTTGTCAATCTCAGTGAGCCAATCAAATTTTATTAAACATGTATACATGTTATTGTTGTTTCTTAAATCAAAGGTATGACTAGTTGAGGTGGACCTAGCGAGAAGCATTGATACAGAAGAGCTTAACAATGTAGTAGGTCGCCAATCTATGGCACAAACAACCAAGAATTGTTACTGAATGAACATTAATGTGAGACAAATTGATAAAATAAGAGGGATATGTTGAAATGATTGATCATCAAGCTTGAGGGACCGTCGGTGAGTCCACTATGCAATGATTCCAGATTTGCCCAAGCTGACATGTATTTCAAATATATGGGCAGATTATCGGCATCACCCTCAACTGATTCTTCTTTGACGTCCTGGTAATGCAATATTGTATGCTTTGCTCTACATCGGTATCGTGTTTCCCTTTTTCTCGAATTCGCTCAAGTCTTGTATTTCAGTGATTCCAAGAGAGACAATAAGTTGCTTCAGGTAGCGGGTGCGCATAGCAATAGAACAATTGGCGCTCCTGATCCTACCCAAAAGATCGACAATGCAATTCATATCTTTACTCGATACTGTTCAATGTATCATGGTGATATTTTCTATTGGTTTGTTTACCACTTCAACGACTACAGGTCATTGTCCCAGTTCAACCTTGCACTTGTCAACGGCCCTTTTTCAAGCGCCATTAATTATGTTCACCGTGCAAAATGTATATTGCTGGAGAGTATGGAGACTGAGTAGTTGGAGACTCGTACCAGTGGTCACAGCTTTGGCACGCATTTTTCAGTATCGGTTTCACGATAGTGAGGCTGACAAATCCATATAGTGAGTATAATCTGGATACAGACATAGTAAATGCTATCCAGAGTTATAGCATGCTTTTTGCATGGGTGAAAGCTTTGTATGCTAGGATGTAAAGTGATGGCTTACACAATATGTATCAAAGAATTAGTCCATAAATGGGCCAGCTTCTTTAACAGCATGTCGTTCACATCTATAACTGGTCTTGTGAAATCGCGACTTGATTAGTTCCTTTAGCAGGCTGATAAATCTCACTCTGGACAAATCCGTATGGTTCTACAGCTTCTGTCGGCCCGCTTCTGGGTTTTCCACTCCTGAGGTTGATGGAATATCTTTGGCCCTTCTCTCTGTGGCCACCACCAGCTTACTAGCTGATCTTTCCTATCACTGAGCCACAACTTTGTCGTGCTTCCTCGTCCTCATCTATCTTGAATTTGGTCCATCTCACGTATCCGCTGTGAGACAGGCATAACTTTCTCAGATCGAATCTCGGGATATTGTCAAAATGCCACAAACTAATGCAAAGTTCTCGATCCTTGTAGCCTGTATGAGTATAGGGTTGTTTGGGAGGACAGGATGGTTACATGCTGCCGCTTATAAAACAAATGCGACCTGTTCCCCATCATCGGATTGGAGCTGGATGAATAATCAGAATGGCTCCTCCCCTTGCTTGACAGCTGCAGCCGTTTCTCAACCATGTTTCACTGCTGGTAGGAATTCCCTGAATCTCCGAACCTTCATTTATAGCATATCTTTCAAGAATTTAATGTCGTATCCCTTGGCCCTGATGAAAAGTACACAGAGGCAGGAGGGTCTTACAGTAACAAATGCTACTGGTATATTTCATATATCTCATTATTTTCAATTTATCTCACCCCTCATATAGTTCTTGGGCAGTTTACAACCTACTCGAAGCTTGTACTGTCTGTCAAGGTCTGAACGATAGTATTGTAACGTACGTACGCGTAGCCTCTTTTCTGAGCTTCTGTATCTCAGTTGAAGTCCAGCTTTTCCGAATGGTCTTCATTGTGTGGCAACAATCTAATACCCGATCGGTAAGTCTGAACAGAGTTTGTCAGTCTTGGTCAAATCCACGAGCTTATGGAATTGAACTATTTGATCCCAGCGCCTACCCCTCTGGCTTTCTGATCCCAGACAGCTACACTTTCCCTAACTGGGCTGCCACAGATCGTAAGGGTTGTATATCATCTCTCGTGTATCCATATTCAAAGACAAGGCAGCTACTCAATGGATTGAATCTCGATTTAACGTCCAACAAGCCCGAGGAATAAGGAATACCAGTACGTCAAGGTTTGAAAATGTAGAGTTCCTTTTCTCATGAACATCGTTAGACCCCGGGGATTACCAGGTTTCTTCCTCGCCGCCAAAAACCTCTAATAATATCGGCGCAATCACAGGAGGCGTGGTGGGAGGTGTGCTGGTTCTTGTAATTGGCATAGCAGTTGCAGTGTTTCTGCGTTGCTACTATCTGAAAAAGCCGCGGCGAACATCTCAGATGTCTCAAGTGCTCATGGACGATCACATTCACAACCCTTCTTCTGACAACTATGGAATAAGCCTCGGATACAATCGCCTACTCCTTTCTTCCTCACCTTCCAATGATCTCGATAGTCGGGCTATGAACAGTCCAAAGAGTCTTCGTACTCATAATCCAAGTCGCAGTTCTTTGTTGTCTCAAGAGTCGTCGATGTCAGCGATGTCGTACCCAGGAAATTCTTCGCCCCAACATATACCGTCCAACATGCATATAACTTCCCATGGTACCGTTGTGCCCTTTACGTGGGAGAGACCTCTCTCTCAAGAAATATCAAAGCGTCACGAAAGGAAGATGTCTGAGGTCTCAACTGCCAGTGGAACAACGGTTACGACTATACCTCAAGGTCCTACTAACCCTCCAGCATACTCCGAAGCACCTCATGGACACGGACACGGTGACTTTGCATCGATGGCACCCGATGGAAGCTCGATCTACGGTGGTACCACATCGATCATAACAACATCTCCAAACAACTTTCCGATACCAGTTCACGAAAGGGGTTCGATGGATTCAAATTTGTCTTCACCTAGTGCAGGAGTGTGGACACATAATGTTATTGAGAGTTTGCATGGTGCCTCGAACGCAAATGTACCACGAGACCAAAGGCGGATCAGTAGAGGATGGTCTGGGTTATGATACCTATCAATGTATCTGCGTCGGCGACGTTTTTCTCAAGCACCCTCATTGTAAATTCTCATGTTGCTTCCAAAAATGTGATGTATAGGACGTTGAGTGGATTTTTTCTGTACAGTCTATCGGATACCTGTAACAGGTGGTCGTTGCTCCCTGGAAAATTAATAAATGCCCGTGCAATAAAAGAGCAGAAAACTTTAGGGAAAAAATGAATCATGAACATAACAAAACCCGAGCATCGTGGATGCGGAACGTGGTTGTACCGGTTTCCTCGGCTGATTAAATTCACTCGAGAGCGATAAATATAATGGAGAGCATGAGTCGAGATCGGTATTCTCAGCAAGAAAGGCCTTTTCTGTCCCTGAAGCGTGAGTACCGGAGGAAGTAAAAAGCGAGGACAAGTGGACAGGGCATGCGCGATATTTTCCACGTTCTATTACACCCGAAGAGCCATGTGCCTTCATACACAAAGAATGATGGATGGGATGATGAGAACAGCTAGCCAAAAGTGGGAGGGATATACTCCGGATTCTCGTTCGCCATAATTGAGCGAATACGCTCGAAACAGGAATTTGTTCGAGGCACAACCAATCAATTCAGCGCATAGCCGTGTGGTGAGTGTTTTGAGAGCCTAGGCGGCAAATTTCATTGACAGGATGTAGGTTTCCGAGGAACGTCATAGAATTCAGAGACACTTCGAGTAATGGAAATCATCCAATCTTATCACAAGATCCTAGGAATGCTCGAGCAGGACAAGGTTCGTTTAGGTGAACACGGAATTACTCTGGAACCCGGAATACTATGTTGATCATAATTTTGGGCGGTTTTGATCCAAAGTTGAGATATCTCTCTGGAGGCAGGTTTCAACTACATTGACCCCAAACGCCCATAATTATCGATACTACATGCACTTGACTGAATGAGAGATCCTTGTAGGAATGACTGTCATAGTTGCCATCTAGGGCTCGTTCGATGCAT
>Ga0153942_1000293_pt1 | contig 18764 bp, 20 predicted proteins | sample TSNJ026MetaG_FD_104731 | JGI IMG/M metagenome (GOLD analysis project Ga0153942, IMG submission 104731) | Attine ant fungus gardens microbial communities from New Jersey, USA - TSNJ026 MetaG | ecosystem: Host-associated > Fungi > Mycelium > Unclassified | place: USA: New Jersey, Brendan T. Byrne... | reverse complement strand
GTTGGCTGGCTTGAAGAGGATGACCAGTGGTACTATTTTGACGAGAATGGGGTTTCTCTTTCGGATACGACCACACCAGATGGATATTATCTGAATGAAAATGGGGTATGGGTGCCGTGAAGTAAATCTATTTAGAGTTCTATTATCATGGAGAAAAAGTAGATACACGAATAATTGATATATAAAACCGTAGAACCAAGTGAAAAACGTCATCAATGATGACGTTTTTAGGTAGATACTACCCGCCTGATAATCTGTAAAGCGTGTTGTTGTGTGGTTTTTCCAAGTCCTGCCACGGATACTCCAGAAATAAATGAATCGCCATAATTGGTAATGTCACCATTCCCTTTACAGACTCATACAGCTCTTCTCTGACACATACAAGTGAAATATCTTTATATTGATTAATCATTTCCTCCAGACGACGATGTCCTTTTAACACATCCTTCGTTTCCGTAAGCGAACCGATATTGGGATTGCTGATTATGTGCAGACATTCCAATGGAATGCGGGATACTCCAAGGATTTCTCCTAATACCAAATCGATATGTTCCATATTCAGGGACCAGGGGCGGTATGAATTGATTACATAAAAAACCGTGCAATCATCCTGATTGAAAAATGATGCAAAACCACCGAGTGCCCTTGCACCAATGTGATCTCCCCCCACATCAATAACAACATAGCTGTCCTGATTTTTTAGTAACCGTCGTACTCCGCCAACCAGTGTCGGTGCATCCATAAACTGTTCCTCATAATGAAACTCGATGCCCATATGCTCCAGTTCTTGCCGGACATCTCTGGAACGGAATAAAGGTTTTGTCATATCCATGTCAAAGAAATGGACTTTTTTATTCTTACCTTCCAGCAGATATTTGGCATAATTAATTGCAATCTCACTCTTTCCGCTCCCCGCCTCACCCACAAAAAAATGGTTTTTGATCTTTTCCAGCCTCCCGTTTCCCAATTTCAAGTCCAGCCTCAAAAGCCCGCTTATTTAGCAGAAGCATTTGTGCCTTTCCAGCCAGCTTCCGTTCAATCGTTGACCATATAATATCAGGAGAAATAACCTCCGTATAGCCAACATATACTCCCAGCATAATAACATTCAATACTTTGGCATTGCCCATGTGTATAGCCATACCGGTAACAGGTGCTTTCACTATCGTTATATCATCTCTGTTAATATCTCCGGTGACAAGTGAGCTGTTAATGAAAAGCACCCCTCCCTTGATTAATTTAGGTAAGAACTTCGTTAGCGACGGTTCATTCATCACAATTAATTGGTCCATCTCATCTGCAACCGGTGCCCCGATCAACTGATCTGAAATCACAACATAGCAGTTAGCCGTACCGCCACGCTGTTCCGCTCCATATGCCGGAAAAAATGTAATATTCTCTTCTGTAAATTCACATACCGCTGTGGCAAGGAATTTTCCAAGTGTCATAACTCCCTGACCACCAAATCCGGCAACACATAACTTTGTTTCCATATAGACCCTCCTGTCCAGCCATTTATACTGCCGCTGCCGATATCACAATTGACAAATACTTTTCTTCTGCCGATGAAGCTCTGCTCGTCAATACAATCGGGCATTTTGCTCCGACAACAAAACCAGCCATCTTAGCTCCGCCGGTACAGGTTAGTGCTTTACCGGCAATATTGCCGGCATGGATATTGGGCACCACTAAAACATCTGCATCTCCCGCCACAGGACTTTTAAACTCTTTAAGGATGGCAATCCCTTTCAAAAGCGCACAATCATAGGAGATTGGCCCTTCCACAATACAATTCGGTATTTCTCCATTTTGATTCATATCTCTTAACGCACGGCCATCCAAGGTCTCCGGCATTTTGGGATTAACTTTTTCAACACAAGCCAGTACACCGACCTTCGGGCACTCATATCCCATGGCAATCAATGTATCCACCGTATTGATAATAATATCCTTTTTTTGTTCCAGGCTCGGATAGGGCACCATACCGCCATCAACAATCAGAAGGAGCTTATGATAAGCGGGGATTTCAAACATCGTAAAATGTGACATTGTTCGTCCCCTCCCCAATCCTTTCTCTTTATCTACTACCGCCTTTAAGATAACTGACGTATCCAGTTTGCCCTTCATCAGAAAATCCGCTTTCCCTTTCCGGACAAGGCCCACAGCAAATTCCGCGGCCTCTGTTATATCAGGATAATCATAAATATTCTCGCCTGCAACGTTCTCGTTCATTTCCCCAAGTATTCGTTCAATTACTGCCTTGTCTCCGACCAATACAGGATCCACAATCCCTTCTCTTTTAGCATTCATCACAGCTGCCAGCGTATGTACATCCCCTGCTGCAGCAACAACCATTCTTTTCCTGACGGGAAGTGTTTTTACCTTTTTCACTAATTCAGAAAAATTTTTATAAATCATATCCTTTCTCCTATCTGTCTCTAACCACCCCCAGAGGGAATTCCGGCAGCATCTTTTCTTCCAGATAATTCAGTGAATCCATCGCATCAAGGCCCCAGTTCGTAGGACAGCTTGTGACAATTTCTACCATTGAAAAGCCTTTTTTATCAAGTTGATTCTGAAAAGCTTTTTTGATACAACGCTTGGTTTTCATGCAATTTGCCGGCGTATTACAGCTGGTTCTGACGAGGTAAGCCGGAGCAGTCAGGCAGTTCATGATTTCGCACATATGCATCGGATAACCATGCTCCGCCGCATCCCGCCCCTGCTGGGCAGTTGTTGCCTTCATTCCCAATAGTGTTGTCGGAGCCATCTGGCCACCAGTCATACCATAAATTCCATTATTAACAAAAATAACCGTAATATTTTCCCCTCGGTTTGCAGCCGATATCGACTCACCAAGGCCGATTGCAGCCAAATCGCCATCTCCCTGATAGGTAAATATAATTTGATCAGGATTTCCTCGTTTCATGCCAGTAGCTACTGCACAGGCGCGACCATGGGGAGAAGTAATATTATCATAGGCGATATAGTCCATATGCAGGCCGCCACATCCAACCCCTATAACCATCGAAGTTTTTTCGACCACCTGAAGTTCTTCTAAAACTTCACCGATTAGCTTAATAACCGTGGCATGCATGCAGCCGGGACAAAAACCTGATACTTTATCCTTTTGAATCGTTTTCGTTCTTGTATATACTAGTTCCATGATTCCTCCTCCGATTAGCCGGCAATTCGTTTGACTGCTTCAACTATTACGCCCCGATCAATGATATTGCCTCCTGACCGCAGACAAGTGTCAATCGGACATCGGCCCCCTACACATGCTGCTACATCCTCTAAAAATTGTGGTGGTATCGACATTTCAACATCTAAAATACCTTTACATCTTCGATAATTAATCTCTTCAAAAGCCTGCTTAGGAAAAGGGCTGACCGTTATGGCCCGGAACAGGCCCACTTTAATTCCCTGTGACCGGCAGAGATCTACGGCAGATCGGGCGATGCGGGCAGAAATACCATACGAAGCAATCATCACCTCTGCATCTTCCATCTGATAAAATTCATACCTGGCATCCCCCTCCCACGATTGGTACAATTCATAGGCCTCTTTATTAACACATTCCCATTTGCCTGTATCCCATGAACCCGGCTCAATCCACGCTCTTTTCTCGGACAATGAATGCCCTGTACATGCCCAGGCGCTTTTTGATGACTTGATTATTTCAATTTCATCATCCGTTTTCATCGGCGGCAGCTTAACCGGCTCCATCATTGTACCTACCACACCGTCAGAAAGAATCAGAACCGGATTCCGGTCTGCATCTGCATAATCAAACGCTGCATATGTCATATCAGCTGCCTCCTGGACAGTAGCGGGTGCAAACACCCGCATTCTGAAACCACCATTTCCGGAAGCCTTTACCGCCTGCAGATAATCGGTCTGGGCCGGCTGGATCACGCCAATCCCGGGGCCTCCTCTGACAACATTCACATAAACCATCGGAATACGTGCAGCCGCAGCAAAAGAAATCCCTTCGCTCTTCAAAGCAACACCGGGACTGGATGATGATGTCATCGAACGGATCCCGGTACTGGCACACCCATACACCATGTTTATGGATGCCACTTCAGATTCTCCCTGAATAAATGCCCCGCCAACCTCCGGCATCCTTCGCGAAAGATATTCCGGAATTTCATTCTGGGGCGTAATCGGATACCCTGCAAAAAAACGGCATCCGGCCCGGACAGCAGCCTCTGCAATAGCTTCGCAGCCTTTCATTAAAATTCTGGCCATGATCGTTCCTCCCTATTTATAAACATCAATCGCTCCATCCGGACACATCCGCGCACACATGCAACAACCAATACAAGCGTCTTCATTTACTGGCACAACATATTCATATCCCTTTAAATTTACATTCTTACCACGGTCCAAAACTTTTTTCGGACAAAACTTAATACAATAACCACAGCTTTTGCATCGCTCCCCATGAATCTCGACTCTTTCCATGCCCCACTCCTTCCTTAAATGGCCTTACCATAAGTTTTTAACGGTTCCCCCCTAAGCACCCTGACCACACAGTCTGCAAGGCTCTTCATCTCATTTTCCCCAGGTAATTCAATCACTGGTGCAAGCTTACTGATATAAGATTTGATACCATCACACATCATTTTGCTGTGAGCGATCCCTCCGGTCAGAAACACAGCATCTATCTCGTATTTTAACGCTGATGCCATCGCACCAATACATTTCGTATGTTGATAAACCATTGCGTTAAAGACCTTTTCCGCTTCCTCATCCCCCGCCTCTACACGTGTCTCCACTTCTCTGAAATCCTTTGTTCCCAGATGTGAATAGACACCAGCCTGTGTATGAATCAACCTTCTTATTTCCTGTTTACTCATACCAGAAAAGCAAAGCTCAATCACATCTGTTGTTGGCAGACTGCCTGGTCTGTCCATGGAAAAGCAGCCTTCGATAATCGTATTATAATTATCGATTACTTTTCCATGGCAATGAGCTGCAACCGATACACCCCCTCCCATATGGACACCGATCAGATTCACCTCATCATATCGTTTGCCCAGCAGTTCAGCGGTTTTACGGGCAGCGCTTTTTTGATTCAGCGCGTGAAACATACTATCACGATACATCCCTTTCAGACCAGTCAGTCTGGCTTCGTCAATCAACTCATCAGTCGAAACCGGATCAGCAAAATAAGCCGGGATATGATACTCTGTTGCAAGCTGCCAGGCGATCTCTACCCCGAGTCCAGATGCATGCCTGCCGCCAACCAACGGATTAGCGGCATCTTTTACCACTTCAGGATTAATCAAATAGGTACCTGACTCCACCGGCTTTAACGGCCCGCCGCGTGAACAAACAGCTTCTATCATCCCTAACTCATATCCTGCGTTTTTGATTTCATTTAAAATAATGTCTTTGCGGAATGCAAGCTGATCATCGTGTGTTTTTATCTGGCTCATTACCGAGACATCATGAGATATGATCTTTGTAAGAAGTTCAGTCTCGCCTTCGTATACTGCAACCTTTGATGAAGTTGCACCCAAATTTATAATCAGCGTTTTCATTTATCCCTCCTGTATTTCATCACTCATCATATGTTACCACCACCTTACAAACCTCAGGATCTCTGCTGGCTGCCAGTTCAAAGGCCTTATTAATTTCAGTATACGGAAACACATGCGTCACCATTTTTTTAATATTCTCAATATACTTATCCAGGTTATCGATCACCTTCTGAAATTGATAAGTCTGCAGCCTGGAACCTACATAACTGATTTCCTTGGCATTGATCAGTCCTGTCACCAGTGGCGTTGGATTGAAATTAAAGGCAATTGCGGCAATTCTTCCGGCCGGCGAAACAAGCTCCAAAGCTTCTTGTGTTAAGGCCGGAACACCGGTTGTATCCACGATTACATTCGGACCTTCACCGCCTGTGATTTCTAATGCTTTCTTTTTTACATCAATCTTTGATGCATCAAAGACATAATCCAATCCAAAAAGCGCCCCCATTTCCAACCGTTTTGGAACCATATCGGTTGCTATAACCGTTGCACCGTTAACCTTAGCCCAGTCAGCAATTGCAATTCCGGCCGGCCCCAAACCATGAACAAGAACAACATCACCGGTCAGGATACCTGTCCGCTCATTTACCTGAGCTGCAATTGTATAGGGTTCAAGCATTGCTGCATACTTCCAATCAATTGCCGCCGGAAATTTAAAAACTTTATCTGCCTTCGACACAAAATATTCCAGGTGTCCGCCATCAAGTGCAAAACCGTAAACTTTTAAATCCTTGCATACATTTGGCCGGCCATGGGTGCAGGCATAGCAATGGCCGCAATATTCAATCGGCTCTTTAACTACCCTGTCGCCCGCCTTGATACCAGTCACTGCCGCACCAACTTCAACCACCTCACCAACAAATTCATGGCCGGGGACCACCGGAAATGTGACATGGGGATGATGACCTCTCCAGGCTTCCAGATCGGAACCGCAGATACCAACAGCCTTTACTTTCACCAGTACTTCATCCGATGCCTGAATCTGCGGAATATCCACTTCCTGAATCTCAAACTGTTTTGCCCCTGTCAACATTACCTTTTTCATTTTACCCTGCATGCTTGTTCCTCCGTTTTCCTAAAATATTCAGGCCTTTCTGGCAATCACTGACTTCACAGCGGCAACGATGTCTGCAATACCGATTCCATACTTATCCAATAGTTCTTCAAAATCACCGGATTCTGCAAAACAATCCCTGACTCCAACACGTATCATCGGTGTTGGCCGTTTCTCCCCAAGCACCTCGGCAACAGCACCGCCAAGCGCACCTAAAATCGTCGCATCCTCAACAACAACAATTGCACCGGTCTTCGCAGCCGCCTTTATTACCATGTCCTCATCCAATGGCTTCACACAGGAACCGTCCAGTACCATCGCATGAATGCCTTCCTCCGCCAACACATCACACGCCTGCAGAGCCCGATATATTACCTCTCCACAGGCTATAATGGCAACATCACTACCCTCTTCCAACACATTCATTTTGCCGATTTCAAATTTATAATTTTCATCAAAAACCTTTCTATAAGCGAATTTCCCCAATCTGACATAGGCCGGTCCGTTATGTTTTCCGAGCGCCCTGATAACCGCTGCCGTAGCTGCCGTATCTGCCGGACATACAACGACATTGCCGGCAATCGAACGCATAATCGTCATATCCTCTGTACACTGATGAGTCACCCCTTCATTCGCTGCCGACAGCCCGCCCATGCCGCCAGCCATTACAACATTCAAGCCTGGATAGGCAATGAAGGTGCGGAACTGCTCTAAGGAACGCATGGCAATAAACGGTGCAAAGGACCCGCCAAACACACGGTATCCTGTTGCTGCAAGTCCTGCCGCTATCCCCATCATATTCTGTTCCGCAATGCCAATATTAATCACCCGGTCAGGATAAGCCTCCTGCATTGGTTTTAATCCTATGTTTGAGGTGGTATCCGCACCAATTCCAATCACTGTGGAATCCTCTTGGGCAAGCTCAAAAACCGCCGCACCAAAGGCATCTCGCGTTGTTTTTTCCTCTAATACAAACTGCCGCATCTTGATTCCCCCTTACATAAGTCCTGCATCAATCGCTTCTACCTGCGCATCCAATTCCTTCATCGCCTGCACATACTGTTCTTCCGTACATACTCCGTTATGCCACTTATTATTGTGCTCCATAAAACTGATGCCTTTCCCCTTGACTGTATGAGCTATGACGCACACCGGGCGACCGCAAAACTCTTTTGCTGCCGACAGTTTTGAAATAATGTCCTGCATATCATGTCCATTTACTTCCATTACATGCCAGCCAAAAGCCTTCCATTTATCCGCCAACGGATATAACGGCATGATCTCATCCAATGCACCACAGCTCTGATAATGATTATGGTCAATGATCACCACCAGATTATCAATTCCTTTATTTGGTGCTGCCATTGCAGTTTCCCATACCATGCCTTCCTGGCACTCCCCGTCACCAAGCATCACATACACCTTTCGATGGACAATGTTCTGTTTTTTCATTGCCATGGCAATACCCATTCCGCAGGCCGGGCCATTTCCTAAAGAACCGCTTGTCATATCAAGTCCCGGCGTCTTCTTATAGGATGGATGACCCTGCAGCCGGCTGTTAATCGCCCTGGAGGTTAAAAGCTCTTCCCTTTCGAAAAATCCTTTTTCCGCTAATGCTGAATAAAGTACCGCATAGGCATGACCCTTAGAAAGAATAAACCGGTCTCTGTCGGCCCAGTGAGGATCGTCAGCTCTGACCTGCATAATATTAAAATACAATGCTGTAACCAACTCTACCGCTGAAAGTGCAGGTCCAGCATGGATACCGCCACCTTTTCCGTGTGCAGTCACCTCAACAATATCACGACGGATTTGGACAGCCATTTTTTTTAATTTTCTTAATTCATGATCCAAAACGCTCACCCCGTATTCTGATCTGCATAACCGCTTTTGCTTCTGATACAATATCCTGTGGTGTCATGAAAAATCGTTCCAACAAGTCCGGCAGCACACCGACCTCTCCATACACATCACCGATACCGATTCTGCCAACCGGAACAGGATATTTTTTCGACAAGAGATTGGTTACCGCGCTGCCAAGACCGGTAGCAATTCTGTGATTTTCAATTGTAACAACCCCACCGGTTTCCCGTGCCGCATTTAAAACCAGTTCTTCATCCAAAGGACGCCATGTAAACATATCAATGATTCTTGCTTGAACTCCCTCTGCTGCCAAAAGCTTTGCGGCCTCCAATGTCTGTTCAACCATCATGCCACTGGCAATCAAAGTTACATCATTTCCTTCCTGAAGTATAAGACCTTTCCCTATCTCAAATTTGGTAGACGGATCATAAATGGTTTTTGCATTTTTTCTGTTCATCCTGATATAGAAGATACCATAACTGTCTTTCACCTGATGCAACACTGATTCCAGCATCACCGCATCGCAGGGCTCAACCAAGGTCATATTGGGGACATTGATCAGAATTCCCATATCCTCAAGCCCCATATGTGATGCACCATTGTAAAGTGCCAAAATTCCCGGATCAGAACCGATATATTTTACGTTTAAATCTGCAAAACCCGCTGATAAAAAAATCTGGTCAATACATTTACGTGACTGGAAGCAGGCAAATGTGTGAGCAAAGGGAATACAGCCGCGAGCAGACATACCAGCCGCAATTCCAGCCATATTCGCTTCCATAATGCCACAGTTAATCATTCTGTCCGGAAATGTATTTCCAAATTCCGTCATCCCAATCGGTGATGTAAGGTCGCAATCCAGGGCAATGACCCGCTTATCCTCTTTTGCCATTTCCATCATCGTCTGACAATAGATTTTTCTCATTTCCACACTTTCGTTTTTTTTGGCCAATACTGCCATTACATTGCCCTCCATTCCACTGCTAATGTCTCCCATACCTGCTCCAGCCGTTGCTGTTCTTTTTCATTTGCCTTATTATCCGGGAACATCATGTGATGATTTGCTGCTTCTTTTTCAGCCGGTTCGCAGCCTTTCCCTTTCACTGTATCCAAAATTATAACGGATGGCTTATCATTCTGGTTTTTCGCCGTTGTTATGGCCTCCCAAATCGCTTCTGCATTATGTCCGTCAATTCTCTGAGTATGCCAGTTAAAAGCATTGAATTTATCTTCAATATTGTCAAGTGCACAAATAGTGGAAATATCACCATCCAGTTGCTTTTTATTATAGTCCACGAACAATACAAAATTATGAAGCTTCTGATGGGCTGCAAACAAAACACCTTCCCAGATCTGTCCCTCGTCACATTCGCCGTCACCAATAATGCAATAGCAATAATTATCACCGCCGAGCACTTTACTTGCCAGTGCTGCCCCGATTCCCGTGCTGATTCCCTGCCCCAGTGAACCGGTTGTTAAGTCTACTCCCGGTGTATGTACTCTTGAACAATGGGATGGCAACATGGTCCTCTTTTGGTTTAAGGTCTTAAGCATTTCTATCGGAAAGTATCCTTTGATTGCCAGTGCTGCGTAAAGAGCAGGTCCCGCATGACCTTTACTTAATGCAAGATAATCCCTTTCCTCCATATCTTGATCAGCCGGATCAATGTTCATTACTTCCCCATATAAGACAGCCAAAAGATCAACTATGCTCATGGCACCGCCCACATGGCCAAATCCCAAGGATGTCAATTCTTTAAATGTTTCGAGCCGGATTTGAGCTGCAAGCATTTCCAGCTCCTTTACTTTTTTTTTATTCATGATTGTTTCCCCCTTTTGATCTGCTATTCCGGCTCTACCGTATGGCACAGAGGAACAGAGAAAAAGGCAATAATATCCAGATATGAATCTTCACAATCAAATTCAAACATATGCCACTCACCATTCCTTGCCCGTATGATGTCTCCTTTTTTCAATGCCATTTTAGTATCCATTGCCTGCTGTGTTTCCCCGAATCGGACACTTGCGCCATCGGCATCCAGTACATACATAATCTCATTTTCATGATAATGAGGTTTCATTTTTCCATACTTTGGGGCAAACGTCGCAAATCCAAAAAAGGCATCATCCGCAGCCACCTTAGCAATTCCTGCTTTCCCGAATGCCGCACAGGTCATTCTGCCTAACATTTGTTTTTCTTCCAAATTCTCACGTCTTAAATAATCCATATTAAATTCCTCCTGTTTGATCAGCTATCTTGATTAGCTTTATTCATTGTTATATATGAGCAAATTCCATGCCAAACTTTTTCAGAGACAATAGCTCATTTATTCAAACTTTTTTCTTTCCTTTAAAATCTCTCTTTATATCTTCTCTCAAATTTGATACAATACTATTAAAATTGAAACGAAAGGTGTCTAATCCTATGAGTGCGCAAAAAAATCTGCTTCTTGTTTCTACTGATGATTGTTTTTACGGCAGTATGAAAGGTGCAACCTCCATCCTCAAGCGTTTTGTTGCAAAAACCATGCTGAATATCTTTCCCACGGAAGAAAATATCTCCCTGGTTGAAAAAGCTGTCAAAGCATACAAGATAAAAGGAATCCTGGCCCGCGGTTATTGGGCTTTAGCACTGGAAGACCGTCTGGAAATTCCAGTCTTTCCTTTTCAGCAAGATGCATTTGACCTGGTTCTCAGTATTGAACGGCTTATCAATAAAGGCTATCAAAAAATTGGCCTGCTAAGCTGTGTCCCCTCCCGTAAGAACTCCTACAATTTCGGCGAAATGGTAATCTTACGTTTTAACAACATTCCCTGTTATTTGGCTCATATCAAAGATGACGAAGAGCTGCAGTACACCTTAAACCGAATGGTCTCTATTTATCAGATTGACATTCTCTGCGGTGATAAGGAAACACTTATTATGGCCGAACAGCTTGGTGTACCATATTGCCCACTGCAGCTAAGCAGCACCTTCCTCATCAACACAATTGATAACGCAGAAAATGTAATCGGACGAATCGAAAGAGAAAAAAGGCATACGGAATACATTGAAACACTGACCAATATTATATCTGAATCATCACTATTCACAAATGAGCTCGGGCAAATCACCTTTTTTAATGCCCAGGCTGGTAAAAACTTTAATCTTTCCGCCAGTAAACTGCCTTATATTCAGGACATTGTAGATCAGCCAATGGAGGAATTACTCAAAGAACAGGCCAACCGGATCGTTGATATCAATGGAAAAAACTTTATTATGAATGTCATGCCGGTTACTTTACACGAGCACCAAAATTTTTCATTCTTATTCAGTGATACAAAAAATATTGAGCATGTTGAGATATCGATCCGCCGGCAAAGCCATGAAAATGGTCTGATTGCCAAGCAGCATTTTGCCGACATTGTGCATGAAGACCCTAAAACTGTTACCATTATCAACATGGCAAAACGCTATGCCTTATCTGATGGTACCGTATTAATTACAGGTGAATCAGGTGTCGGAAAAGAGGTCTATGCAAATTCCATTCATAACGAAAGCCACCGTAAAAACGGTCCCTTTGTAGCAATCAATTGTGCCGCTTTTAACGAAAATCTGATTGAAAGTGAATTGTTCGGTTATGAAAAAGGTTCTTTTACCGGTGCGTTATCCAGTGGTAAAACAGGTCTGTTTGAATTGGCTCATAAAGGCACACTTTTTCTGGATGAAATCGGCGAATTACCTATTAGTATGCAGGCAAAACTTCTGCGTGTCCTTCAGGAGCATGAGGTACGCCACCTGGGCGGCAGCAAAATTATTCCTGTCGATGTCCGTATTATTGCTGCAACCAATAAGGACCTGCATCAAATGGTATCAGAAAACACATTCCGTAACGATCTCTTTTTCAGGCTTTCACTATTGGAGTTGACACTGCCGCCGTTGCGTGAACGTCCGGGCGATATCATACCGCTTTTCAAGTATTTCCTCAACCGTTTGGTTGAGAAAAGCGGTAAAAAGATATTCTGGAATAATGATTCCGTTTTCTCGCCGCTGCTTCAATACGATTGGCCCGGAAATATCCGGGAGTTGGAAAATATCGCAGAACGCACGATTTTATTGGCCGATGCTATGCAACTGACAAAAGCAATGATTCAGAATCTGATTCTTATGGCAGCCGGGAGCAATCGTTCTGCAGTAAATTCCTCTTCTGCCTTTACAACCGAGATTCATCCGGATCTGAGCTTGTTGGAAGGCCAGTATATTGAACACCTGTTAAAGGTTTTTAACAATAATAAAGATGAAGTATGTAACTATCTAGGCATCAGTAAACCAACCTTCTGGCGAAAACTCGCTTACGCCAGAGACCACCGGCAGTGATTGTCATGACCACTGCCGTAGTCTCTAAACTTAATTCCATAAAGAACACATCACATAGTGTTCAGGGCTAACTTCCCTTAATTGCAAATCCTTTTTACAAGCTTCGCCGGCCTTCGGACACCTTGATGCGAACCGGCAGCCAGGCGCAGGATTAACCGGACTGCTTAACTCACCTTTTAGAATGCGCTCATGTGACATAGCTGCTGACAGTCTGGGAACCGGAATCGCCTTAAGAAGCGCCTGCGTATATGGATGTACCGGATTTTTAAATAATTCTTTTGAATTTGTTTTTTCAACAATTTGTCCCAGATACATGACTGCACATTCATCACTGATATGTCTTACGACGGATAAATCATGGGTAATAAAAACATAGGTCAGACCCATTTGATCCTGTAAATCCATCAACAAATTAAGTATCTGCGCCTGAATACTGACATCCAATGCACTGACCGGTTCGTCACAGACAATAAATTCCGGATTCAAAGCCAACGAACGGGCAATCCCTACTCGTTGCCTGCGTCCTCCATCCAGTTCATGCGGGTAGGAATTACTTAAACGGGATGCCAATCCGACTGTCTCCATCAGTTCATTTACCCGCCTTTCTAAATCACGCCGGTTAGAATAAATTCTATTAATCAACAGGGGCTCTGCAATTAATTGAAATACACTCATCCTGGAATCAAGACTGCTGTAGGGATCCTGAAAGATAATCTGTATTTTTTTACGCATTTCGCGCATTTGAAATGCGCGATAATTCAAAATGTTTTCACCGGCATAACGGACTTCTCCTTCTGTTGCTTCAATCAACCGCAGTAATAATCGGCCAAGTGTTGATTTTCCGCAGCCAGACTCTCCTACTAACCCCAATGTTTTCCCTTTCGGAATAGACAAGTCAACGCCATCCACTGCATGTAATAAACCATTACCTGTTTTAAAATACTTTTTCAGCCCAATCGCTTCCAGCAGAGGCGTATTTACATTTTCCTGCACCATATCTTTCATAACGGTCCTCCATTCTCCAGGTCTTGCGCGTCAGAATTCTTCATCAAATGACAAAGAATTTGATGTTCCTGATCCACAAATAAAGAAGGATGCTGCACCTTGCAAATCTCCATGCATTGCGGACAACGCGGATGAAACTTGCAGCCAGACGGCAATGCTGTCGGATCCGGCATAAGTCCTTCAATTGGACGCAGCCTTGGAACATCCAACGCCAAATCCGGAATGGAATCAAACAGACCAATTGTATATGGATGCCGGAGATCAGCTTCAAAGATGTCTTTGGCCGTCCCGATTTCCACAATTTCGCCGGCATACATAATCGCAACCCGACTACATGTTTGGGCCACGATTCCAAGATCATGGGTAATCAGGATCATGGAAGTATTCAACTGTTCTTTTAAGTCTGCAATCAACTGCAAAACCTGGGCCTGAATTGTCACATCAAGCGCAGTGGTGGGTTCGTCTGCAATTAACAATTCCGGCTGGCAGGCAAGAGCGATCGCAATTACCACCCGCTGTTTCATACCACCCGAAAATTGATGCGGGTAATCGTTACTTCGATAAGCTGGAATCCCAACCAATTCAAGCATTTCTTTGCTGCGTTTTTGAATTTCCTGTTTGGTAAGCACCTCTGCATTGTGAAGCGCAATTGCCTCCGCAATCTGGTCCCCAACGGTCATGACAGGATTCAAACTGGTCATCGGATCCTGAAAGATCATCGAAATACATGCTCCGCGTATTGCCCGCATATCAGCTTCACGAACCGACAGCAAATCCGTATTATCAAAAAACAGCTTTTGGGCAGACATTTTTGCTGTACGTTCAGGCAGAAGTTTTAGAATGCTCAAGGCAGTCGTTGACTTTCCCGCTCCAGTTTCTCCCACTAATCCGAGAGTCTCGCCCCGGCATAGCCGCAGGTTTATATGATTTACCGCCTGAACCACGATTCCTGCCGCATGATATTCAACTACCAAATCTTCAATATCCAATAATACATTCTCTTCTTGTTTCATGTATTTACCTCAATCTTTTAGCCGCGGATCCAATGCGTCACGCAATCCGTCTCCTAATAGATTAAAGGAGAGTGCTGTCACAACAATTGCTATCCCGGGAATTGTCGATAGATAAGGCGCTGTACGCATATGATCCTTTGCTTCTGACAGCATAATTCCCCATTCTGGTGTTGGCGGTGAAACTCCCAGCCCAATAAAACTCAGGCTTGCCGCCCCGATAATTGAAACAGCAATGTTCATGCTGCATTGAACAATAATCGGTCCGATCGCATTAGGAATAATATGTGTAAGAATGATGCGTCCATCCCTGGCTCCACAACTTTTAGCCGCTTCGATGAAATCCATTCCTTTCAAATTAAGGATTACCGAACGAATGATACGGCAAAAGCCGGATATCTGTGAAATACCGATGGCAATAATCATGTTTTGAATGCTTTGACCTAAAGTTGCAATCACCGTCATGGCAAGCAAAATTGCCGGAATACACATTAGCACATCCATTAAGCGCATAATTATATTATCCACCCGTCCGCCATAGTATCCCGCTACCGATCCCAAAAACCCGCTGATTAACAGAGCTCCGGCAGTAGTACAAACCCCAATCAGTAAAGAAATACGCGTCCCATATAGAATACGCGCAAAAACATCCCTGCCAAATTGGTCCGTACCAAACCAGTGCTGCATACTTGGCGGCTGCAGTTTATTCACAATATCCTGACTAATGGCCTTATTATACGGAACAATAAGATTTGCGAAAACTGCACTTAGTACAATAACGCACAGTATCATCAGACTGATCAACGCTAACTTATTTTTAAGAAAGCGCCTGAACACATCAGCCATCATTGAATTTGATTTAAAACATTTTCTTATTGGCATGACTGCTCCTTTCCCTTTTTACCGAATATATGGAACGGATCCGCGGGTCAACAAATGCATAAAGCAAGTCTACCACCAACATAATCAAACAAAATACAAACGATAAGAAAATAATCGCCGCCATAATTTGAGGCACATCCTTCATTCGTATTGCAGTTATCGCCAGTTGCCCCATACCAGGCAGAGAGAATACGGATTCCACAATCACAATTCCGCCTAAAAGTCCTCCGAACTGAACACCAATAACCGTTATAATCGGTAAAAGAGCATTTTTTAAAGCATGTTTATAGATTACCACCGATTCCTTTGCTCCTTTTGCACGCGCAGTACGAATATAGTCCTGCCGGATGGTCTCCAGCATTGTCGAACGGGAAAAACGTAAAATCGAAGCTGCCTGCGGAAATGTGACCGTAGCAACCGGAAGGATATAATGCCGCCAAGTTTCGATGCCGCTGGGCGGAAGCCATCTTAACCGCAGCGCGAACAAAAGTATAAAAATCATTCCCAGCCAAAAAGCGGGAACCGCAGAAAGCAGCATCGCTGTCACCACACTAACCGAGTCGAATAGCGAATATTGCTTTACCGCTGATTGGATTCCCAAAGGGACTCCGATCAGCGACGCAAAAAACACTCCAAAGAAAGCCAACGATAACGTAAGCGGAAATTTAGCTAATACCTCCACCATGACCGGACGGCCATTGACGTAAGACTTTCCAAAATTGCCCTGTAATGCATCTGTCATATAAGAAACATAACGCTCGATAAATGGTTTATTAAAACCATATTCTTCATTTACCCGGTCGATATCCTCCTGTGTTGCTGCATCTCCCAATATCATCATGGCCGGATTTCCGGGAGTAAGGTCCATAATAAAGTAAACCAGCAAGGTTACCCCCAAAACGATCGGAATAACCATCAATACTCGTTTGAGTACATATCGATGCATACCTGCGCCCTCTTTCTATTAGTTCTTCCAATGAATATCGTACAGAACGTTGCGGACAAACGGAGAAACCTTGTACTCCAAATCTTTGTTATGGGCACAGATCCAGTTACGGAAAAATGACGGGATATCCGGCAATTCCTCATGCAGAAGCACTGTAATTTCCTGATACAAGGCTAAACGCTTATCATTATCTCCTTCTTCCCGGGCCTGATCCAGCATTGCATCGAGTTTTGGATTTGAATATTGCGTATAATTGTAGGTCTGACCCGTTCTGTAATTATTAAAAAGATACCAGTCCGCATCTGCCGAAGCAGCGTTATATCCCATTAAAAAGATTTCTGTTCCTCCTTTTTTTATAAGTTCCAGTAAGGCAGCCTGCTGCATAACTTCAATCTGCGCCGTAATACCAATTTCAGCCAAACAATACTGTATATATTGTGCACTGTTTTTACGTTCGTTTGATTCCGGTGTATAAATCGTGCAGGTGAATCCTTCTGCATAACCGGCTTCTAATAAAAGCTGCTTTGCTTTTTCAATATTCTTAGGATACAGTTCTATATCGTAATTATATCCAAATCCACCTTTTGGCATAGGTATTACGGCATTTACTCCCCCTGTTTCACCATTAATAGCTACTTGCAGCAGTTCGTTTTTGTCAACAGAATATGCAATTGCCTGTCTTACCTTTGGATTATCAAACGGTGCTTTTGTTGTGTTGAAACCAATATAGTCATATACCATAGATGCAACCGACTCAATTACCAGGTCTTTATTATCCTGAACACTTTCCAAATTGGCATAGCCAATTCTGGCAATATCCACTTCGCCAGTCTCAACAGCAATTGTCGCTGTATTATAATCTGTAATTATCTTAAAAGTAACATCCTTTATGGATGGTGCTCCTTTATAGTAATCCTCATTTGCCGTCAGTACAATACTCTCTCCAGTTGTCCATGATACAAATTTGAATGGACCAGTTCCCGCACCAAGGGGATTATATCCAAATTTCTCGCCCGCTTCCTCTACCGCCTTCTGATTCACAATCCTTAAAAAAGTAGAACCAAAACAATCCAGAGCCGCAGCATTAGGCACATTCAATGTAATTTTAATTGTATAATCATCGACTGCTTCCATTGACTTCATGTTACTGGTTACCATTCCGGCATAAGGGGATTCCATCGCACGTTCATATGAATATTTAACATCGGCCGCAGTAAAATGCTCCCCATTGTGGAAAGTAACATCATCACGAAGGTGAAAGGTGTACTCCAACCTGTCCGCTGAAATTTCCCACTCTTTTGCCAGGTCCGGCTGAATTTGAAAATCATCTGTAATATACACCAGTCCGGCATAGATATTGACCGCTACCATGAATCCCGCTCCATCACCCATAAAATTAGGATCCAATGTGGCCGGCTCCTGATCCAAGGCAAAACGCAAGTCTGTTCTTTTTGCAGAAGCTGCTTCACTATTTTCGGAATCAGCAGTCACCTTGTCGGTATTTCCGCCAGAAGTGGTTTGTTCTTTCGCTCCACTTGTACAAGCCGATAACAGCATACTGATTATTAACAAAATCGATAACAAACAAGATAATACACGTTTACTCATTTTATATTCCTCCATATGTTCAATAATATTACCCTTTTTCATTTGTTCCTTGCATTTAATCCTTTTATACATTTACCGTCATTCTAAATTCATCACCTCCATCACAATCCCTTGACACTTTTTTCCTCCTGCAACCACAAACCCTCTCCACATACTTCCATACATACAATATAATTTGTAATACATGGGGCTCCTCCCTTCTTGTTATTTATATAGCAATTATCATGCCAACATATTATCCTCATTATTATAGTTTTTTTCTTCATTGCCCTTACTTTTGATTTCAATAATGATACATTAATATCAAAATTGACACTACTGAATGGTATGCTCCCATTTTCGACATTGTAAAAATAAGAAAGAGGAGAAAGAGGAGAAAGCCAGCTGAAACACTGGATTTTCTCCTCTTCATACATTTAAAAATATTGTCGGTTTATCATATAAATGCATTCAACAAATCATCATAAGACTTTGCCGTCTGCAGCTTCCC
>Ga0153942_1000288_pt1 | contig 18904 bp, 15 predicted proteins | sample TSNJ026MetaG_FD_104731 | JGI IMG/M metagenome (GOLD analysis project Ga0153942, IMG submission 104731) | Attine ant fungus gardens microbial communities from New Jersey, USA - TSNJ026 MetaG | ecosystem: Host-associated > Fungi > Mycelium > Unclassified | place: USA: New Jersey, Brendan T. Byrne... | reverse complement strand
TATGCCCATCATTTCTGTGTCGGGCAAAGGGTGATTGTCACGCACGATACTATCATCATGAATAATCCTCCTGAGGTTAACGCAATAGATATAACTCCTATATGCTAACTTGGCAGGACGCAGTCATAGCAACCTTCGGTGCAGGAATTTTTCATTTATGCCTTCACCGATTCTATAAACAGGCGCGCTGGAAATGCTATTGGAACAGCTTCGTTTATTCTACAAAGGTAAGGGGTTATGAGTATTCAGCTTGTTTAGGTTTTCTTTTTTAGACTGTCGTAAGACAGTCTGTTTTATTATCACTTCAGTAAGGTTATCCATATACTGGTGAGTGTCCCGACAGTACGTCTGTCCTTTCAGTGGCTGCAAATGACCACCTATTTTACAGGTGGTCATAACTATTCTCATTAATATTTTCTTAATTTTAAACTTCATTCCTGTTACTTACACCCTTTACGCCTCACTTGCATAAGCTGGTATGAAAGGAGATGTGAAATATGAATTTCTTTGGACGTGACAACAATTGCGGCTGCCTGTGGATAATTATAATCATTGTCGTACTCCTGTGCTGCTGCAATAAAAATGATGGCTGTGATGACGGATGTCGTTGCAACCGCGATAAATGCTGCTAATCATCTAGATATCATATCGTCTTACATGGAGCTGGGTTAACCGGCTCCTTTTTCATTTGTATAGTCAAAGAACTTGAGAAAATGCAAGAGAACAGATAGACTATGCATGGTCAGCCAAGGGGGAACCCGTGATGCCATTCACTCCGCTTTTAATGTTTGTTGACTATGCAATAAACGTCTTGGAAGCATACGGACGTATAAATTACACAAATATCCCATCTTAAGCTTTCCCGCATTTTAACAATATGGTATAATTATGAAAACGGCATTATTGGGGTGAATTCATTGACTATTAAACGCAGATTGTTTTTTTCAAATATACTCATGCTCGTTATGCCAATTATTTTGACCGGTATCATGTTTTCATGTTTGGCACTCGTTGTAATGGGCATTACGGGGATAGAAGTAAATACCAATAGAAATGATAATTCCTTCTATAATGCGATGCGGGAAACGGAGGATTTTGCTAACCTCACCGATCTTCAAAACATGAAGGCAGAGGTGGATAGATTTAATGATATTTATAAGCATTACAGCATAAATGTAGCGATTTACGAAGGGGAAACATTGATATACCCGGCGTCCGCCAATGTTATTGATAGTACCCGGATTTTACTTTCCGAGGATGGTGAATATTTGATCGTTGATGGTAATAATGCCGTTTTCAGCAGACATGCAGGTGAATATACACTTATACTTTCATCAACAAATTTTTCGCGTTACACGCAAAGTCCATTAAATGAGTATTTTTATCTCGGCATATTTATCTTTCTATTTGCGATTATCATGGTGTTTATCATAAATCGTGCACTGACCCGGTTCGTAACTAACAAAATAACGGCGCCAATCGATATCCTAGTTTCCGGCGTACATGAATTACGAGACGGCAATTTAAATTACCGTATCCAATATGATTATAATGATGAGTTTAAGCAGGTATGCAATGACTTTAATGAAATGGCACAGCAGTTAAATGATATGGTTGCTGCCCGTCAAAGGGATGAGCAAAATCGAAAAGAATTGATTGCCGGAATTTCCCATGACTTGCGTACCCCGCTTACCTCTATAAAGGCATATATTGAGGGAATTGAAAAGGGGGTTGCCTCTACCCCGCAGACGCAAAAACGATACCTTAATACGATTAAGGGAAAGACAGAGGATTTAGAACATATTATCAATCAGCTTTTCATTTTCTCTAAGCTTGATATAGGTGAGTTTCCGCTCCATTTAGAGCGGATTGAGGTTGGTAAAGCATTAAGTGATTTTTGCAGCCAAGCCGTAAGCGAGTATGAGGAAAAGGGTCTTACCCTTTCACTCATAAATAACCCTAATAGGCTTTTTACGAATATTGATGTAGTTCAAATGCGAAGCATATTAAGTAATATTTTAGAAAACAGCGTAAAATATAAAATAAGCGATAACGTAAAATCGGAAATAGTTTATGGAGAAAAGGACAATAACATCATTATAACCATAACCGATGACGGCTCGGGTGTTCCGGATGAAAACATAGACAAACTGTTTGATGTGTTTTATCGAGGCGACGACTCCCGTAAAGACCCGAGCAGCGGGAGTGGATTGGGTCTTGCGATAACGCGGAAAATTGTTGAACGTTTTGGGGGAACAATACATGCTGAAAACGCCGGGTCAGGCGGCCTTGCTATTACTATAACATTACCGAGGTCAGGAGGCGGGGCATGAAAAAAATATTGATTATCGAGGATGACAATGCCATTGCGGAAATTGAGAGAGATTTTCTTGAAATAGAGGGCTTTGAAATCGAAATCTGCACAGATGGCACGACTGGATTAGCGCAAGCGCGAAAGAACGCCCATGATTTAATTTTGCTTGACCTTATGCTTCCCGGCATGAACGGCATAGAGATATGCAAGGCAATACGCAATGAAACGAGCATACCTATCATTATGGTGACGGCAAAAGCGGAAGAAGTAGACATGATAAGGGGTTTGGGAATCGGCGCGGATGATTACATCACAAAGCCATTTTCTCCTACCGCGCTTGTGGCAAGGGTAAAGTCAAACCTAGCTCAATACGAGCGATTAAAGAATGGCAGCGGCAACAATGGCATAGGCAAAATCAAATCCGATGAAATCCAAATAGGAAGGATAAAGGTAAATCTGCTTACCCATCGCGTTTATGTTGGAGAGTGTGAGCTTGAACTAAAGCATAAAGAATATGAGCTATTGGTATTCCTTATGTCTAATCCCGATATAGTTTTTAGTAAAGAGCACTTATATGAGCGGATATGGGGTATGGACGCATTTGGCGACTTAAAGACTGTCGCCGTTCACATCAACCGATTACGGGATAAAATTGAACTTGACCCGCAAAACCCAATATATATACAAACTGTATGGGGAGCAGGATACCGCTTCCAGGTCTGAGCCTGATGCAATGAATAACGAGCACCGTTTTTGCTTTTATGCAAAAACGGTGTTTTCAGTTTACCCTTTATTTAACTTGGTTTACCATCAGTTTAACAAATAAGGGTTTCCAGTTTACCATTGCCTATTATGATATGTTCAACCTCAAAAATGAGAGAATGAATAACGGAGGAACTACTATGTCAAAGCTAAAACTTACAGATATTAAAAAAACTTACCGGAACGGCGAAATTGTTCACGCGCTGAAAGGCGTATCCCTCGAATTTAGGGAAAGTGAGTTCGTCGCGATTTTAGGGCCGTCCGGCTGCGGAAAGACTACGCTGCTTAATATCATCGGCGGGCTTGATCGCTATGACTCCGGCGATATGGAGTTAGGCGGCTTATCCACAAAGAATTTCAAAGACGCGGATTGGGACGCATACAGGAACCGTTCGATAGGCTTTGTTTTTCAAACCTATAACTTGATTGGGCATCAATCGGTGCTGCAAAACGTTGAAATCGCGTTGACCTTATCCGGCGTTTCAACAGCCGAAAGGCGGCGAAGGGCAAAGGAAGCGTTAAAATCGGTAGGGCTTGCCGACCAGATAAAGAAAAGACCGAACCAGTTGTCCGGCGGACAAATGCAGCGTGTCGCCATAGCGAGGGCGCTCGTCAACAACCCGGAGATAATATTGGCAGACGAACCGACCGGCGCGCTTGACAGCCAAACCAGCGTACAGGTCATGGAGATTCTCAAAGAAATAGCTAAGACCAAGCTGGTGGTCATGGTCACACACAACAGCGAGCTTGCCGACAAATACAGCAATCGCATCATCCGTTTGCTGGACGGAGAAGTTCAGTCAGATTCAAACCCGCTATTTAAGGATAAGGAAAGCGGAAAACCAACAAAAAAGACTGGGCCCGTCGACAAAAAAACACTCAAGAAAACTTCCATGTCGATGAAAACAGCCGCAACGCTCTCTTTCAAAAATCTGTTGACTAAAAAGGGCAGAACAATTACCACCGCGTTTGCGGGGAGTATCGGTATTATTGGCGTGGCGCTGGTGCTTGCGTTATCGTCCGGCTTATCGGGGTATATGTCGCAGATGCAGACGGATTCGCTGTCCGGTTTTCCGATTACTATAACCGAAACGCCTCAGACGATAGAGAGAGGCGGGCAAGAATCGGCTAACCAACTGCTCAGCCGATCCGATGAAACCGGAAAATTTACGGATAATGACATTCTCTATAGCTACGATCGCAGTGCAAATTCAATAGAACATACAAATGTCTTAACCCAGGAATATTTTGATTACATCGCAAATATAACAACCGAACTGCCGGGCGCCGTGGACGCGGTTTCCTATTCGAGAGGCGTTGGAATCAACCTGCTTGCCAAAGGCGAAGATACCGTAGTAAAATTTGCCACAACAAATGACTCAAACGGATCCGAGGGAGTTGAATCCCTCATGGGCGGTGGCAGCTTGTACTGGCAGGAAATGCACGACAACGAAGATTTAATCCTCTCCATGTACGACCTGATCGGCGAGGACAGCCGTTTGCCGAAAGAAAAAGACGAGGTTGTTCTCGTTGTTGACGAGTATAACAGAATTGACAAGGCGTTTTTTGAAAAGCTGGGCATGTCCACAGAAGCGGACGATTATACCCTTACTGATTTTATTGGAAAGACCATATTGAAGGTCGTGCCCAATGACAGCTTTTATACTAAGACCGACGACGGTTTGTTTGCCCCGGCATCCGTCTCTGATTATGACGACTTGTATGAAAACAGCGACGGCATTGAACTGACTATCGTAGGTGTATTGCGCATTAAGGAAACATCAACGTCCGTAATTAATTATCTTTCCTCCGGTTTGGCTTATACTACGGCATTGACAGACTATATTGTTGATAATGCCAAAGATTCGGAGATAGCAGCAGCGCAAAAGGACTCGGATAAAGATGTGGTGTTGAACACTCCTTTTGCAAACGATGACGCAAAGGAACAAAAATTGCTGAGCTTAGGCGCGGACAGCACCCCTACTGGTATAAGTATTTATCCCACGGATTTTGAAGGCAAGGAAGCTGTAAAGGAATACCTTGATAATTACAATGTCGGTAAATCCGAAGCCGACCAAATTGTCTACAGCGATATGGCGCAAATTGTTGAAAACATGACGGGCACTATGCTCAATACGATAACTTATGTCTTGATTGCGTTTGCGGCGATCTCTCTGGTTGTTTCCACCATTATGATTGCGATTATCATTTATGTATCTGTGATTGAACGCACGAAAGAAATTGGTATCCTGCGCAGTGTGGGCGCGAGAAAGAAAGACATATCAAGGGTGTTTAACGCGGAGTCGGCGCTCATAGGTTTATCCGCGGGGCTTTTAGGCGTAGGCCTGTCATATCTTATTGAAATACCCTTAAACATGATTATTTCTTCGCTTGTCGGTATAGGCGGGATAGCAAGTCTGCCCATTCTATCTGCCGGTCTGCTCATCCTCGGAAGCATGTGCCTGACCTTGATTGCCGGATTTATTCCGTCAAGAATGGCGGCGAAAAAAGACCCTGTTGTTGCGCTGAGAACGGAATAATATCAATTCATATCAAGAGCTCTTCTTCCCTCCCTCTCTAAAAGACGGGGAGGGAAGAAGAAGCTTACTCCATAAAAGTTGCAGGAGGTTAATCATGGAAAATATATCATTATTCACCATTCATCCGAGCCGTCGCACAAACGCTCAAGGAAACCTGCGCCACTACCAATACAAGTACAGCACCGCAATAATTCCACAAAAAAACAGGATTTTGGCTGCAATCAGCTTAAGCTGAGGGATTAACTTCTTTTGTATTGACAGTAATACTTTATCACTCATTTTCTTTTTCATTAAGCGGGTAGTTATTTACCCGCTTTTTCTTTGCCTGATTTCGCTTTGCCTTGTATCTCTAAAACGGGGGGTGCCTGGTTCTTTTTAAAGTGCTGCTTTTTATTGCTTTCTGTTCCATGCGGTTCCTTGGGATCAGGTCTGCGCATACCTGCTTTTGCCATACAATCACCTCCCTAAGATAAATCATCACTTTAACAGCCGGCATTACTTTTTTGTATTGGGGCCCAGTGCTTCCTTTTTGCTGTTGTGCGGCAGGAGGATATCTGACTCCTTTGCAGCGGCCACTTGCTGATTGTTGTTAATTATTTTCTGTTGTTGGACGGCCGTATCTTCGAAGGTTTTTTGGATGTTCTTTTTCTTAGCAGACATATATATCACCTCATTTTATTGTAACCATTAAGTAGTCTTCTCATGCTGACTATTGTTAACGGGTTGCTCAGGTCTTTTCGGGTAATACTATTTACCACCACCATAAAAATCAAAAGGAGTTTTCTGTTATGCAACCACAACCCCATAATACGTACCCCCCTCAACACCAAAACCGTCAGCCGGGGCGGGAAGCTGAAATGAATCCGCCTCCCCAATATGATAATCCCGCATATAAAGCATCAGGAAAACTGGCTGGGAAAAGAGTGCTGATTACAGGCGGAGACAGTGGGATTGGCCGGGCTGTAGCAATCGCCTATGCCAAGGAGGGAGCGGACGTTGCAATCATCCACCTGTGTGAAAATAGCGATGCGGATCAAACCGTCACCGCCGTCACCAATTTGGGACGTAAATGTGTGAAGATCGAAACGGATTTGAGGAAGGAACAAAATGCAGTCGAAGCGGTCAATCAATCCGTCGCCAGCCTAGGTGGGATCGACATACTAATCAATAACGCAGCCGTACAATATCCTCAAAACAGTATCTCAGATATTTCTTCCGGTCAGTTGATCAATACCTTCGAAAGCAATATTTTCTCATACTTCTATACAACTAAAGCGGCATTACCCCACTTGCAAAACGACAGTACAATTATCAATACAGCCTCCATCACAGCATTTGAGGGAAAGGCAACGCTGATCGACTATTCTGCAACGAAAGGCGCAGTGGTATCCTTTACCCGTTCAATGGCATTGTCCCTAATGGAAAAAGGAATCCGTGTAAACGCAGTTGCGCCAGGACCTGTATGGACGCCCCTCATAGTCGCCAGCTTTTCTCCCCAGGAGGTTGCTACATTCGGTTCCACCAGTCCCATGCAGCGGGCGGCACAGCCCTATGAACTGGCGCCGATATATATTTTTTTGGGATGTGAGGATTCCTCCAATGTCTCCGGCCAGGTATTTCATGTGAACAGCGGAACGGTAGTCAATTAGCTTATCACTTGAAAATGTTCACTCAAATCGCGCTATATTATACCATTTTCCTTGCTTGGGTAAAATTATTAATAAGACGGCCCTGTTCTCAATCACGCAGAAATGGGGTTGTCTTTTTGTATTATAGCAGTTTGTTTTATAGCTACATAAACCTCTTTTCTTGACAATTCCACTGCGCTTATATGTAACACCACTTTGCTTATTGGAATATATTAACGGTGAGCGACAATCACGCGAAAAGAGGGTAAAAATGGTAGTATTACAAGCAGCGGCAATTGCAATGGCGCTTTCAGTTGATGCCTTTGCCGCCAGTTTTGCATATGGGAGCAATCAAATAAAAATTCCTATGCGTTCGATCCAAATTATTAATCTAATCTGTAGCGGGATAACCGGGCTCTCCCTAATTGCGGGAAGCATTTTACAGCAACATATTCCTGAGTGGTTGACTATAGGCATTAGCTTCACTATTTTATTTATACTTGGACTAATAAAATTATTGGACAGTATCACGAAATCTATTATCCGAAAACATAGCCAACTAAAGAAAGAGGTCCGCTTTTCATTGTTCAACTTCCGCTTTATTCTTAATCTTTACGCGGACCCAGAAAAAGCGGATGTTGATAGCTCAAAAACTCTTGCGCCGGCTGAGGCTACATCCCTAGCGGTTGCGCTCTCATTGGACGGCATTGCTGTTGGATTAGGAGCTGCGCTTGCAGGCATCAATGCCTGGGCCATTTTTATCAGCTCCCTAGCTACCAATATGATAGCCTTGGTTTTGGGAGATTATCTGGGCAGTCGAATTGCACGTAAGACATCATTTAATCTCTCCTGGCTGGGGGGATGTATTCTTATCGTGATGGCAATAATGAAGCTTTTTTAAATGACCAAAGATTTGGAAAGGACGGCTTATTTGTCACCAAGCATCTAGAAAAGAGTCTTAGAAACAATGGTTTACAGAATATCTTCTGTATTTTTTATTATACATATTAGGTGTATAGTCCCAAGAGCAGATAAAACAGATCGGTGTGAAAGGAATTCAACCGGTCTGCCAGGATGCGGGTATTATTTGACACAGAATAAGGCCATTTCAACGGGTTGCTGTAACATTCACAGCGGTTTAACGAGGGCCAAACGCTTAAAGCATAGAACAACTTGCCCCAAAAATACGATTGCATTTTTGAGGTAAGTTGTTCTATAAAAAGAAGGCGCTTAGGCGCCTCCTCATGCTTTATTTGAGCACCTTTTTCAGGTATTGCCCGGTGTAGGATTTTTGGCTCTTGGCCACCTTTTCAGGGGTCCCCTGGGCCACCACCAGTCCGCCGCCGTCACCGCCCTCGGGACCGAGGTCAATGATATAATCGGCCGTTTTAATAATATCCAAGTTGTGTTCAATCACAATCACCGTGTTCCCTGCATCCACCAGTTGCTGCAGCACATCAATGAGCTTGTGCACATCCGCGATGTGCAGGCCTGTAGTGGGTTCATCCAGAATATAGATGGTTTTTCCAGTGGATTTTTTGGAAAGCTCAGTGGCCAATTTTACCCGCTGGGCCTCACCGCCGGACAATGTGGTGGCGGGCTGGCCAATCTTGATGTAGCCTAGGCCAACATCACAGAGGGTTTGGAGCTTACGGGCAATTTTGGGATGATTCTCAAAAAACTTGAGTCCCTCTTCCACCGTCATCTCTAACACTTCATAAATATTCTTATCCTTAAACTTTACCTCCAGGGTCTCCCGGTTATAGCGGGCCCCCTTACATACATCACAGGGCACATAGATATCCGGCAGAAAGTGCATCTCGATTTTAATGATGCCGTCCCCTTCGCAGGCTTCACACCGGCCTCCTTTGACATTAAAGGAGAAGCGGCTGGAATTAAAGCCGCGTATCTTGGCGTCCTGGGATTGGGCATAGACGTTGCGGATATCAGTGAAAACACCTGTATAGGTTGCCGGATTAGACCTTGGTGTGCGGCCAATCGGACTCTGGTTAATATCAATGACCTTATCCAGATATTCCAGCCCCACTATTTCATTGTGTTTCCCGGCCCTGGTCTTGGCCCGGTTCAGATCAGCCGCCAATTTTTTATAGATAATCTCGTTTACCAGCGAACTCTTTCCGGAACCGGAAACGCCAGTGACACAGTTGAATACGCCTAGCGGGAAGGAGACGTTAATATTTTGCAGGTTATTTTGGCTGGCTCCTTTGACGGTTAGCATATTACCGTTACCCTTGCGCCGGGCCACGGGCACCTCAATATACTTTTTGCCACTGAGGTACTGTCCCGTCAGGGACCTTTCACAGGCCTTGATCTCGTCAATGGTCCCGGCACAGATCACCTCACCGCCATGGATTCCCGCCGCTGGACCAATATCCACAATATAGTCCGCAGCGTACATGGTTTCCTCATCGTGCTCCACCACAATAACGGTGTTGCCCAAATCGCGCAGCTTATGCAACGTAGCGATCAGCCGGTCATTGTCACGCTGGTGAAGGCCTATGCTGGGCTCATCCAGGATATAGAGCACCCCCATCAGGGAGGATCCAATTTGTGTCGCCAGGCGGATTCGTTGGCTTTCACCACCGGAAAGGGTGCTGGCATTTCTGGACAGGGTAAGGTATTCCAGGCCCACGCTGGCCAGAAAGTTTAGCCGCGACCGAATTTCCTTTAGGATATCCCTGGCGATAAGGCGGTCCCGGTCGGATATCTCCATGTGATCAACAAAATCCAACGCTTTGACCACTGACATGTGGGCAAAGGCGCTGATATTGATGCCTCCCACCGTGACAGCCAGGTATACTGGCTTCAGCTTCTCGCCGTGACAATCGGGGCATTCCACCGAGCTCATGAAGGTAGCCAGCTCCTCCTTGACCCAGTTGCTTTGGGTCTGGTTGAAACGGCGCTCCAAATTGGTAATAATACCTTCAAAGGGGGCATTGTAGGTGCCCTCCCCATATTCGTGAACCCGGGTCATCTTCAGCCGGTCATTCCCTGTACCATAGAGGATTTTCTTGACTATCTTGCTGGGGATATCCTTAATCTTATCATCCAAGGTAAACCCATAATGCTCCGCCAGGGCGGTATAATACATCTGGGCGATCGTACCGGTTTCAGAACTGCCGTAATACCAGCCAGGGGCCCTGATCGCTCCTTGACGAATGGACAGCTTTTTATTGGGAATGATCAAATCCTCATCCACTTTGAGAAAGGTGCCCAATCCGGTACATTTTTCACAAGCACCTTGGGGGTTATTAAAAGAAAACATGCGTGGGGCCAGCTCGTCAATACTGATGTCATGCTCGGGGCAGGAATAATTTTGGGAAAAGAGCATCCCCTCACCGTCCACCACATCCACAAGCACCAGCCCGTCAGCCTGGCGCAGGGCGGTCTCCAAAGAATCCGCAAGACGGGATCTGACCTCATCGCTAACCGCAAGGCGGTCCACCACCACCTCTATGGTGTGCTTCTTATTCTTATCCAGGTTAATTTCTTCAGTGAGCTCATATAAGCTGCCGTCAATCCGGGCACGGACAAAGCCGGAACGGGCGGCGCCTTCCAATTCCTTTTTATGAGTACCCTTTCGGGCGCGCACAATGGGAGCCATAATCTGGATTCGGGTTTTTTCAGGCAACTGTAGTATACGGGTAACCATCTGGTCCACTGTTTGCTGTGAGATCTCCCGCCCGCAGATGGGGCAATGAGGAATGCCAATCCTTGCGTAAAGAAGACGGAGATAGTCGTATATTTCAGTGACCGTTCCCACCGTGGAACGGGGATTTTTGTTGGTGGTTTTTTGATCAATAGAGACGGCGGGAGAAAGTCCCTCTATGGACTCCACATCCGGCTTCTCCATCTGCCCCAAAAACATGCGAGCATAGGAGGACAGGCTTTCCATATACCTCCGCTGACCGTCCGCATAGATGGTATCAAAGGCCAAGGAGCTTTTGCCGGAGCCGGACAAACCGGTGAACACAATCAATTTATCTCTGGGGATATCCAAATTTATGTTTTTCAGATTATGTTCCTTAGCGCCTCGTATCACAATTTTATCAAGAGCCAAAATATTTGCCGTCCTTCCTAATTTACTGTGGCTATGGGAGAATACATGAGCCCGCCCCGCCGCCACTCCTTATCCAGTATGGCGTACTGGTATGTATCCTGCCAAATGGGATTGCCGGCAGGATCAGTGTGAAAGTATATGTTCTCCCGCTGATACCCCTCCCGGCGCATCCCCAGCCGTTCCATCAGGCGCCAGCTGGGTTCATTATCCGGGTTGCACATGGCCACCACCCGCCGGACCTGTCCGGTGGAAAAAGCGTGATTCAACAAGCCCGTTGCCGCTTCAGTGGCATAGCCCTGACGCTGAAACCTGGGGTTAAAGACATACCCTAGGCTCCAGGTGCCATACCCCTGCTTTTCAAAATAGAGATTGCCGATCATCTTGCCGCCTTCGGTCAGGCAAACCGCCCAAAAGGCCGGATTTTTGGCCCGCTGCTTGGCCTCCTTATAACATTGGGACAGAGTGAATGGTGGATAGGGCTCATAGCGGACCACCTGGGGGTCGGAAAGGTATTCATACAGGTCTTTCCAATCCCCCGGAAAAAAGGACCGCAAGCGCAGCCTCTGTGTATTCAGTGTGGACATAAATCCCCTTGTCCCTCCATTTATGTCAGATTAGCCAGCATATCCACTACAATCGCTGCAGCTGTATTCGACGCAATTTCTTTAAACTGGGAGAAGCTCATCTCGGCGTCGCCGTCGGCACTGTCCGAGATAGCGCGAATCACCACAAAGGGTACCTGGTTGAGTGTGCAGCAATGTCCTATAGCCGCTCCCTCCATCTCCACACAGAGAGGATTATAATCCTCAACAATTTTTTTCTTCCGCTTTGGATCGTTTATAAACTGATCCCCGGAAGCAATGCGGCCGGACATATAGCAGAAGCTCTCCCGCTTCACCTGGTGGCAGGCCCTTTGCGCCAAATCCACCAGCAGCGGATTGGCCTTGTGGGACAAAGGAACCGTGGCGTCATCCACCACACCCAGGTCATGATAAGTCACATTCTCGGAGACCACTACGTCACAGGGCTTAAGCTCCGGACTCAAACCGCCGGCCACGCCGGTATTGATGACGCAGTCCGCCCCAAAGAGATCGATAGCCATTTGGGTGGTGCAGGCGGCGCTGACCTTGCCGATGCCACAAGTGGCCACCACCACGTCCTTTCCCGCTAATTTGCCGGCGTGAAAGGTGATGCCAGCAATTTTATGGGCCATAGGGGAATCCATCTGCCGGATGAGCAGCTGGGTCTCGCTGTCCATGGCTCCCAATATAGCAATTCGCGAGAAGCCGGGATGAACGGCTTTCTTTTCCATATGGATATGTTCACAGTGCTCGTCCATATAGACTTCACCCAACGGGCTATATCCCAAGCTGGCATAGAACGCCTGCGCCTCGCATTGGGCGCCCAAAACAAGCTTTGTGGCGCCGCCGATGGCGGCATGGCGCTCCATTTCCCCCATAATTTTTCTTCCGGCGCCATTGCCGCGCAAGTCCTTCTTGACACAGACGCGTCCCAGCTTTGCTATACCGCCATCCATCTCCACATAACGTCCGGCGGCGATGGGCTCTGCGCCATCATACAGAACCACATGCCAGGCGATATCATCCAATTCATCCCACTCATCCTTAAAACCTTGTTCCTGCACAAACACCAACTCCCGCAGAGCAAAGGCGTCGGCAAAAACAGGGCTGCTTTTTCTGCCCCACTGAAATGCCTCCATACTACCCTCCATTATTTCCTCTTGGATTTAAGTTCCTCTATTTTATCCCGCAGGTACGCCGCGTGCTCGAACTCCAGCAAAGCCGCCGCCGCCCGCATTTCCTTCGAAAGCTTGTCTATAAGCTGCTGACGTTCCCTGGGGTCCAGATACCGGGAGGTCTCCTTCTGCGTCTCCTCCTTGGAGGAAATCTGCATAATTTCATGGACCTCTTTTTTGATGGTGGTTGGCGTAATGCCATGTTTTTCGTTATAGGCCGTCTGGATTTCACGGCGGCGGTTGGTCTCGGTGATGGCAAGCTCCATGGAACGGGTCACCTGGTCGGCGTACATAATAACTGTCCCTTCCGAGTTGCGGGCCGCCCGGCCAATGGTTTGAACCAGAGAGGTTTCACTGCGGAGGAAGCCTTCCTTATCAGCATCTAAAATAGCAATCAGGGAAACCTCCGGAATGTCCAAGCCCTCCCGAAGCAGGTTGATGCCAATGAGCACGTCGAAGATGCCGTTGCGCAAATCCCGAATGATCTCCATCCGTTCAATGGTATCTATATCATGATGCATGTACCGCACCCTAACATCCATGGCCTTGAGATAATCGGTCAGGTCCTCCGCCATCTTTTTTGTGAGGGTAGTCACCAGCACACGCTCACTTTTCTCCGCACGCAGATTGATCTCAGAAAGCAAGTCGTCGATCTGCCCTTCAACAGGTTTAACCGTAATCTCCGGATCCAACAGGCCGGTGGGGCGGATAATCTGTTCCGCAATGACAGGACTCCGCTCCCGCTCAAACTGGGAGGGGGTGGCCGATACAAAGACCACCTGGTTAATCTTTTCATAGAATTCATCGAAATTGAGAGGCCGGTTGTCCAAAGCGGAGGGCAACCGGAAGCCATAGTCAATCAGCACCTGCTTTCTGGCCCGGTCACCAGCAAACATACCCCGCACCTGGGGCAAGGTCACGTGGGATTCATCCACGAAGAGGATAAAGTCCTCAGGGAAATAATGCAATAAAGTAAAGGGTTTGCTCCCCGGCTCACGGCCAGCCAGCACCCGTGAATAGTTCTCGATACCGCTGCAAAAGCCTACCTCCTGCAGCATTTCAAGATCATAGTTTGTCCGCTGCTCCAATCTCTGCGCCTCCAGAAGCTTGCCCTCCTCCCGGAAACAAGCCAGCCGCTCCCGCAGCTCGTCCTCAATATTCTGGATGGCGACATTCATCTTGTCCTGTGGGACGATATAGTGGGAGGCCGGGTAGATGATGGCGTGCTGCAAAACGGATTTGACCTTGCCGGTAAGGGCGTGAATCTCCGAGATCCGGTCAATCTCATCCCCAAAGAACTCCACCCGAATGGCGTTTTCCCCTGAATATGAGGGGAAAATTTCCACCACATCCCCCCGTACGCGGAACTTGTTGCGGATAAAGTTGATGTCATTGCGGTCATATTGAAGCTCTACCAACTTTTTCAGCAGGGAATCCCGGCTTCGCTCCATGCCGGGCCGAAGGGAGATAACCATATTCCGGTAGTCGATGGGGCTGCCCAAGGAGTAAATGCAGGAAACACTGGCCACAATAATCACATCCCGCCGCTCTGAAAGGGCGGCCGTTGCCGAGTGGCGCAGTTTGTCAATCTCATCATTGATGGAGCTGTCTTTTTCAATATAGGTATCGGAGCCGGGGATATAGGCCTCCGGCTGGTAATAATCGTAGTAGGAAACGAAATACTCAACCGCGTTATTGGGAAAGAAGGATTTAAACTCGCTGCAAAGCTGGGCAGCCAATGTCTTATTGTGGGCAAGCACCAAGGCGGGGCGGTTGATTTCCTGAATAATATTGGCCATGGTGAAGGTTTTACCCGAACCGGTAACGCCCAGGAGCGTTTGTTCCCTGTCACCCCGCTCAAGACTGTGAACCAATTTAGCAATAGCATCGGGCTGATCGCCGGTGGGTTTATATTCGGATACCAGTTCAAAGCGGTCCGGCAAAGCTTTCACATCCTTAAAACTTCTTATTAATAAAGGAAAACTATATTATGTCTCAACTATTACCTGCAAGGGAAAAGAACATAGATGCACTCCTCCAAAGTCCATACCTATCATATCACTTAATATTTAAAGTGTAAATAGGCAGATCGAATAAAGTTTCTTTTTATTCGCATCAATTCTTATGAACAAAAATAGAGGGGCGCTCTGCCCCTCCAAAAAAAGATTATATCATTTATTTATTCGCGATATTGTATACCTTGCCCACATCCTCAAAAAACCTGGTCCCCAGCACATCGGCCGCAGCCTTTTCATTTTTATTGTTCATGTGCGTGTAGTATTTTTCCATGGTGGTATTCCAAAGCTTTAGCATCAATTCCCGCTCCCCCTGCCGGAGAGTATCCTCATACATATCGGCAAGCATGGTCTTTTCCCGCTCTTCAATGGGATTTCTGGGCATCTCTTCCCATCTTTCATGGGGAACATAGGATTCCCCTTGATGGAGCTCCCAAAACTGCCTCTCGTAGGCGGCAAGGCACTTTTTGTAGCGCGCCTGCAGCCGGCGGATTTCTATATTGGTGCCACGAACATACAAAAGCATAGCCACGCCGGAAAGAATTAAAGCGACTGATAACACAATAATACCCAAAGCTGTCAACTCCTTAAAATGTCAAATATCTGTCTATAATTCCATTATTTAGTTGTGGGGTTTATAATTATTTACACCTCATCTTCCATAAAGTAATCCATACAATGGACAATGGAGCGGTCCCAAAAATCCCAGCTATGGGCTCCCTCCCAGTCCATATACCTAAGCTCCAAAGGCAGCGCTTCCATGTACTGCTTCATCGCGGTGTTCATGGAATATAAAAAGTCCTGGAAGCCACAGGAAATATAGAATTTAGGCCGCTTGGCCGGGCCAAGCTTCGCCGCCTGATCCAGAAGATAATAGATATCGCTCTCCTCCGTTACCTCCAAACCTTCTCCCGCCATGGCAGTAAACTCACGAATCAGGCTCTCATTGCCCCCCTCCAGAGTTTCCCGGGCAATCTGCCTTATATCCACAGCACCGGAGAAGCTGCCGATACCCGCAAACAAATCCGGGCGGGACAACCCTACCCGCATAGCGCCATAGCCGCCCATGGACAGCCCAGCCACATAGGTGCGGCTACGAATAGGCTCAATGTGAAACAGGCGCCGGCAGATCCGGGGCAATTCCTCCGACACATAGGTGAAATAACTGAGGCCATATTTCAGATCCTGGTAAAAGCTTCGCTGGACCTCAGGCATAATGACCACAAAATTGCGGTCTTGGGCATATCTCTCAATACTGGTAAAACGGGTCCAGGAGGTGCTGTTGCCGGCGATGCCATGTAGAAGGTAGAGCACCCGCAGGGGGGCTTCCTCCAACTGGTCCCGGTCAGGCAAAATCAGGTTGAGCTGGGTATCCATGCCCAAGACCTTAGAGCGTATGCTCCCTGTAAAGTAAGCCAAAGACAAGCCTCCTTTCTTTATGTCCTTATTTATTGATAAAGGGGATAGTTCCGGAGCATCTCATCGACCCCGGTCTTGATCTCCTCTTGCTTGTTGTCGAAATCGGTGGCGCACAGATTGATATATTCGGCGATCTTTACCATCTCCGCAGGCCCTAAGCCACGGGTAGTGACCGCCGGAGTACCGATACGGATGCCGCTGGTGGTAAATGGGCTTTGGGGATCATTGGGAATGGCGTTTTTATTGACGGTAATATATACCCGGTCCAGCCGTTTTTCCAGCAACTTGCCGGTAATGTCCTTGGACCGCAGGTCCACCAGAATTAAGTGGTTGTCGGTGCCGCCGGAAATCAAGTCAAAGCCCTGCGTCAATAAAGCATCCGCCAACGCCTTGGCGTTTTCTACGGTTTTTTTCTGATAATCCGCAAATTCCGGCTTGAGCGCCTCGCCAAAACAGACAGCTTTGGCGGCAATGACATGCATCAGCGGTCCGCCCTGGGTGCCGGGGAAAACGGCTTTGTCGATAGCTTTTCCCAGCTCCTCCTTGCAGAGAATCATGCCGCCTCTGGGGCCCCGCAGGGTTTTGTGGGTGGTGGTAGTGACCACGTCGGCATAGGGAACCGGAGAGGGATGAAGTCCCGCCGCTACCAATCCGGCAATGTGGGCCATATCCACCATCAGGTAGGCGCCACATTCCTTGGCAATCTCGCCAAAGCGCTGAAAGTCCAACATACGGGGATAGGCGCTGGCGCCGGCCACAATCAGCTTAGGCTTGTGCTCCAAGGCCAACTCGCGAACCCGGTCATAGTTGATCTGATGGGATTCCGGATCCACGCCGTAGGAAATAAAGTTATAGTATTTGCCAGACATGTTTACAGGAGAACCGTGCGTGAGATGACCGCCCTCATTGAGGCTCATACCCAAAACGGTGTCGCCGGGATTAATCAGGGCGAAGTAGACCGCAAAGTTGGCCTGCGCGCCGGAATGAGGCTGCACATTGGCGTGTTCGGCACCAAATATCTTCTTGGCCCGCTCGATGGCGATATTTTCAGCAATATCCACACATTCACAGCCGCCATAATAGCGCTTACCGGGATAGCCCTCGGCGTATTTGTTGGTCAGCGCACTGCCCATCGCCGCCATTACCGCCGGGGTTACAATGTTTTCCGACGCAATCAATTCAAGGTTTTGCCGCTGGCGTCCAAGCTCCTTGCCGATTGCTTCAGACACTTCCGGGTCGACGTCCTTTAAAAATTCCGCCGCATCCATCAGGTTTTGGTACATCCTATCGATTCCTCCTGTTTCAAGCCTTTTATACACATTATACCCTAGCCCCATATTTTTTCAAGGGAAAAACAAAAAAAGTAGTCGAGTATTTGGAAATAAATTACAATATATTCGGGAAATAGGCTATGCCGCCGAACTCTATACTATTATCTAGTATAAGGTCTTAAAGCCGTCCAACCAAGAACAATCAAGCGCAACAACTATTGCTGAGCCAAAATCAGAATAGCATAGGCTGTTATCTATACCCATATTTCCATTATTTATACAAACAAATCGTTCATATGTATTGCTAACCCTTCCATATAGAGAAGCGCCTTCCATCTCTGTGGAAGGCGCTTTTGCTGTTAAATTATTGATAGAGGCGTTCTATCCATTACAATAAAATAGACATCAATATTGTGCTCAATAACACATATCTATACGACTATCTGGCATGCTCCTTCAAGGCATCCGCAAAGTTTTTCATAGCGTTCGGGATATCGATTCCTTGAGGGCAAAGCTGGTTGCAGGCGCCGCAGGCCAGACATGCCCCAGGCAACTCCTCCTCCTTCATGGCGCCTAATGTAAAGCTTAGGGTAAAGGGGAATTCAAACCGCGTTTCATTGTACATCGAGATCAGTTTGGGGATATCCAGTCCTTGGGGACAGCCTTCACAGCAGTACCGGCAGGCTGTGCAAGGCACCATATCCACCATAGTCTCCATGGCCTTGTCCAGCACCTTTTTCTCATTCTCCGTAACAGGATCATCTATAGAAAAAATCTGGATATTTTCCTGGAGTTGTTCCATAGTCGTCATCCCGCTGAGAACTACCGACACATTGGGCAGGGACTGCAAGTAGCGAAATGCCCAGGATGCAATAGAATCATCCGGCCGGGCCTCCTTAAGCATAGCGTCAGCCTTTTCGTTGAGGGAGGCAAGCCGCCCTCCGCGGCAGGGCTCCATCACCACCACGGGTATCCCATGCTTTGTAATCACCTCATATTTTTTTCCAGCCTCCTGCAAAGTCCAATCCATATAGTTAAGCTGAATTTGCACAAACTCGAAGCAATCCTTCCAATTCAGGAAATTATCTATGGTCTCCGCGCGGCCATGGGCGGAAAAT
>Ga0153942_1000287_pt1 | contig 18913 bp, 15 predicted proteins | sample TSNJ026MetaG_FD_104731 | JGI IMG/M metagenome (GOLD analysis project Ga0153942, IMG submission 104731) | Attine ant fungus gardens microbial communities from New Jersey, USA - TSNJ026 MetaG | ecosystem: Host-associated > Fungi > Mycelium > Unclassified | place: USA: New Jersey, Brendan T. Byrne... | reverse complement strand
TCCTCATGGGCGGTATTCTGTGTAATGTGATAGCTTCATTATTTTATTTTTTTGCCCTTATACCGGGCTATTTTGCAGTTTTCCTAATACATTTGGCTCATATGTTGATACAGTGGGCCGCAACAAAAAGGCGATTGCAGAGTACATCAGGAACCAGATGCACGAAGATATGATCGCGGATCAACTGACGCTCAAAGAATACGAGAACCCTTTTAAGGGTAGCAAGTAACAATCCTACGCACTTGGCAGACCGTCATTACGCCTTCAGGCGTTGCTATTATTGATAGCCTTATAGGCGTTTGTCAATACCACCGGCTTCGCCGGTGGATTTTTATTCTTAGCTGTTGAAGCTTTTCATTAAACTCCATTATGTCCTCCGCTGCTCTTTGACTTTTTCCGCCCGTCAACAGGTTTTAACGTATCCTTTGGAATGAGCCATGTATTTCCCATTTTCACAGCGCCTTCAATCCGTCTGGCATGGCAATATTGCAATACCCGGCGGTCTGATATGTCCCATTTGATAGCAATTTCTTTTGTTGTTACATAATCCATGCAAATACACCTCCATGAACATTATACTTCGTTCATCGGAAGATTGCAAGACTAAGAACAAGCATAGGAAGCGGATACGAATGTGTCAAGTAAGGAGCAACAAAAAAATTGAGAATATAATTACAGCCTGCTGTTCCACACAATCTCAATCTGCTGATCACAGTGAACAACTATCTTTTCAATCAACAAATCGGCCATATCCCTGTCCAACGTCGTTATGGCCTGCCGGGATCGCAACTCCGCGAGGGTATTGTCAATAGTACCTTTGCCAATGGATATCCCTCCGTTTCTTCGTCGTAATCGCATAATTCCCATGCTTTTTCCCTCGCTTCAAAAGGGGTTTCGGTCATGACTTTGTAGCTCACATAGTCAAAGTTCACCCATTGCTCGTCATAAAACGAGAAATGCACATCAAATTCGCGCATAGCCTGTCACACCTCCCGTACAGCGTCATGTTTTGGCGCGGTTTTTGATGAATCCGCGCCCTGGGCCGCGCTGTTTTTATATTCTTGTAGCTGGGCAAGGAGCGAGGGCCTGCTTTTGTGTACCGCCCCCTGCCGCTCGTTTTTAACCGCATGAGCAAGGTCGGTCAGGGATATTTGCCGCCCGGCTTTCACTTCCGCTTCCAGCTCGGACACAGTGGGGCCGACAACGTGCATCTTCTTTTACTAATTTAATCCTGCCCTGCAATCGTTCAAGTGGGTTATCCGTTTTCTGAGATTAACTGCTCTATTTCATCGCGGGACGGCATGGACAAAATTGCCCCCTTTTTGGTGGTAACAAGGGCGGCTGCTGCGCTAGAAAAGCGCAGAATGTCCATAGCCTGTTCCTGAGCTACAGCAAACCCCGTGTCCAATAGTTTGGACAGTGCCGCACCAAAGAAAGCGTCCCCCGCACCAGTGGTGTCAACAGTTTTCACCTCTGTGTAACACCGATGGTACCAAATTCCGTTCTCAGTCTTTAGGTACGCCCCATCCTTACCACAAGTGGCAAAAATAATTTTTGGCTTCAGATCGCTATACAGCTTCACCGCTCCCTCCTTGACGTCGACGGTGCCGTACAGGAACGCAAGCTCATAATCCGAGATTTTTATTATGTCCGAATATTCCATCACCTGCCACATAGCCTTTTTTGCCTGCTCTAGATCTGGCTATAGCGGTTCCCTCAAATTGGGATCAACGGAAACCAATATGCCACTATCTTTTGCACACTGTAGAGCTTTCAGTGTCGCGCTGCGGCTTGGTTCCCCGCTCATAGACAGTGTGCCGCAATGGAATATCCGGCTATTCCTGATTTGCTCCTGATCGATTTCATCGGAAAGCAGCATCACATCGGCGCTTTGATTGCGGGCGAAGCTGAAACTGCGGTCTCCCGCATCGTCCAAGTGTACAAAAGCAAGCGTTGTGAGGGCGTTGTTGGAATACCGTAGCCCCTCCGTGCCGATACCTAAATGCTCCAGCAACCCACCTAGGGTGTGTCCAAAGCTGTCGTCTCCTACCTTCCCGATAAAGGACGTTTTTTTGCCCAGCTTGCAAAGCTGCGACAACACATTGCAGGGCGCTCCGCCGGGATTCGCCTTATAAAGCGGGTTCCCGCTCTCGCTTTTCCCATATGGGGTAAAGTCTATCAACAGTTCCCCCAGCGCAGTTACGTCATACATTTTACCGCCTCCATTCTGCTGCTACATTACACATGCAGACTGCGCAAAAAGGCACCCAATTGAATGGGTGCCACAGGAAACAAATGATTATAGGTGAAAAGAGTTAGAACAATTGGGAATAAAAGCAATAAAACAGGAGGTTAAGCCCCCCATGCTGCTGCTAAATCCTTGTTATCCACCTTGAAAATGTTGATTGCCCTGCGCAAATTGTATGCCAAATAAGCCAGCGACGTTTCGGCGGTGACGTTCTCTTTGCTTCGGCAGAGGAATTGCTTAAATCCCCAAACCGCTTTAATTGTCCCAAAAGGATGCTCGACAATCTGTTGTCGTTTGCGGTAAAGCTCCTTGTTGCTTCGAGTTCGCTCATTTACTATGTCGAGGGCGTCTTGATATAACAAACGTAAAATTTGGCGGTGACGGGCTTTTGTGCATAAAGACTTTTGAGGACACACCCTGCAAGCCGAAAAGCTTTCGTATACTCTGTACTGTTTACCGTCGCTGTGATTGTGAATGCGTGTAAATTTCAGCTCGTTTTGACATGGGCAAATGTACATGTCATTTTCAAGGTCAAACATGAAACTTTCACGCTTAAATTCAGCGTCCTTTAACGCACCGCCGGCTTTCGGCTTCGCTACCAGACAGGTCACTCCACTTTTTTCGCAAGCTACTATATCTTCGCCGTCATAATATCCTTTGTCGGCAAGATTCGTGATTGTTTCGACCTCCAAAGCATCTTTGGCTTTCTCCGACATTTTTTGGAGTTCGCCCCTGTCGCTTGGGTTGTTTGTCACATCAAAATCGACAATCAGACTATGCTTGCCGTCTGTTACGGTCTGGACATTATAGCAGACATCAAGCGGCCGGGCATCACCGCCGGAACCCATAAGGCGGGAATCAGGATCAACCGTACTCACTTCACCCTCAGCTTCAACCTGTAACAGAAGCTCTTTAAATTTAACCTTACGCTGCTCAAGTTTCTCAAGCGCCGCCTTGATTTGATCGGCAGATGGAGTAGCCTCTCCTTCCTCTTCCTTATCCGCACGATCAAGCTCATTCATATATTCGCTGATTTTTTTGTCAAGACGGCTAAGCTCACGCTCCACTGTTATTTTATTGTGATTGTTCTTTCGGGAATTGTTCGCGCGAAACTTTGTGCTGTCAGTCGCTTGGATTTCTCCGCCATAAAGACCCAGTTCCCGGAACATCCTGACAAACGCCTGGAAGGTTTTCCGCAGTGCCTTTGCATTGTCGCGGCGAAAGTTGCTTATTGTCTTGTCATCCGGCATTAGTCCGTCCATCAGCCACATGACTTCCACGTTGCGCTGGGTTTCAGCTTCCAGACGACGGGATGACCGTACCCGATGGAGGTATCCGTAGATGTACAGGTTCAGCATCATTCGCGGGTTAAATGGCGGGCAGCCGGTATCCTTACTTTCGGCGTATTTATAGCCAAGACCTATCATGTCAAGATGTTCTGTAAAGGCGCTTATCACGCGACATATGTGATTCTCAGGAACATAATCTTCCAAACTTGGTGGCAAAAGAGTCTGTTGTTGTTTGTCCTTGCCGGTTTTGTACCTCATTTTCCACATCTCTTTTGTTTTATGTCTTAATTATACCATTCCTATGCTCGCTTGACGAGTTTTTGCGCAGTTTGCATGATTAACTCCTCTCGCTAGTACTGCCGATTCCCCAGGTAATTAAGCTGTCAATGTACAAAGTGCCTGCAGGAACGGTAATATAGTTCATGTTTTGACTACTTCCAGCAAAAATATTGCATGAGTGAGACGTATGATAATCGTCCGTAAAAATTTCCACCGAGCTCTGATCTACGAGCAGGTGAATTTGCAATGTAGATTTGTCTTTGAGCCTGATGGCGCTGCGGCTGACACCGTTACTCCAACCATCAGCATTATCACGGTCCACCCACATCATAGACTTAGCGAGATCGAAATGAACTACGGCCTTATGTGTATCGGAGCAACGAAGCCATAACTCAAACCGGTCGGCGGTTGATTCCGTAAGATTAATGCTCAGAATCGCCTCATATGCGATTCCATCCCCCGCTTCAAGGTTATAATACGTGCCGGAATTTACAATCAGATTTTCAGTCCGCATTTCACCACATCGCAATTTTTGAAGCTCTTCCACAGGGATAAACTGAAGAGTATTGTCGGCACATAACCGGACTTCACGGGGCCAGGCGAAAGAACCGCACCAATGCTCCTTGAAAGTAGGCCCCCAATCCTTGAACCAGGGCATCCAATCCCAAGCATTTGCCCAAGCAACAATGATTCGGCGTCCTTTATCGTCCCGGAATGACTGTGGCGCGTAGTAATCAAATCCCCAGTCAATTTCTCCAGTGGCAATAGGATGAAAACGTCCGGTACTATAGTCAAGATCGCCTACAAGGTAAACAGTAGTGCGCTCGTGCACCCCCATTGGGGAGAACATCAGGACATATTTATCGCCAAGCGGGAAAATATCCGGGCATTCCCACATGTAACCCAGTTCGCCGCGGCTTTCATACAGTACATTGACAAATTTCCAGTGGATCAAGTCCCAGGAGCGAAATAGTAATGCCTGTGCCAGATTATCTTTCTTTGTTCCGCAGATAAAGTAGAATTCGCCGTCGTGTTCCCAGACCTTCGGGTCACGGAAATTGGAGGAATCATATCCTTCTGGCGCCGTAACAACGGGATTGCCTTCATATTTCTCAAAGAGAACCCCGTCCTCGCTGATTGCTATACATTGTGTTTGTTCAAAGCCTTCCCCACGCTTAGACACGCCTGTATACATAAGGTATAATTTTCCATCATGTTCGATGGCGCTACCGGAAAAGCAACCTCCCCGCTCATGATTATCATAGCTTTCACTGGGCGCGAGGGCTATTGGCAAATGCTCCCAACTCACCAGATCATCGCTGACTGCATGCCCCCAGTGCATAGCTCCCCAATTTGCATCATAGGGATTAAATTGATAAAAAAAATGATACTGCCCACGAAAAAAAATTAGGCCGTTGGGATCATTAATCCATCCTGTAGGCGCCATAAAGTGATAGCGCTGCCGCATTTTTGCGCTTTGCATTAATGGCATTTTCCGCTCAATTTCCTGCTGCGCTTTTTCAATGTTCTTTATGTGCGATAGTTGTGACAAAATACCTTCCTCCTGTAAAGAGCCGTTCAAACTATAAAAATGAGTTTTGAACGGCTCCCTGATTTGATTTGCTATTTAACGGTAATTGTTCCGGATCTGTTTAGCCAGTTCTGTATTGCCTTGAGAATCCCTACGGGCTTTATTCTCTTTTATCCGCAATTGTTCTTCCCGCGCAGGCTTATATTCATCCCAGCGTTTTTCATAGCTGTCACAGGCGACCTTCATTTCCTCGTTTAACTCCACCTTGGGAAGTTCCCGTTCAGGCAGGGAAGACACGACCGGCAATCGCCGCTCCACGGGAAGGATGGATAACGGTTTGGACGTTGGAAGCGTCTGATACCAATAAGCTGTGGAGCTCCAGTCATCTGAAAGATGATTCGCGTGACCGTGCTCGATAGTAACCTTAATACTCTTTTCGAACCGTATCGGGTCGGTAACGTGAAAACGGTAACAAACCTGAAAACCATCGGTATCGCCTTCGTGAACAATGGTCCCATAGAAAGGGAACGCATTGCGCTGCATACCCCACGCGTGGTTGAAATAGTCCTCCGTACCAGTACCGACAATACTTGGCTCCCTCTCGCCATCAATGAAGATCATGTCGTCTCCTTCGCCCCACCAGCTTCCCTGGAAATGGCGGACGGTCAGGTTACAGCCTACATAGTGGCCGGTACCTTCTGTTTCTAGCAATACATAGTTGTTTTCCCCAGCCAGATTAGATACGCTATTTACCTCGGGGGTATTCACCTGGATAGTTGGTCCCCACCCCTTGCAAGGGTTTTCCCTGTGCCAGCTTGCGTGAAAATATATGGTATCTTCATCCATTGGCTGTTTATAGAGTTCGAAATCTAAATAGAAATACAGGATAAAAGGTATGTCATTTTCATTGATGATCTCAAATTTGGCTTTTTTCTGGAATGGCATGGGAAAATAGCAAGATACCGAACATGGCGCTCCATACCGGCCAGCCTCCTCCGGCTTGAGGGAAACATTGAAGGGCAGGGAAGAAAAATTGCCCGGATAAGAATTGCCAATACAGAAGAAATCGCCGAAAGGAACCAGAACACTGGGCGTGTCTTGATCGTCCCAGGTGATTTTTATAAGAACCTTGCGGTAATAGAAAGGATCATAATCATCCCAGATTACACCCAAAGCGGGATGGATTTCCATAACCGGAGCCGCATTAGCGTTAAGAATCGGATCTAATATTGCCGGAGCCTTTATCCTGCGGCAGGAAGATGTCATCCAGATATGGTTGACACAACCGGGACCCTCAATTTCACCCAAAGAAACCGTCTCTCCAGCCGGGATTTCCCAGTAATCCTGATTGCGGCCGCTCTGGTCCCAACTGGATAAACGTCCGGTTCGGGCTTGTTTCACCTCTGTCAGATTTTGAAACATTCCGGATACATTGCTCATGATTCCACAACTCCTTTGTAATTTGTAATGTACTTATTATTTTATCCTTTTACCGCTCCGGCGGTCATGCCATCCACAATATAGCGCTGGAAAAAACCGTAGAATACAAGTTGGGGGACGATAATCAACACGCTTGCCGCCACAATGCCGGCATTATCAACGCTATACGCACCTTTAAACATGGAAGCGCCCATGGACAGCGTGTATAGCTCCGGTTTTCGGATTAGGATCGAAGCCAACGGATACTCGTTCCACACATAAAGGATGTTAAAGATGACCACTGTGATGATTACAGGCATGGCCATAGGCGCAATGACACGCCAGCACATCTGAGGAAGGTTGCATCCGTCAATCAGGGCAGCTTCCTCAACTTCCACCGGTAACCCCTTGAAAAAGTTAACAAATAAGAGGCTGTTGAAAGAAAGTTGTGTAGCTATATAGGGCAGAATCAGAGCCCAAAAAGTGTTGTATATATTGGTAGCGACGCTAATGCGATACATTGGGAACAAAAGGATAAATGGTGAGATCATTAGGCCGAGAAGCATATACTGCTTTAGTGCCTTTTGCAGATTTGGATTTCGGAAGGTCATCCGGCTCAGCGCATAAGAACTCATAAATGAGATCACCAGCGCTATACCTACGGACATCAGTGCTACATAAGCAGTATTGACATACATTCTGCCTATGTTTAACGTTTCCATCGCTCGGCTGTAGTTTTCCAGGCTAAAGCTGGAGGGAAGCGACAGAGGAGTGGAATAGATTTCGCTATTCGTCTTAAAAGACATAAAGAGCATCCAGATTAACGGGATCATCGTCACAGCAGTAATGACAGCCAAAGTGATTGAGAGAACCAATCGAACGCCCTTGGAACCGACAGAACTGGTCATTTAGCTCCCTCCTTGTCTCTTGTCGTAAAATTATACAGCGTAGACAGAAATAGTGTGATAATAAAGGTAACGGTAGCCAACGCCATGCCGTAGCCATACTCTCCATTCATGAAGGTGACGCTGTAGGAGTATGTCACCAAAACTTCGGAGAGGTGGTTTGGTCCGCCATTCGTAAGCTGTACTACAAACTCAAAGATTTTGAACACACCGGTGATCACCAGCAACATCACAATCGTAAAGGTACCGCGAACCATGGGAATGGTTATGTATATCATCCTTTGCCAACCGGAAGCGCCGTCAATCTCGGCGGACTCATAAACCTCACCTGGAATCATGTTTAGCCCCGCCACAAATATGGTCGTAATGTATCCCATTTGCCGCCAAATAAAGATAATAGCGTACATATACGGTGACAGAACTGTGCCGCCAATCCATATCTGCATCCAGTCCTCAAGGCCCAAGCTTTGCAGTACGGCATTAAGCAGACCAATTTCCGGATCCAGGATATATAACCAGATGATACCCACTATAATGGGAGAAATAATAGCTGGGGAGAACACCAGCGCTTTGGACAGATTGTTTCCCCGCCGCTTTACCCGGAAAATATTAGCAATTAAAAAACCCAATATAGTAAGAAAAACCAATGAAATGACTAATACTATGAACGTATTTTTAAGGGATACCCAAAAAAAGCGGTCTTCAAATACGCGCATATAGTTTTTAAAACCATAAAACATTGGCTTACCGATGCCGGAATACTTTGTAAAACTGTAATAGATAGCGATAAATACAGCAGCGATAATGTAGACTGAGTATATGATTAACGTAGGCATCATCATAATAAAAAGGTTCTTTTTTTTACTTAACCAATGCATAGACTCACCCCCGGTCACTACTGTCATAGCTTACGATTATGTACGGATGATTAGGGTCATAGTGGGTCAAGGTGCAGGGATTGCTGACACGCCCTATCGGACGAACACCCTCTCCCTGCATACCCTGTAGAGAATCGCCCAGATCATGGCGGCATTCTTCCAATAGCGATTCTAACCTCCTTACTATATCGGGATACTCTGCAGATCGGTCGCAAGTCTCAGCAATATCCTGTCTCAGATTATATAAGGCATGAAATGGCTGTCCGTCCTTGGAGACATGCAGCTTCCAATCGCCGCTGCGCACAGCTTCCAACTGATGTTTTCGATAATAGAAAAAGCTATTCCGGAACCTGGCCGTTGTATCACCCTTTAATAGAGGTGATATATCTATGCTGTCAATGACTCTGTCTTGCGGCAGGCAAGCCCCGGCTAAAGTCGCTATGCCAGCATACAAATCTATTTGAGAAACTAGCTGGTCATAAGTTTGACCAGGAGGAATTACGTCGGGCCAGTAAAAAATACCGGGTACCCTTTGACCGCCTTCCCATGTAGTTCCCTTACAGCCTCGCAGCGTTCCATTTGATGGGCCATAGTCCCCCCGAGAGCCATTGTCCGATGTGAAAATTACAAGGGTATTCTTTTCAATCCCTTGGATACGTAATTCGTCTAACAAAACCCCGACCGACCAATCAATCTCCTCTATGCACGCGCCGTAGGCTCCGTTGCGAGAATTTTGATGGAAAGTTTTGGGCGCGTACAGTGGCAGGTGGGGATGCATATGGGCGAAGTACAGGAAAAACGGATTCTCCCGATTTTCCCGTATAAAACGAATGCATTGCTCCACATACCGTTCCGTCAGGGCCTCCTGGTTAGGCTGCTGTTGTATGACCTCATCATTGTATAAAAGCGGAAGAGGAACTTGGAGCGAAAGAGGAACCTGACCTTCTCCATCACCTTCTTGACGGCCCATATCGTTGGAATAAGGAAGACCATAATAGGTATCGAACCCATGACGTGTCGGCAAAAACTCAGGCTGATCGCCGCAGTGCCATTTACCTACCATGCCGGTGGCATATTTGACACTCTTTAGCAAAGATGCAAGGGTAATTTCATCCCTGTGAAGGCCAAGGCTGTGTCCCGGCAGCAGAACCCAGTCATTATCTTTGTGTTCAAAAGATGTAAACCCGACCCTCGGCGGATAGCACCCAGTCATCAAAGCCGCCCTGGAAGGCGAGCAAACTGGGGAAGCCGCATAGAAATCCGTACAGAGTATTCCGCCCTTTGCCATTGCGTCCAGGTTTGGCGTTGCGTGAAGTGGAGAGCCGTAACAACCCAAATCGCCATATCCCATATCGTCACAATTTATTAAAATGATATTGGGGCGTTTCATATTGACAGATACCTCCTTTTGGAATTTGAGAAAAAAACCGGCGGCACACCACCAACATGCCGCTGGTTTTTGCTGTGTGAATTAATTCATGGTGCGCTCTTGCGCGGCCTGAACAGTCTCACAAGCTTGCTGCGGCGTGTAAATCCCGGACATTACGCCGTAGACAGCGTCGTGTATGGCGCTTTTCACGACATCCGCCACGATTTGATCAGGTTGCAGAGGACTGCCACGCCAGCCTTCATCAGCAATAGCCGCCAACATGGCACTATATGCCTTGTTTTCAACCTTTACATCGGGATTGGATGTAATGGGGTTCGTTCCGTACTGAACGCGAATGATATCGGCTTCTTCACTAAGCCAGTAGCTCAGAAAACGGAACACTGCGTCTTTCTTTACCGGATCATCCTCAACTTTGGCGCTTACACGTAAGTTACTGGTAAAGGCCTGCATACCGATCCGTTGATCACCGACACCGTCAGCAAAAGTCGGTCCCCACCAGAAGCCGCTCGCGTCACCGAGGGCGTCATTTATCTCGCTGGAATCCCACTGACCGGAATCCAGCATAGCCGCGTTGCCCGAAAGGAAGGCTTCTTTGGCTTGGAAATAGTCCTGAGTTGTGATGTTGGATGGAAAAGCTCCTGCTTGCCGCAATTGATCGATCATTTCAAAATATCGAAGAAAGTCGTCATTCACAAAGCTGTCACTGCCGTCCCGGATACCGTTGAGATGATCTAAGAATCCGTATCGAACCCACGCCGACTGAAACGCCCATATACTATAGGGAGTCTTAGCACCGTTGGAAATGGTAGTTACCCCGTTGGAATTAAAGGTCTTGACCATTTCAAGGAATTCCTCGAAAGTAGTTCCACTGTGGGGAATATCCAATCCATATTTTTCAAAGACATCTTTGTTGATCCAAAAACCAGTGACTAATTTTTGATATGGAAGCCCGATAACAGTCCCATCCTCATTGGGCGTTCCATCTTCGTTGAGGGAACGCAGGGAATCGCCAATAGCGGCATTGACCTTCGCATCATAATCCAGAAATTTGCTCAGATCCATCAAATATCCTGCCTCAAACATTTCTTTCGACGTCGATGGTTGGAGCCATAAAACATCCGGCAGCATGCCAGATTCCGCAGCCAGCTTCATTTGTGTTGTTTGTTCATCCGCATTCGATGTTGCGATGATGTCAATCACAATATCCTGATTCAACGCCATAAAACTTTGCAATACTTCGTATATCTGGGGCTCCTGATCCTGAAGATTGGCGACATGGATGCCAAAGCTGATGGTGACCGTATCACCGCCAGAGTTGTCCGCAGTGGCCGGAGTACTCTGATCGCCACTTGCAGTTGCGGCATTGGATGTTGCGTTACCGTCCGTCCCGGAAGATGGGTCTTGGCTTGTTCCGCAGGCTGACAGCATGCTGATCATCATGATAAAGGCTAAAATCTGTGTAATTTTTCTTTTAAGCATCAATTTCATTATATTCCCTCCTGATTTGCACGATGTTATTTCACCTAAACGATTTTAATTATCAATGTACACCAAAAGCGAATAATTCTCGTGTTGTTTTCGGCCAATCCTGCCGGATGATAAGTTCTGTTAGGTTATCCTTCAAGTTTTGTTTGCACTTTGCATATTCGAGATCTTGTACGAGGTTTATCTGTTCGCCAGGGTCGCTCTGAAGATCGAACAACTGCTCCCCTCCGCCCGCATAATAGGTATAACGAAACTGCGACGTCCTCACGGTACGAGCCCAATCTGTGTAATCGTTTGACCATATTGGGTTATAACTTTCTACATACGCAATATCTCGTATTTTTTCTCCGCTACAGCAATGTTCCAGCAGAGATTTACCATGTACGGGGTGACGCTGTTCAGGCGGAATACGCAGATACGGCCCGCTGACTGGTATATCCGGAAGGGAAGTACCGGCCATATCCAATATGGTAGGACATAGATCGGTTGTCTGTACCATCTCGCCGCTTATCGCCCCACGGCGGATATACGGACCGGATATGACCAACGGCACCCGGATACAGGCATCATAGTGGCGTTCTTCTTTGAAATAAAAGCCATGATCGCCTAACAGATCGCCGTGATCGGATGTGAACAGGATATAAATGTCGCCACGCCCGCATTCCCGAAACGTCTTACGGATAATTCCCAGCTGCCTGTCGAGATGTACGAGATCGGCAAAATAGCATATCCGCGCCCATCGTTCGTCCGGCAAATGGAACTCTTTTTGTCGTTTAAAGTATGACGGCGCATACAGGTCTGAGCGCCATTCGGCTGGCAGGGCTTCTGGTATTGCGCTTTCGTCTACCATGGCGATATATTGTTCCGGAACACTATAAGGATTGTGCGGCTGCACATAGCTTATGTGCGTAAATATTGGTATGTCCACGGGTGTTTCTTTTATAAATTCTACGGCGCGTTCAGTAATCCATTCGGTTTGAGAAAGGGAACCGGAAAAAGGCAGCGTGTATGCTTTTTCGGAGTTTCGCGGGAATTTACCTCCTTGCGTCCAGTCAAACCTATGCCTGACCGTGCGAATTTTCTCTGCAAGGTCCTCTTTGCATTCGCCATACCGTGAAAATTCCGGGATATGATCGGCCCAAACAGTCGCCAGGACATTGTCGAACTGTTCCGGAGCTTTTTCACGCGCCCAATCAAGCCACTGCCCTCCGCGGCTGTCGTCCGTGATTTTTGTCACGTCAAATCCGTAAGCATGATAATCGGTACCAAAACCTTCCTCGTGAGGAACGAAATGAAGCTTTCCAAACGCACCCGTACGCATACCCGCCGATTGTAAACTCTTCATAAAAGTAGGCAACGCGCTGTCAAGCCGGTATCCATTTTCCAACACTCCGTGACCTCTTGTAGTCATACCTGTGGCTATTGTGGAGCGCGATGGGCAGCATACAGGATTCGAGGAAATCGCGTATCTAAATGTCACTCCTTCGCTCATTAACTCCTTGAGATTGGGCAGCGGACAAATCTGTCGTTCGATTGCAGTCTCAACCCATTTTGCGGATAGTTGATCCACCATAAATAAAACGATATCATTCAAATTTGCACCCCCTTCATACCCCATGTAATCAGTTTTTTCGCCAAAAAGTCTACTGTGATCAGCATTTCAAAACAAATGGGGTCGGAACAGTTTTGCCTGTCGAGTTCAATTACGCGCGGCAGAGCCATACATCCGCACCAGCCCTCGGCCGCCGTTGGACCGAAATCCTTCCACCATGACATCCAGTCCCAAGCGTTTTGTCAGGCGATAAGGATGACGCGCTTCAGGACTGCGCATGGACTGAGGAGCGAAATACTCACCGCCTCAGTCTATTTCATTTTGGCGCTGTCATATAACACCTCTTTCTGTTTTTTTTACGGCATAAAGCATGTTAACAAACTAATTTTGGGTTCTCTTTTTGAAAAGAGCATTTGCAGCCCAAAGAATGTCAACCCGTTGTCATTTTTAGTATAGCATCACAATTACTAAATGTCAACGGGTTGTCAAAAACTTTTTATGAGTATTTTTACAAATTATTGCAAAATGATAACCCGTTGACATTTGTGTCTCGTTATACTACAATAACATCATATATCATTACCAGTTAGATGAAAGTGGGAGGCAAATGGGAGTCAATATCAAAGATGTTGCACAAAAAGCTGAGGTTTCGGTGACAACGGTATCGCGTGTGCTGAATAATCGCGGAAGCATTTCTGAAAAGACCAAGGAAAAGGTCCACTCTGCAATGCGTGAGCTTAACTACTATCCAAACCAGGTTGCGGTAAATTTATTAAAAAAACGCACTCAGCTTGTCGGCTTGATCGTACCGGATGTGAGCCATACCTTTTACGCAACAGAAATAAAATATATTGAACATGCCCTATACGAAGCAGGATATAAGCTTTTGCTGTGTAGTTCCGAGGAAAGCAACACGCGCGAAAGCGAACATTTAAACATGCTTCAATGCAATAAAGTTGATGGGATAATTATAGCCAGTCATACGTTAAACCTTGAGGCTTATAGCAAGGTGACGTTGCCTGTCGTGGCATTAGATAGATATCTTGGAAAAAATATTCCCACGGTTTCTTCCGACCACAATCAAGGCGGCCGCTTTGCGGCAGACGAATTAATTCGATGCAACTGCAAAAATGTTGTGCAAATTGTAGGATATGGTAAAGTGCCTACCCCATCTAACGAAAGGCACATATGTTTTGAGCAGACTTTAAAAGAAGGCGGAGTGACTTGTAGAACGTTTGAATTGCCGCTCAATGCGTTTCGCTTTAGCGAATATATTGATTTTGTTCAGAAAATCTTTGTAGAGGATAATAAAATTGATGGCGTTTTTGCTGTCGATAATGTTATTTGCGCCGTTTGCAAAGTTGCTGACAAGTTAAATATTGATATACCCGAACAGCTTAAGCTTGTAGGCTATGACGGTACGGAAATCTCACTGATGCCGTCCAAAACTCTTACCACAATAGAACAAGATATTGAGCTGATAGCAGAAACTACAGTGAACACCCTGATTTCTATGATAAACAAAACCACAGTTTTCGAACCGGAGACTCATATAAAAATTCCTGTAAAGCTTGTCCGACGTGAAACAAGCGTTTAGAAGAAATTATCCGGAAAACCTGCTTAAGCGTGTTAAGAGCAAAAATGAAGAAATTCGCTATTTTACTTGGCAGAAAAAGATCATGACAAGCAAGGCGGGTAGGACAAGCTGATTTCATTCTCCGCCATATTACGTCATGATTGTGCAGCTCACTTCGGGCCAAGTTCGAGGTGTTGACAAAGCCTCTCAAATATGCGCAGAGGGGTGAAGTCATGTTGATTGAGGCAAAAAAATAGCGCCTTGCGGCGTCATCCCATGCACTTCACCATACGTTTCAGATTTAAAGCGGTTGCCGAGAGGAAGCAGTGATCCTGCGCGCTGCCTCTATTCCTCGCCTGAACAGGCGTCTTAAGTTGTGCGTCCATTTCTGGGCGGCGAAGCTGCCCTCACACCAAATCTGCCGCAGATTCAGGATATGCTTGTGAGTAGGGGTACTATCCGCTTCCCGTTGACGCTTGACAGCATCCTCAAAGATATTCACCCGAACGGTGCGGCTTCGGTGGCTGTCGCTCACACATCGGTTCAGTATTGGGCAAGCCTTGCAAGCTTTCCTGTCAACTCTGTATATACGGCAAATGTTGAAGTTCTCCCGCTCAAGGCTGCGCAACCTCAGATATTTCCCTGCCGGGCAAATGAATCGGTCCTTTTCCGCTTCATACTGGAAGTCCTCCCGCCGAAATTCCACCTTGTAGGTTGCCCCGCCTGTTCTCTTGGGCGTGTGCAGTTGGATACCCATATCCTCCATCGCCCGGTAAATCATACTCGTCCCATAGGCGCCATCCGCGCCGGCTGTTTGGATAGGAAGTCCCAACTGCTCCCGCATGTATTCGATACGTTCCAGGTACGGCTCAAAGTCATTTGTATTCCCCGGTGTCACCGTTACATCCACTACGATTCCATGGGCGGCGTCCACGCTCTGATGGCTTAGATAACACATCCCCTCCGGCTTGCCTCGCCGTCCCAGCATCCCGGCGTCCGGGTCTGTGGTGTTGATTGTCCTTTCCACATTCTTTGCTTCTTTTACACGCCCCGCACGCTGCGGTTTGATAGCCCCTGTTGCCTCCAACCGCTCACGCTCTTCCGCTTCATATTTGTCCAGCAGATACTTCACCAGTATCACAGGGTCAATCCCCGGTCTGCCGTTGTCCGGGCAGTACAGATTCCGCACTTCGTTATAGATGAAGCTGAAATCTACGGCCTTTTCCACCTTGCGCAGAAAGTGCCCCTCCGGTACCAAATCCTCTATTGTTATACAGTGCAGCTTTATCTGTACCCCATCACGCTCTGTCAGCATTCCCCGTCACTTCCTGCCGCAAATGAACACCATGAACGCCATGTACAAATACGCCGAGCAGACCATCAAGGAAAACGCCGAAGTTCCCGAAAATGATGAGATAATGGCGTTCCTACAACAGTCGGTTGTGGATGAGGACGAATATCTGCGCTATCGCATCTCCGAGCATTTCAATATGGTGATGAAAAGTCTGTTTGACCATCACAAGACGGACAAGCTGCCGCCGGAACAGTCCGACATGCTTGCCGATATGAAAGAGCATGTGCAGACTTATTTGGATGTGCGGAAAGATGAAACCGCCAACAAAGCAAAGGCTATTGTGCTGTGTAAGCAGTTGGGTCTAAACACCGCGAAGCTGACTGATGAGGAATGGCGGGTACTGATGAAGGTGCTGGATAGCTCCGCGCCGGTGCGCAGGGTGAAGAAGCGGAAGTAGGATATAGATTCATCCTTTACACGCTTTCAGGGAAATGGTATAATTCTTACATTAATTCATGGAGGTTTCGATATGCGTATGCTGAAAACCAACTACAAGCCTTTTATCACCCTCTAAGCCATAAAGAGCTAACGGCGTAAGCCCCGGCAATCCGAAGGGAATTTACTCCCTTTTGTTGTTGTACTCTTTATGGCATTTTTGTGTCCATAAGATGCGCGACGCGCTCTGATTCCCCGTGCAAAACGGGCATATTTGGAGGGATTGCTATGTTCAAGGGTTTATTGTTTTTCATTAAGTTTAGTTGGCGACACGAGAAGAAATATTTGATTTACCGCATCCTCAATCAGTTTGTTTCTTCCATGATTCCAATCGTTGCAGTTGTCATGCCGCGTTACATCATAAACGAACTGATGGGGCAGCAGCGAATATCCTATCTCTGTCTATACATTGGGATTTTAGCCGGATATATGTTCGCCGCAAGCGCCATATCAAGCTGGCTCGGATGGACGGGATTTACACACCGAATTAAAATCTCGCAAGCGTTCAATGTGTTCATGCACGAGAAAACAGTAAATGCTGATTATGCCGACATCGAAAGCAGCCGTTATCTTGAAATGAAGGAGAAGGCCGAGAAGTTTCTGTTTGGTAACTGGAAAGGTTTCTCCTATGTGCTGGATATGGCGATTGAAATTATCGGCAAGTCGTTTACGTTGATAGGCGTTATCGCGGTTATAGCTTCGTTGAATCCGCTCATGGTGCTGCTGTTTGTGGTATTGGTGTTTGTATCGAGCTATGTAGAATCACGTGTGCAGCGTAAACAGGCGGATATGCGTCTAAAGTTGACTCCTGTTGAACGCCGTACCGTGTATTACGGACAGGTGTTGGAAGATTTTGCCTATGGCAAGGAAATTCGTGTAAATAATCTCGGCGAGTGGCTTATGCGTCGGGAAAACGAGCATTGGAATTATGGGTACGAAACCTATGTGAAAAGCAACGTACTCGGTATAAAGTCCGGTGTATTCAACTCGTTTACAAATCTGATACAGCAAGCCGTTTCATACGCTTATCTCATGGCTCAGGTGCTTGCAAGCAACATTACCATCGGCGACTTTTCCATGTATGTGGGCGGTACCGCGGCGTTTTCCAGCGCGATGCGCGGCGTCATGCAGAACATTGTCGAGGTCAGCGAATACCGCAAATACTACGACGCTATAGAAGAATATCTGAACATCCCCGCGAAAATGCGGAACAACAAAAAGCTTCCCGTACCGGACGGCAAGCATGAAATTGAGTTTCGTAACGTGTCCTTTTCATATCCGGGACAGACCGGATATGCGCTGCGGAATGTAAGCATCACATTGACACCGGGGCAAAAGCTATCCGTCGTCGGTGAGAACGGCGCGGGAAAAACCACGTTTGTCAAGCTGCTTTGCCGTATATATGACCCGACTGAGGGCGCTATTCTACTTGATGGCATTGACATTCGAGACATTGACTATGATAAGTATGTCTCGTTATTCTCCACCGTGTTTCAGGATTACAAGCTATATGCTCTCTCGCTCAAGGACAACGTGGCGCTCGCAAAGAGCGATATATCAACCGATAATGAAGTGGAAGCGGCTTTGCGAAAGGCCGGATTCGGAGGTAAACTCGACAGCCTACCTAAAGGGGTGCATACCCTGGTTTACCGAAACTTTGACGGAGAGGGCTTTGAGCCGTCCGGCGGCGAAGGTCAGAAAATCGCGTTAGCGAGAGCATTGTTCAAGAACTCGCCGGTAGCCATTCTCGACGAACCAACAGCTGCGCTCGACCCGAGAGCTGAGTATGAAATCTACCAGCATTTCAATGAGCTTGTGGACGACAAAACGGCTGTCTATATTTCCCACAGGCTATCAAGCGCACGTTTCTGCGATAAAATCGCTATGTTTCATAATGGCAGAATCATCGAATATGGCAACCACGATGAACTCATGAATGTCGATAGCAAATATTCGGAATTGTTCCATATGCAGGCACAGTTTTATGTCTGAATCATAGCACTATTTTATTGTTGAACTATAGTAGAATGGAGGGTGTCTTGTTAATAGACATCCTCCGTTTTCCTTGTAAATATAAGGTTTTCTTGATGTGCGTGTCATTCGTTTAACTTGAAATTTTGTTACAACTACTTGGGTATGTAGTGCTTGATTCCTTGACTTTTAACACAGTTGAATTATACAAACAGCCAAAAACCCAGTAATATCAACATTTTTTAGGCGGCGGGCAATCGGGATAGTACAATAAAACCAAAAAACGGGACGCAGTAATAAAATGGTGTGCCCCCCGTCAATAGGACAATGAAAAAACAAAAAGATTTTGTGTTGCTGCTCTTCAGAAATGAAGGGCAGCAATCATGTTATGCCGCCAGAGCAAAATGTTGGTGAAACTCCATCGGCGCCATGACAGAAAGGCGGCGCTGGAGGCGGTAGTTATTGTAAAAGTCAATGTAGTCTGTAATCATGAGACCGCCGAAAATTCTGTGTAAAAGTGAATAAGATACTTCCTGATGGACAAGAATTTCAGCATGAGAAAAACTTGAACGGAAGGAAGTATTTTTAATGGAGAAAACGC
>Ga0153942_1000286_pt1 | contig 18913 bp, 16 predicted proteins | sample TSNJ026MetaG_FD_104731 | JGI IMG/M metagenome (GOLD analysis project Ga0153942, IMG submission 104731) | Attine ant fungus gardens microbial communities from New Jersey, USA - TSNJ026 MetaG | ecosystem: Host-associated > Fungi > Mycelium > Unclassified | place: USA: New Jersey, Brendan T. Byrne... | reverse complement strand
TTCTCTTCCGTAACTTCCGTTTCATAGTCTATATCCAGCTCATCTGATATGAACCGGTGGCTTAATCCAATTGTTGTGAGCAACGTTACCGCCAGTATCACAATTATCTTTTTTCCGCGGTTAACCCTTATCATTTTTCCTGCGTTTTCCCATTCGATAAGCAATATTTGAAATTATTACCAATATTGCAAGACTAAGCAGAAGATAAAGCCATCTATAATCCTTCTTTATTCCAACAGCTTCTTTGTTCAGGTCATTGGCTTCACTTGTAATAGTAAATTCTTTGTCCCATTCCCAGGTTTTGCCCTCATAATTGGCGGTCATTTTGAGCCGGTATGTCCCCGGCTTCAGCGTTTCACCTCCCCAGTCGATCACAAAGTCTCCCTTTGAAAGCGGCGCCATCTCAGCCCCGTTTAGTATAAGCTCATGAAGAACCGCGTTGGATCCCTTTCGATATACCTGCGCGTTAATATCTATATCTTTTACTATGAGAGGGGCTTTGTTGTGCAGGGCAGCCACTACGGCAGTCCTATAGTTAATCAGGCTTGGCGTGATGGACGCAAGGTCAAAATCAGGCTCCACTTCGTTTTCATTTTCGGTCAGCTTAAGCCCAATAACGTAAGTAATGGTATTATTAAGCGAAACCCCTTCCGTTGCTTGGGTACCATTACCAGTATCAATCCCCGTTACGGCAATACCACCCAAGATGACGCCGTCAAATGGCTTCTCCGGCATTTTGAGCTCTATCGTTACCGTCTCAGAGCCGAGGGGCGGAACCGTTACCTTTTGTGTCTCCAGGGACGCCACGTCCGTGATGGCAACCTTTAAATTTTCATCCCGAACGTCCGGCTCCGTATAGACGATGAGCCCGTTACGTCCGGTAGACGCGGCGTTAAGCCGCACCTCCGTTTCAAGCTCAACCGGCTGGGAATTGTTAATAACGATCTGAAGCTTCTGTTCTTCGCCAGGCTTCATCCGCAGGTCAAAATACGTTTGCTTTGTATCCAGCTGATTGTTGGGAATTACCGCGCGGATACTGAATCCGCCTGGTGTTTGAGCGTACGCGATTACGCCCGCCTCAGATATTACCAGGCAAATGAGAGCAATTAATAAGCCGGATGATTTTATCATCCATTTTTTTACCCAAGTTTTTCGCAACTGACTTCATTCCTTTCAAATTATTTTAAGGATAGGAAAAACAAGCCTAAGGCGTATTTGCCAATGTCCAGTTTATTGTCGCCGAGTGGTTCCCCACAGTTGCCGTTCCGGCCGGGATGGACAACTGTACATATGCGCCTTCCGGCTCTTGTTCACCCGTAGGCGCCGGCGGATACCACCGCATTACCCACAGGCCGGTACCGGCGCCGGCCGCCGCTGTTATCACCGGCGCGGCTTGACCGTCCGTAGTAAGCTCAACGCTATGCTGTACAGGTGCGGGCGATACAGATAAAGAATTTGGGTTTCCATTATTAATGAGTATTGACGCGCCCGGTAACGAATCGCTGCCGTCGCTTGTAAAGCTGGATACGCCTGCGGAAACCTTCCAACCCGTACCTGAACCGCGAAGGTCAACCACCTGAATGTTAGGCTTGTCGGTCGTGATGTCATATAGTCCGTCTGTTGTCTTAACGGGGATGGCGCCGAAGTCAAAATTACTGACGCTTACAATAGCAAGGGAGCCTGCCACTGTTGGTTCCGTAGTAATATCTGTACCGGGGTTTTCAGGATCCACGGGATATGTGGGGCCTTCACCCGCCGTAAACACCACTTGCGCCGACGTAATTGCGGTTTGCGCGTAAGCATATGACTGTGTTGAAAGCAGTACGCAAACTGCCAAAAGGATAGTAGAGTATTTTTTTATAATTATTTTCAAACTTAGATTCCTCCGATCATAAGATTCTAAAAATTCATAAAAGCTAAAAAGCAATTATGAATTTTATTATTACCATTTTTATTTTTTATTTGCATTTATTTTAGTTTCTATGTGCATGGTTTAAACCCACCGCCTTAAGGCGGTATACGAGGGCGGTCTTCCCGGCTACTACAGGAAGAATCTCCAGAGTTGAGGATTGAGTTTCAGTCACAATTCAGCTTGCTTTCAGCAAGAGGTATTTTTAGCCAGATTTATCACGCACCTCCAACTTTCAGTCGGAAGCACATTTATGTGCTAACCCTAGTTATGCTTGAGAATAATTTTCGACATACGATTACTATGTATATGAAAATAATATCCATTGTATGGATGGGCAATTTGATATATAATTAAGTAATTTATGTAAGATTATTTATCTATATTGTACTGCGGATTGCAAAGGTGAGAGAAAATCAGTCGTTTGGCACGGTTGCTCTGGAAAGGAAAAGCAGGAAATATGTGAGAAGAATGGAGAGAGGGATGAGGGATGAAAAAAGCACGACGGGTTCCAAGCTGGGACGAACTCCATTGCGGAGCGTACAAAAGGTTGTCTCCCGTATTGGCCGAAGGCTGGAAACGCTCCATAGAAGAAAAAGTAGACCCATTAAAAAAGGAGCTTGACGTCTATGATCCCGATGCTTTTCTTCAGGTAAAATCGGAATCGGATAATCAAGAGTTCTTTATTCTTTCGAAAAGCACTATTAAGGATATCGTCCAAACCTTTGAGATGCAGGGCGTAGGAATCGGCATCGTTTCCAGAGACTGCTGCCTGTTAAAGGCGTTCGGTGATAACGCGTTTATGGAATGGGCAGTCCGGAAGGGCATCCGCCCAGGCAGCCTATGGAGCAACAATTCTGCAGGTGTAAACGCGATATCTATCGGGATGGAAAGAAAAACCTTGATTTATACGGCTGGATCTGAGCATTATTGTAAAATGCTGGGAGATGTCTCAATTTATTTTGCCCCGGTCTATTTTTCGCAATCCACCGACCCGTTAGAGAAACCCAAAGATATTTATTGCGGCGGGGGAATTGCTCTTTTTACACCTTTCCTGAGTCAGGGAGACGCCTATGGTGCGGTGGTATCGTTGATTGCTCGGCTGGTCTCCTTCCATTACAGCACAATAGTATCCACCGTGGGCCTGATTGACGTGGAAGGCATAGCAATTCTAGGAGTGGATTATTACAAGGGACGGAAGAGCGTACTCTACTATAACGACAGCTTATTTAAGGTTTTAGAAATTCCGGAGGAACCTTTATTTTATAAGCAGCTGGATTATTTGATTGATCCTGTTCCAGAGAACAGGGCGTTCTGGAGCCTGATCGAAAGCAGGAAGCCCGTGCGGAATCTTCCTGTAACCTTGAGCATCCGCGGCAAAAAATACCGTTATGTCATCAAATCCGCTACTCCCCACAGTAACCTTACTGAAAAAAACCGAGGAATATGCTTGACCATAAGCTCAGTAAGGCAGTCGAACGAAGCGTTATCAAAAATGGTTGGTCACTATGCAAAAACTAACTTTTCAGATATGATCGGTGAGAACTACACCTTTAAGCGGGCTATACAGATAGCTGAACGGATTGCGCCTTTGGACAACAACATACTTATCCTGGGTGAAAGCGGGACGGGGAAAGACCTGCTTGCGCAATCGATCCATAATGCCAGCGACCGGAAAAGCCATCCGTTTGTGGTTTTAAACTGCGCGGCATTACCTCGGGATTTAATAGCAAGTGAACTGTTCGGCCATGTCGAGGGCGCATATACTGGCAGTAAGCGTGGCGGCCAGATGGGAAAGCTGGAATTGGCTGACGGCGGCACTCTGTTTTTAGATGAAATCGGAGACATGCCCTTGGATCTTCAGGCGGTTCTTTTGCGTGTAATTGAGCAAAAGAGCTTTATGCGAATTGGCAGCAATACGAATGTGCAGTCGGATGTCCGAATTATCTCCGCAACGAACGCGGATTTGGAACGGAAGGTAAAGGAGAATAAATTCCGGGCGGATCTGTACTATCGTCTGTGTGGAATTCGCATCATGCTTCCTCCTCTGCGGGAGCGTGGAAAGGACATAGAGCTGTTGGCCAGCTATTTTGTAAAACGAGCAGTACAAGCCTTCAAATTTCCGTCGGTGGAGTTAGATATTGACGCTATCTCACTGCTGAACAGTCTGCCTTGGAATGGGAATGTACGGGAGCTGCAGCACACAATCGAAAGCGTACTATATCTGGCTGATGGGGTAATAACAGTCGAGCTCTTGCGGGAATATCTCGGACTCCCCAAGGAGTCGCAGGCTCCAAATCACGTAATTATCATAGACGAGCAAGCCTTGAGTGAAGAAGAGCAGCAAAGCCGGAGTCTCACAAAGGAATATCTGGAAAAGGTATTAATTGAATACCGGTACAACAAGCTGGAGGCGGCGAAAGCCCTGTCAATCTCCAGACCCACCCTTTATAAATATATGAAACAATACAATATACAGTAATAAAAAGAGAATTATATTTACACAATGTAAAGCAGAAGGCAGTTCACTGAACTGCCTTCTGCTTTACATTGTGTAAATATAAATCGTCTGAACCACGTTAAAAAGAGTTTTTTGAAACCATATCTCTTTGGCACAAAAGTTGCTTTAACAATAATTACTTGACAACAAGAGGGAGGTGATAAGGAAAATGCTTAATAATGATGTAGTTGGAAAAAAGTTTGCACAAAGGACCTACGATTACACGTGGCGGGATGTCATACTGTACGCGTTGGGCGTCGGGGCCAAGGCGGACGAGCTGGATTATTTGTGGGAAAAGAACTTAAACGTTATTCCAACGTTTGGCGTTGTACCAGTATTTGGCATAGTCGGCGTTAACCCGCCCATGGATAAGCCTTCCGGCGTTGCAATGACGCTTCCGCTCAACGACGTCATGGCCGGACTGCATGCTGAGCACGAGCTTACCATCCATAAGAGGATATCTCCTCAGGGAGGGCGGCTCAAGTTTGACGATATTGTGACGTCTGTTTATGACAGGGGAGAGGGCAAGGGCGCCGTTGTAATCACCGAAGAACCGGTTTATGACGAGGAGGGGGATCTGGTATTTCGCAACAAGATGAGCACCATTTTTCGCAATGACGGCGGTTTCGGCGGTGAGTCTCCGCCTAAAAACCCGATCGATATTCCTGAGAGAAGTCCGGATTATACAGCCGACGATATGATTTGGGAGGCGCAGCATCTGCTCTACCGTCTGTCCGGTGACACGAATTTGACCCATGTTGACCCAGACTTCGCGCGCAGTATTGGGCTTGAGCGTCCCATTATGCATGGACTCTGCTCCTTCGGCTTTGCTTGCCGCCTAGGAATCAAATTACTAATACCCGGACAGCCGGAGAGACTCACGCGCATCGCCGCGCAAATGCGCAATCCTCTCTTCCCGGGAACAAAGGTCCGGATGCAGGTATGGAAAATCTCTGAAAAGGTTGCGTACTTCCGTTTTTACGATCTACAGTACAACCGTGCCATATTGGACCGTGGCATCCTGGAGTGGAGCTAAGCTACAGTACATCATACCAGAACGGAGGAGTTTACATGTTTGAAAAAATCAAGTATGAGGTAAAAGACCGGGTAGGCGTGATCACAGTTAATATTCCAAAAAAGAAAAACGCTTTTGACGTTCAGACCTATGAAGAAATGATGGAGGTCCTACAATCCACCGAGGCTGATGACAATATAAGAGCGTTGATCCTTTGGGGCGGGGAAGACCTGTTTGGCGCGGGAAATAACTTCAAGGATGCCGACAACGTTGAGGGAATCGAAACGCTTAAGCTAATTGATTTTCTGGTAGGGGCCTCCAAAAAATTTGAAGAATACTCTAAGCCGGTTATAGCTGCTATCGGAGGATATTGCTTGGGAGGAAGCTTTGAGATCGCATTGTCCTGCGATTTTAGGGTCATTTCAGAAAACGCGAAAATAGGGCTTCCCGAGGGGAATTTGGGTATGATCCCTTGTATTGGGGGAACCCAGCGATTGGCTCGGCTGATTGGCCGGTCTAAAGCTAAATATGTCTTGTTCACGAGTGAATTTTTGTCTGGAGAGAAAGCATACGATTGGGGTATCGGTGATATTCTTGCCCCTGAAGGTAAGCTTTTTGATACCGCAATGGAGTTTGCGGTAAAGCTGGCCAATAAATCGCCCCTCGCTCTTCGTACAATGAAGCGAGTTGTAAACGATGGGTTGGAAATTCCCTTTGATGAAGCGTTAGTATTGGAAAAGTATATGTCCAGCTTTCTCACTGGTTCTGAGGATCAGAAGGAGGGGGCCCGGGCTTTCGCTGAAAAACGAGCGCCGGTCTTTGTGGGCCGCTAATTAAGTAAAGGAGTTGTTTTATGATGAAAGATAATTATCTCAATTTAACGGAGGAGCAAAAGGACCTTGTCACCCTGTTCAGAAAAATTTTGGACAAAGAATTGACTCCAATCATTGCTGAGTGCGACAGGGATGCCTGCTATCCAATGGAGGTACATCAGAAGCTGTTCGACGCGGGGTTGTACGCGCTTAATATCCCCAAGAAATATGGCGGGTATGGCGCCGACATGGAGACACAGTGCATACTTGGCGAGGAGATCGCTCGATATGATGGCGGCTTTAGTTTCTCATTTATGGGCGGCGCCGGCGTCTTTGACATGTTTGATTTGTACGGCACGGAAGAGCAGAAGGAATTTGTCGCCAACAAGTGTCTCAATGAAGGCGCTTACGCCGGCGTTGGCTTCACGGAGCCGGACGCGGGTTCCGACTCCGCAAATATTCGCACGACTTACCGCAAGGTGGGCGACGAATACGTCATTAATGGGACAAAATGCTTCATGACCCACGGTAACTTCAGCGATTTTGTGATGGTTGCCGCCACCAGGGACAGAAGTCTGGGGCATAAGGGAATTTCTGTCTTCCTGGTGGAGCGCAAGGACGGCATCCAAACCGGCAAGAAGGAAGACAAGATGGGTCTGCGCCTCTCTCAAACCACAGAGCTGGTTTTCGAGGACGTTGTGATACCGGCCAAAAACCTCATCGGGGAAGAGGGACGCGGTTTCTACCAGTTTATGAAGTTCATGGACCGCTGCCGGCCCACCCAGATGTGCTATGGTGTCGGCATCGCACAGGCGGCCCTTGATTATGCGGTGAACTACGCCAAGCAGCGTGTTCAGTTCGGCAAGCCCATCATTAAGCTGCAGGGCGTAAACTTTATGCTGGCCGAGATGCAGGCCAAGGTGCATGCCGCCCGATCCATGGTAATCCGGAGCGCGCAGCTGGCCGATCAGGGGGTTCCGATCGGGAATCTAGGCCCGTCCACAAAATATTATGCCTCCGAGATCTGCAAGGAAGTCTGCGATATGGCTATCCAGGTGCTGGGCGGCTATGGTTACATGCGTGAATACCCCGTGGAGAAATTCTATCGTGACATCCGGATTTTCCCCATCTTTGAGGGGACGAACCAGATCCAGAAGGTCGTCATCGCAGCAGATCTGGATAAGAACGGCTGATTTAGAAATAGTATAGGTCCGGTTTAAAAACCACCACACACCTAAAAATATTTTTGCAGGAGGTTTTATTATGGTAAATATTACCGATATTCCCCATCAACCCCTCGCAGGTGTTGTCGTCATCGACTTTGCGACGCATACAGCCGGCCCAATCATCTCAAGGGTTCTCGGAGACTGGGGCGCGACCGTCATCAAGGTCGAATCCAAGGAAGGCGAGCTATCCAGATGGAGCGACGCCGGACAGGGCATGCCGCTGGAAGACGGAAATGGACCTTCCTTCGCGGTCGTCAACGTAAATAAACGCGCCCTTTCCATCGACATGAAGGCCGAAGGCGCGAAGGAAGTTTTCTACAGCCTGCTCGCAAAGGCAAACGTCATGTGCACCAATATGCGCGAACCGGCCTTAAAAAAGCTGGGCGCCGACTGGGAGACCGTTCATGAGAAATTCCCGCACCTCATCTGGGCCCGCCTGAGCGGTTACGGTGAAGAGGGCGCCATGGCCAGTGAACCCGGCTTCGATTCAGTTTCCTATTTCGCCCGGGGCGGTGCCATGTTGGATTTCTGCGACGCAAAAGACGAGTATCCGCTTCCGGCTCCCCTCGGTTTTGGCGACAACGTCTTGGGCATTACGTTAGCCGGCGGTGTCAGCGCCGCATTGGTCAAGCAGGCCCGCACCGGCCAGGGTTCCAAGGTCATCACCAATCTGTACGCCAACGCTATATGGGCGGCTGGGCAAATGCTCCAGGTTTCCCAGGGCGATAAGGTCAGCTATCCAAGAAGCCGCTTTAGCGGTACCCCACTGAACAACACCTATCGGGCCAAAGACGGCGGTTGGTTCCTGTTCACCGCGTTTGTCCCCAAGCAATACGCAGCCGTGGCCAAAGCGCTGGGTATTGAATGGGTATTGAACGATTCCCGCTTTGAAACCGTGGAAAAGGCCACGGAGCACAACACGGAGCTCATCCCAATCATCGACGAAGCGTTTGCCAAGTTCACCACCGAAGAAGCGGAGAAAATGCTTACCGAAAACGATGTGCCCCATGGCCAACTGCGCCATGTCAAGGATATTGTCACCGATCAGCAGGCCAAAGACAACCATATGATCTTCCCGTATACATTCGAGCCCACCGGGCGTGAATATTGGCTTGCGTCCAGCCCCATCAAGTTTGACGGGACCCATCCCCAGCCGCAGAATTATCCCGCGCCCTATCTGGCTGAGCATACCGTCGAGGTTTTGAAGGAGTTCGGTTTCGCCGACGACAAGATTGAAGATCTGTTAAATCGCAAGGTGATTTTCCAGCGCGGGAGATAACCCGGCGGTAACCGTTATTACTCCGGTACATTTTTCCTAATGTTTCGTGCAGGAGTAACGGTTGCGGAGCCAGTGAGGCCTATTGTAAAGGAGGGAATTTAAATGCCATATTTTGTTACCGAGGATAATGCTCAATTATACTATGAACTCAATGGAAAAGGACCGGCCGTTGTTTTGATTCACGGCTGGAACTGTAACCGGCATCACTTTGATAAACAGTTGGGGTTTTTGAGAGAACGATATCAGGTATTATCCTATGATCTCAGAGGCCATGGCGCTTCTGAGAGAACTAATTACGGTCTGGCGTCTCCGCAGTTCGCAAAAGATCTAAATGATATTATTGAATTCTGTGAGCTTAAAGATGTCGTTGTCGTCGGATGGTCCATGGGTGCATCTGTTATTTTTGAATATGTCCGCCAATATGGCTGCCAAAATCTTTCTAAAATTTGTATTATTGATATGACGCCAAAAATGACAACCGACGACGAATGGAAATTGGGCGCATATGGAGGCTATAACGCGGATGCTATTTTAAACGACATAAGCACCATGGCTAAAAGCTGGGACGCCATGCTTGAGTTTTCTGTTGATGGGTTCTTTGGTAAAAAAGGTTACGAGGAACAAAAAGATAATTATGATTGGGCATTTAAAGAGTCAAAGAGAAATACGCCATATCTTATGATAAATATGTGCCTGGCTTTTATACGAAATGACTACCGGGAGGAAATAAAGCAAATTTCGATTCCCACTTTAATAGCCTATGGTGGTGCCAGTAAAATGTATGCTCCGGAAGTAAGTAAATATATGAATGATTGTATCCCTAAGTCCATATTGATGGAATTTGAAGACTGCGGGCATGCCTTGCATATTGAAGAACCTGAAAGGTTCAATACGGCGCTTGATGATTTTATTAAAAACAATGTATGAAAGGGACTAATTTATGGAGGCGAAGAAAAGCAACTATGGCTGTATAATATTGGAAATTGCCTTACCGCGCTGGGCGCCGACGACAAGATTGAAGATCTGTTAAATCACAAGGTGATTTTCCAGCGCGGGAGATAATCCGGCGGGAAAACCCTATGTTCAGAGCCAGTGATGCTTGCCGCGCCCGCGTGCCCTCATGCGGGTGCGGCGAAAAATGAGAGGGAGCAATTATGAATTTTTACTCAATGTTTGTTGTTTTAATTGGTATTACCCTGCTGATGATCGTCATTTTCAGAGGGATTACCCCCATTATTGGCGCTACCACTGTGGCCGCGCTAATCGTCCTGTTCTCCGGCATCGATTTTACCGACGGCATGATCAACACATATGCCGGTGGTTTCGCCAACATGGTCAAAGCTCTGGCGTTCATGTTGATTTGGGGCAACGTATTCGGTGAGATGCTTGTTAAAACAAAATCGGCGGAGACCATCGCGGAGTGGATCGCCAAGCTTTTCGGTGTCAAACATTGTACCTGGGCACTTATGATCATATCCGGCATTCTTGCAGCGGGAGGCATGTCTTACGGCGGCTATATTGTCACCTACCACATCGGTATAGTCCTGTGTTCCCGAGCGAACTACAGCAAAAATATCGTGATCGGGGCTATTTTCTCCGGTGCTTGGACCTTTGCGACCCTGGGTCCCGGCATGCCGTCTCCTCAGAACGCGCTTCTGCAGGCCAACCTGGGCACCGCCTCTACCGCCGGCCTGATCCCTGGGCTTGCCGCTTGCGTAGCTATCTTTATAGCCAACGGCATTTATATGGAAAGACAGTGCATCTCATGGCAGAACAAGGGTATAGTATTTTCCGCAGGGGACGGGCTGCCTGTCAAGGACGGGTCCGCTGACGAGAAAAGGCCCCACATTATAGCGGCTATTTTACCCATCGTACTAGTATTGGTTCTTTACAATTTTGCAAAACTAAATGTTGCGGTGTCCGTCCTTATGGGCGCTATCTCATGCTTCATTCTCAACATCAGGCGCTTTTCGCTCAAGGAATGGCTCAAGCTTATTAATGACGGCGCCCTATCCTGCGCTCTGCCGCTGATGAATGTGTCCGTTATGGGAGGATTCGGCGCTGTAGTCGCGCTGACCGCATTCTACGGCGATTGCCTTGACGCGTTGAGCGCCATCGATATAAACCCCTATATCTTGTGCATACTCTCCGGCAACCTTTTCGCCGGGATCATGGGATCTTCTACCAACGGCATTACTCTATCTATGTCGGCCATCAACCCGCTGCTTTTTAGATATGCGGAGCAAGGCTACGACATCGGCAACATGCATCGCTTGCTGGCGTTGTCCTCCGGAGGTTTGGATTCCCTGCCCCACAGCCCGACGTTCAATTCCGTATGCACGTTGTTCCACACTACACCGAAGGAATCATACCGCCCCGTGTTTTTTACATGCACCATAATTCCTATCCTGGCGTCCATCTTGATCGCACTTCCGCTGGCTATGCTTGGCCTGACATGATTACGATGGAATTAGCTTTAAAACGATTTGCGGTCTTCAGCCGTATCGTTTTAGAGCTGACTAAGTATAAATATAAAAGAAAGAAGGAAAAGCAATGGGAACTAATGAACAGCCTAAGAGAAGGTTTTTCTATGGCTGGGTAATCATGCTCATGTGCATGATGCTCTGTATGTGCGGTAATGGTTTCGTTAACATATTTAATACCTTCAATCCGGTTTTCCGGTCTACCTATGACTGGACCGCAACCTCGCTCTCAATGATTCCGACGGCGGTGGCTGTAGGCAACCTGGTGGGTAATGTCGTCCTGATGAATATGTTTAAGAAAAAGTCCTCCCGGTTCTGCATAATTGTTTTCGGCGGGATTGTCTCCGCAGGTCTTATTTGCACAGCCTTTATCACAAACATCTATGTGCTGACAGCAGTGTTCTTTATATGTGGCTGCGCAATGCCGGCCGTCGCCCAAATAACGATTCCGATCTTGATACAAAAATGGTTTGACGCCAGAAGAAACATTGCGCAAGGGATCGCTTTTGTCGGGTCCACCTTCGCAAATATAATTCTGGCCCCCGTTTTTACATACTTTCTTTACACCTATAACCTAAGGGTGGGTCTGATTTTGTGGGGCGGAATTTTCGCTGCGGCTATTCTGCTCAACCTTCTACTAACCAAGGATAAGCCGGAGGATATGGGTCTTAAGCCCTATGGTCATAATCCGGGTGATCCTCCCCCAAGCAAGGCGAACAAGTCGGAGAGTGGCGTCCTTATCGGCTTTACATCATCTGAAATGATCAAGATGAAGGAGTTCTATTTTGCCTGCGCGGCCATCCTGCTCACCACAATATGCTGCCAGGGCGTAATCATCAATGTCTCCTCCAACTTAATACTCAACGGTTATACTCCCGTAGTGGCAGCCGGCATCATGTCCGCGTACAGCACTGGCGTTTCTATCGGTAAGGTTTGCTTTGGATATCTGGTGGATCGGTTCGGGGCGTTTAAGACGCTTACGTTATCCCATATTTGCCTGCTGCTTGCGTATTTAATGTTTTATTTTGTCGGGCAGAGTATTACCTTTGCATGGCTCTTCGTGATCTTTGCCTCCTTGGGCTACTGCTGGGGCAGTCTTGCGCCACTCACGATTTGCTCGGGGATGTTTGGCGACAAATATTTCGCGGACAACATCCCAAAAATTACCATTGCTTTTTACATCGGTCCTATCATTGGTGCCCCGGTGGCAGGTATTATTCTTGATTTAACAGGTGCTTTCCAAGTCGCGCTTCTTTTGTTCGTGGTTCTGGTGGCTCTTGCCGAGGTGCTACTACAGTTTGGCTACCGCTCTGCCGCTAATAAGCTTAAAAATAGAGCCGCAGCACATGTAATAGAATGAAAGCTTTTGTGGTATAATGGAAGAAATTATAAGCAACATATATCGTATCCCCGTTATATTGCCTGGCAACCCGCTAAAGGAACTTAATAGTTACCTGATCCGGGGGAATGGACGTAATTTTCTGATTGATACCGGTTTCCGGCAACCAGCCTGCCGTGAGGCACTGCGAGCGGGATTAGACGAATTAGGCGTCCGGCAGGAGGAGACGGACATTCTTCTGACACACATGCATTCCGACCATAGTGGACTTGCGCCAGAATTTGTAGGAGCCGGAAAGAATATTTTTTTGGACCGTACCGATCTTGCTTTAATTCAAAATATCCGATTGGAAAAATGGACCTCCGCAGATGATCGTTTTATCAGAGAGGGCTTTCCTTTGGATGAGGTGAAGCAGCTGGTGGAGAGCAACCCTGCGAGGATCTTTGCGCCGGATCCCAATTGCCCCCATTACAGTCCTGTTGAAGCAGGCAATATTTTCGAAGCTGGACAATACAAGTTAACCGCTGTTGCGACGCCCGGCCACACGCCTGGCCATCTCTGCTTTTGGATGGAAGAGCAGCAGATCATGTTCACCGGTGACCATGTTTTGTTTGATATTACCCCAAATATTACTTGTTGGCCCAACAAGCCTGATTCGCTGGGCGATTATATGGAAAGCCTGAAGAATATCCGGGCTTATGATGTAAAGCTTTCCCTTCCCGGGCATCGGTTGGGCGGGAATTTCTATCAGAGAATCGACGAATTGCTTTCCCATCATGATTACCGAATCGGGGAGGCGCTAAGGATCGTTCGGGAATTACCCGGAATTGACGCCTATCAGGTGGCCGCGCAGATGACTTGGAAAATCAAATCCCACTCATGGGATGATTTTCCGATTGTCCAAAAATCCTTCGCCGTGGCCGAATGCTTGTCCCATTTGGATTACCTGTTTGTACGGGGGCATATTAAGCGCGAGACGTTGAGCGACGGGGTTGTCCACAATTATGCAATGTGAGTATAAGTCAATGCATAAGAAAATACTGACAGGAGGAGAGCAGAATGGAACATTTGCATGGAAATCTTGGGATGGTCATCGAGTGGTGGGGCCGCGTTGACCCGGAAAGAGAAGCCATTGTTTTTCAGGACCAAAGAATCACCTATCGCGAGGTGAATCAGGCTGTTAACCGTATCGCAAACTGTCTGCAAACTCGGTTTGGAATACGGAAGGGAGACCGGGTGGCATGTTTTTCCGAAAACTGTGTTGAATATTATGAAATAGCCTTTGCTTGCTGTAAGCTGGGGGCAGTTTTTGTACCGTTGAATGCATTTATGCTCCGCCATGAACTGCAAAATATTACCGGCAGTTGTATGCCGAGAGTCATTTTCTCAAGCAGCGCAAAGGTGGATATTTTAAAATCCATGAAGGATAGTACCCCGTATGTTGAGCATGTTTTCGTAATTGGCTCGGAGGGCTATCATAAGGCGCTTACTGCCTCTGATCCATCGGAACCGGATAATCAGGCGGACTGGAGCAGCATTTTCGCGGTGCTCTTTACATCCGGTACAACCGGCCTGCCGAAAGGTTCTATTCTCACCCAGGCAAATGTACGCGATTATAGCTTTCAGTATGATGTTTGTTTTGGCTATGGAGATGACGAACGGAATCTGCTGCCTCTTCCCCTATGCTTTACCGGCGCGTTGGTGGCGGCTTCCATGCCCATTTTCCATGCTGGTGGTACAATTGTACTTGAGCAGAAATTTGTCGCCAAACGGTTTTTGGAATTAATTAATAAGGAAAAAATCACCCGGTTGACCATTGTTCCCACTCTGTTTAAACGATTATCAGAGGCCCCTGGTTTTGCGGAGGCAGATTTTTCCCACCTCCGGCAGTGCGTTACATCAGGCGCTACCATCCCAGACTGTCTAATTGAAGCTTATGAAAAGAGAGGCGTCGGTATATTGCGTCAATATGGTTTGACAGAAGCCGCAGGCGCTGTGATGTTCCAGCCTGCACACCTGAAGGAGGAAAAAGGCGCGTATCTTCCTTGCATTTGGAATCAGGTACGGGTGGTGGACGCGTACGGCAGGGATGTGACGCCCGACGAACCTGGAGAGATAATTATACGGGGACCAACTGTTATGGCAGGTTATTGGTACAACAAGGAGGATACGGAAGCTGCACTGAGGGATGGCTGGCTCTACACCGGGGATTTAGGAGCCGTGGATACGCAGGGCTATTTCCGCATCCTTGGCCGAAAAAAGGAAATCATTATTTCAGGCGGCTTGAATGTATACAGCTCAGAGGTTGAAGCTGTGCTCAGTAATTATCCCGGTGTATCGGAGGTTGCGGTCATCGGACTCCCACATCCGGATTATGGCGAGGCAGTCGCCGCAGTCATTATGCCGGAGGCAGGGGAGACGCTTGACCTGCAGGCGATTATCAACTTTTGCCGCAGCCGTTTGTCCCACTACAAATCACCGAAAGCCGTATTTTTTCAAAAGGAGCTTCCGCACAATAACGTGGGTAAAATTGTAAAAACGCCTCTTATAGAAAGGTACCGAAATTATTTTTTAGATTCAGATATGCAAACAGTATGAATTAGTTTTCTTCTGGACGCCGTGGGATCACACGGCGTTTATTTTTTGATTTATCTTGACAAAATACAAAAAAGAGGATAAATTTTACATATGTCAAGACATATGAAAGAATTTTAGAGGAGGAAATTTATTTATGCGTTCACAATCAGTTTTGAAGATGACAACAGCGGCGCTGTTGATAGCCGTTGGAATTGCCATCCCGACCTTTTCACCGTTTAAAATAGTTATTGAGCCGGCGTCCTTTACTCTGGGCAGCCACGTAGCTATATTTATAGCTATGTTTGTTTCTCCGTTTATAGGCATAAGCGTTGCCGTTGGCACTACTCTTGGCTTTTTACTGGGAGGATTCCCTCCGGTAGTAGTTTGGAGGGCGGCTTCACATCTGTTTTTTGTAGCCGTAGGCTCCATGTATATAAAAAAACGGCCTCAAACCCTGGCAAGCCCTCTTAAAGCAAGGTTTTTCTCCTTTGCTATAGGGCTTATTCACGCTGCGGGAGAAGTGGCCGTTGCAAGTGCATTTTATTTTAGCGATAGTTTTTCTCAAGCTTATTATGAACAAGGCTATATACAGTCCGTCATGCTGCTTGTGGGTGTGGGTACGGTAATTCACAGCATGGTGGATTTCGAGATAGCCTTGTTCATTTCAAAGGTTTTGGATAAAAATAAGCTGATGCCGAGGTTTTCTTAAGATATCCTTAGGATATCCTTATAGCCTCCGCCAGCTTTTCACGGCCTATGAGCACCCGGTATACAGGGTAACCTATACAGGTGACTACGACAAATTCACCAAAGGCTACGGTGCTAATACCCATCCATAGGGGATAGCCTTCCAGAATATATAGCTCAAGGCCTACGATTATGCCGTTGGTAAGGGCGGGCCATAAGGTGGCTGCCGCCTTGTTTGGAGTATGTATCATTCCGATTAAAGCCAATACGGTAGCCGTTGTGCCTACAACAACGTCAACCATACCCAACGGACTGTACATGTTTGCCAGGGCGCAGCCCAATACAAGGCCGGGAGCGTAGCGCCTGTCGAAGAAAATAAGGATAAGCAAAAGCTCCGAGAAACGAAACTGAACCGGCCCATAGCTCAATGGCGCTATGGCGACGGTGAAGGCGGCGTACGCGGCCGCTACGATTCCGGTTCTTGTAATAAACCGGGTAGAGGATATGCTTTTCATTAACAACAACTCCTTGTTTTTTATTGAGATGGTTAGGCAAGGAACATCTCATTTAGCCAGCCCATTATATCAAATCAGTGGTCTATGTCAAATATCAAATTTTCAACCTGTGCAATGGGTTTTCAAGATAATTGAACGCGGATTTAACGGATTTAACGGATCAACGCGGATTTTTATCGCGCTTTGTGTTGATTGGCTTTCGGAATCTAGCCTCTCAACTTCGCGCCTTTTTAATCCGCGCTTATCCGCTTAATCCGTAAAATCCGCGTTCCTATTTATCTAAACAAGAATTCCATTCAATCATGTCAATCCATCGGTTCAATTTGAAACATAATATTGAAACAAAGTATTATGTATTACGTCGATTATTACTTTACAATCCTTTAAAACCTGACCTTTGTATAGATGGCATAGTATTTGCTTATTATAGTCATAGGAAACATGACTGTTTCTATAATATATCAAATTGAAGGAGGAGTTTTGCATGAAGATTCTATCAACTGTGAAAAAGGTACCTGGAGGGCTTATGGTCATTCCGCTGTTGTTTGGGGTGCTGGTCAACACCTTCTTTCCTCAATTTCTTGAAATAGGCAGTTTTTCCACACACCTGTGGAAAACTGGAGCCATGCCCATCCTCGGTGTGTTCCTGTTTTGTAATGGAGCGCAAATCAACGTTAAGCAGGCCGGTGTTCCACTTATCAAAGGCGTTACTCTCACTGCGGTTAAATTCGCTATCGGCGCGGGCCTCGGAATTTTTATCAACTCAGTTTTAGGCCCTTCCGGGTTCCTTGGCATTACGCCTTTGGCAATTATCGCCGCGGTGACGAATTCCAACGGAGGTTTGTATGCTGCCCTAGCCGGTGAATTTGGAGATTCTACCGACGTAGGCGCCGTTTCTATTCTTTCTATAAACGACGGGCCCTTCTTTACTATGGTCGCCCTTGGTATGTCCGGCATAGCGGAAATCCCCTTCATGATGCTGGTTGGAGCTGTTCTGCCAATAGTTATAGGCTGCGTGATGGGCAATCTGGACGAAGAGCTTCGCGCCTGGCTGGCTCCCGGCGCTGTTATACTTATCCCTTTCTTTGCCTTTCCCCTTGGCGCCGCCCTTAGTTTGGGACAATTGTTAACCGCAGGTCTGCCCGGTATCGTGCTCGGAGTCATCTGTACCGTACTTACAGGATTTGGCGGATATGGCGCTGCCAAGCTTATCCGTTCCAAGTATCCGCAGGTTGGCGCTGCCATCGGCACCTCAGCCGGCAATTCGGTTGCTACCCCTGCCGCGGTGGCTGCCGCGGACGCCTCATTGGCAGGCGCTGCCGACTCCGCTACAGTGCAAATCGCCGCGGCCATTATAGTAACGGCAGTTCTTTGCCCAATACTGGTAAGCTGGCTGGATAAAGTGGAAAAGAAAAACCACCCGGAAGTTTACGCCGCAAAAGCAGGGGTGTGAGGTATATGAACCGATATTTGGTTATAGCTGATGACTTTACAGGCGCTAACGATACCGGCGTGCAAATTCGCCGTCGGGGAATACCTGTTGGCGTGATATTTTCCGGCGATATGATAGAGGATGATCATAACTCTTATGTCGTGGATACGGAATCACGTCCCTTTAGCGCCGGGGACGCGTATACTGCCGTGCGTAATAAAATACAGGTGATCAACTTTGACAGCTTTACCCACATCATAAAAAAGGTTGACTCTACCCTGCGGGGCTCTATCGGCGCGGAAATTACCGCCATCGCGGCGGAGGTAAAGCCGGATATCGTTTTGTTTGCTCCGGCTCTGCCGGATTTGGGACGTACTACTGAGGATGCTGTGCATAAGTTGAACGGCGTGCCCATTACGATGACTGAAATGGCCCGTGATCCCCGCACTCCGGTGAGTCAGGATAATATACAAACCATATTACATGAAGCCTTCGGCAAGCCTGTAGCCCATATTAAGCTGGATCAGATCCGCGCAGGTCAAATAAATTTTACAGACGCCGAGCTGTTTACTGCCGACGCTGTCACTAACAGAGATCTGCAAGATATTGTATGGGCGGCTCTGCAAACCGGGAAGCGTATTTTATGGGTTGGTACCGCGGGCTTGGCGGATACGCTGCTGAGCCTTGAGGTGCGCTCCCTGCCCGCCCTTGCTGTTATTGCCAGCCTTAGTGATGTAACCAACAAGCAGCTGCACTACGCGAAAGCACAAGGGGCTAAGCTGGTTGTTATTCCGTTGGATAAGCTGTTGTGTGATGAAGTAAGCTGTGAGGAAATAGCCGCCGAAGCGATAAACTATCTTAATGACGGCCATGATACTCTGCTGGCGTCCGGCGCTTCGGTGGACAGAGCCGCGGAATTTGACAAGGCAAACCAAGCGGGAGCCGCAATTGGGCTCAGATCTGACGAAATAAGTGCCTTTACACAAAAGAGTATAGGGCGTATTGCCCGTATTATACTGGAACGGTTTCGTCCTTCCGGCGTTTTTCTAACAGGCGGCGATACCGCTATTGCCTTCTTTGAGGCCGTAGAATCTCTCGGCTCCCTTATTCAAACCGAAATTGCCATTGGTATCCCAATG
>Ga0153942_1000284_pt1 | contig 18972 bp, 15 predicted proteins | sample TSNJ026MetaG_FD_104731 | JGI IMG/M metagenome (GOLD analysis project Ga0153942, IMG submission 104731) | Attine ant fungus gardens microbial communities from New Jersey, USA - TSNJ026 MetaG | ecosystem: Host-associated > Fungi > Mycelium > Unclassified | place: USA: New Jersey, Brendan T. Byrne... | reverse complement strand
TCTATTGTAAGGGAATATAAAGTTGCCAGTCCGGTGACTGCTACTATCAATGGCGAAGTAAAAACTCTTTTCTCAGATTTTGAAGGCCCCAGCGCTTATGAGACCGTTACTTGGGGAATTTCCTACAAGAGTAGCACCATTGGCAGTGGCGGCGGTATGCCGAAGGGCGTAAATGGTGAGGATCTGCTCAATATCCGTATCGGTTATGACCGCAGCAGGAAAGCTTACACTATCACCATGACTCCAGTTAAAAATCCCACAGTTGAAATTTATTATAATGTTTCTTTAACTGTGAAATTTGCAAAGAGGGCAAATAATACCGAATATTCTCAAGAAGTAACTTGGGGACCCTTTGATCTGATGAATAAGCGCTATTATTCTAAGGATGCCTACAAAGACGCCAACGGATATTGGAGAATTGACGCTGGCGAAGGGTATCCTGTTATCGATGAATCCGTATTCAACAAAGCCTATAACGGAAGGCTAATCGTCAATTATCCCAAATATACCGTTACCTTCCCGACTGTAAAGAATCAGGATGTGGCTCTGAATCTGGAAGCTACTATGACCAAGCCTTCAACCGTTGCTTTGGATGACAAAACGGCAATCGCGATTGCTACCTTCCATGACATCTATGTGAAGGATGCCTGTACCATCGAGTTCAATGTCAACGCCGACGTCCAAAATTACAAGGGCGTAACCCTCTATGCGTACAAGATGGATGCCAACGGCAACCCCATCAAGGATACTCAGCGCACCGCGTATGTCACAAACAGCAATACTTTGGTGTTTGAGATTCCCGCCGGTACCCGCCTGAGCGCTTATGGTGAAGCGGGCAAGACTGGTACCTATGGCATCTATGCCGTACCTCAGGAGAGCACATCCAGCACCACATCCAGCACATCCAGCACCGCCGCTTCTGAGAACCCTAAAACCGGCGCCAGCGACATTATTAATGTTGCCTCCGTGTTTGCAGTGGTTTCTCTGGCTGCCGCAGGTTTTGTAGCAGTAGGTAAAGCTGGCCGCAAATAAACTAAGCCAACCTTACTATAGTTCTTTTCCCGTTGCTGAGAAGCCGGTGTCTTTGATACCGGCTTCTCTGTCGCTTCTAATGAAATCGATTACATAACCCGTTGGATGGTATGTCCAAAAAATTATTTCTATTTTTACATTTAGATTATTGACAGTGGTTCCTTTTCATTATACACTTTAGATAAAGGTCTTACAAGGAACCTTTGTAAAAATGTAAAGGTTTACATTCCCTCATGTCTGTGACCGTAAATTAAGAAAAATGGAAAAGGAGTGTTTGGTTTGAAGAACAATAAGCTGCAAATCGGTATTATTGGCTGTGGCGGAATCGCTAATCAAAAGCACCTGCCGTCCCTTTCGAAGCTGCCGGAGCTTTGCGAATTGGTTGCTTTTTGCGATATCAAGGAGGAAAGGGCTATTGCCGCCGCAGGGAAATATGGCGCCGCAGACGCCAAAACGTATGTGGATTACAAAGAGCTGCTTAAAGATGAGAGCATTGACGTGGTACATGTGTTGACTCCCAATGTAGCCCACAGTCCCATCACGGTGGACGCTTTTGAAGCTGGCAAGCATGTCATGTGCGAGAAGCCTATGGCCCACAACTCAGCGGAAGCGCGGAAGATGATCGACGCGGCGGACAGAGCTGGGAAGAAATTTACTATCGGATATCAAAACCGTTTCCGTCCGGAGATTCAGACCCTCTACAAGGCCTGTCAGGCGGGTTATTTGGGTGACATTTATTTCTCAAAGGCTCACGCTGTCCGCCGCAGGGCGGTTCCAACCTGGGGCGTTTTTCAGGATAAAGCGCAGCAGGGCGGCGGCCCACTGATTGATATCGGCACCCATGCGCTGGACATCACCCTCTGGATGATGGATAACTATGAACCCAAAAGCGTTGACGGTTCTGTGTTTTACAAAATGGCCGATCAGGTTGAAGGGAACATGACGGGCCCGTGGGACCCCGCTACATTTGAAGTGGAGGATTCCGCGTTTGGCTTTATTAAGATGAAGAACGACGCCACCATTTTCCTGGAGGCTTCCTGGGTGCTCAACGTAAAGGATGCCAGGGAGGCGGCCACCACCCTTTGCGGCACCAAGGCCGGCGCGGAGATTGTCAACAGCAGTACCCCCGGTCAGGGAGATGTCATCTTTAACGGCGCCAAGTTTGGCAGACTGTTTGATGAAAAGGCTATAGGCGGCGGCGCTATCGCTTACTTTGATCCAGGCGCCGGCGATCCCGGCTATGCGGAAGCCAAGCAATGGCTGGAGTCCATTATCCAGGATACTGAGCCTTTGGTGAAGCCCCAACAGGCCTTTGTGGTCACGCAGATTTTGGAGGCCATCTACAATTCCAGCGACAGCGGCGATAAGATAATATTCTAGGACGTTAGTTACTTACACTAATCTTCAATCAAAGTGTAAAAAAAAATTCTTAAAACCGCGCGGCAGGCCGCAACAGAAATTTTATTTATTGCGGGTTTAAACGAAGATTAGCATTAGAAGGAAAGACTTTATATTTAAAGAAACAAGGAGGTTTGGCCGATGAAACTGAGTGTTTTGACGGTTCCGCTTTATGACCGTTCCCCTGAGGAGGCGTTTGCCTATTTGAGCAATTTGGGCGTAGAGCAGGTCGAGATTGGCACTGGCGGGTATCCGGGCAGGGGACACTGCAACCCCACCGAACTGCTGGCGGACCCTGGGAAACTGCAGGCCTATAAGGACTTGCTGAAAAAATATAATTTGGAAGTGAGCGCTTTCAGCACCCACTCCAACCATGTCCATCCCAATCCTGAGGTGAGGGAAAAAGCGCACAGAGAGTTCATTGAAACCTGTAGGTTGGCCAAGGAATTTGGCATAGACACAGTGGTGACCTTCTCCGGCTGCCCGGGTGACCATCCCGGCGCAAAGCTTCCCAATTGGGTGACCTGCTCGTGGCCCCCGGACTTTGGTGAGGTGCTGGAGTATCAGTGGAATGAGGCGTTAATACCTTATTGGAAGAATACCGTTAAAGAGGCTGCGGAGTACGGGGTCACCAAGATCGCCTTTGAGATGCATCCCGGCTTCTGCGTATATAATCCCGCGACTTTGCTGCGGCTGAGAGAGGCTGTGGGGGATGCCATAGGCGCTAACTTTGACCCCAGCCATCTCTATTGGCAGGGCATCAATCCAGTGGAGGCCATCAAGGCCCTTAAGGGAGCGATTTACCACTTCCATGCCAAGGACACCAAGATTGACGCCGCCAACACAGGTGTAAACGGTGTGCTGGATACCGGCAGCTACGGCAATCTGGGCGACCGCTCCTGGCTGTTCAGATCTGTGGGCTTTGGCCATGACCAGCTTCAGTGGCGGGACATGATCTCCGCATTGCGGTTGGTCGGATATGATGGAGCCGTCAGTATTGAGCATGAAGATGCCCTGATGTCCATAGAGGAAGGGTTGGAAAAGGCGATCAGCTTCCTGAAGGATGTGCTGATTAAGGAGCAACCGGCCGCGATGTGGTGGGCATAAATTATTGAAGGCGGAATGCAATGGCATATTGTATTCCGCCTTTCCATGTCTTTGGGTATATGTGCTAAAATAAGAGGTCACGGTACAGAGCTTTTATAAATGAGTTCAAAATGTAAATTATGAGAAACTTGTGAAAAAAGAAACAAATTTGTAACCAATATGAATGAAAAACCGTTGGATTTTTTATTGCAATTGACGGGAGAAACGGCTTGATTACAGGATCGAAGGAGCTTCGTTAAAACCTTGAAAACCGTGGGAATACAAAGACTTAAAGGTTTACAATCCGTTAATAAAAGATTGACATTATGTGAATAACCCATTATAATAAGCTACAACATTAAATTGTTGAGGAAGGAGTTATTTATGATGAAAGCGAAAAGTTTATCGTTATTGCTTGTTTTCGTACTTATGCTTACCATGATATTAAGTGCTTGCGGCAGCGACGGCGGCCAAAGCTCAAGCACTCCGGAAGGCGATGAGCCCTCCAGCCAATCCGACGGAGGGGATGAGCCGTCAACCAGCGGCAGTACCTACACTACATTGGTTGTGGGCCAGCAGGAGTTTAACGGCATCTTCAATCCCATTCTTGCTCATACTGCATACGATGTCATCGCGGGTGAGTACATGTTTGTTATGCCCTACAATGTGACCAGGGACGGCTCTTTGGAGTCCTATGCCGCTGAGTACACTGAGCCGGAGGAAATCACCAACGAGGCCGGTGAGATTGTACAGGTGATCTATACCATCAAACTGAAAGAGGGTATGGTATTCTCTGACGGAACCCCTGTCACCGCGGACGACCTGATTTTCAGCCTCAAGATTTATCTGGATCCCTCTTATGACGGCCTTTCCACCATGAGAGCTTTGGATATTGAGGGCCTGAAAGCATACACTGTTGACGACGAGAACTATGAAGCCAAAGAGGCAGAGATTGACGCGCAGGTCGCAGCCATGACCGACGAGCAGGTTATGGAAGGCCTTATCGCTATGGTCGAGGCTGAGTTGGACAGCGATTACGGCGGTGACCTGGACGCAATGGCCGCCGATTTGGTGGATTATATCGGCATGGATGCGTCCATCACTGAGAGAGACGCGGTCATTCAGTTCTATGCGGATTATCTGCTGGAAGCGGGCGAAGACGCGACGGTTCGGAGCGACTATAAAGCCCAGTTAATGGCTGAGAGCATTCAGGCAAACATTGATGCCGGCGGCGCCAATGTTCCTGACGTGTCCGGCATCCAAAAGGTCGATGAACTGACTGTTACCGTTACCATAAATGGCTTTAATCCTATGGCTGTTTACCAGATTGGCGAAACGTACATCCTGCCGGAGCATTACTATGGCCCCTCCTTTGTGAAGGGCGATTTAACCCAACTCAAGACCTTGAACCTGGCTCCCTTGGGTTCCGGCGCCTATACCTATGAGTCTTGGGAAAACAACATTTTGACCCTTCGTTCCAATCCCACTTATTTTAACGGTGAGCCGAAGATCCCGACCTTGCGCTATCAGAAGGTTGATACTGAGAACCGTTTTGAATCTGTACAGTTGGGCGAAGTGGATATTGCGGATCCCTCTGCTTCCGTGGAGATGGTTGAGCAGGTTGAAGCCGCAGGCCTCCACTATGAGTTGATTGATAACAACGGCTACGGCTACATCGGTATCAACGCTCACCTTGTGACCGACAAGAATGTCCGTAAGGCCTTGATGCATTTGATGAACCGCGGCCCTGCTGTGGTGAGTTATTACGGCGAGTTGGCCGATATCATTGAGCGTCCCATATCCCAGGCTTCTTGGGCGTATCCCACCGGCGCCGCCGAGTACTATGGCTACGACAAGGATAAGGCTTTGGAATACTTTGAGGCTGCCGGCTATACCCAGGAAAATGGCCAGTTGGTGAAAGACGGCGAGCAATTCAGCATTGAGCTGTGGCTGTCCTCCGAAACCCATCCCGTGGTGCCTGTATTCCAGCAAATGAAGTCTGATATTGAGGGGCTGGGCGGTGTCTGCGACATTGTCACCACCGACTGGAACGTTTATAACGAGGCATACAAGGCCGGCACAATTCCTGTATGGGCCGCCGCTTGGAACAGCAGCGTTGATCCCGATATGTATCAGATCTACCACTCCACCCAAGTCGCCACCGGCAACAATCCTTACAGGGTTGAAAACGCCGAGCTGGACGCCTTGATTGAGCAGGCCCGCAGCATCTCCGACCAGGATGAGCGCAAGGCCCTCTACGCACAGGCCTACGACATAGTCATGGATGAGGCGGTGGAAATGCCCTTCTACCAGAGGAAGAATATGTGGATCTTCAATCAGGAGATTGTCAATGTGGATACCATTCCTGAAAATTTGACTCCCTTCTTCCAGTGGTACCATAAGGAGGTCAACCTCCTCGAACTCCACTAAATTCTGATGGAACGTGGATTGTGTTAAATACTGAAGAGCCATGTTGAACAATTGGCTATGGGGATAAGGCCATAAGCCCCAATAAGGCGGCTTATGGCCCGTCCTGTTTAGCTTTAACATTACACGAATTTGTTCTCTTCCCAGGGTGACCGGGAGGGGAACAAATTCGTATAACGGCAAAGCTGGCAATATCCACTAAGAGACTGATCAATAAATTGTGAGATGTGGGAAAAATGCAAATTTGCTCAAAGGGTGAGAGAAAATGCGACAATATATAATTCGGCGGCTGTTGATATCAATATTGATATTGTTTGGCGTCTCAGTTATCCTCTATTTTGTTATCCGAATGATGCCAAGTGACTATATCACCAACATTACCTCCGGAAGCACACAGATTACGGCGGAAATGGTTGAAAATTTAAGACGGCTGTATGGCTTGGACGGAAATATCTTCCAGGGGTACCTGCAGTGGATGTCCAACGCCATCCGGGGGAACTTTGGTACCTCCTTCATGTACCAAAGGCCTGTCGTGGAGGTTATTGCCAGCAAAATGGGCGTCACATTTGCGATGGCCATTGTGGCTTTCTTTATCCAATTGGTATTGGGCGTTACGTTGGGCACAATATCGGCGACCAGGCAGTATTCAAAACTAGATTATAGCGTGACAATCTTTGCCTTGCTGGGAATTTCTTTGCCGTCGTTCTTTTTTTCGGCGGTGCTGCAAAGGGTTTTTGCCGTAGGCCTTGGATGGTTTCCGCTTCAGGGAATGCTGACCGCCCGTATAGACCATACCACGAAGCTTTCGTACTACGCGGATATGGCGTACCACCTTGTGCTGCCTATCCTGGTTTTTGTTGTTGTCAACGTGGGGCGGTACATGCGTTACAGCCGCACCAATATGCTGGAGGTGCTCAACGCCGACTATATCCGGACAGCCAGGGCTAAAGGCCTTTCGGAAGGAACGGTTTTATATAAGCACGCCTTTAGAAATACTTTGATTCCGTTGGCCACCATTATAGGCGGCGCATTGCCGACTCTGTTTACAGGGGCGATTATCACCGAAGGCATATTTGGCATAGACGGATTAGGATATACGGCGTTGCAGGCGCTGACAAAAGGGGATGTGCCCTATTTGATGACCTTTAATATGTTTATCGCCGTTATGACATTGCTGGGGAATCTTTTGTCGGATATATTGTACGGTATTGTTGATCCAAGAGTACGGTTAAGTTAGGGGGGCGCTTGTGGAAAAGGATATGAAACAGCCTGTAGTTACTACAGCGAGCGAAGACAGAATATTGAGTCCAGGCCAACTTGTTATCAGGCGTTTTCTCCGCAATAAGCTTGCCATTGCGGGCATGATCATCCTGGCTATTATGATATTGTTTAGTTTTTTTGGACCTCTCTTCTCTCCTTACGGGGAATACCAGATGTTCTATGTCAAGGACGGTGAGGTGTTCAGCGCCGGGGATGAGGGGTATAACATAAATGAATTCGGCGTTAAGGTATACGACAAGGCTTCGCCCACAAAGGAGCATCCCTTGGGCACGGACCGGGATGGCCGGGACATCTTGACACGCCTTATGTATGGAGGTCGCATATCCATTATTATTGGTATTGCCGCCGTCGCCATAGAGCTGGTTCTTGGTGTGACTATGGGCGGTATAGCCGGGTACTATGGCGGGAAAGTGGATATGGTGATCATGCGCGTGGTGGACATCTTTTACTGTATCCCCACCTTGCCGGTTGTGTTGATTTTGAGCTCGGCCTTGAACACGTTGAAGGTTCCCCAGGCCAGCAAAATATATTTTCTCATGTTGCTTATCGGATTTATGGGGTGGGCGTGGATTTGCCGCCTGGTTCGCGGACAGATCCTTTCCCTCCGGGAGCAGGAGTATATGGTGGCCGCTGAAGCGGTGGGCTTGAGGCCGGTAAAGAGAATCTTCAGGCATTTGCTGCCCAATGTTATGCCTCAGCTCATTGTTGCGGCTACACTGGATATTGGCTCAACTATTCTCCTCGAGTCGACCCTGTCCTTCCTGGGCATGGGCGTGCAGTTGCCCTATGCCTCATGGGGAAATATGGTCAATGTGGTCACCGACCTGCTTATCCTGCGCAACCACTTATCTATGTGGCTGCCGCCGGGTTTGTGCATCCTGGTGACAGTTATGGCCTTTAACCTGATTGGCGACGGCTTACGGGATGCTTTTGATCCCAAAATGAAGCGGTAGAGGAGGGGTGCTGTTATGAGTCAAAAAACCAAAGAATTGCGTGAGATCGCAAAATATAATAGCCAGCAGGTCAAATATTATGAAAAGCAAAAAAAGCGTCAGAAGGTTGATGCGTCGGAATATCTGACCCAGATGCGTAATCCTGATAATGTGGTTGAGTTTGACAACCTCAACACCTATTTCTTTACCGATATAGGCACAGTCCACGCTGTGGACGGCTGCTCCTTTGACATCCCCAAGGGGAAGACGGTGGGGGTTGTGGGCGAATCCGGCTGCGGTAAGAGCGTCACCTCGCTTTCGCTGATGCGCTTAGTCAGCGGTCCCACGGGGCAGATTGTTGACGGCGCTATCCGGTTTGACGACGGTGAGCGGGTAGTGGATATTGCCAAGCTGCCAATAAAGCAGATGCAGCAGCTCCGGGGCAATAAAATTGCCATGATATTCCAAGAGCCGATGACCAGCATGAATCCGGTGTTTACCATCGGCAGGCAGATTGATGAGGTCATTAAGCTTCACAATCCTGAGATGGATAAAAAGGCCGTCAAGACCCGTTCTATAGAGATGCTGGAGATGGTGGGCATCGCCCGCCCCGAGGGCATCTACGACTCCTATCCCCATCAATTGTCCGGCGGTATGCGCCAGCGCGCCATGATTGCCATGTCCCTTTCTTGTGATCCCCAACTAATTATTGCGGATGAACCCACTACGGCTCTGGATGTAACCATTCAGGCGCAGATTCTTGACCTGCTGCGGGATTTGAAGGATAAAATCAACACCTCCATTATGCTGATTACCCATGATTTGGGTGTGGTGGCTGAGATGGCGGATTATGTGGTGGTTATGTATGCGGGCCGGATTATTGAGAAGGGAACTGCCATAGATATTTATGAGAACCCCAAGCACCCCTATACCATTGGTTTAATTGCCAGCCGGCCTGTATTGGGCAAGGAGGTGGATAGGCTGTATTCCATACCTGGAAACGTGCCGAATCCCATCGATATGCCGGACTGCTGTTACTTTAGAGACCGTTGTGACCGCCCCTGTGAGACCTGTGGAGGGGAGTATCCGGATTTGATCCAGTTATCGGATACACATTTTGTTGCGTGCCACTTATACAACGGGGGTGAGCAGGAATGAGTGGAAAAAATCTTGTTGAGGTCAAGAATTTAGTCAAACACTTTCCCATCCATGCCGGTGTATTCCAGCGTGTAGTAGGACAGGTGCGGGCAGTGGACGGAATTTCCTTTAACATAAAAGAAGGCCAAACTATGGGTTTGGTTGGGGAATCCGGCTGCGGTAAGACCACGGTGGGCCGCACAATGATCCGCCTGTATGAGCCCACATCCGGCAACGTTTTCTTTGACGGTGTTGACGTCGCCAACATGAAAAAAGGCGGAGGTTCAATGACCCTCCAAGCCAGTGCCAAGGAAGGCGTCTCCGCGGGGGTGGTCAAATATGAGAGCCTGCGGAAGATGCGTCCTAAAATGCAAATGATTTTCCAGGATCCCTACAGTTCCTTGTCCCCCCGCATGCCAGTGGGTGACATTATCGGTGAGGCGGTGCTGGAGCACAAAATTGTCACCAAAAGCGAGTACAGGGACTACGTCATGGAAGTTATGGATAGCTGCGGCCTTCAGCCCCATCAAATTGACCGCTATCCCCATGAATTTTCCGGCGGGCAGCGGCAAAGAATATGTATCGCCCGGGCTTTGGCGTTAAAACCAAAGTTTTTGATTGCTGATGAGCCGGTTTCCGCGCTGGATGTTTCCATTCAGGCGCAGATTATCAATCTGCTGCGGGATTTGCAGAAGGAGAACAACTTCACCTATCTCTTCGTGTCCCATGACCTGTCGGTGGTGGAGCACATATCGGATACGGTGGGAGTCATGTACCTGGGCTCTATGGTGGAGATGTCCGTTACCAAGGACATTTTTGACACGCCGCTGCACCCCTATACAAAGGCGCTGTTGTCGGCTGTGCCCATCCCGGATCCCAAGGCCAAGAGCAACCGAACCATCCTCGAAGGGGATATTCCCTCACCGGCGAATCCGCCTTCCGGCTGTAAGTTCCACACCAGATGCCCTCACTGCCAACAGCGCTGCAAGGAGGAGGTACCTGAGCTGCGGGATGCTGGCAGCGGTCATTTAGTAGCCTGCCATTTTGCGGAGCAATTAGCTTAAATTTATTTTCATATATTGGGGGGATGGATGAATGGGCAGAGGGAATAAGGATTTTCAGGATGACGGCAGAACCATTGCTTCTATGGAAAACGTGCCCGCATCCAGTGAGTTTGGGTGGAGGAGGATGTTTTTTCCTCCCACAGACCGGCGGCTTCCCAGAATAAAGGAAAAAAGAGAACCTGTTTCAGAGGCCAACGCCTCCTCCGAACCCCTAAATCTCACAAGGGGTGAAAAGCGGGCTATCCGCAAAGCTGCGTTAATCGTAGGGCTTCAGGTGGGTGCCATAGGCGTCGGTATGCTAGTTATTATCTATATCTTGATGCGCTTGTGGATAGGCTGGTAAGTAGGTGCGAGGCAATAAGGGACACACCCATGCAGTTGTTATGGGTGTGTTCTTCTGTGTAAAGATTTTATGGACGGAAAAGGTATGTTAACTTTTTGTAAAGATAATCCCTGTTCTTGCCTATGCTACATAAAACATGATAAAATAAATCGAACTTACTGGTTGCTATATGAGAGCTTTGCGCACTTGTAAATACCCATGATACAAAAATATTATTTGAGGAGGATTACGATGAAGCGTACACTTGCGGTACTCATTGCCATCTCTATCCTCCTGCTTGCGCTCAGTGGTTGCGATGAGGAGATCAGCCAAGCCTTTGTATATGATATTGATAGCAACCCCGAAAACTTGGATCCCCAGACCTCGGACAGCGCCGGGGCGAATATTGTAATTTCCAATACTATGGAGGGACTCGTTTCCTTCGACGAGAACGGGGATTTGCGGCTTGGCGCAGCCGAATCCTATACGGTATCGGAAGATGGGCTCACCTATACCTTTTCTCTCAAGAGAAATAGAAAGTGGGTGGATTATAAAGGAGCCTCCTATGGGCAGGTGACAGCGGCTGATTTCCTCTTTGCGTTTCAGCGGCTCTTTGACACTGCTACCGGGTCTGTACATGCCTCGGATTTTTCCTGTCTGGAGGGAGCGGCGGCTATTTTGGTCGGTGAGGCGACCATCGATGATTTGGGAATATCCATAAGCGATTTATACACTGTGGCATTTAAGCTGGCTTACTCCAACGCCCATTTCTTGGAGTTGCTGGCAACGCCGGCGGCAATGCCCTGCAACCGAACCTTCTTTTTGGAAACAAAAGGGACCTATGGCCTGGACAACACAGCCCTCCTTTACAACGGGCCCTTCTATTTGGGCAGCTGGAACCTTTCCCGCAGCCAGCTTGTTCTATACCGTTCAGACCATTACTCCACAGATAGCGGCGAACCCATTGCGGCAGAAGCTGTCACCCTCTCCATTCTTTCCGAAGGGGAGGATGGGTTTGATCGCTTTACCAACGAAGATACAGACGCCATTATTGTCACTGATGAACATATAGAGCAGATCGATATTAATCAGTATACCAATAAAGAAAAAGAGGACAGTGTATGGGTACTCGTTTTTAACAATAGCCATCCAGTTCTGGCCAATAAAAAGATCAGGCAGGCTTTGGCGGCCTCTTTGGATCATGACAGCCAAGAGGCGTATCTGGCTTCCTGGATGAATCCAGCCGGTGCGCTGGTCCCCCACTCGGTGGCAGGCGGTGTGGATGTCACCTACCGCGCTTTGGTAGGGGAGGATTTGGCTGTTGCGTATGACCTGGAAACGGCCAAGCAGCTGCTCAATGAAGGGCTTACTCAATTGGGGTTAACAGAGTTTCCGAAGGTTACCGTTCTTTACCCGGACAACGAAGCTTATACCAATCTGCTTCAACAGCTGCAGCGCCAATGGCAAACCAACCTATCCATCTTTGTCAATATCAGCCCCGTTTCCCAAGGTGCTGTTTTCGGCGCGGTGGAGAGCCAGGAGTATGACATTGCCATGCTCCCCTTGAGAACCCAAACCAACCACCCCTCTTATCTGCTGAGCATGTTCACCACCTCGTCCACCAAGAATGTCTCCCGCTATTACTCTATCGCCTACGATGGGCTTATCAATGAGGCTCTCAATTCGCAGGATGAGGAGGCTAGTATGATGTTGTTCGGCGAAGCGGAACAGGTTTTGATAAATGATGTGGCCATCATTCCGGTGGCCTACCAAGTCACCTACTATATCACAAATAAAGCAATAGACGGTATTCGGTTTTCTGAATATGGGGATACAATATTATTTAAGTATGCACAGCGTCTAACGCCGTAGATTATTGGAGATAAGTTGAGATATGTCAATATGGTTATTTCCCCTTTTGATACATAATTGCCGCCCGAATATATTGTACGGGCCTGTAGAAAACGAAATCCCCTGCTGTAGAATAATAACTACAATAAGGGGATTTGTTATATCAAGGAGATGGCAAAAGCCTATTTTTTAATCAGGCTGACACCGGTAATGGCCTCAGGCTGCTCCATTCCCAAAATGTCCAGCATGGTGGGGGCGATATCCGCCAACCGTCCGCCGTCGCGGAGAACACAATCACCGGCGCCCACCACTGCCAACGGCACCGGATTGGTGGTGTGGGCGGTAAAAGGTGAGCCGTCGGGTTCATACATCTGATCCGCATTGCCGTGGTCGGCGGTGATAATGGCTGCGCCGCCTTTCGCAAGGATTGCCTCTATCACCTTACCGGCGCATCCATCCACCGCCTCCACCGCCTTGACGGCGGCGTCAAAGACGCCGGTATGGCCCACCATGTCGCAGTTGGCGTAATTGAGCACGATCACGTCATATTTCTCCGAAGCAATCCGCTCCAACAGCTCGTCAGTCACCAGATAGGCGCTCATTTCGGGCTGCAAATCGTAGGTGGCCACCTTGGGGGAGGGGATCAATGCCCGGTCCTCGCCGGGATAAACCTTCTCCACGCCACCGTTAAAAAAGAAGGTGACATGAGCATATTTCTCCGTTTCAGCTATCCGCAGCTGGGTTAAGCCTTTTTGGGAAATGTACTCCCCAAAGGTGTCGTTTAGCTTGGTGGGCTTGAAGGCCACCTCCACATTGGGCATGGTGGCGTCGTATTGGGTCATGCAGACAAAGTGGAGGGGGAAGAATCCCTTTTTCCGCACAAAACCCGTAAAGTCCTCATCCACAAAGGTGCGGGTGATTTCACGGGCCCGGTCGGGCCGGAAGTTAAAAAAGATCACGGAATCTTTGGGGCCAATAGTAGCGTTTTTTGTGATTACAGAGGGCATCACAAATTCATCGGTGACCCCCTGGCTGTAGCTGCCTTCCATCAGGGCCACCCCGCCCATCTCCGTACCATTCACGCCCTCACCGTACACCATGGCGGCATAGGCCTTCTCCACCCGCTCCCAGCGGTTATCGCGGTCCATAGCGTAGTACCGGCCATTGATGGTGCCGATTTTGCCCACCCCAATCTCAGCCATCTTATCCTCCAGTTCGCGGACAAAAGCCTTGCCGGAGGAGGGAGGTACATCCCGGCCATCCATAAAGCAGTGGACATACACATTTTCAAGGCCCTGCTTTTTCGCAAGCGCCAGAATGCCGTAAAGGTGGGTGTTGTGGCTGTGCACGCCGCCGTCGGACAACAGGCCTATAATATGGAGGGCGGTGCTGTTTGCCTTTGCATTGGCAATGGCGCCCAACAGCGCCTCATTCTCAAAAAAATCCCCATCGGCAATGGATTTGGTAATCCGGGTCAGCTCCTGGTACACGATCCGCCCGGCGCCTATGTTGGTGTGGCCTACCTCGGAGTTGCCCATCTGGCCGTCGGGCAAGCCCACGTCCATGCCGGACGCTCCGATTTCAGTATGTGGATACTGGGTAAAATATTTGTCCAGGTTGGGGGTATTGGCTGCGGCAATGGCGTTGCCATAGCTGTTCTCATTGATGCCAAAGCCGTCAAGAATAATCAAAGCCAAAGGTTTTTTCATAGCCTATCTCCTTATAAAGGGGCATTTGCCCACCTTGTTTTTATTTTATTATACCATATTGGTAAGGGTTTACCAGATTCTTTCTGCTGACCCACCCAATGAAAATAAAACAAGAAATCGATAAAAAATTGTCAATTAGCTACAGGATAGAAGCAGTGCGTTATCATGCTTCTATTACAGATCCAGATACCAGATCAACTGCATCTCATGCTTGGGTGACCCTTTGTCCAGGTAATAGGCGTACTGGTCGACGGCTCCCAGCTGGGCGCCTTTATGCACATAAAAACGGCAGGCGGGCAGGTTATTATTTTGGGACTCAATATGCAGTTGCGCATATCCCTGCTCACGGGCCCAATTAACCGCCATGTCAAAAAGGCGGCTGCCAATGCCGTTTCGTTTATGTTCATTGTCCACACGAATATCCCACAATAAGGCCAAATCATCTCGGCCACCCAGCATCCGCAGATTGGGGGTTTTGCCCAACACCGCCGAGCCGCCTACCGGCTTGCCGTCATCAAAGGCCATAAAGAAGGCCCAATGGGATAAGTCAAATTCCGCCTGCCACTGAGCGGTGTCGGCATAGGAGGCTAAATCCTTCAAATAGGGCTCCACCTTTTTTTCCTCAAGCCGGAAGCCCCCCAGGCCATTTTCAATCCATATGGGCTGCAAAATCTTGCTCACATACACCTGCATGGGAATGGTGTTGTACTGCTCCAAATATGAGGTGTCCACCTGATGGAATTCTACCATATAGCTGCCTCCTCCATGATTCATCCCAATACCATCGATAATGCGAACAATATTCCAATATGAGCCGGGTAAAAGACATAGAAAAAATATTTAGCGAATCGGCCCGACGGCCCTCTCTGGCCATTGTATAGCAGGATCGGAATGATGGCGAAAATCATCGCCCACTGCCAAGGACCAAAGAAGCTGTGAAAAGTCCCTATCAGGACACAGAGCGCCCCATAGGCCCCAAACATCCATACTCGATGACCGTCAAGAAAATAGAAAATTGATAACATAATGGTTACCACCCAGCTGCCTTCAAAAATGAAGGCCAGCAACAGCACAATCACCCCGGCCAACAAATCCTGGAGGTTGCGCTTGCGGTTGAACCGCTCAATAAAGCGGATAAAAGCACTGTTTATGCCCAAGGCAATCAACATAGAAAAGTCATACAAATCAGGCCGGCTAAAGGCAGTCGCCAGGATGATCTGGCCCAGCAGCATCAAAAATCCGGCAGTGAGCATCCGGCCGATAAACCGCCTTCGGTCACGGGTCCACCGTAGGCTTTCGGCTACCAAATAGATGAAGGTGGGTGCCACCAGCCTCCCCAAGATATGGAACCACAGGGGAGCTTGGGGAAAGAACACCCGAATGTGGTCCAGCGTCATCAGCCCAGCCATGATCAGCTTCAACCAAAAACCACTTACAGCCCAACGGTGTTCATTTGCTTTCGCGCTCATTTCGACCCCACCAGGACCACCGTATTGGCCAAGCGCCAAACCTGCTCCACCTTCTTAAACCCTGCTTGAGTCAACAACTTTATCTGGTTGTCCACAGTACAGGGGGTGTCGTAATGGTAAAAACCATCTGTAATGCCCTGCTCGCAGCGTATGCGCTCATACTCGGCGAAGAAATAATCCTCTTCCTCCTGGGTGTCCACCATATAATCGGCTTCAATGTATTTCCCGCCGGGCTTTAGAGCCTCATATACCTTTTGGTACAAGCCCAGCTTGGCCTTATGGGTAAAGTGGTGCAGAGACTCCACGGATATAGCCGCGTCATATTGCCCCGTCTCATAGGAGTACTCGAAGTAACTTTGCTGTACCAGCCTTAATTGAGCGGCCTTGTCTAAAAATTTTTGCTTCAGCGCCGTCAGCATATCGCCGCTCAGGTCAATGCCCGTAATCTGTGCGGCAGGATATAGCTGAAACACCTGCTCCAGCTCCAACCCGGTACCGCAGCCCAAGTCCAGGATCTTGAGGTTTTTTTCCTGAGGCAGGCGCTTAGCCACTTCAATATAAAATTGGCCGGCGCCTTCTATATTTTCCATCATATGCTGGTCATAGCCATCCACCCTTTTTTGAAAAAAGGCCTCCATGGATTCAAGCTGCATAAGATCCCCCCATTAAAGTGGGGTCAGAAAAGATAAAAGCTCAAAGCGGGCTGGTCAATGCCCATTTTGAAACTTTAATTTCTCCCAACCACTGTATAATTTATTTTAAAAACCTGCCGCAAATTTTGTCCAGGATTTCATTGGAAATCCCGATTTGCCGCAGATATTCCGCCGGAGTTCCATAGTGGGCGCGGATATGCTCCAAGGTCAGCATCATGTTTTCTTTTTTCGAACCCATGTGATCCTGCACCATGTCGATGTAGGTTTCACTGACTTCGTAATCCGCCAATATATCCATAACATCCACACCGGCAATGGACAATAAAAGCATGGCTGTCAGCCCTGTCCGGTCCTTTCCCACCATACAATGGAACAGCACCCCGCCTCTGTCCAAGCCCTGGGCAACGGACAGAATCACTCGCTTGACTTCCTCCTTGCTTTCTTCCAACATCGCCTTGTATAATGAACTAAGCACATTTTTAGCGTCTCTGCGAAATAGCTTGCCCAGTTTTTCGGGATTGAGCGCCGCCATTACATCAATATGTATATGGGTGATCTCCGGGTCATCCAAAAAGTCATCGGGCCGTTCAATCGTCTCCGCCTTGCTCCGCAGATCGATAATGGTACGGATACCCAGGGCCTTGATCCGCTCCTTATCCCGTGGGGACAGGCCATTGAGCCAGCCGCTTCTATAGAAAACGCCGTGGCGGGTTACCATGCCGCCGCGTCCGGCATATCCGCCCAGGCTTCTAAAGTTAAATGCGTTGTCCAGTGGAATGCGCCTAAGCTCCAAATCGCTGTTCATTTACATCAAACCCCTTCTATTATGCAATATGGTTAGTATAACATAAATCTGAGGCAATGGAATCGCAAAAAACATTTTTATGGTATAATAACCGCAAGGGCAGCGGTTATTATACGGATTTGTGAGCCCGCCTGCGGCGATGGCTGATTATACCATATCCGCTCCGCTTCTATGATATAATAACCGCAAGGGCAGCGGTTATTATACGGATTGATAGGCCCGCCTACGGCGATGGCTAATTATATCATATCCGCTCCGCTTCTATGATATAATAAGATACATTTATGACGTGAAAGGAAAAAAGGAATGACAACACCTTATTTTGAGATAGACGAGTCCTTGCTTCAATTGGCCCGGCAGGCTGAGACCCAATGCGGGCCGGTCTTTGCCCGCATCGATGAGGTAAGCCACCACAACAGCCAAAAGGTCCTCCGGGCCTTTTCCGATCAACGGATCAGTGAAAGCCACCTATCAGGTACCACCGGTTACGGCTACGGCGACCGGGGCCGTGAGGCGCTGGAGGCTGTTTATGCCCAGGTTTTTGGCTGTGAAGACGCGTTGGTGCGCCACCATTTTGCTTCAGGTACCCACGCCATTGCCGTGGCCCTGTTCGGCCTGTTGCGGCCCGGGGACCATATGCTCAGCGTGACGGGGCTGCCCTACGACACCCTGCTCCCTGTCATCGGCCTTGATAAAGGGGATAAGGGCTCTCTAAGGGATTTTGGCATTCGCTACAGCCAGGTAGATTTGACTTCTGAGGGCTCCATTGATATGGAAAAGGTGCTGTGTTCCCTGGAGGGAGTGCAAATGGTGTACTTGCAGCGTTCGAGGGGGTATTCCTTGCGGGAATCCATCTCCATCAGCCAGATGGAGATATTGTTTGCGCAGATCCGTGAGGTGCGCAAGGACATCCTTATCGTGGTGGACAACTGTTACGGTGAATTTGTGGAGAAGCGGGAACCCACCCAGGTGGGGGCCGATTTGATCATCGGCTCCCTCATCAAAAATCCGGGGGGCGGCTTGGCGGAAACAGGCGCCTACATTGCCGGCAGAGCCGATTTGGTGGAGCTCTGCGCCTGCCGCTTGACCTCGCCGGCTACCGGCAAGGAAATCGGGGCCACGCTGGGGCAAAACAAGTCCATGATTCAGGGTTTTTTCATGGCCCCCCATACGGTGGCCCAGGCGTTAAAAACCGCCGTTTTTGCCGCATGCCTGTTGGACAAGCTGGGCTATGCGGTGGATCCTGCCTGGGACGCTCACCGCACCGATATCATACAAGCTGTGGGCCTTTACACCCCGGAAAAATTAGTGGCCTTCTGTAAAGGCATTCAACAGGGGGCGCCTATTGACAGCTTTGTTTCCCCGGAGCCCTGGGATATGCCCGGCTATCACGACCAGGTGATTATGGCGGCTGGAGCCTTTAATATGGGGGCTTCCATAGAACTATCAGCGGATGCGCCTTTACGGCCCCCATATGCCGTTTGGCTTCAAGGCGGGCTGACCTATGAATCGGGGCGGATAGGCATTCTCTTGGCAGTCCAAAATTTACTGAGAGAAAAATAATTTTCCACAGAGCCTTAGGTAAAATCTGTGGGACAAACCCTTGCGTTTTCCACTCTTTCCACATGGTTTTCCACAATTCAACCCACATTCAGGGGGATTTTCCACCAAAAAAATCCTCCAATCAGTATAAAATGCATTCGAATTTACTCGATTGGTTTTATAAAAGGGTTAATAAAGATGAAATTACTCGAATCTTATGCCCCTTATGTTATAATTAGTAGTATTCACGTTTGGGGCGATATG
>Ga0153942_1000276_pt1 | contig 19243 bp, 27 predicted proteins | sample TSNJ026MetaG_FD_104731 | JGI IMG/M metagenome (GOLD analysis project Ga0153942, IMG submission 104731) | Attine ant fungus gardens microbial communities from New Jersey, USA - TSNJ026 MetaG | ecosystem: Host-associated > Fungi > Mycelium > Unclassified | place: USA: New Jersey, Brendan T. Byrne... | reverse complement strand
TTCGTGAGCTTCTATTTTTTGCCTAGGGTTCGTCTTCTCATCGTCTCCAAAGTCATGAGGCATAGAAAAATGGATACTCAGTCGGCATTACGCTACATCAAACAGCGTGAGTATGAAATTTACATTTTTCGCGCTCCACAATGATGTGCTTCTGGCTGCTAGGTCGACCTCAGGTCCATCCAAATTATGGCTTCATCAAACAACTTGATGCATTCGCCAAATGTCAATTTGAACCTTCTTTAACTAATCCTGTGTATTGTTCGTGGAGGAAACGACAAGAGCAAGACGTTACCTGCTTCCTCAATTCTTTGGTTGATACGGTCACTATTATTCCCGAGAAGTTGCTGTTGAACAGGTGAGGAATTATTGCGGTCAATCATACTGTTCCATCTTTTCCCTGGCATCTCAATTCAACTCTTTCAGTGACTTTCCGCATGACCCCCGGCAGGCCGAATCCTTACTTGCCGATCTTGGCATTACTCATGTGCTATCAATAACCCCCGCCGAAATTCCACCTTCGGTCCTCGCTGCTACTCTGAAATCGCGAAGTCACTACTGTCATATTGAAGTTAGAAATAACGTAAAAGAAGACCTGCTGCTTGCCTTGCCAGGTGCAGTTCAATTTCTGGAACAAGCTATGCTTGATGGTCTTGTTCTTGTCCACTCACAGATGGAAGTCCGAGCGTGTACAGTTGCTTGCGCATGTTGTGCGTTAGTTCGATTTTTTCGTCAGGACACGAAGCTGATACCAGTCCTCTTAAATTAATTTTTGCCAGTAATGAAACGAGGGTGTCTTGCACCAGATGAGGCATTCTCGGCCATAGAGGATGTTCTTCCGCTTTTCAATCCCACTGTTAACTTCTCTCGGAATCTTGAATTATATGACGCATGCGGCCACCTACCTACGAAGAATCATCCCGTCGTTCAAGAGTGGGTCTCGTCAGACAGACCAGAAAATAGATATACCGATTCTCGAAACGCCGAGCTATCCTATCCAAGACGTCCTTCGGGTAGCATTATTATCACTTCTTCGATACCCCAAGCACTATCATCGTTATCTGAACCGAAGTTGTCAGATAGAATATCTCCATCTCTGTTGCAAACCACCATCCTCAATACTCCCTCGCATTCCAGCTCCGCTATCTGGCTCAGTACCACGAGCTCATCAGCGAAGGATCTAGGAACAAGAACAAAGAAAGTCCTGAGCGATACGGAATTTGACCTATCCGAGTTGGCCGATGCACTGAAGGACATGGAGAATCCAAGATCAGGACATTCGGGGAAGTTGCGGAACCAGGCGTTGCTTTGTTAGTTCATGTGACGTTATGTTATGTGACGCGTATACCATATGTTGTCTTAGATAGATGCTGATTTCGTTGTACTCTTCACTCATCTTAGCAAGGGGTACACTTCCCTTCATCTGGGATTGTGCATTATGCCAAGCCCGGATAAGCAAGTGGATTCAGCTTCACAAGGATTTTCTCCATCCGCGATCCCGAAATTAAGGAGACACTCAGTGTCAACGTGTCGGATAAAGCAGTTGACGCCCGAGTCTAGAGAGCACGTCTCTCGCTGAACCTCTTCTTGTCGTATAAGACTGACCGACGTTAGATGTTTACACCGTTTGGCTTCTTATCGACCGCCAAAGTCGGTCATTCAAGTACCAAGTTCACGACGTGCTGCTGTGCTAGTTGCATTATTCGTGGGTAGGACCGGTGACTTGTACGTGCTATTGAGTCGGTATGCTTTCGAGGCTCGAGTACCCCCAGACCGAATAATTAATGACACTCCTATCAGGAGATCTGCAACGCTGAGAACATACGCAGGTGATACGTCCCTACCTGGTGGAAAGATGGATTCAGGAGACCGAAACGTTGAAGAAACTGCCGTACGTCTCCCTCGGGCAGCAGAATTGATGTTCCCATACTTATGAATCCAAAATAGAGGAGGGAGGCTTTTGAAGAGGTGAGAACAGTTTTGTTTGTCGCCTCAATATATTCACTGTCATGATTAGATTGGACTACCGAACGATCGTTGGAAAGTTCCCCTGCTGTGTATTCTGGAACCATTTCTTGCGGCAGAGTTCGTAGTGACCCCGTACGTAGGGCTTCATTCTTACCCTCCTATGTGCTTTAATGCAATTCTAGTGTAGTGGTTTTGATTCTTGACAATACTTTACGCGTAAGTGTACTTAATTCATGGTATGATTTGACATTGACACATCTTGCATAGCCCATACTTAACACTGATGAAGTCGCTTCCTTGTTTTCTCATCCACTCGCTTCTTTTCTGACCAACACATCACCATTTCACGCATCTGAGCCTGAGACAATCGAGGTTGATTACCATAAATCTTTTGATATTGAAACTAGTGCATCCCGCGGAAGAAAATATTTGTTTACAGTCCATCAATTCCTTACTGGACGGGAGGATGATGGTATCAAGCCAATATTCGGCCTTACAGCGTATGTCAAAGTCACCGAAAAGTAGCTTGTTAATTAACTTTGGACAGTGGGATAATGATCCGAGTGGCGATGATAGGCTACGACCGCGATCCAGAATTCCTCATCACTACATCAGAAATACCCCCACTTGACGAACGAATAGCGTGGGCAATGCTCAGTAGACCCGTCTTCCGTCATGCCTGTGAAAGGGAAGGTATAAACCTTTCATTAACGGTGAGAATCTGTGGGGTAAAAAGAAGTGAGTTTGAGGCAATGAAGAGAGAAAATGACGGCAGAGAGGATAGTAAGTTAAGAGTGGAAGGAAAAGGTAAGATTGAAAGGAGAGGTAATTGGCTAGGAGCTTGGAAAGCCAAACTATGAGGCGATATCTTGTAAGTGTCAGATTCCTCCGAAACTGCAAATTAGTTACATATCTTTCTGCCCGCAGATTTATAATGGACAATCATCCAACTAATAAGTTTTAAACCAATGACCGCCGCTACTAATGTAGTCCACTGTCCCTGCTATGACATATGTCTCCTGCGTAAACATGAGAATTACAATGAGAACCACACTACATCCTAGTGATGTCCTCTGCCACTATTGGACCCATGGTCATGATATGATGACTAATCATAATCAGTTGTGATTCTTCAGAATGGGGCTGGTGATATCTTAAGTGACTCTTTATCTCTCTCGTTATTCGCTGACCTATGGAAAATCCGGTAGTAAAAATCAACTACGAATCATTACATCGATCAGCCGTATATAGTATCTGATTTATGTACAAAAGAGATCATATTTAATCACAGCAGCTGCCCCTGAGTTGTCGATGACCATGTAGGGGAGAAAGAATAGTGCGTACACGAGCTGCGCAGGCTGTCTTATCTGGGTGATGCGACAATGAACAGTTTTGGAACTGACTAGTTGCAAAACAGCTTTTCCATTCAATGGTTGGACATTTGTATTGCCCCCTGAGAGCTGGGAAGTATCAAATTCTAAATTGTAGATAAATCAAAGACATTGGTACTATATTTGATTGAATCTCAGTGTGTGAAGCTCTTGGATTTGTGGGACAGAGGACTATCTCTCAGTCGTCTGCTCGACGATCATAGTAACAAAGATATTTGATATAATCCAAGTCATGATCCTACCCAGATATCTCCACTTTTAACGGTTCCGAGCATGACTCAGATACACAAGACGTGAGTCAGACAGCTACCATAGTAGCGACTCTGCAGACAAACAGCATGCAAGAAAGATGGAAGAGAGGAAAAACAACCGGGCTAAATGTGGACTACCTCAATCTGAGGATGATTTTTCTTATAGAAGGGCGGCATCCAAAGCTCCCATCATCTTCAAGTATGAGGCCGGGGAGGCAGCAGCACCTTTACCACCAGGCCCAATGCACAACGCTAGATGTTTAAGACCCTTCTTCCTGCCTGCATCGTATTCCAGAAGGTATTTTTTAATTAGAGCGTCTTTGAGACCAATGGCTTCGGTTAAAATAGCACGAAACGTTTCATCATCACTCAAGGCATTATTTCGAGGATTAAATTGCGTCGCTAGAGCTGAGTGAATAAATCCATAAATTGACTGTGCGCGTCCTTTCGTTAGTTCTCTGGGTCGGGTATAGTAACGGAGCATTTTGGGTAGAAAACGGATACGGGGATGACAATCAATCAAGGTTGACTGGCTATTTGGTACCGTTATTCCTGGGTGTGATAGATCAAGACCTATGCGTGGAGATTTTCGAATTTGTGGCAATGTAGAGCTGGAACGTCTCAGATAGAGATGAGACATTCGAGAAGAAGTCGAAGATGCACTGGGCGGGCCAAGGGCATTTGTATCGCCTTGCCAAATAACATCGACTAGTTCTGAGATGCTTGATGCCCCACTCAAGTTTAAGATCCTGTCTACTAAGAGAGAGGGTCCGTAGACTGAGCTTCTTTTCGAATTTGTATCGGTCTCACCATTTTTGGTGAGACTACGCAGACTGCGAAGGAGAATCCCCCCTCGTACAAGCTCACTACACCTTGGCCGATGTTGATCCCTTTGACCAGCAGCCACATCAGGTACCAGGGCAGAAACAGCTGATTCATTGACAAAGTAGGACGAAACGGTATGGGGAGCCAATCCACCAATTGTGAGATCCAGACCTTTGCGAGTACCACCTCGATATGCGGTTAGACTGGTGGAGCTGCGTGAAACATCATTCGAGCGTCTTGGAGTACGGTGGAAGTACCTGGGGGTGCGATGTAGCGCGGGAATAATGTTTTAGTGTAATTGGCAAAAGATATAAGAAGCCACATACCATCGACCACTTACTTTTTGCTCTTCGCTACCGTGAGTGAATGGGTCTTCGTAGCATCCAGCCTTCTGAAGATAGAACTCCATCTCTTGAATCTCAAAAGCCGTCTCAGTACCAGCGCACAGGACAACAAGCTGATGCTCATGCATGAGGACGCGTGCGATCGTGTCGAAACGGTTCGTTATGGAAATTTCGTCACCTAGAGAAGTGAAATCCAGAAGGTCGTGAAGGCTGACTGGATGTATAGCAGAATTAGCTGGTTGGTCATCGACTGTGTCGGTATAGGTTAACTCTTTGAGTAAGACAACCTTGGTTTTCTTCGCCGGATACACTGTGGGAGCTGAAACCTCGTCTGCGCTGCTTCCTTTCCGTTTTAGATACCCCATTATCCTTTTGTGGCGAAGACAAGTTCGTCGCGTATGTGACTTATTGAATACCAAGAAGAAACTTCTGGTCCTTTCAGGGGACCGTCTACAGAAAGACGCTCATGACTAAGCTATTGGCAATTCACCAGGATGCGCATTTGACACAAATAACCAAGTCTTATAGTACGTCGTAGAAAAACATCTGAAGGACTGATACAACTAGGTCAGCACATCTATAGAGGCAAGTCAATCATAATCACAATCCATTCATTCCAACCTTCAAATCTACATTTACACCACAGAGGATACTAACAACTTCAAGCAGCCAAAACATACCAGGTTTACCTATCTTGTTGACTGGATATTTGAATCTAGTAACCGTGATGATACCCATCATGTCCATGTCCATCATGGTATCCGGCACTGTGTCCCCGATAGTCCTCTTCATCAGAAACCTCACGATCATGGTGGTGGTGCTTGCGATGCTCCTCTTCATCCGAAGCAGCAACATCCCGAGAGTGATGATTATGGTGATGCTTGCGGCGCTCTTCTTCGTCTGCAGCAGCAACATCCCGAGAGTGGTGGTGATGCTTGCGGCGCTCTTCTTCGTCTGCAGCAGCAACATCCCGAGAGTGGTGACCGTGGTGATGCTTGTGGCGCTCTTCCTCGTCTGCGACAGCAACATCACGAGTGTGGTGATCATGATGGTGCTTATGGTGCTCCTTCTCATCGATTGCATCAACATCACGAGGATAATAGCCATCGTGGTGACCATCGTGATGGTTTCCGTGATAAGCAGGAGCATGGTCTGCATCCACAGGTGCTGCCGCAGCCAAAGCGGTGAATGTGCACGCAAGAAATACAAGCGACTGAAGGAATTTCATGTTCTGCATAGAAATGATGGTTTCTGTTGGCTATGGTTCAAATGGTTAATGGTTCATGGTTCACTCACTAAGTTTCGTAAGGGGGTCAGCAAGCGATCCTGTGCAAGAGATGGGAGCGGGATTTAATTGAGCGCTGAAGAGTGTTGGTTGAATGTTTGCATGACCTTTTATATCCTCTCGACTTTGAAGGAGTGGAAACCTGAAAGTGTTACCCCTTATTTTCTGAGTAAAGACGCATTACGACATTCGAAACCTGTGCATTCATCGATTCTGAACGCCATCTGTCATAATTATTATTGGACATTGAACGGTCCATATAAATAGGGTAACAAGTCAAGTCAAGTCCCTAGGTAGCTTACGATAGTCCTATCGTAGAAATTTACCAATTCATATCTGCAAGGCACAACAGATTGAAGCCAATATTAGAATTCGAATCGGAGTACGTTGAACGATATTGCGCTATTAATGGAGTTTGCGCAGTGTGGTTATTTTATCGACAGGCTAGAAGCATCTTGTTGACGAAAGGTTCTGATTGTGGCAAGGAAATGACACATACCGGCGCGTTTGACCATATTGTTTGTGGTCAAAAATAACAAGTATATACATGGTTACCACATAATTGGTCTCAAAAAGAACGCTTCTAATACATGGCTGGATAGGATGCTCGTTGACTTAGACTGTACAATCAGTGTGTTAATTCCACTGTTTATAGAATTGAAAAGTTAAACTCGAAACAAGATCAATTTTTAGAACAAGTACGTTCTGAGAAAGGTGCTAAGATGCTTTTTAAGAGGACCAAATGGGTATTGGACCAGAGTTGTGCCCTCTAAACCGAACGGGGTTTATGTTGTTAGTTAATGGGATTAATTATATAGAGTTGGCGGTTACGATATCTATGTTGCTCACAAAGAATGAAACTCACCACAACATCTCAAATCACGACTGGAAGCAGCTTTCAAATCACCCATTCACATCATATTTCCTAACACCCACACTCCCTTTGACTCCCCCAATTTCTCTTCTCTTTCCACTCTATGGCCGCTCTCAATGTCCTATAGATCTCCAACGTCACTTTCATGGTGAACTCCGACTTATGCCATTTGGTTCTAGGACACCATTCTTTTGCACCACTGGCATTGCCATACCCACCGGGACGTTTATCAGAAATGTACGAGGCGAAGTGATATTGGATAGAAAGAGAGGGGCTAAAGACGACAACTTCGGGGTTGTTAGGGTCGATTAAAGGCGATGTAGAATTGAGCTCGCCGTCGCCTGGTTCGTCATACTGGATGTTAAACCAGCTTTAAAAGGGTTGTCTTTATCTGTGGAGCACAAAGGAGGTCATATTTTCTAGTTCTTTTTCAGTCGGGTAGATTGACTGTTCCTATCTGTAGAAGGAGATGCAAACACTGGTGTTGATGACAATTACATTCGGCGTTGGCCAGGATGCCCGCTACTGAAATGATCAACGATAAAATCGTCAGCTTACAGCTTTTGCTAGTTGTCCCTAAGGGGCAGAAACACCATTGTGACAGCATTTTGGCACTCTATCGTGTCAAGCTCCTGGCTCAATTTTGCTGAGTCTTTCTATGAATAGATCCTTCCATAAATTCGAAGTCGAGTTGTATACATGGGGGCGGGCTGACATGAAGAGAGGAGAGTCAGCGGATAGTTTTTTAACTGAAGGAGTTTTGAAATATTTAGGTGTTGCGTTTGACGGTCTACGATGAGCGTGGTATTGATCAAATTCTGGAAATGAGATGAGAAGCTGTTGGGAACGTGAATTCTACCCTCTACAGTAATCGTTAAGTCGCTTTTCGGTTCAGAACCCAGTACCTCCTCGATGGAGTTTCCACGATAGATGAATTCCCGTTGAGCTCGAATCGCAATCGGGACCTCATAACAAGAGATAAATATTGCGTCGCAACCCAACCAGTACTTGTAAGAGACATTCTGGAAGCGGATGTCCGTCTTATAGCACCATACCCACAAGGAACCCAGTTACAGGCGAATGCGGGACCTACTAACAAACTGGGGTAGCTTTGTTGAGCACATCGAGACTCTTGAGTTGTTTACGATTGCCCCTCAGAATGACCTATAACTTTTGGGTGGAGGGATTTGCTGCATGCGACGATCCCATTATCTTTGCTCAATGTTCTTCCCCGACCGAAGTCTAAGGAGCTACCCAATTAATCCTCCTCAACCGAAAGAGACTCAGGGGCATGATCCCATCGCAACCATAAAGCTTTGTAAGACGGAACAGACCAAAGGAAAACTGACCTATATTTTTCCCAGATTTTGTAGTCTGGGGGTGTAGTAAATGACCTTCCCATTGCAAGTGCACAATGACTGTCCATTCTTGTTACACTCACAGATGTTCCAACACACAGGAATGCGACGAATGGCCAAGTTCCACCGATTCCAGGACGACAAAGTGCACAGTAGGCGTTGCAATAATAGTTGTATTGTAACCCTCCATCGAAAGCTGTGTTGATGTGAGAGCAGCTGCATGGTCAAGGTGTAACTTGTTCAGAGCCTTGGTCCTTGACTGCAACATAATCCTTCGATTGATCATTCCTATGGGGTAGCTCCCGGTAACCAATGATGCCAATAGGGCCAAGCCCACATTCCTATCACTATGGGCCTGAAGGATGCACTTCTGGTATTTCCACCTTCATAATCACCCCTGTCTATCGCATCTCATACTTCGCGAGGGGAAATATCGTAACCCATCCCAATTGCCCATTCTTCCATCTCGTAAAGCAGCCGTGCATCGGTCAAGCTTTCGTTCACCGAGGTAGTAATATGATGTAAAAGTTCCTTATTCTCTGATTTCCGCAACTCTGAAGCATCTTCCTCTCCGACGATGGGATCACTAGGAAGGAGTGTGTTCAGTATTGAAGCAATGACAGGATGACAGCACGGCAGCAACAGGAGATTGATCATTCTTCGTCGTATAATCTGTACCAACCAAGGTTTTTAGTAACGACACGCATTCTATGAACAGCAGAGATAGCAACTGTCCATCCATGGTACCAAAGGGGAGGAGAGGACTGGAGCATCTGAATAGTGACTAAGCAACATTACTGACGCTGAGTAAACAGACGGCCATCTGACGTGAACAACCGAGTCTTCTAAGAATCACTGCATACTGAGTGTTTACATGACCTTATTCTTCTTTTCCTTATGGGGGAAGAAAACCTGGGGGCATGGCCCACCTGTCACGAGAGAACCGTATCAAAAGAATACTTATCCACAATCAAATGAAGCCAAGGTCCTTGAGTGGCTTATAATCGTCCCATTGGGTAAAAAAAACCAGTTTCATACCTGCAAAACGGGATGGGGTTCAAAAGCCAGACTTGGTGAGATCGAGACATATCAAACGGTGGTTAGCAGACTTCATACAGCATGATCATTTTTATCGACAGGCTAGAAACATCTTTTCCTTGATGAATTGCGCGACAAAACATCATCAAGCACACATGAAACATTTTTATAAACTAGAGTATTGCAAATTAGGGACCATTTCCTGCAGGCACAGAGGACCTGATCTATGAGGCCCTGAAGCAAGTATAAATCAATGAGGAAGTGAGTGAAGTTCCTATTATATTTCCCAATAGCAGGCGACATTATCGAGTTGCTTGTAGGTAGAGATCTAACACATGACTGGCTATGATGCTTGTCGATCCTAAGAACTGCGAAATTGGTATCCACTCCACTGCTTACAGAGCTGGGAAGTCAAATTGAAAACGAGATTGATTCTTAGAATAAATCTGTCAGGGACCCAATATGTTCTGAGCGAGACGAATGTCCCCCTGTGCGGAGACACTGAGGCTCGATGCATTTTTGGCGTGTTTCAGGGTTATTTGAGAGGATCAGGCATTGCGACCAAGATATCTTGACCAAAAACAGGTTCAGAGGTGCTATCAAATTGCATTCGGAGCTGTTGAGATTAAATCGGAGAATGACATCTTAAAAGATACCATTCCTCGACGGAGTTTCCTATTTCTGTCGAGTTTGAACCACAACCTACGGTTGATAGGATGAAAGCAAAGTTACATTTAAACACCACCAGCTAGAGTCACCGTCAGGCTGATGTTCATCTTATAGCATTATATCTACAATAGATAAATTTGTCCAGCAAATGATTGCATAAGTATCCGTTGGTCAGCTGAGAAACTGTAATGAGACGAGCAGGGTCACAAATGGCAGATAAACTGCCTTGTACCGAATATCTGAAGCATTAGATGTCGAACGAGCAGGATATGCGATAGGTTCCTGTGCAGGCCTAGCAGTCGCAGTTGGCCCTGAAAGAGCGGTATTTATCGAGTACGTGCGAATCCAAGAGATCTCCCAAAAGGCATTATCGTATGTCGGACTGCCTGGGCCAATGATGTTGTCCGCAACCTAACTGACAATGTTAGCCATGAATGTTGCAATTTTGCAAGAGTATAAAATACCCACACAGGACATGGTAGGCGTGTGGCATGTGCTTGCATATATATCAGGCACACCTGCCCTATAGAAGAGTAAGGAATATGAGGGGCAGAATCAGTGAAAAGGGAACGTGTGAGATGTACCAAGTACCACATAACGTTGTCAATAAGATAAGTTGCTGAGGGGTAAAGAATTGACTGATATTGCAAGCAATAGCCGGGTAAGAAGCGCTAGGTAGTCCCCAGCTCGTAGTGTCCATGTCTGAAGTGCTGTTCGCTGAACTGATAGCTTCCGGTACATCAGGCCTCTGTTATCATTAGACGTTGAGAAATGATCTCGAAGATATTTTCTCACACTCCAATACCAAACAAAGATTCCAGCAACGTCAATCTGAAGTGCCCATAATCCCCCTCCAGCTTGCGCGAAGCCTGGTCCCCAACTATTGGGCTTATTCTCTGCTACCAGACACCCTTGAGGGGTGGAGCAATCTCCTTCGATAGTTTGTCCAGTTTGCCCTGAATTTTGAGCTTGGAAGCAGCCGGGAGTAGTATGTAGGGCAATTTGATTATGATCCATCATATTGATGCCTTCAATGACGTCGATCTCTCCTCCCCCTGGCCATTCCTTTTCAGTACCTAGAGTCCAGAACGACGGCCATACCTGTCAAATTGAATTTATTACTTTTACTTTAGATAAATGAGGAGAGTGACGCACCGAGCACCCATAAGGAATGTGTCGAACGTCTATCATAATCAGGGTACCAATTCCGTATGTGTCTTTCGATGTGATGCGTATCTACGAGGCGATCCTTCGGTGAAAGTTCTAAGGGCGGAGAAAGGACCAACGGAGTTTCTGTGTACCAACGGAGCTGGCTGGATGAATGTACTGTTGTCAACTCTGATGACTGCATTTCCAATATCGTTGACAAATGTGAGCCGACTCGATGTAGCAGTCTGTCGATCAACATATGTGACATTGCCTGTATCGTCCAGTTTATGTCAGGGCATTCAATGAAAGACGGGGGATGATTGTCACCTACCCCACGTCGTGTTGTCAAAGAGGTTAAAATAATCCCAGGCGTCAAAGAAATTTGGACCTGCGTATTCTTGCAAAGGCACATAGATCGCAGAAACTGCAAGCCAGGTACTCAACCATGCCCAAGGCAGCAGATGTGCCACGCCCAGCACAGGCATCGTGGTAGTGGTTAAGAACAGACCAGATCACACCAGTTGTGATGAATTGATGATATTTATTGTGTTATTCTTGTTAATTCTCAATGTCAATTTCTGACGTCACGTTTCATCAGGACCGGGAGCCGACACTTGCTCTGCACCTATCACGAGAAGGAGACGGCAATGAAGTGCACGAAAAAATCAGGGACGAGGCTATCGAGTTCTTCATCTACGGCATTGAGGCTATTGAGCTCACGACGATCATGACACCACTCTGACAGAATTCGAGAACCAAGGAAAATAAGCGAAAAGCTCAGTTTACCGGGCAGTGCTACGCCTAAACAAACCTTACCTGGTATCATCAACTAGCAACAAGCATGTTTTACCAAGCATACTCACGGCGATGATCTTCGTTCTATCTCGTTACAGATTCAGCACAGGGCCAATCAGACGTGCTTGATAGCCTCTCAAGTACTCAGGAATTTCGCGCCGCCTCCTTGTCAAAATAAATTTGTGTTCAATAATCTTTGTATCAGCTTCTAAGTGAACGAGAACTCTGGGCAAAATCTGACTTTAATAGCGATCTACAACTTCGTGGAGGCTCTCCGAATCCGTTGCCGCCGCCACTGCGATCATGTACTCATTTTCCATCAACGATTGCAGTTGAATGTCGTCTTCTGTGGGCGCGATCGTCGTCTGGAGGTGTCGACATCTTGTAATAATTAGAACATCCCTGGCTGCGTAAATTTTGACACAACCGCACTTCTTGGACGTGCAACCTCCGACAGAGTGGGTCTCTCGCCAAAGAGGAGATATGCATCCCGCGGCCTACGGGCTTGTGGCGGACTTGGAGACGATTTCATTATCCCCGGACTTCTCGTAACATCGGACACGATTGAGACCTGAAATGTGACTTCATGCTCCGTGGCAACGGGACGCCCTTGAAACTTCCTGCATCAGGGGGTGGATAGCCTAAGACCTCTTATTGACATCAAAGCTTTGACTATTTGTCGTATCCGAGCCGCTACTAGAGTATTAAGTGGCCGTTGCGCTCGGGTTGGCGGTATAGATACTGTGAAACTGTTAATCGGGCCATTTAGAAACAATGACCAAGTAGATAAGCCTTTTGGTATCCGGTTGAATCACCTATTCCCACTTCTTTCTTCGCAGCATCTCATTCTGGAGGTGACCAGGTTTACGCTCGTGGTTGACACTTTATGACAGGCCTCGTGTCCTTGAGACACATTCGAACGTCTCACTGCAAGGCACCATGATTCTCGACGTGCAAACACGCGCGAGACTCCCCAATCCCTCGTCCCTTCTGGAAGCTCGATTGAGGGCAACAATCTTGTGCCTATCTATTTTCATCGTGGATCTTAAGTATCTTGTCTTGCTTAACGAGACAGTTGGATGTGAAATTGACGGTTTTCTGGTGGAAGTGACGTATTCTTTTGCCAGAGCGTATCAATCCTGCAGTATCATGAGACTCATCGCGATGCAAATTCGAGGTCGGATCCCGGCACTATCATGATTCTAGGCGCATTGTGTTACACAATAGATAGAACTTGATTCCATTTACTGGTGCCTGTGGAAGTGAAGCAGATTTCCGGTAATTTCGAGCTGACTGGGCGATGGATCGGGTTTATGGCAACGTCTGTTAGGGCTGCAGGTCCCGAGAGAGAATTGAAGAGGCGTTTATGCGGGTAATACATGCGGTAGGAATCCGCGAAACGCACAATAGTCAAAGCCGAAGTCTTGGAGAAGGACTATCTGATCTCCTAGTTTTGTCAACTAGTTTCCCTGAAATTTCCATCATCAGCGGGTACATGTAGAGAATCATTGAAAGTGCCCACCTTAACGTCGCTTTATACAAGGAGAGAGTCTGCGTCCTACCCCATGACATTTCAGAAGGCTGGGCATTCTAGGCTAGGAAGTTCATGGGCTTTGATATTCGTGTGTGCGTAATATGATCTATAGCTACGGAAGTGTGTCACGCACAGGTATTGCTGGGCATGAAAGTAGAAGACTGGTAAAGAGTGAGAAGATAGAGATACTAAGCTTAAACTTTCACTGAGACAGCTAAAGGTTAGATTCGCCTTAATCTGCGTGGCGTTGTCTGAGACGCTGATTCTCGTACAAAAACAAAAAGCTCACATTATTTGTGGCAGCAGCAAATGCGGTGAGGCAATGTCGTCTCTCCGTCCAAGTAGATTACGACAGAGGATCAGCAGACAAGACACCAAGTATATGTTGAGCACATAATGGGACGTCGAGCACAGAGATAACAGCCCGCTGTCATAGTAAAGATGTCTGACGTGGTGGATATGTCACGATTGGGACGCATCTGGCAAAGGAAGGGAACACAGAGCGGAAGAGACTGCCGGTCAAATTGTGGCGAAGGAACCGTATTGGACATGAATAGATGGTCACGTGGTATTCCAGATAAGAATGAGGCAAAATTTGGACATGACGTAAAGATACTTCTGAGTGCGAAAGGGCAGGTGTGCTTGAATTTGACGCGTCGTTGGATCCAACAGCGAGTGCCATCGACCATGCATTTGACATTCCGCGACAAACTGGAAGCAACACTTCCAACTCCGATTTGTCAGCCCACACAGCGAGATATATAATCTTCCTCCCTCCTACAATTCCATTTCCCACCTCTTCTTCTTCCCGCCCGCCCATCTCCTCTTCCGCCCGCGTAACCTGTAGCGACCCCGGTCCTTCTCTTCTAGCTTATAAGCCTCTCCCACATATCTCTAGGACCTTCTCCTGGGCCAGCAATATGGTTTTCGCCTTCCTGTTCTGCTTCCATAACTTATTTCTTGGTCTCCTCTCCGCCGCATCCACTTTTATCCTTATCCGGTCCATCTATAATCTTTTTCTGTCTCCTCTGAGTGCAATTCCCGGTCCCTGGTATGCTGCTGTCTCTGATCTTTGGCTCAACATCCACGTCATTCGCCTCCGCCAATGCAAGACCATTCAGGAGCTCTTCGAGGCGTATGGCCCTGTTGTACGCGTGGGACCCACTAAGATTGTCTTCCGTGATATTTCTGTTATGCGCACTGTATATTCCCTTCACAAGTTCGACAAGAGTACTTACTACAAGAGTCTCCTCACGTATGTTCCTACTTCGCAACGCCACTCTGCACAGTAACTCAAAATTTGACTTCTCAGCAACGACAACGATCATGCGTAGGTGCAGAAGCGCATATATGCATATTTTATGCTGACGGTACTTGAAGCATGACTACTCTTGATCATGCTCACCATATCATCCGAAGACGGGCCTATGCGCCTCACTACACTTCTGCTAACGTTGCCAAGTTCCAGCCAGAGATACACGAACTGATGTGTGAGGTCCTCAATGTGAGTGGTCAGTCTCTTGCTCTCGGATGTCAGTTGACTCTTCTTTCCATCTCAGGTGCTTGATAATATTGCCGGCAAAGCTTCGACAGAGTGCCTCACCCTTTTCAGACATCTCATGGTAGACATTGTTGTCTCTTCTTCTTATGGTTATCGCCTCGGAGCAGTCACAAAGTGGGCCATGGATGTGGAGGACCCTCTTTCCACGGCGATTAACGACTTCCCAAAACGAGGCATTCTGGTAATATTACTGATCAAACACATCGTTGTCCTTCTAACTTGCATGTCATTAGCGTAGTATTGCTCCAAGCTGGGCATGGAAGTTAGTATGCCGCCTGCCAAATGCTCGCTGGCGGCAAATGTGTGATTCTGACAAAATCATGGCTGAGGTCTGTGGCCACGTTGCTTCGATACAGTTCTATCCTAACACCTTTTAGTTTGTGAGTTCTCGAGTCTATGAGATGAGAGCGCAAATGAATGCTGGAAGGATCGGGGAATCAGAGAAGATCCCCATGTTGCAACGACTTCTTCAGTATCGCTATTCTTCGAATGAACTCATGCCAGATCATGACATTATCTCGGAGTGCATGGGTCATCTGTGAGCCGTTTCCATTTTCCATTTGTGTTTCTCTTATGCAGGTGTCAGGGTTGCAGGGTCAGATACTAGTTCCATTTCTCTCTCCTATTTCTTTTGGGAGCTGAGTCGTAGACCCGACATTCTAAAGAGACTTCAGACAGAGGTTGACGAGGTCATGGCTGACTCGAGAATAATTCCAGATATTTCGGTTCTCCTGGAGCTTCCGTATCTGAACGCATTCATCAAAGAAGGTGTGATCTGATTTGCGCACTAGCTATCGAGAAGTTGAGGACTAAAAGTTTTGACCAGGACTTCGGGTTTATACTGCTGCACCAAGCCTTCTGGAACGAGTTGTTCCCAGTTCCACTGCCAAAAATGGTGCCCAGGACGAGATATTCGATCTCATGGGCTACGCACTTCCTGCTGGAACCGTTGTATCAACACAGGCTTGGTCGATGCATCGTGACTCGACTGTCTTCCATTCTCCAGACGCCTTCCTTCCAGAACGCTGGCTCGAATGTTCAGAGGCTGAGCTCGCCAACATGAATCAGCACATGATGCCCTTTGGGACAGGTACCCGTGTCTGTGGTGGCCAAAATCTAGCACAAATGATGCTCCGCATCGCAATCGCCGCAGTCATCAGGAATTTCACCATCGCAGCCCCCGCTGAGACTAATGAAAGAAGCATGGAAATCAAGGATAGTTTTGTGAGCATCTGTCGTTCGACTTTATAGCGGATCACATCCGACTCACGCATTGTACAGGTTATTTTTCCTGCGGCGATGGAGTGTAAGCTCATCTTCCTCCCCCGTCAATGAGTGCGCCACCTTTCATCAGTTTCGGCAATTATCGTTCTCGCTTCTCCGGTCCCTGGACTTCCGACATTCTTATTTTATGAACATTGTTTATCTGTTTTTATCTCTCATTGCGTTCCCCCCACCCTGCTTTCAAACACGCTTTCCTATCGCTTTCTTGTGACTTTTGGGCTGATTATCATATCATTTGACGCTCTTTTGGTCATAGGACCCGTTTGTTTTCTTGTCCATTATACCCATAGAGTATCATCTTCGGACTAGTCTGGCATGCTGACTTTTCCGTTTCTAATCCTATTGTACTTCTATCCTAGCTCAAGTGCTCGGAGTAATTGTTGATGTTGGATGGAATAAACCACTTGTATATAAGCCATACAAACTCGCTAATGTTCTTACGCATTTCGCCACTAGAAAATACATTGTATCTACGTGTCGATAACTGGCTTTCACACATGCATTTAGAGTTGATCACAGTTATTTTTTTCTGAGTCAATACATAATATAATACATGGCATTCACTGAGAAATCAGGTGTGTCGATGACAGGAGACTAAAGTGCAGGATGCGATAAGAGCGTATACCCGGTATCCGTCGTCGATGCTAGTAGTCGTTAGCGCCGCTCATGAGAGCCTGCAGAAATAGCCGCCCAGCTTCTGCCACTCCCCTCACTTCCCTGGTCACTCATTACATCGAAATCCGATTCGAACTCGAGGTCAGAGAGATCAAGGCGAGGTGAAATAGGATTTGGGGAGGTAAAGTTAATCAGCTGAGGATGTGCCGCTTGTGGCGGTGGTGGTGATGGAGATTCTTGAAGCAAGGGTGAGCGTACTGGCTGACGAGTATCACTAGTGATATGAACAGGGGGGACAAAGTTGGACTGGGGCAAAGTAGGCGAAACAGGAAGAGAGCAATATTCAGCGTCTGTAGTAATAGTATGCTCAGACGGAGATGAGGACCGAGAGGCGGGATTAAGTGACCATGGATGACGCGTCTCTGCTTCGGAAGAAAAAGGATTTTGATTAAAAGGTTGAACGACGGCAAAAGGTGAGAGAGCCTGTGGTGCAGCGACCATCGGAGAGAAGGTCGTGAAAGGAGAGGACGTTCCTGAAGAAGGATGAGAAAGAAGCTCAACATCACGTTCTCGATCAAGCTCCTGAGGGTAAGATTGGGAAAGTGATGGGATAGGAGAGGAGGATGAAGGAGGGGAGTAAGTATCTAACGTAGAAGAAGTCGCTGTGCGAGATATTGGACTAGCTTGAGCTGCATCTGCGGGACTGGGACGAGATAGAGAACGAGGTAAAGGCGTTCGAACTGGAGAGAGATGCGAGGGTCCTAGAGGCACAGAAGTCTGATTTGTAGATGGATGGACGTTAGTAGGAGTTGATAACAGAGACATCTGAGCCTGTGGAGAAGAGGTCACGCTTGGCATCGTAGTCGAAGTCGCAGTTGGAGTTGGTGCAGAACTCGAGGCGTCCGGTTCCACATGCATAGGCGATATTGTAGGATGAGGAATCGGATCGATGGACTGCGTAAATTCCATTTTTTGTGTTGAGTCATCTCAAGCTTCATAACAAAAAACAACTTTAAAAAGAGAAAAAGACACGAACCTCATCCATGGCATGAACATGACGATTCGTACGATGTCTCAGGTTGTTAGACAACTGGCTTTGACCGACTTCGGACCTCCATTCACTGACTTCACGAGCGACGTTCGAGTCGAAACCAGTCACACGAGCAGTTGTAGTAGGAGAATCAGACGGCTGTCGTAAATCTTTACTGTGAGAATCATTCTCTCTCAGATCATGACCTGAGTCCGATTCCGAATCTGACGAGGAATGTTCACTGCGATTATCTCCACGTCGTCTTTGAAGAGGAATTGAGACAGGAACAGCAATGGGCCCCTGTTGCTGCATACGTCTAGCACGACGATGTTCCAGAAACTCTGTCGCCCAGAGTTCTAGCCTGGGTGCGATATGAGGTTCATACACGAACTAACAAATGTGAAGAGTTGTGTATTGGCTACTGAGGAATACACATACTTGATGAAAGGCAGAAGCAGCACCGATGGTACCAACTACTGCGAGAACGTACACTGCGGGAGCAGGCATGTCACCGGGAGGTGGGAGTATGGGAACAGAATGACTTGAAACTAATTGCGTGATGTCAATCTCGGAGCTCCCGATGTTGCCGGCCGATTTGGCCGATCCGGTGTAAGAGTATCAAATAACGAATGAGTTGTAATAACATAAATCGAGTGAGCGACATGGTCACAGATAATTAGATTAATCCAAGGTTTATGTTAGAAAACGACGCCACTTGGGCTTTAGTGGACCCCGCTGGCTAATAGGGGTCTTTGGGAGCTGAGGCGCTTACCACAGTGTTTCTTCTTGCTCGTTGTTTAGACTCGAATTTCTCATTCCCAGCCCTCCCCCCTTTGGTTTGAAAATTTCCGCCTGCATTCCGTGAGTAGGGGTATTGCTGTCATTCACCACGACATACATACCAAGCCTGGGCGAACCATTTGTGGCCGTTGTGATTTCAACGACAGCGCGGTGAAGTGGTAAAGGCACTTCTGCTTTGTCCATTTGGGGCTGCAAATCATCTTCTGCGCTCCGTGAAGGAGGGGTGAAAGATGACACCAGAGGAATCCTAGGTGTGGACCTTGTCCTAGGTGTCAGCAGCGACTTGGGTGCATCAGTGGAATCGACGTCCATTGCTTCGTCATTGCTTGGTTTTAAGGATGGTTTCGAACGAGATCGCTTACGTTTGCGGGCAGGAGCATATTCGTCTACTACCATGCTGCTGGATGAGGCATCTGATGGTGCTGATCCGTCTGCAGAAGACAGGATATCTTTGTTGTCGGCATCTTCTATCAG
>Ga0153942_1000275_pt1 | contig 19305 bp, 16 predicted proteins | sample TSNJ026MetaG_FD_104731 | JGI IMG/M metagenome (GOLD analysis project Ga0153942, IMG submission 104731) | Attine ant fungus gardens microbial communities from New Jersey, USA - TSNJ026 MetaG | ecosystem: Host-associated > Fungi > Mycelium > Unclassified | place: USA: New Jersey, Brendan T. Byrne... | reverse complement strand
CTTGATGCTGCCTTTTAAAAAGCACATTAAAAGAATATGGTGCAGCGGGCCAAATGAACGCATTTTCACTTCTTGGATTTGATAAAGCCATCCATTGAAACTTGATGAGTCCTGAAATAATATGTCCAAAAACTCCTTGCCCCAAAAAGCGCTAAACGCCGAATCAAGCGCCTCGTAGTCGCAAGCGCCCTTAACAGAGGCCAATCCGTTTTCACGAAGGACTCGACAATATTTGCCACGTCCATTAACCTGCCACTCGATATCTAAGCCGTTATTCAGCAGCCACTCGCTTTCCTGCCCAATTTTAAGAAATTTATTTTTATGTTTCAAAAGGTTATCATGATTGTCATCGGCATAATCCATCAAAATTTCATTTGACGCGGGACAGAAATGGGTTGCAGTATGCTTAACAGATATGCTGGAATCAATAAGTCGAACAGCATGTTTTACGCAATAACGAGATCCTTGCAGCTGGTGGCTCCTGTGCCAATACTGCTCGCCGTATACGGTTTTATCCTCTTTCGCACATAACGGGCAGTATCGCAGATAAAAAAGAAACGACAAACGAATGGCATTATTACATCTCAAGCCGCAAACTGTCTGCCGAGCAGTTACTTAAGCATGCACGTTTGGAATGGTCAGTTGAATCAATGCATTGGTTGCTTGATTATCCCAGAAGATTTGTTATCCGAGAAGAAAGGGAGAAGAGAGGACACATGGCACGTTACGCGTAAATTCTTCTCGGATAGGTAAAGTTTAGAGCTTAAGCAGCTTTAGTCTGTGCCCTTCCGTGATTGCTTGTGTAAGGTGCGAGATATTAGGGGGAGTGAGTTCCTTCTTTGCTGGAGCTTTTGCAATCCGCTACCAGCGGGCAACACGGTTATAGCTGAACCTTGTCAGGTACGGGAACATCACCAATGTCTTTATGTCATCAACGAGCTCCACGTAAAGACATTTTCAAGATACTGACGATATCTATCTTGACCGCGATGTTAAGTGCGCCTAAATTTATCGTCTGTACATATCCTTTTAACCAGCTCGACCAATAAGCTGATTCGCGGTACCAGCGTGCGCAAATCCAGCCTTTCATCAATAGTATGGCAGCCATACGTCACTGGCGCCAAACCGTCCAGAGTAGGGATTCCGACAAGGGAACTGGAAACAGCGTCCGCCCCGCCGCCACAGTGGGATTCCTTTAGTGGCATGCTCATGTCTGCGCTGACTGCATCAACTAATTTGGAGAATTTATCGGTCTCCGGATTTTTGACCAACGGCAAAAAGCCATTGTTCTCCAAATGTGTCAGAGTTGTACTGGTACCTTCTATCAACTGATTGTAGGTTATTGTGTCCTCTACGACCCGATTCAACTCCGGAATCACGTCGAGGGAGTTGATGCGGTAACGGAATATGGCGGATGCCTCATCAGCGACGATGCACATACCGCTTCCGCCATTTATAAAAGATAGATTAATAACGGCATTGGGAATTTTTAACTGTTGAATTAAATTGAGCTTATAGCACAATTCAGCAATAGCATTTCGTCCCTTTTCAGGTTCTACCCCCGCATGTGCTTTGATGCCGGTCACCTTGATTTCATAATAGATTGAACCGCTGCGGCTGGTTACATATTCGTCAGCATGGTCAGGACCCTCCATGCAAAATGCGACATCCTTGTCCTCCGAGTATTTTTTAATCCATTGTGTGGAAGAGGGAGAGGTGATTTCCTCATCCGGATTGAATAATAGAACAATCTCACCATAATTATCAAATTCCATTTGAATCAGAGTTTTCAGCATATAGATTTGCGCAACGATACCGTGAGTACAGTCACTGACGCCAGGGCCATAGGCGTAATCCCCCTCAATATGAAAGGGGCGTCTCTCGCATTCACCTTCAGGCCATACGGTGTCCATATGCGCGTAAAAAATAATTCGACCTTTTCCGCTTCCTGACTTTCGCGCTACCAAAGTAGGCCCGTATACGCTGTCAGGGTGTACAATGACTTCGCATCCAAGAGGCTTAAGTAATGTGGTAAGATAGGTTGTAGTTTTTTCAATGCCTGTCACATGCTTGCTTCCACGATCAATTTTCGTCAACACTGCCATTGTCTCCAACATCTCTGCGTATTGCTCTTCAACTAGTCTCATAGTCTCCATTGTTCTTACACCTCCTAAATCTGTTTATCCATTGGCCAATCCAAGGATATAGATGATAGCCGGGATGGTTCCGACCATCAATATCATGCTCTGAATGACGGACCTCGCCGCATATTCCGGCTCACAATTATATTGTTTGGCCATTATGGCATTTAGCGATCCGCAAGGCAACGCAGTCATAACTACCATGCTCATCGTTAATACTGAATCAACATTTAGCTGCCTCAGTATAACAAGCATCGCAAGGGGATATGCTATCAGACGAACAAAGGATGTCAAATAGCAATAGGGGTCTTTGATTACTTCGAAAAATTTCATGTTGGCTAAATCACAGCCGATAATCATCATTGATATGGGAACAACCATATCTCCGACAGCGCAAAAGGTTTCTTGAATCACATCAGGAATGTACATCGGTGATAAAAAAATAATCAACGCTAGAATGGATGCGATTGTTGACGGATCTGTGGTAAGAGATTTTATCAAATTATTTTTGTTATTACTCAACAAACCGATTCCAATGGTGAATAAAAAAATTTGATTAACAAGATTATATATAACCGCATATAGTGTTCCAATATCTCCAAACAGTTCCTTCATCAGCGGAAATCCGATAAAACCTATATTAGCAAATACACTTAAAGTAACAAATATATGTTTACCTTCGTTTGAAAGCGATAATTTTCTGCTGATGAGCCAGGATGTGCAAAGGGATATGATATAATACACAGCTACGATGATTGCCGCTTGTATCAAGCTATGGCCAAGCTCCTTTGAAGGCGTGCTGCTTGCAGATGATAAGATGCATGCAGGGAGAATCACATTCATCAAAAGCTTCGAAAGCCCTGAGCAAAGCTCATCCGATATGACTTCTGTTTTCCGCAGTAAATAGCCCAATGCAATCATGAGGCATGTTTTTATTGCCAGATTTCCTAACACCATTATAGGCATGCCCAGATACTCCTTATTGTATTTTTTCTTCCGAACCTACCGCACGCAAAACCATGACTGAGCAACACTAGGCTATGCATGGTGGCAGTATACATAATGATCCGAATCATTTTCTTTGCGTATAGGAAACTGCCGACTGCAAATATCCGTGGTATTCGGGCACCGATTGTGAAATGGGCAGCCACTAGGCGGATTGATGGGCGATGGCATCTCACCTTTTAACACTATACGCTCCTTGCGCGCATTTGGCTCAATTACGGGCACGGCCGACAATAACGCCTGTGTATATGGATGATATGGCGTCTTAAAGAGATCGTCTGCGGGCGCCTCTTCGACAATGTGTCCGAGGTACATAACGCCTATGCGATCTGAAACATAGCGCACCACACTCATGTCATGAGAGATGAAGATGTACGTGATCCCAACATCATGTTTGATTTCTGTCAGCAGATTCAATATCTGCGACTGAATAGATACATCAAGCGCGGAGACCGGCTCATCACAAACAATGACCTTAGGCTCCAGGATCAAAGCCCTTGCGATGACTATCCGCTGCCGCTGCCCGCCGGAAAATTCATGCGGATAGCGATAATAATGATTGGCTTGCATGCCTACCTTTTCCAGCATTTCCAGGCATTTTTTCCGTCGCGCTTGCGCCGAATCAAACAATTTGTAAATCTTCATCGGTTCTTCCAATATCTGCCCAATGGTCATTCTAGGATTGAGCGCGGAATAGGGATCCTGAAAAATCATTTGCATATCTTTGCGCAGCGTCCGCATCATAAATTTGGCGTTTGTGACATCTTCACCGCGATAAATAATGCGTCCCGAAGTTGGGGGGACTAACTGCAGTATAGTTCTTCCCAAAGTGCTTTTACCGCAGCCTGTCTCACCAACGAGACTATAGGTTTCGTTCTCATAAACATGGAACGTGACATTGTCTACCGCCTTAACCGATTTCCTTGATCTCGCAAAAAGCTTTTGGGTGGCAAAGTATTTTTTCAAGCTGTCGATTTCCAGGATGACATTGCGGGATCCCATCGCCGAAGTATTTTTACTTGAACTCTCCATACCTACATTCACCCTCTTTTATGTAAAATCTGCTTATTCTTGTAGTTCCAGCAACGAACCGTCTGTGTACCGTTCACTTGCACCGGCACAGGAGTCTCTATTTTGCATTGATCTCTCGCTTGTTCACATCGATTGCAAAACCGACAACCGGTCTTTACCTCGTTGAGCACGGGAACAGAACCTCGTATCATATATAGAGGTTCATTTTTTGGCGTAGCAAAGGTTGGAATTGATTTAATCAGCCCTTTTGTATAGGGGTGCAACGGATTATTGAAGATGTCCGAAACCAAACCCTCTTCTACCACCTCACCAAGATACATGATGATGACCCTCTGGCATACTGTGGCAACGACACCCAAATCGTGAGTAATCAGTATCACGCTCATACCCAGACTATGGTTTAGGTCTACGATCAAATCCATAATCTGTGCCTGTATAGTAACATCAAGAGCTGTTGTCGGCTCATCCGCTATCAGCAGTTTAGGATCGCAGGAAAGCGCCATGGCTATCATCACGCGTTGACGCATTCCTCCTGAAAGCTCGTGGGGATATGCTTTGATACGCTGCTCCGGCGCCGGGATGCCCGTCAATTCCAGCAGCTTCAGGGCGCGTTTCCACGCTTGCTTCCTGTCTATCTTTTTATGGGAGATCAGCGTTTCCGCGATTTGATCGCCAACGGTGAACAATGGATCCAACGAGCTGAGCGAATCTTGAAAAACCATAGCGATTTCGCTGCCCCGCAGCTTTTCCATCTCTTCCGGTGTGAGTTTCAGTATATTTTTTCCGTCAAATTGGATGCTTCCTTTGTAACTTACCAATTTCTTTTCGTCATATAGCCGCATGATGGACTGCGCCGTCACACTTTTTCCGCACCCTGATTCTCCGACTAGACCAAGCACCTCTCCTTTTCGCACTTTAAACGAAACTCCGTTTATGGCTGTAATGGAACCGCGCACCGTATTAAACGTTGTTTGCAGGTCGTCGATTTTTAAAAGCACGTTTTGATTTTCGCTCATGTGAATGCCTCCTAACGATTGGACAGCGGGTCTAACAAATCCCGTATCCCATCTCCCAGAATATTAATGGCTAAAACGCTTAGAATCATAAAAATCCCGGGGAAAGTCACCATCCACCACGAATCATAAATCACTGCTTTGCCTTCATACAAGATATTCCCCAGACTAGGGATTGGCGGCGGCACGCCAACGCCGATAAAACTCAAGGAAGCCTCAGTAATGATTGCAGTTGCAAATATGAAAGTAGTTTGTACAATTATCGGCGACAGAATATTTGGGGCGATATGCTTAAACAATATTCGCGCCCAACTTGCGCCTTGGGACTTGACCGCTTCTATGTATAACGCCTGCTTTACCGAAAGCGCTGTCGACCTCGCCAAACGCGCTACGCCTGGAGTCGATACAATTGCCATGCTCAATACTACGTTTCCTGTTGTTGCGCCTAACAATGTCATCAGCGCAATGGCAAGAAGAGTTGTAGGGATAGACATCATGGCTTCCGTAAGACGCATCAGTACATTGTCCAGAAAATCAAAATAGGCGGCGAGAAGTCCGATTATCATCCCTGCCACCATGGTGAACAAGGCGGTCAGGATTCCCACGGTCAACGAAATACGCAAACCATAGATGGTTCTAGTAAACACATCCCGGCCAAATGCATCAGTACCGAAGATGTGTTCTCTGCTAGGCGGCTGTAATCGATTAGCAACCTCCATTTCATATGGATCCACGGGTGTAATAGAAGGTGCAAATATTGCCAGAAGAGTCAGCGCCATTAGTATGATCAAGCCGGTTAAGGCAAGTTTGTTACGTAAAAAGCTTTTCAGCATAATTCTACGATGCTCTCGGATTCCAGCTTTATCAAGGGAGGCCACTTCATGTGATGTATTCCCATTCATTGTCCAACCACTAGCTCCCTTCCTTTTTACCTGTCAACTTAATTCTTGGATCTACCACACCGTATAGCAGATCAACGATGAGGTTGATGGAAATATAAATGACGCTGACAGTCAGAATAATGCCCTGTAACTGTGCATAGTCACGTTTAGTGATAGACGTGACTATCAATTGTCCGATTCCCGGAATATTGAAGATGATTTCAATGATCGCTGTTCCTGCAATCAGACTGCCAAAGGTTTGGCCCACAATGGTGAGAATGGGGCTAAGGGTATTGCGCAGCGCGTGTTTGTACAATCTATTGCGCTCACTAAGCCCTTTGGCCTTGGCTGCCTTCATGAAATCAGTGTTGATGATATCGCTCATGGTGCTCTTTGTCATACGGGTTAAAAGCCCTGCCTGGGCGAGGCTTAGGGCGATGATAGGCATAACTAGGTATTTAAAATAGCCCCAAAGACCGTTGCTCAAGCTGCCATACCCTGACACCGGCAATACTTTCAGCCCCACTCCGAGTATTAAAACCAGAAACAGGCTGAGCAGGAAGTTCGGTACCGAAACACCGAGCAACGTAAACACTGAAATTGCATAGTCACTTTTGCACCCCTTATTTTTTGCGGATACCACTCCTAAAGGTATCGATATGAGAATGGCAACGAGCTGAGCGATGACCGCAATAGTCAGCGATGGCGCCAGTCGGCGTATGATTTCCGGCGTCACCGGCGCATTGTTGTAGTAAGAGACCCCCAGGTCTCCCCGTAACGCTCCCGTTATCCAGTCCATGTACTGTTTGACTATAGGCTTGTCGAAGCCCATTTGTGCCCGCACCTTTTCAAGGCTTTGCACCGTTGCGTCCGGTCCAAGAATAATCGCAGCCGGATCTCCGGGTATTAAGTGAACCAAAGAAAAGATGATGATCGACACAAGTAAAAGCGTGAGCAGTGAGGATAAGAGACGTTTTCCCATGTATTTTGCCATTGGATCACCACCATTGTTCAAATATTGCCGGATAGGCGTTTCACTGCACACATCCGGCAATGATGTTTATTTGCTTACAGTTTCGCTTTTGTATCCCACAGACACATGCCGTTCATGACTTCGTAGTTTTCCACATTGGTCTTTACGGCATTTAGATCAGAACTGTTACCTAACATGACCACCAATGCGTTTTCACTGGCCATCTTCTGTCCGTCCACCCATAAATTTTGCGCTTCATCAATTGTCTTTATGCTATTCATTTCCGCTAGAATATCTTGCAGTGCAGGAAGGTTCGTGAATCCAGTGCGCACGGGAGAAATAAATCGCAAAGTATTGGGGATTGGCGTGGGTACCACATCGGTAACGAACATATCCATCAATTGCGTATCACCCAGGTTTGTAAGCCAGGTCGCATAATCCGTGGCAATCAGATTGACGTTGATGCCGATTGCCTTGAGCTGCTCAGTAACAACCAATGCGCCATTGTAATTCGGAGGTGCGTCCTGATTGGCTACCAGGTTGACATGCTCACCACTATGTTCAAAGAGTCAGCCGCGTCGGCGGAAGTCATTTCTTTTCCATTCTGGAATTTGACACCTTGGCGCAGTTTGAACGTCCACTCCGTGTTGTCCTCATTGTGTTCTACGCTTTCGGCCAACTGCGGCTGCGGCTTAAAACTGGAATCAAATTCAACAAGACCCTCATACATATAGCGTGTGATGCTCACAGAGGTGAGAGAGTTAGTCATGTGGGCATCCAGCGATGGCGGGTCACCATCCAGAGCGACCTTCAACGAGCTGCGGTATGCTCCTGTCTGACTGTGGGAGTCTCCTGATGCGCTGCTCTCCTCGGCTTGGCTGCTGCTCGCAGCGGACCCGCCGCCAAACATATAACCAAAAATAGTGCAGGTGCTTTCTGCACTAAGTTCACTCCCTTTTTGTGAGTAACTTTGTTTTTAGTCAACACGATAGTAATGGTCTGAGATTCAAGAATCCGTTTCAGTAATTTTTATTCCGTAGCATAGGTGTCCCATAGACAGACGCCTGATAATGTCTCATATCCCACGACATTAGATTTAGCGGCATTTACATTGTAATTATGCCCCAGAACGACAACAATGGCATTTTCCTCCGCCAGTCGCTGTCCTTGTACCCATAGTTCCTGTGCTTCCTCAATCTCGGTGGCTTTATTCATGTCAGCCAGAATATCCTGTAATTCAGGAATGTTGGTAAAGCCGGTGCGAACCGGAGATATAAAGCGCAGCGTGTTGGGAATGGCGCAGGGCGCAAGATCGGTGACAAACATATCCATTAACGAGGTGTTGCCCAGGTTGGACAACCATGTTGCATAATCAGTGGCAATTATGTTGACATTGATACCAATTTTCTTCAGTTGTTCCGAAATAACCAGCGCACCGCCGTAATTAGCCGGATTGTCCGAATTTGCTACCAGATTGACCTCCTCGCCACTGTACGTGGATTGCGCCAGAAACCCCTTGGCCTTGTCCAAATCCTGCTGATTAAAAAGATCATCCGCCACATCCGTATACCACAATGGGAATGTGCTGGGCATATAACTGGATGTGATCTCCACAAACTCTTGTGCGGAATATTGAGCCATGGACACCTCATTGACGTTCACGGCATAGCTGATTGCCTTGCGGAAGTTAATATCGGTTCCAATACCTTCCTTTTTGTTGATGACTAATAAATTCGTGACCGTCATTCCCTTGAGGAGTTGCACGTCATCCTGTCCCTCAAATTGCTCAAGGCTGTCCATGTCAATCTTCTCAATGATATCGTAATCGCCGGAAAGCCCATTGGCGATACGAGTTGCGCTATCGGTAACAAAGTCGAACCGCATCTCTGAAACAGCGGCGGTTTTGTCACCTGAAAATCCGTCACGGGGTTTGTTGGGCGGGGTATAGTCATCGAAACGAATCAAATTGATGTACAGTGATGTGCGGAATTCATCCAACTGCATTGAGCCTGTGCCGATGATTTCTTTTACACCCGTGTCGGCGTCGGCGTCGGAGACGACACTTGTTGGCATAATTGCGGCAAATTGAGCCGTATCGGCCATATAATACGGAAAGAGGAAGGTGGGATTTTGCAGCTTAATTCTTACGGTGGAGTCATCAACGGCTTCGAACGCCTCTTCGTCCGAGATGACAGAAGCCGCCGCCGCACTGAGAGCCTTCCAACGATTGAGCGATGCAACGACATCTTCGACCGTCATCTCCTCGCCGTTGTGAAACTTGACTCCCTTGCGAATAGCAAAAGTCCACTCCGTACAGTCGTCATTGTGCTCCATGGACTCCGCTAATTGAAGCTGGGGCTCATAGTTGCTATCGAACTCCAATAAGCCCTCGAAAATATACCTCGTCACAAAACGGGAAAGGATTGCAGGTGACAAATGGGCGTCCAGAGACGGCACCTCGCCATCCATGGCGATTTTAAGTGAATCCCTTGCGCCGCCCTCAGCAGCTGGCTGCGTCTCCGTTCCACTGCTGGAGGAAGACGTCCCCGATGTCCCGGTATCTGCACTTTGCGATGTGCCTGTATCACCGCAGGCGACGAGTGTCAACAGCATAATGCATGCCAATATAAGTGCGGTAAAACTTTTCATGCTAATGCCTCCATTCTTTTTTAGATTAATCAATAATGACATAGGCAGTTATTGCATTGCCTTTTCTCCACAAAGTCCTATAACATGTGGATTACACTACGACTATATCAATAACTCAGGCGCTTGAATTGTAAAAAATCATCCTGATAAAATGAAGCAATTGCGCAAAAAACCATAAATAATTAGTCAGCTAGGTAAACCGTTTCTCCGCCGAGAATTGTTTGCAACACCTCCGTTTTACATAGCCTCGTTGTATCTGCCAGAGTGAATATGTCCGCATCCAAAACAGCAAAATCCGCAAGCTTGCCCACTTCAATGGTGCCTTTCAAGGACTCCTCTTTCATGCAGAAAGCAGCGTTTTTCGTATACAGGCACACAGCCTCGTACACACTGATCGCTTCTTTTGGAGCGATAGTTTCGTCAGAATCGTCATAGATATCCTGCCTATTGACAGCGTTATGGATTCCGTTCATTGGCCTTGCCTGGTGGACCGGGGCATCAGGACCAGCCGTGACCAATATACCGTGATCCATGTAAGTTCTGATTGGCATGACCGTATCCGTCAGCTCCGATCCCAAAACGGACTGGATCATGCCTGTGTAGTTATTTATAAACTCTGGGTTTGTACTGACAATGACCGGTAATTCCCGCATCATCCGCAGTATTTCTTCGTGCTGCGTATTCCCAAGGATAGTTGCGTGCTCAATCCTAAGGCGTTGACTCCATCCTTTTGTAGGATCATATGTTTTGGCAAAAGCATCCAGCGCCATCTTGATTGCCTGATCGCCTATGGCGTGCACAGACAATTCCATTCCGTTTTGATACGAATTAGCTACTTCTGCGTCTAACTCGTCCTGAGTGTAAATGAGAATACCATAGTTATTTGCTTGGCCTGGATAATGGACACTCAGGGCTGCTGATGCAGAGGCCACCGAGCCATCTGTAAACAGCTTTTTTGCGCCCAGCTTGATCATATTGTCGCCGAATCCAGACCTCACCCGCAGGTTGTTTGGAACCGGCGCATAGGTATTTATAATCACACGACATATCAACGCCCCTTCATCCCGGATATCCTGATACAAATCAAACCGCTCGGTGTTATCTGTGTCCATCGTATGGATTGTGGTAATTCCGTTGGACACGTATTCCTTCAGGTTCTTCTTTAGCGCTGCAATACACTCCGCATAGCTTCTGTTGTTGACAATTCTTGGATATACATTGCTCCAATACTGCTCTTCGCGGATAATACCTGTGGGCTTTCCATCCTGACCAAACTCAACATGAGACAGATTGTCCGGAATATAATGCTCGTTGATTCCGCAGAGCTCCAATGCTTTGCTGTTAAAGATAGAGGTATGTCCGCAAAAACTGCCGATAACAAAAGGAACATCCTTTGTCACCTTATCCAGGACATCCCGGGTTGGAAATGCATCTTCCTTTAGCCTGTTCTTGTGCAGATGATATCCATACAGCCATTCTCCATCCGGTAAGTCCTGTAGGCGAATCCTCATGCGCGCCGTGATTTCATCAAAAGAGCCTGCGTCAGACAAATGCTCATAGCGTTTGTATAAAGAATCTTCTAAAAAATGCACATGCGATACCTCGAAGCCTGGTAATACGACATGCCCTGCCATATCAATACGCTCTCTTGTCTCCATTTGCACAAGATCCATATTAGTACCGATACCTACAATCTTGCCGCCGTTTACCGCCACGGCTTCCACCGTTTCATTTTCGTTCACCATGGTATAGAATTTACCGTTATAAAAGATACTGTCTACCATTTTTTACTCACTCCAGTCAATAGCTTTTGGGTTTCTCAAACTAAAAAGCTCCCAGCCGACGGCGCTTCAGCGCCATCATAGGGGAGCCTTCATCTAATGACTCAGCCCTCATTAACTATACTAGATTATGTACACCACAAATAGGAAAAAATTCGCCTACTAGACGATGGCAACGTCATGATGGGTTTTGATATAATTGGGTGTGTAAGTTGTATATGTTTTAAAATCGCGAATGAAATGTGATTGATCATAATATCCCAAATCCATATAAATCTCATCCGAATTTTTCGTATATAAGATATGAATTGCATTTTGTATACGAACAATTTTGGCATATTTCTTCACAGACATTCCTGTCTGCATTTTAAATACACGGTCTACATAACAATGTGCATATCCTATTTTGTCTATCAAATCGGCCACCTTTACGTGGCCGCTGCGCTTCCAGATTTGATAAACAATATAGTCAGTAATATCATGGTTTTTTCGAAGCCCTGTGTCGCAGTACGCATCAAGAAAACGGCTGATTTTGAGAGAAAAGCTGCTCTTCTCTGTCAGGGCCCGCTCCAATTTGGCAACCCATAAATGATCGTTGAGAGGAAGACGGTTATCAACGATATTGCGAAAACTATTTATGAGGCTCTCGGATACGAATCCGGCATTGAACTTGATGCCGAAACAACGATCATATGTACCGGTAATAGATTCTCTTCCCTCGGAAAATGATCCCGTGAGATAAGCCTTACAAATACCGTTTCGATATGTAAATTGTATATCCACACATCCATCCGGAATAGCAATCAGAGGCTTTATCTCCGGATTCACGATTTCGTAAAACTTGTTAAACACTTCATTGTCTACAACGAATTCATCATAATGAAGGCCCTCGCAGATACAAAACGTGCGGCAGTTCATTCACGTTTCCTCCTTTATGAACTGTCTGAAAACAACTTGGACATTTTCCTTGTCTTTTGGCGAATTGCTGCGTCAACTCCTCCTAGCGCACTTCCAGTGCGCGTCGTCGTTTCCTTGCACTTCGCCAAAATCCTGTGGAAAAATTAGTCCAACTTATTTTCAGACAGTTCCTTATGTTTTTTCGAATTCACTTTATATCAAGAAGGACAATTTTTTACTATTCCGCCAGTCACATTATGTGTAAGATAATAGTGTGTAAAAGTTCCAGCGAACCTATCCAGCGGTTACCACAAGTTAAAGCGCTAGATAACTTCATCTTTTATGCAACATAGACTTGTATTTTGAATTGTAGTTTAGAACCGATATCGTGTCAAGCTTTAAAAACTAGATTAGGAGGAACAAAATATGGAAGAAATCAACAACGTCCGAATGAAAGAACTCACCCTGCCGAACATTGGCGTACCACAGCAACAGCCGATAATTCCAGACGGAAGATATGCGCAGCGGCTCAGCATTTTGCGAGCTGCTATGCATGCAGAAGGACTTAATAGCGTTGTCATTTATGCAGACCGTGAACATTATGCCAATTTTAAATATTATGTTGGTTTTGAGCCGCGGTTTGAAGAAGGCATTCTGATTGTGCATTTAAGTGACCCGTCTTATATCATTTTAGGGAATGAATGCTGCCCTATGCACCGGTATGCCAAACTCAAAGTAAAGCCATTGTTAAGTCAGGCGTTGTCGTTGCCTGGCCAGCCAATGGATAAGCATGTTCCTCTGGATGACCTCTTCCGTACGGCAGGAATTGAAAAGGGGCGGAAAATCGGCATAATCGGTTGGAAGTATTTTACGGACGCACACGGTGATTTTTTAAACATGTTTGATCTTCCCGCTTTTATATTAGATGCCTTGAAAGAAGCGGCCGGAAGGGACGAACTCATAAATGCCACTGGACTGTTAATTAACCCCGATACCGGACTGCGTACTATCAGCAGCGCTGATGAGATCGCCGTATTTGAATATGGCGCAGCTTGGGCTTCCGTTGGCGTACATACCCTGCTACAAAACATCAGGCCTGGCATGACGGAGCAGCAGCTGGCGGAATATCTGATTACAAGAGGAATGCAGCAATCCTGCCATCCTATGTGCCTTGGCGGAAGCAGTGTCGACAAAGGTATGATCAGTCCATCTACCAATGTTGTGCAGAGGGGCGATCCATTTATCGTCAGTATCGGCTTGGAGGGCGGTTTGACTTGCCGCGAAGGATATTTGGTGGAAAACGTTGACGAACTGCCCGAAGTGTTGCGCGGATACATTGAAGAGTTTGCCAAACCCTACTACGCGGCAATTGCATCGTGGTATTCCACGATTGGAATTGGCGTCACCGGCGGAGAACTATATTATGTAGTCGACCAAATCATCCCCAAGAAAAAATTCGGGTGGGCGCTAAACCCCGGGCACCTGATTGGTATAGAGGAATGGTTATCCAGTGCGATTGCTCCAGGCTCCGAGGTCACGTTCAAAAGCGGCATGACCGTTCAAATGGATATTATCCCCAGGTCTGATTTGTATTGCGGTGTAAATGCAGAGGATGGCGTGGCGTTGGCCGACGAAACTCTGCGTAACGAGCTGGCGCAAAAGCATCCCGCAACTTGGAACCGTATCCAAGCACGGCGGAAATTCATGGCGGAGGAGTTAGGTATTGTTCTGAAGCCCGAGGTGCTCCCACTATCCAACATGACGGGTATATACTGTCCGTTACTGATGCGTCCGTCCTATGGATTTGTTATGGAAAAATAGGAAGCAATATAAAGTAATAGCGTGACTACAGAGCCGCCGGCGCCATTGTGGTTATGTCTACCATAATTGGTGTAGGAACATTCGAAATCAGACCATGCAGCTTCAGTCTGCTCTCAGCGCTGTGCTAGCGTGGTCTATGCCTCTGCTGGTAATCGTCATGATCTGCGTTGCTTTTAGTTAACTATCCCTAAAGTCGTAAATCATGTACTCAAAATGTAAGTTTCCCCCAAGAAGCACCTTAAAATGTGTTGAAACCCCTTGTTTTTGCTTGCTTTTTATGCATTTAGCATTAATATTTATTTGAGTATGTGGTGTGTTAAGTCACCATACTTCATTTTCTCCGCCGTTTGCTTTGCTCCATAGTACAGCGCTGAGTTCGGCATTCCAGGCGAAAAATTTGCGGCGCGTATTTTAGCGGAATACTCTTTGTTTATCTCTTTTATGGTTTTTGAGTCTTGGACCTTGATTTGTTTATTGCCGCACGGCACGACCGCTTTAAGCTTCTTTGAGCCCATAATAGCCCCGCTGCCGCCTCTGGCAGCTATCCTTCCCCGGTCGTTGTAAATGCCGGAAATAAGCGATAGCTTTTCGCCGGCCTGGCTCCCACAAATCAGCTTCTATTGCGTCTTCCGCCTCTGTGGCATCCATCCCCCAATGCTTGGAAGCATTGCGAATCTCCGGGCCGTTTGTTCCTATGTAGAGATAAACCGGCTTTTCAGAGACGCCTTGCACGAAAATGGCATCGTAACCACACATTTTAATCATAGGCGCAAACATGCCGCCGCAATTTGAATCGTTCTATCCTACCGTTACGGGAGATAAATCAGTTTGCCCAATATGCGCTCGGTAAATTATATCTTAATGGCGCGGACATAGAAAAATATGTGCCGGTCGCTATCCGATGGCTTACGGAGTCCGCTGAGCAAGGAAATCAGTTCGCGCAATATCAGCTTGGGAAATTGTACTTACTAAACCGCGACATTCCCCGCGACCGTGAGCAGGCCGTCCATTGGTTCACGCTCTCGGCGTGCATCATATGAATTCGTTTTTGTAAATATATTTACCTATTATTATTATCTACACCCTATCGCTATTTGGGATTTTAAGTAAGCAATTTATCGCTATATTTTTTTCAACCTATATTTTTTCACCTATCTACCAACCCTCTTCTTAGACTGTCCCGAAACACGATGTGCTTCGGGACAGCTTTCTATTTCGCGAAATTTGTCGATGATTGTGAACGCGTTACAAACATGGGAGAGGGATTTTGTAAACGCGATCGTTGTCATCCGCAAATGTAACTGTTAGACTCAATATTGAAATTAGTCAATTTCATCAAAATAAATAAAGGAGGCTGAAAAAAAATTGAGCGACATTCAGAATTTGCAACAAATCCAATGGCCTTATCCCGTGGATTATGACAAGACAAACGAAGCCGAGTACGATGTTCTTGTCATCGGCGCCAGCATAGGTGGATGTTATGCTGCCATGGCCGCATATGAAGCGGGCGCGAAGGTCGCGGTAGTCGATCAAGGCCCCATCATCCGCAGCGGAAGCTCGGGAACCGGTTTTGACCACTGGCACAGCGCGACGGAGAATCCCGCCTGTACAGTCACCGCGGAAGAAGTCACGGAAGCTTATCGTCAGCCGGGCGGGATTTGGGGCGGCAGCTTTTGCCCTTCGCACCTAAGGTATATCGAATGCAAGGAAAGCTGGGACTGTCTGCTGACCGCGGAGAAAATCGGGGTCCCGTTCCGTGACTACGATGATGAATTCGAGGGCGCAAGGTTCCGCGACGACAAATCCAAGATTCTCTATGCTTATGATCTCGACAAGAAGAATTGTATCCGCTTCAAGGGCGGCGCTCAGTTTAAGCCTTTGCTGAAAGCGGAACTGGATCGGCTTGGTATGGATCAGTATGAATTCACCTGCGCTACCTCCCTTTTGACGGAAGGCGGGAAAAAAGGTGCTCGTGTTGTCGGAGCAACCGCGCTTTCGATTCGAACCGGAGAATTCTTTGTATTCAAGGCGAAGACCGTTGTCATGGCAACCGGATACTCACAGGGGCTCTGGGTATTTTCCACCGAGCTTGCCGGCGGTTCCGCAAATTTTTATGATCCCAACAACGCGAATGACGGCCATGTTATGGGGCTTCGCGCGGGTGCTAAGCTTCACGGGCTCGAGTCAAACCATCACTGGTTAAATGGGGGCGGCGGTTTCAGACGCATGTTGTACGGTACGGGTGATTGCCACAATACGTGGTATCCCTGCCCGATCGTCGACGCGAACGGAAAGCAGGTTCCCTATGTAGATGCGGACGGCAACGTCGTTAAAACGATAGACGAGTTATATCACAATATATTCATGAATCCCAAGTTGGTTGGCGGAGAGGAATATCATCTGCTACCCGATCTGCCCGACCTGATCCGCAAAGGAGAATATACGCTTCCGCTGTATGCGGATTTGACTCAGCTGGAACCCAAAGAGCGCGACGCGCTCTGGGGCATCATGGTCGGAAACGAAGGCAAGACGAATTATCCTGTCCTTAAGATGTACAACAAGTACGGCTTTGATCCGGCAAAGGATATGCTCGAGGTCGCGACGCAGGACAATTTGGAGAGTTATGCAACCCCCATGCCGCTATGGTTGTCCAACACCGTTTCGCGCTGGCGCAATACCAGCCCCCAGACGACATTCCTGATCGACTGGAATCTGATGACGACCGTTCCGGGACTTTATGTTGCCGGCGACCTCGCGGGCGGCAACTATGCGGCCGGAGCGTGCGCGACCGGTCGTTACGCAGGTAGAAACGCCGCTGTTTACGCAAGAACACTCGAATTCGCGGATTCTGAGCAGGAGCAGGTGAATGTGGAGAGGGAACGCATTTATGCCCCCGTTAAGCACCCCACAGATGTCGGAGTCGCCTGGAGAGAATTCAAGGCTGGTCTTGCCCGTGTCATGCAGGATTACTGCGCCTTGACAAAGTGCGAGTCGCTCTTTGACCGCGGCCTTGAATGGATCGACAGCCTTGAACAGAACGAGATGAAGCACCTTTATGCGCGCAACCCGCATGAACTGGTCCGATGCGCCGAATTGATGAACTCGATCATAATGGCCCGCGCGATTCTGGAAGCTTCCAAGGCAAGAAAGTGTTCGATTGCTCAATACAGCTTTGAGCGCATTGACTATCCGGAAGAATGCCCCGACGATCAGCTGACCTTACTCTGCGCACACTTGAAGGATGATGACAAGTTCGTATACGAAGAAGTGCCGGTTCGTTATTATCTGCAGGCTCCTTATGCCGATAATTACAGCGATAATTACGACAAGTACTGCAATCTGGATGACTAAAAAGGAGTAAAGATAATGAGTGATACATATAATGCTGCTCTATTGGTTGGCGCACCGTTGACGCCGAACCGCGCCGTCGTGTTCAATGCCGAAAAATGTAACGGCTGCAATAAGTGCATTGATTACTGCCGTGTTGACGCTCTGATGCCCAACCCTGTAAAGGGGAAACCTCCGATCCTTGCGTATCCTGATGAGTGCTGGTTCGCAGGCTGCTGCGCGGCGGCTTGTCCAACGCCTGGCGCGGTTGTAATGGAGCTTCCTATTAACCAGCGCGCGGCTTGGAAACGCAAGGAAACGGGAGAATTCTTCCGTGTAGGCTTGGATGCCCATCCGGAGCCCAGCCCGCTTCCCAAGTCGTCGTAAGAGGGCCGCTGGGACAGGAGCGCCAGTCTGTCGTTTGATTTGGCTAGGTCAAAGCAAAAAGGTATCCGCAGAGCGTTGTTCATAACCTTATATGCATAAGCATGAAGTTCAGGACTCCGCTCTGCGTATACCGCTATAAAAAATTAATTATAGGAGGACGCATCAATGGATGAGAAAAAAGCTAAGAGAATCGTAGAATCGGTTTTTTCCTTCGACTATATTGGCGATGAGATGGGTAAGGTTAGAACAAACCTTGACGATGAGGACGCACAGGAAGCGATGTTTAAAGCGCTCCTTGGAGCTGCGACCAAGAAGGCCGGCGCCGCAGCGGATCCTGCAGCATTAGAAAAACTATGCCGGGAGCGTGTGCAGCAGTTTGTTACCAGTGCAAAATCCTCCCGCGGCACGGGCTGCGGCTCTTGATAAAGGGGAACTGATTCATGAAAACAGTAATCGTTGGCGGTGTTGCCGGCGGAATCGCGACCGCTACCAGACTGCGCAGATTGACGGGCAAGGGCGAGATTATCGTGTTTGAGCGCGGAAATTATGTGTCCTTTGCCAACTGCGGGCTTCCATATTATGTGGGGGATGTCATAAAAGACGAGGATAAGCTTCTGGTTCAGACGCCGGATCAGCTGCGTCAGCGCTATGATCTGGATGTTCGTCTGCGATGCGAAGTGACGAAGATCAATCGTAAAGCAAAAACAGTTGAGGTTACAAACCTTGAGACGGGCGAAATTATTACGGAAAGCTATGACAAGCTTCTTCTGGCACAGGGCGCAGAGCCGGTCAAGCCTTCGCTTCCCGGCGTGGATTTTCCCGGCGTACATACGCTTCGTTCTGTTGACGATGTCCGCGTTTTAAGAGCAGATGCGGACAAAGAGGAAGTGAAGTCGGTGCTTGTGGTCGGCGGTGGTTTTATTGGCGTTGAGCTTGCCGAGAATTACCGACTTCGCGGCAAGGCAGTCATGCTTGCAGAATTCATGGATCAGCTTCTTCCGCCTCTGGATTACGAGATGGCTTGCATCGTACAGCAGGAGATGCGCAGGAACGGTGTGAGCCTGCATCTCGGATGTGGTCTGGAGAAAATTGAGAAAGATGGGAAACGGCTGAAAGCAACCTTGAGCAACGGAACCGGACTTACTGCGGATAAAATCATTCTTTCTGTCGGCATTCATGCGGAAACCGAGCTTGCAACGGAAGCAGGCCTTGAGATTGGCTCCACAAAGGGGTTGCTTGTGGATGCGCGCATGCGTACCTCCGACCCCGATATCTACGCGGTCGGCGACATGGTGGAGCTGAAAAACTATGTGACCGGAAAGCCAATACGCGGCGCGCTTGCGGGACCGGCGAGTAAGCAGGCCCGTGTGGCCGCAGACAACCTGGCAGGCAAAAGCG